>Ga0187878_1004730_pt1 | contig 10429 bp, 11 predicted proteins | sample June2016WEW_17_1_FD_132979 | JGI IMG/M metagenome (GOLD analysis project Ga0187878, IMG submission 132979) | Peatland microbial communities from SPRUCE experiment site at the Marcell Experimental Forest, Minnesota, USA - June2016WEW_17_150 | ecosystem: Environmental > Terrestrial > Soil >...
TCTCACTTCTCACTTCTCACTTCTCACTTCTCACTTCTCACTTCTCACTTCTCACTTCTCACTTCTCACTTCTCACTTCTCACTTCTCACTTCTCTGCTTTCCCGCTTCAACGTTTTATAGTTCTGCATCCTTTTCAGGCGTGCCCTTGCCGGTCGTCCGAGCCACCTGATATGCAGTAAATGCATTAACCACATACAGCCTATACAACATATCAATGCCAGAACGATATACGGCTCGTACCGGTCCAGATCTTCGATAAATAGTGATGCGCTTTTCCCGAACAGGTACCCCCCCAGTGAAAAGATAATTGCCCAGGTAAAAGCACTTATCAGATTCAGGTAAAGAAACTTGATTCTGGAAAGATTGGTCATGCCGAGGACTATCGGCAGGAGAAGCCGGAACCCATAGGTATAGCGAGAAATGAAGGCGACGAAGGACCCATATTTTTCGATCAATTTAAGCGCCTTGCGGAATTTTCTGGCTATTACCGGGAATATTCCAAGCAGCCATAGACCTTTCCAGCGTCCCAGGTAGAAATAGAACTGATCACCAAGAAACGAGCCGATGAAAGCAAGGGTAATCACCGCATAAATATTCAATTTCCCCTGAAAAGCAAAAAATCCCGCAAGTATAAGTACCGCTTCTCCTTCTAAAAATGTTCCTGCTAACAGAAAGAGATAGCCGTAAATTTCAAGATAGTCTTTGATGAATTCCTGCAACGGTTCCTCTGGGATAAAATAATTACTTGCCGGGTTGTCGGTCTGCGTATGCCTTATCACCGCTCAGGCTTTCGAATATCTTCTCGAATTGATGCTCTATCGCAAAAAAAGTCTTTAAAATTTCCGGATCGAAGTGCAAGGTCGGGTTGACCCTTTCATCACCTTCGCGGAACACGGCAAGTGTTTCCTCATGGTTGAAAGAGGGTTTGTAGGTTCTTTTAGAGCGTAGCGCATCATATACATCGGCAAGTTTTACAATACGTCCGGCCAGAGGAATTTTGTCACCCTTCAGTTGATAGGGGTAACCACTGCCGTCCCAGTTTTCATGGTGAGAAATCGCTATTTCCCTCGCCACCTGGAGACGCGGGGAATCTCCCAGGATCTGTTCTCCGTAAACCGGATGCATTTTCATCACCTGCATTTCCTCAGCTGCCAGCGAGCCTTCCTTGAGCAAAATCGAATGGGGAATTTTAATCTTGCCCACATCATGCATCTGGGCAGCATGGGAGACGATTTCAACAAAAGCGGAAGGAAGCCCCATATTGGCGGCCAGCGCACCGGCATATCGGTTGACCCTCACAACATGTTTCCCGGTCTCTTCTTCAGCTGCCTCGCAAGCCCGGGCAAGGGCGTCGATGGTATATATGAAGGCCTGTTCCGTTCCCTGGACCTCATTGGACAGCGTTACCAGCGAACCTATGACCACGGCCAGGCTGCGCAACACATCCGCATCGTAATCGGTCGCCTCGCCTGGATAGTTGAAGGCAATAATAGCACAGGGCCGCTCACCGCTGATCCGGTTGCAGACGAAATTTGTTATGGGTCTGCCGACAAAGGCCTTTACGGTAGGATGAAAATTTGCCTGGTATTCTTCGACACTTTCACAGGTATCGCACCAGTTTGACTTGACGAGATCGACATCCGACATATCGATTGCATAAGAGGAATCGGGGTCAAAGGCAATTTCCTCCGACTCTGCCATAACACCTTCCTTCAGATGGAAGACACTCCCCCGGTAAAAACCGTTTTTCCGGTCTTTAAAAATCAGCAGTATGCTGCCCGGTCCGCGCTTCCCCTTGCCTCCCAGAACCCTGCGCAAGGCTTCTTCATACAGCTCCTCGCTGGTAAATCTTTTGCAACAGATATTCTGCAGGGTTGCATCGGTTAATCGCAGCAGTTCCTGGGTCTGCCGGAGTGACATTTCGCAAAATTCAGAAGACATGAAACTCATCCTCCATGTGCGACAACTTCCATCCTTGGAAATACTGGCCAAACCTGGATCAGTTATTGAATTAATCAGTTGCTCATCCAGAAGCTGCCGATGAGAAACCAATCATATAAGCTTCTTCGCTGCCATGGCCTTGTCATATCCTGCCTGAAAAGCCTTTCGGTTCAGTTCCACAAAAGCCTCGGGTACACGGGCAAGAACCGCTTTTTCAGCACTCACTTTGCTGATTATTCCGGTCAGGGCAACCATTGCGCCAAGCGCTACAATGTTGGCTACTATGGTTCTGCCAACCTCATTCTTTGCCGTATTAATAATGGGAATCCTGAACACCCGGAAATTCCCCTTCGGAATTTTCTTTACAAGATCAGAGTCCACCAGGAGAATGCCGTCATCTTTCAGATCCCCTGAATACTTGTTACAGGATTCCTGGGTAAGGGCAAGAAGCGCATCTACTGCGGTAGCTTTCGGATAGTCGATAGGATCTTCAGATATAATCACCTCCGACTTGGAAGCTCCACCACGAGCCTCAGGACCGTAACTCTGTGATTGCAAGGCCTGCTTTCCGTCATAGATTGCGGCAGCTTCGGCCATGATAATCCCCGCAAGAATCAGCCCCTGTCCACCGGCTCCGGAAAACCTGAGTTCGTATCTTTGAGACATCGGTCAATTTCCTTTCGAATTCATTTAGGGCCACGGCATGCAACCCCTTGCAAGGTAGAGGAATAATGATGGTTACGTGGGGCAATGCTCGTAATTGCCCTATTGCCGGACAGACACAAGGTTTAACCTACACTATCCAATCAAAGGGGTGAAGGAGGTTTATACAGCTTCCTGTGCTGCAGCGATTATTTTCTGATATTCCGCAACATATTCCGGTTTGCTTTCCTTGTACAGAACACCGGTAAGGACTTTCCCCTGCAATTGTTCCGGGCTCATATTTTCAGCAGCTTTTACCGACACCGCGACATCTTTGAGATTGTTCATCATTTCCACAACAGATCGGTACTTGTTACGTCTGCCATAGGTAGTCGGGCAGCTGTCAAGGATTTCGACAACGGAAAAACCCTTATGTTTGATCGCTTCGACCAGAAGCTTGTCAATCTGGTTGGCATGATAAGCCGTACCACGCGCGACAAAGGTAGCTCCTGCGCCGATTGCCAGCTTGGCAATGTCGAAGGGAGGATCAGGATTGCCATAGGGTGTGGTTGAAGCTTTTGCGCCCAGGGGAGTGGTAGGTGAAAACTGGCCGCCTGTCATGCCATATATATTGTTGTTCATGATAAGATACGTCATATCGATATTTCTGCGACAGGCATGGATAAAATGATTGCCCCCTATGGCAACGCCGTCCCCGTCACCACCAACACAGATTACCTGCATTTCCGGCCTGGCGAACTTAATGCCGGTTGCAAAAGCGACTCCTCGGCCATGGGTAGTGTGCAGCGTGCAGAAGTCCATATACCCGGGAAGCCTGGAGGCACATCCTATACCGGAAACGATGGCGGTCTTGTTCTTTTCCAGGCCAAGCGCATCAATCGCCCGAATCAACCCTTTCATGACAATTCCGTGTCCGCATCCGGGACACCAGATATGCGGTAGTTTACCCGGTCTTATATATTTATCGTAATCAAAAGCCATTACTTACCCGCCTCCTTAATCATATCGAGGATCTGACCTGGATTTATCGGTTCGCCGTCAACCCGGAATATGCCGGAAACTTCAGCATTGCCGGCAGCACAGCGCCTGACCTCATGAATGGTCATGCCAAGATTCATTTCCGGGACAATAATGGATTTTACCTTCGTCGCAAGGGCGGAAATCTGCTTGTCCGGGAACGGCCAGTAAGTAATTATCCTGAAAAGACCGGCGTTGATGCCTGCCTTTCGTGCCTCATTAATTGCAAACCGTGCCGAACGGGCGGTTGAACCAAATGCAACGATTGCCACCTCAGCATCGTCCAGCAGGTATTCTTCGTACGTAACAATTTCGTCAACATTTTCCTCGATCTTCCTGAGTTGCCGCTCTTCCTCCATCTGCACCACTTCAGCCCTGGTGGTGGGAAAGCCGTCCGCGGTCTTGTTGAGACCCGTAACGTGGAATCTGTATTCGGAGCCAAAAGCAGCCAATGGAGGAACATCGCCGAAGCGGGTATCGTATGGTTTGTATTCTTCAGGAGAAACAGAAGGATGAGTCCGGTTTATGACAGGGATGTCGCCTGGTTCGGGAAATTCGATCTTCTCCCGCATGTGACCGACTATCTCATCCGGCATAACGGTAACCGGGGTGCGGTACTTTTCGGAGAGATTAAAAGCCCGGACAGTTTCAGTGAACAGTTCCTGCACCGAAGCCGGCACGATGCAGATTGCGGGATGGTCTCCGTGGGTCCCCCATTTTGCCTGCATTACATCCGACTGACTCGGTCCGGTCGGCATGCCGGTCGACGGACCGCCACGCATCACATTGATGATAACGCACGGCACTTCGGTGATGCAGGCATAGCCAATGTTTTCCTGTTTCAGGGAAAAGCCTGGACCCGAGGTTGCCGTCAATGTCTTCATGCCGGTCAGCGAGGCGCCGATTACCGCAGCCATGGCTGCGATTTCATCTTCCATCTGGATGAATTTCCCACCTACTTTCGGGAGTTCCCTGGCCATAACTTCCGCCACCTCGGTTGACGGGGTGATCGGATAACCTGCAAAAAAACTGCAACCGGCATAAAGGGCGCCATATGCGCAGGCTTCATTACCTTGTAACAACGCTATCTTTTTTGCCACGCCAAAAACCTCCGGTAAATTAGGGGTTAACCTTTACGGCAAAATCAGGGCACCTGAGTTCACATTGCATACAGGATATGCAAGCATCGAGGTTTACTACCGAGGCAGTAAAGCCTTTCATTTCAAAAACCCTGGTTGGACAAAATTCCACGCAGATGTGACATCCTTTGCAATACTTCTCGTTTATTTCAATTGCCGGAAGACGCTTCTCCATTCAGCGCATACTCCTTTATCAACACTTTAAGTTGCAGAATCTGTTCTTGGGCTAAAAACTACATCTTAGCACCCTCCCCCAACCCCTCCCATCGAAGGGAGGGGAGCTTTAAATTCCATCTCCCCTTGTGGAAGAGGGCTAGGGAGAGGGGTAAATTTCGGGTACATAGACCGTACACTGCTGAAATGAACTATAAATCCAAACTATCCACCAGGTCCTTAACATGAGACGCGGATTCATCGAACATTGCCTGTTCTTCCCGGTTCAAATCGATCTCTATGATCTTTTCAACCCCATTCGCTCCAATTATACAGGGCACCCCAACGTAATAACCATTTACGCCATACTCCCCTTCAAGCATCGCACATACAGGAAGCACCCGTCTCTGGTCCTTGAGTATCGCTTCAGCCATTGTGATTACAGATGCGGCGGGAGAGTAAAAAGCAGAGCCGGTTTTCAGCAAGCCGACTATTTCGCCACCGGCATGACGTGTCCGACTAACCAGATCGCCCATTACCACCCGAGCCCTGTCAGGACCATATTTTTTTTCAAGCAGATGCAGAACTGGGATACCGCTCACATTTGCATATCGTACAAGCGGCACCATATCATCACCATGACCGCCAAGAACCAGGGCATGGACATCTTTCACGGAAACCTGCAGTTCCTGGGCTATAAAATTTGCAAACCTCGCAGAATCAAGCACTCCGGCCATGCCCATCACCCTTTGTTTCGGGAATCCGGTAACCTTGTGGCAAAGCGTTACCATCGCATCCAGCGGGTTGGAAATAACGATTACGAGTGCATTCGGCGCATACTGCCTGATTGCGGTTGCAACAGATCGCATTATTTTCGAGTTCGTTGTAATCAGATCATCACGGCTAAGACCCGGTTTGCGTGCCAGTCCCGCGGTAATTATTACCAGATCGGCATCTTTAATATCTTCGTAGCTGTTAGTGCCTTGCAAATGCACATCAAAGCCGGAAACCGGCGAAGCTTCCATAATATCAAGCGATTTGCCGTGCGGCATTCCTTCAAGAATATCGAATAGCACAATATCACCCAATTCACGAACCGCTGCCAGTTGGGCAAGTACGCCACCTATATTTCCGCTGCCGATCAAAGCTATCTTTTTTCGAGCCATTCCTTCCTCCGATCTGTGCAAGCTATTATCCACAGGTGATCGATACACCATACATTCTTATAGATTCCTGATAAGTTCATCGGCAAATTCCGAGCATTTAAGTTCCTTTATATCAACCTCACCTTCCGCCTTCATAAGACGGGCAAAGTCATAGGTAACCTTTTTCACCCCGATCGTACGGCCGAGAGAAGCATTGATCAGATCGGCAGCTTCAATCCATCCCAGGTACTCGAACATCATAACTCCGGAAAGAATAATCGATCCGGGGTTTACTTTATCGAGGTTGGCGTATTTTGGAGCGGTCCCGTGAGTGGCCTCAAATATGGCATGACCGGTCTTGTAGTTAATATTTCCTCCGGGAGCTATTCCGATACCGCCAACCTGTGCCGCAAGGGCATCGGACAGATAATCGCCGTTCAGGTTGGTCGTGGCGATCACATCGAATTCGTCGGCACGGGTTATAGTCTGCTGCAAGGTAATATCGGCGATAGAATCCTTGATCATCAGCATGTTCTTCCATTTGCCGTCACCATGCGTTGACCACAGGGCCAGAGTGGCATCCACTTCATCCAGTATATCCTTTTTCTGCTCCGGAGTCATGTTATTGTAACCGGGCTCGATGGATCGGGCGTTATCTTCGTTGGTTATCCCCGGATTCTGTTCCTTATTGGCGATAATCCAGGATTCACGCTGGGAAATGGTCTTGTTTCGATATTTGGTTGCAGCCAGCTCGTAGCCCCAGCTTTTGAACGCCCCTTCGGTAAACTTCATGATATTGCCCTTATGAACGATGGTTACCGATTTCCTACCATGGAGCAAGGCATAATCGATCGCCGCCTCCATAAGACGCGTAGAACCTTCCAGGGAAACCGGTTTTATGCCAATCGCGGAGGTTTCAGGAAAGCGGATTTTCTTCACCCCCATTTCTTTCTGGAGAAAATCAATCATCTTCCCGGCTTCAGGACTTCCTGCCTGCCATTCGATTCCGGCATAGATATCTTCGGTGTTCTCCCGGAAAATCACCATATCCACAAGTTCCGGTCGCTTGACGGGAGATGGTACACCAGGAACATACCGGACTGGTCGCAGACAAACGTAAAGATCCAGCTCCTGGCGCAGAGCAACGTTCAGTGAACGGATGCCGCCGCCAATCGGCGTAGTCAATGGGCCCTTGATTCCAACCAGATACTCCTTGAACGCAGCCAGGGTTTCCTCCGGAAGCCAGCCAAGCCCCTTATTAAATGATTTCTCGCCGGCATAGACTTCCATCCAGTCTATTTGTCGCTTGCCTGCATAGGCCTTGCTGACAGCTGCGTCAAGGACACGAACCGCCGCTTTCCAGATATCCGGCCCAGTTCCGTCTCCCTCGATGAAAGGAATTACCGGATTGTCGGGTACGGTCAGGACTCCGTTATTGATAGTAATTTTGGCGCCTTTGGCAGCCACCAATGTATCTCGGCACATAATTAACGCTCCCAAACATTTTATTTCATCTCATGAAGATTATTAACAGCACATTACTCCGTTTCCGGATGGAAACTAATTAGCATTTACCAGCTTTTTCGAATGAGCACTAAGGATAGCTCAATAAACCTTCAATAGCCTTCATTATGGCTTCCACCTTGATACTATCGCGGCACCGGGCATCATCATCACATTTTGTTCGAAAACAAGCTGTACAATGGAGCGAAGATTGAATAGTCACATTCTGTAATCCTCGAGGGCCACTGCGTTTGCCATCACTTGCTCGATAGAAGGAAACAGTCGGGGTACCGACTGCAGCGGCGAGGTGCACTGGCCCGGTGTCACCACCAACAACAAGATCAACCTTTTTCATCAGGGCAATCAGCCCCTTTAGCGGGTACCGGTTCAGGATTCGCGCTCCCCTTCCGATGGAAGAAGCAATCCTGGTTACAGCCTCCCTCTCCTGAATGTTACCCCAGGAAAAAAGGATTGTTGAATCCGCGAAAGTTCCTAAAATATTTTTTGCAAGCTCAACCCATCTCTCTTCACTCCAGAATTTGGTCTGCCAGGTGGTGCCATAGTGAAACAGAAAGACAAGACCATCTGACAGCGTCGATAAGAGTATGTCCGCTGCCGCTTCGTCTTCAGGGGTTGTAAAAATATTTGAAGTAAGCTCCATCTCCCTGAAGTTTTTTCCGAAAGGAACGCTGACGAGTCTCAGATACTGATCTGTGATATGGTAATCAATGGAGCGCATCGGTATCTGCCGAGTGGTGAAAAAGAGGTTTATCCTTTCCTGTAGACGATCCGAGGTAAAACCGAACCTGGTCTTTGCTCCACTCAGGCGACATATCACGCCGCTCTTTAAATTCCCTTGAATATCGAAGGCCATGTCATAATTCCTGGCCTGCAGTCGACTTTTCAGCGAGCGTATATCGTGAATTGTATCACGCGAGATGGGCTTTTTTCTCCAGACTTTAGTCCGCACAAGATGCAGCTCTGAAATCAGGGGGTTCCCTTCCAGGACTTCACGAAAAGGCTCCTCAACAACCCAATCAATCTCTATCCCCGGAGAAGCCTTGTGGAGATAATCAAGCACCGGAAGAGCATGGACAATGTCGCCAAGAGCAGAAACCTTGACAATCAGCACTCTCATAAAGCTAACCACCTAACCCCTAGGGTTACATTCATTCCGCCGCCCGTGGATTTCAGGGTTGAGGGAAGGATCGTTGTACATCTTGAACTGCCTGTAAAGCTTCATCTTATACCGTCCGGCCAGAAGGTTGTCGAAGAGAAAGACAAGAGCATTATACAGGTCTTGACGCTTGACTTTCAATAGCTCACACTTCATTAGAGAACTATTATTTAGCAACAGTCCTTCAATATGGTCAAACCTCTCACCACATTCACTTTACAACAAAATACAAAAAACTATAACTAGTTTCAATCCGGAAACGCCGGATGGAAACTATGTGCATTGGCCCGGCTTCCCCTGCAACCAGAAAGGCAAATTTCTCAAGAATGGCAGCCAATTCCCGCTTCGAGCATTTCCGAAACCGTTGCGAAAACTTCATCCACGGTAATTTTCTCCATGCATTCCATGAAAAAGCTATTATTGCATTTTCTGCTTCGGCAGGGAACACATGGAACGGTAATCGCTTGAATCACCCTGTGCCCGATTCCAACCGGACCGGTCCTTTCCGGGTCGGCAGCCCCAAAAAGAGCCAATACCCTTGTCCCGACAGCAGTCGACAGATGCATGGGACCGGTGTCTGCACTTACCAGTAAGTCGCACATGCGCAAAATCGCCGCGAGCTGCAAAAGGTCGGTTTTGCCGGTCAAAACCAATGGCTGGGTCTGGGCCAGCGCGACAATTTCACGAGACAACTCCAAATCCCCTATCCCACCAATAATCAAAACCCTCGCTGAAAGCTCCTTTTCGATTCTGTCCACCAGCAAGGCAAAGTTTCGAGTATGCCACCTGTTGACCGGGTGGCTGGCTCCGGGATTAAGAGCAACAACCTTTTTACCTGCAAGATTTGGAGAGCTAAACAGTTTTTCAGCATAAGCATCATCATCGGCAGAAGTATACAGTTCCAGGTCGAGGTCGGATGCGGTAATTCCCAGTGGGGCAACAGTCTCCAGGTGGTTGACAACTGCATGGACGACTCTGCCCTTTGCCTTGTTATAAATCAGCAGCCTGCATGGGAATGCCGCTGACGCAAGGAACCACGCTTTCAGATTACTTCGCTGGAAATTGAGAACCATGTCATACCCGGCACTGCGCAATTGCCGCCATAATCCGAACAAGGCTCTCAATGACCTGTGCTTGCCTTTTTTCTCGAAGACAATGGTTTCATGGACATGTGGATTAAACCTGAACAAGGATGCCGTAGCCGGTGAACTCACAAGCAAAGAGATACGGGAATGGGGGTATTTACACTTAAGCGCCCGAATTACAGGAGTGAGTTGTAAAAGGTCGCCAATGGCTCCGGGTTTTATGATTAAAATGTTGGGAAAATTTACCATTTGCTGAATAAAACCTTATCGCGCTGAAATTTCTTATGATGCATTAAATCATACTAGGAAGAACATTGCTACTTTGGAACGTCCTTCTCTTCCACCAACTCAATCAGCATTTCTTTTGCCAGCTCGTCCCTGTCAAGATACGGTGACATGTCCTCAATCGGTCTGTTAACAACCAGCTTGGGATTTACACTGGTCGCCAGTTCCAAAGTGACGTCGACCAGAACGGGGCCTTCCTTGTTCAACTCGTTAGTGATAACCAGTGCGAAGTTTTCGCAGGAAAATAACCGTGCCACATCGCTGTAAGGAACGCTTCGATATTGCAGAGAAATCTCGCATGATCTGCTGCTGATATTGAA
>Ga0187878_1004736_pt1 | contig 10417 bp, 8 predicted proteins | sample June2016WEW_17_1_FD_132979 | JGI IMG/M metagenome (GOLD analysis project Ga0187878, IMG submission 132979) | Peatland microbial communities from SPRUCE experiment site at the Marcell Experimental Forest, Minnesota, USA - June2016WEW_17_150 | ecosystem: Environmental > Terrestrial > Soil >...
TACCGACAATCTGATCGACGCGCGTCGCCCCCACAAGCGAGAGCCCCGCCCAGTTCATAGCCTGGAAGATCCCGCTGCAAGTGAGAAGAGTAACGCAGGCAGGGATGTTCTCGACCAGCATTCGGAGATTGGCTTCGGTCGAACGCAAGGCAACCTGTTCGCGCGCGAGGTCGCGCCGGCGGACGGCATTCTCCAGGCTCGGGACTAGGTGCTGAACGTAGTCGCCGCTCTTGACCACGCATTCAACGGTCCCCATTTTGAGTGCCTGGGCCGAAATGTCGTCCTGAACAGGATCAATCAGCAGAACCACCGGTGTATCGGGATTGCGGGCCGTGATCTCCTTGAGGAGGCGCAGTACCTGGGTCCCGGGAACGGAACTGTCGATCACGACAGCATCATGGGGAAGCTTGCCTGAGGTCACTGCGGGGAGACGCCAGGATCCCTCGGGACCGAAAGTGGCAGCCTCGAGCTTTATGAGGGGAGCGCTCGAAAAGTAGCGGCGCGCATTCTCCACATCGCCGGCATAGAGCACATGCAGCGGATGGACGCTCCGTTCCACCTCCGCGCGGCGGCGATCGACCGCGCGCTGCAAAAGCGACGGCAGGTTCTTGACGAAATGGGGCCGTTTGACGACATAGTCGTCCGCACCCGCCTGCAGCATGCGCAAAGGCGGATCCTCACCATTAGGGCTGACCATCACAACAACAGCCAGCGGCAGATCCCGCTCGCGAATGCGCGCAATGAGGGCCAGGCCTTCTCCACCAGGGAGTGCCGGATCCAGCAGAACCGCGTCGTAGCGCCCGGGAACGACAATGCGCTCCAGAGCGTCGTCATGCTTGGGAGAGACGTCGACATGAATGTGCGGCGCAATCTTACCCAATTCATGTTCGACGAAATCCGCGTCCCAGAGGTGTCCCGTTAGGTACAAAATATTCATGGTCCTGACCTAAAATTTGAGGTGCAGTCCAAGCATCTCATAATACCGCAACTGGCCAAAAGTGTTATTGCTATGAATTGAGTTGAAATGCGATTCAGACAATGAGAGCAGAATGCAGCCACAAAGAACACGACTGACCCGAATAGGGTCCGAGCAGACGCTGGGCATGCACGTTTCGGCATCGTCGGGTCATGACAAAGGCCACACGTAGCTCCGTTGCCCCCATCAAGAAAGATCGGCAAATTACGCGTGAAGATTAGCTTAACGGACGCATCGCGGCGATCACGGGAAGCTCGGCCGATCCGTCGTTGATGGCCGGAGTGATGAGTGGCCATTGACTGGTACTGAGCGAGGATATTCGTTGACCGCGGCTGGGTAAAGGCGCAACTCAGTACTTTGTACTCAGTACTCATCATTCGTTCATCTCGGGCGGCGAATGAAGTGGAGGTGGAGGACGCGTCCGCTGGACATGCTGAGACCGTCGACCGCTCCCGCTTGATTCCTGGTGAAACGCATGATCCTGCCGCCTTCCGAGAAGGCGTCAGCATAGAGTGGGGTAAGGGCCGCCTCGGGCGCAAGCCGCCTCGTGAGGAAGAGCCTGCCCTCGCGCACGCTGAAGACAAAAGCTACTTCAAGCTCTTCGCTGTAATAGTTCCCGGCATACTCAGCCAACAGTTGCGCTGAAGGGGTCACTGCGGACACAACAGTGTAAATCGCCGGCCGTTCCCCGGCGGACACTACTTCCAGCCGGACAGGCTGCGAGAGTGTGAAGTTGTACTGTGCGCCGTTGGTTCCCTCGAACCGGTTCTCCGCAAGCGGCACCAGCTCGTTCCCCGGGCCCGCTCCCAGCATCAGCTTGCCGTTGCTGACGCTCAGGCGTAGCACCGCATCCGTCAGCAAGTTGCGATAAAGTCCCGCGACTCGATGGACCTCGTCCTCCGCCACCTCCATGCGCACCGGCTTCTTGGGCTCTTGAAGCCGGCCCTCGAGAAATATGTCGGCCACCTGGTGCGCCAGCGCTCCCGCGTTGATGTTGGCAAGGTTGCACAAAAGCGCGATCGAAAAATGCTGATCGGGGTATCGGGCCAGAAACGCGCGATAGCCGGCGGTGGATCCACTGTGGCTGATCTCACGCACACCCTTGTATTCCGTGATCTCGAGGCCGAGACCATAAAGGATGGTGTTTCCGTCGTTGAGCTTGGTGCGGGTCTGCATCTGCGACAGGTATTCCCTACCGATCACGCGCGGGTTCTCGAAGTTCTCGTTCCAGATCAGCAGGTCGCCAGCGGTGGTGAGTAGTCCGCCGTTGCCGTAAACGTTGGTGAACGACATGTTGGTGTGGTACTCCCCCTGCGCACCCGTGCCATAGGCCGTAGCCCGGCCCTTCACGATGCGCGTGTGGTCGTCGCGCCACTGGGTGCTTGCCATTCCCAACGGCTGGAAGATCTCCTTCGCACCGAACTCGGCCAGCGGTACGCCGCTCGCCCGCCTGACGATCCAGGCCAGAAGCGCGAAACCCGTGTTGCTGTAAAGATACTCCTGGCCGGGAGGGAAATTCAGCTCCTTCTGCCGGCTTATGAGATCCAGAATTTCGTCGAGCGTATGAACCGCGCTTCCCGGCGGCCTTCCCATAACCGTGAGCAGTTCCCATTGGTCGCGCAAGCCACTCGTGTGGCTCAGCAAATGCCGTATTGTGATCTTCGGCCCGAAATTGGGGACCTCCGGCAGATACTTCCGGATGTCATCATCGAGCGAGAGCTTTCCCTGCCTGGCCAAAATCTGGATCGCACCGGTCGTAAACTGCTTTGAGACCGAACCGGCCTCGAAGATGGACGCAGGAGTTATCGGTACTCCATATTCCAGGTTGGCCATCCCATATCCGCGGGTGTAAACCACCTTGCCTTCCTGGGCTACACCCAACGAGCATCCCGGGCAGTCCTGCCTGGTATAGCGCTCGAAGACCTGATTCACCCGAGCCGCAACGCCGTCGCCGACGAGATTGACGCCGGTCTGCGCATGAACAACCGCCGCGAATACGAGAAGGAGAAATGCAAGGAGACATGCTGAGCGAGCGCGTTTGGCCACGGTATCCTCCCGATTAGACGATCCAGAACAGATGAACTTGGAGCTGAATTCTACCACACGGGCAGGGCGCGGCGATGATCACGGAGTCAAAAGCTCTGCAGTTCAGACAGAAGGATGGAGCGGTTCGAGCGCGACGGCCCAAGCGATTACCGGACGTGCTGAGGCAGCATGATGTGCTGAAATCACTTACTACCCAATCAGTCTTAATTCGAAGTGCCCGGTCCACTCGCAGAAAAGCGGGCCAACAGGCGCCTCCAATCGATTCTCGCCACTGAAAGTTTCGGGTGGACGAGGAGCGCCACAAAACATCTTGGGTTTGGAATCTGGCCGTGGTTTCAACCCCGGATCCAGCCAATGCATCCATGCCAAAGCACGAACGACTCCGATTCGACTATACTCCTATGGGTAGTGAGGGGCGTAGTTTCCGGTTTCGCCGCAATTCGTCCAGAACATCCGTGCGGCGACGACGTAGTCCTTCATTCCGTCCGATGGAACCGGATCTGCATGGTATAATATCTATACCATGGAATTTGAGTTCGATGCGGCAAAGAGCGAGGGCAACAAGAAAAAGCACGGAATCGATTTTGTTGACGCGCAGGTTCTCTGGGACGATCCTGATTACGTGGAAGTTCCGGCGACCACATCAGGGGAGCGGAGATATCTCGTGATCGGAAGAATTTCCGGGAAGCACTGGTCGGCAGTCATAACCTACCGCGGCAATCGCATCAGGATTATTTCCGCGCGCCGGTCTCGGGAAGAGGAGATCAGACTTTATGAAATCTGAGGAACTGGACAGAAGATTCGATAACGGCGAGGACATCTCGAAATATCTGGACCTTTCCAAGATCCGAAGGCCCGGGCAGGAGCAAAAGCGTGTCAATGTCGATTTTCCGGTTTGGATGATACGATGCCTCGACAGAGTAGCGAAGCGACTTGGAGTTCCACGCCAGTCTATAATCAAAGTCTGGGTAGCCGAGCGTCTGGAAAAATCGTGAACCGGGATGGTTCCAGTGGTAGTGCATTTGAGATAGACCTCTCCAGACGGCTGCGGTGGAACATGGGACAGCCAGCGGCGAGCAAAAGCCCTAATCGCCGCCGAGGCAGTTTCTGGAGTCGCTCCGCTGCTTACTCCGGTTTCTGATCTTCCGGGTTCTCGGTTTTTTTCGGCTTGGGGCCCAGAATCCACTTGTACGGTTATGCCGTAATTCGTCCGCGAGCTATGCAGGCGCAACATTCCGGTTCACTGTAGATGGAGGCGCAGCTCTCTTTATGTACGCACTTTTAAGCAAATGTTAGAGAAGTTTTCCTGATGAGTTGAATTTATCTTCTCTTCGGCTCAGATGTCGATTACGCCAAATGCCAAATGCAAAAACGAGTAGGACACCACAAAGAAAGCTATTTAGGTACGGCAAAACCGCGTTCCACCGTTGCCCATGTATAGGCAAATAATCGACTGGAAAGAACAAAACATGTTGAAGAGCCGAAACGATGCGGGTTTCAAATGAATCAATGCCCCATGTGTCGGCGCAGTACAGCCAGCCAGCGCCAAGCGCAAACGTAAGCACAAAGTGAGCTGCACCTACAGCAAGAATGGCACAAAGCCTACGAGCCATGTACTTATGTTCCTCCGCTCGTTATCGCATCGTCCGAAGTTCTTCGCGATCACCTAGAATTTGGGCCATTTCGGATCGGATACGGCTCCATTTGCGCTCAGCCATTCCCTACCTGTTATTATTGGCAAGCGTGTTCAGATCACTGGCGAACCGGCGCTATACGGGAGTGTGACAGATATGTCTTGAGCCCCTACACGGCTGAGCTTAATGCGTATAACCACAGTATTGAAACCGGGCTTACTGAATCTTACAAGATAAGCGCCTGTGCTGTTCTGCGGTCCCAAATTGAATTTGCCATCTTTGCCTGATAAGACTGCATCAAGTCTCACTTTGGTTGCTACCGAGAGCACCGCAACAAGGGCATCCCCCACGGCATCGTCTTGAGGATTGAGGACAATCCCTGACAGCGACTTGACCGGACGCACGTCCTGATACTCCACGATTTCAGGAGCATCAGGGTAAACGAACGTCAATGACACATGCTGCCCGCCTTGTCTGCCCAAGCAGGCAATCTGCATAAACAGCAGAGCCATCGCGCACAACGTCACAAACATACGGTTGATCATTTTGCCCTAATGAATCGTGCCATCATACCGCCGCTTGCCCTTCATTTCACTTACATTTGCAAGGCCATCGGCTCCCAATTTTGAACGTCGACCATGTCATTAGTTGTATGGTGGCATATACGGACACCCCCCACTATTCGCGGAGGGCGACCATTGGATCGACCTTGGTTGCTTTCCGTGCCGGCAGGAAGACGGCGAGGAGCGCGACCACGGCCAGTGCCATGACGGCAACCGCATAGGACCATGGGTCAGTGGGGCTAATTCCATAGAGCAAGTCTTTCATAAGACGCGTAAGGACAAAGCCGACCGCCAGTCCGACTGCCAGCCCGATTATGGTCAGGGTCATGCCGCCACGGAACACTAGCTTGAGCACATCGCCGGCCTGAGCACCCAGGGCCATGCGAATGCCGATATCGCGAATGCCCTGGCTGACGGAATAGGCAATCACTCCGTAGAGCCCGATGGCCGCCAAAAACAGGGCAAGAAATGCAAAGGCTGAAACGACCCCGGCCGCCAGTCGCGCCGGCAGCAACGCAAATCCCATGGCCTCATTCATGGTCCTCAAGTCGGCGAGCGGGAGCTTGTCATCGAGGCTCTGCACTTCTCTGCGCACTGTCTGCAGAAAGCCTCCCGGATCCACGGTGGTCCGCACCTGCAGGAAAATGCTGGCTCGATGATTCTGCTCCAATGGGAGGTACATAAAGGCTCTGGGGTCCTCCCCTAGGCTGAAATATTTGCCGGTTCTGACGACTCCGACGACCAATTGGTCTTTGCCGCCCGCCCGGACATGCTTTGCGATCGCATCCTGGCCTGGCCAGAAGCGTTGGGCAAAAGCCTCGTTGATTACCATTACCGGGGGCGCATTCTGGTTATCGGCCGAACTAAAACCCCTGCCGCGCAAGACCGGAATACCCATTGCCGCGAAATAGCCATAGTCGACGGTCGCGTAATCGATGCTCGGAACATTGGCGTCAGGGGGTGGAGTGTAGCCTTCAGGCTGGGCGCTCGTTTGGCTGGTGGAGAAATTCAGGGGGAGGCCATCGGCAAATCCCACAGCCTGAACTCCGGGCAAGCTCGTGAGCCGGTCTCTGAGGGTTCTGATAAACTGCCTCCCTCTCGCCTCATCATACTGCTGCAATCCGAGGTCCAATGCAGCGACCAGCTGATTCTCTGGATTGAAGCCGGGATCGAGGTTCTGCGCATTCCGCAGGCTGCGCACCACCAGGTTCGCTCCGATCAAGAGCGCAAGCGAAAGGGCTACCTGGCCCACTACCAGAATCCGGCGCAGTCGAGAAGCCCCTGCCAGCTGCACCGGATTGCCTTCCTTCAAGACGCTGACCAGATCGGTTTTGGTGGTCGAGAGCGCGGGGGCTAATCCGAACAGAACTCCAGTGACCAACGTGATGACAAACGTGAACGTGAGTACAGACCAGTCCAGGCCGACGGCGATTCTCATGGGCAGGCCGCTGGGGGGACTAAAGGATCGAACCAGTCCAGTCAGCCACGCCCCCAGAAGAAGTCCGACACAGCCTGCAATCAGGGAAAGGAGAATGCTCTCCACAAGCAACTGGCGAATCACGCGCGGCCGACCTGCTCCGAGTGCCATCCGGATTCCCATCTCCTTGCGGCGCGAGGCGGAACGGGCCAGCAGCAGGCCGGCTACATTAGTGCAGGCAAGCAGCAGGATGACACCAACCACGCCAAACATGAGCCGCATGAACATGACGAATCCGTTGCGCACCATCGGGTGCAGGCTGGTTTCAGCCAGTGAGAACAGTTGGGCGCTCGTGCCTATGTTGGTAGTGGGATACTCTTCGGCCAGATGGGTCATCAAACCGCTCACGGACGCGTTGGCCTGTGCAATCGTCACCCCGGGTTTCAACCTGCCTATGACCGAGCCGATCCAGTGATTGCCGCGCGACGTCAGCGATCGTCTCTCGTCTCCCATCTGCCCCGTCATCATGATGGGAATCCAAATCTCCTGGCCCATGCCCGTGTCGGTGCCATAAAAGCCCTCCGGCGCGACCCCGATGATCGTGAATGAACGGGCGTTTAACAATACAGTCCTGCCGATCACACTCCGATCGGCACCAAAGCGGCGTTGCCAGAGGCCATACCCGACGATGGCCACCGGATGGGCCCCGGGTGTGCGATCTTCTTCGGGCAGGAAGTCGCGGCCGAGCACGGGCTTCAAGCCCAGTTCCGAAAAGTAGTTTCCGGATGTGACGCCTCCCCAAATCCTCTCATTCCGATCACCCGCCGAAAGGTGAAAAGGCATGATGCTGTTTGCGACCAGACCGGTGAACACGTCGTTCTTATCGCGCACGTCAACATAGTCGAGATAAGAGAAAGAGCCATACTTCAGGCCGCTTGACCAGAACATGAAAATCCTGACCAGACCATCGGGCGCGCTGACCATAGGTTTTCTCCACAGGAAGGCATTGGCGAAGCTGAAGGTTGCGGAATTAGCTCCAATACCCAGCGCGATGCAAAGGACCGCCGCAAGCGTCAACCCCGGACTCTTCCCCAATTGGCGCACGCCATAACGCAGATCTTGAAAAAAATGGTCCATGGTTCTTTCTCCTGGATGGGCAGTTTGCTCCTGTGTGCCGGAAACCTACTTTATTCCAATATCCTAGGTAACGAAAATAGGCAATGCCAAGTTCAATGTGGATGGCAACAAACGCCTTCAGTCGTGCCCTTGGGTCCATTTGCATAGGACGATACCCGCAACAGAGCCGCGCGTCTGCCCGGCGCAACGATCCGCCGCAGTGTATTATTTGTATGAGGTACAGGCTGGCCGGCGCACATCGGCCTATTGCGCCCGGCAGGAGAGTAATGCTCGATGACCGGGATTAGGACGATTGTGATCGTCGGTGCGGGTTTCAGATGTGCACCGACATCGCCTCCTCCTCCTCGCGCCTTGAGCTCGCCCCGCAAGCCCCATGCGCGCGACCCCTCCTAATTCTCGGACGGGCTCCTAGATGTTAGTGTTGGTGATTTTAGGGAACTTTCGGCTGGTGACCCTGTAAGAATAGATGGCACGTTCTGGCGCGAGTAGCTCTAGGAGCCCGTCCGGGAATCAGGAGGGGCGCCTGGCTGCCTGGATAATACAGGAGAACACCCAAGTAAAAGGAGTTGCGACGATGGAGACATTCTGGCAAGACACTCGTCAATCGGTGCGGATGCTGATACGAAACCCCGGGTTCTCGGTGATTGCGATCCTCACTCTGGCCCTCGGGATAGGCCCCAATGCGGCAATCTTCAGCGCGGTGAATGCCCTGCTGCTGACGCCGCCGCCATATCAGGATCCGGATGCCATCGTGAGTATCACCCAAATGCGTGGTGTTACGGGCACGATGCAGAGGATTTCCGCCATCTCCACCGACGATTTTCAGACTTGGCGCAGTTCGACAAAGATGCTGGATCAGATGGCGATCTGCGCGACGTATGTCCCCGCCCGGCGTGCCACGTCGATTGATCCGGTGCTCGCGCTACGCCGTGAATAGCCATCAATGGCCTCCATTCCACACGACCGTCCCAGGGGCCGCGGAAATCTCTGGTCGGGAAGACCAGTCCATCGGAGTCATAGCGGCGCGCGAGACCGGAGGCAGGAGCGGCCTCGGTGACCGGGCCGGCGGACCAGTTTTACGGGGATCACAATGCGGGCATCCGGGACCCATCCGGCAACCTCTTGTGGATCGCCGCGCACAAGGAGGAGGTATCGCCTGTGGCGATGATCGGGCGCGTCGGGGCCCTGAATCAAGAGTAGCCAGAATTGCAGATTCAAGCCGCCCCAAGGCCAACCACGATTCGGCATCCATCGGATCAGATATTCCCATTCAATACTCGATGAATGCCGGATCGCCATCGCTTGGCGTAACTTTCCACTCCTGCTCAGCCACATCAAAATCGGCAATCTTCTCGATCGGCATTTTCATGTACTTGCCATATCCGGTAGCCGCCACGGCGCCGCTGTCGGGCAAGAGAATCTTCCCTTCCCCTTCGAAAGTGCGGCCTGCTTCTATCGTGATCCGCCCCACCACCCTCAGTTCCCGGTCCAGAGGGATAGGCTTCTGATAACGTATGGAAAACTCAAACGTGACTCCCCAGACCATCTGGTCGTATTTCATCATGATCGCGCGCCCGATGGTTTCGTCGAGAATGGCGGCGGCAATGCCCCCGTGAAGGCGGCCCGGATAACTCTGATGGACGTCCGACGGAGTAAAAAGGCAGATCAGTTCGCCCGTCTCCATCTCATAGAAGGATCCTTTCAGACCGAACGGGTTTTTCAGGCCGCACACCAGGCACATGCTGCTGTTCTGCTGTTTTTGCTGGACACGATGATTCATGCAACCTCCACAATAGGAGTCAGTAGTGAGCCCAATCAGTCTACATTAGACCGGCAATAAAACAGAATTCTGACAGAAGTTCCATCCTATTGTGACTTGCAGCGATATACTCTAGTTCCGGCAGCTAAATCCGGAGGTAAAGCATGTCGTTTGCGCAACGGGGGCAAGGTGCTGATCCGGGCGCAACTGCTCAATCTGGTCTGGAGACGGGAGAACTCACTTCGCGGCCAAAACAGATGACCAGCAGCTATGATAATTACGGCGCCGCCTGGTCGCCTGATGGAAATACCCTGGCTTACTCTTCCAGTCGAACCCCGGATAGTTTCCTGGTGTTTCGTTCCGCAAACAGCGGACAGGAGCGCCTGCCTTCTTCATCCTGTGGGTCGTATCCGCAAAATTCAAAATTCTGGTCCCAAAATTGAATTATGCGGATACGACCCCGCTTGCTGTGAGGCTGCGGGGTTGCCCACACCGTTTTTCCACAGCCGGCCGGATTGGTTGACAAGGGAATATGATTACGTTAGTATGTTTACGTAAGATTAGGAGTAACTTGTGGACAAGGTATTCTCGGCGAGGCTGGACGAGACGGCGATCGACGAATTGAGCCGCTGCGCCCGTCAGCTGGGCCTCAGCAAGAAACAGTTTCTCGAAGAGGCCATCCATCTGCGCGCCGGGCAAGCGGGCGCGGCTGCAGGCCCCGACGTATGGGCCGAAACCGCGGGCGCCTGGAAGCGCGGCGAGCCCGTGGCAGCCACTATCCGGAAGGCGCGGAACGAGTTTCGCAGCACTTTTCTCCGGCATCATCGCGGCAAACATGCGCGCCTACATCGATAGTGACGTCCTGATATGGCATTTGCGCGGAGA
>Ga0187878_1004741_pt1 | contig 10405 bp, 13 predicted proteins | sample June2016WEW_17_1_FD_132979 | JGI IMG/M metagenome (GOLD analysis project Ga0187878, IMG submission 132979) | Peatland microbial communities from SPRUCE experiment site at the Marcell Experimental Forest, Minnesota, USA - June2016WEW_17_150 | ecosystem: Environmental > Terrestrial > Soil >...
AGCCGCTCTGGAAGATTGCCCATTCACACACTCGACCGATATCGGTCAGGGTAGCTTCGGGCTTACCAACCGCAGAGAACGACGCGCCCGCGAGGACTAGAGACTTTTCATCCTTTCACACACGTGATTGTTTCCTCACGCTGCATCTGGCCAAGGGTGACTGAATTCGCGGCTTGACAGTAGGGACACTTCACCTCGACTGTTCTCTGTGAAATATCGAAGTCTGCGCCCTTGAAGCTCACCTTGACCTTGAACGACATATCGCTCTACCTCTTGGATAACTGGCTCTTGAGAAAGATCAACCTAGTGGTCGTGTTGCGTCGCCTTTACCATGGTTGAGATTGCTTTGCTCAGCCTCTGCACCGCAGGCGGTTCTCGTGACAACCTTGAGGGTTGCGAAGCGGTTGAAGAAACGAGCGTTTTAGCGGAGAAGCATCAGGCTAGTCGGCGTGGGCGCGAGGGCAATGGTTCACGCGATCATCCCTCTGTGTTCCCTCTAGTTCCGCGCATCCTACTGGCAGCGCATCTCCTCCATGTGATGAGAAAGTGTAGCGCTTTGGTCAATTGATCATATGCGTCACTAGCATTCACAAAAGACCCGAACCAATCCATTTGATGGATGACTCGTGGTGTCTTGAAGACGATACGCCCTTGCGGACGTGGGTATCCGTGGACGTCACCATGTGCGATCTTATTGCGTCGGACGACGAAGATCCACCCTCTGGGCTCCCGTTCCGCGTCCGCCTTGTCCATGAGCTTGTCGACGGGCAACCCTCTTTCTTTGGCGCGCGATATCATCTTCGCCAGTCCAGGCGGCCTCTTGTCAACAGTTGTGGATGGTCGCAATTCAGAGATCAGAACCCACTCGACGGACAGAGAAGTTAGGAGCAGAGAGGGAATGTATCTTCCTTCCATGAAGGTTTCACATGCTTCGCTCACCAGAGAACTGAGATAGTCAGGATAACCGATTGGTGGTGATTCGAGAGACTGAGAAAAGCTTCGCCACAGGGGGCTTACAAAGCGCCGTCGAACCGTTCGCTTGAGTATCTGCATTCTCCGAGGGTTCATCCATGTTGATTCCAACGCGCCACTGAGACGATACAGTGCAATTAGGCTGGCAGACCGACTGCCCGTCAAGTCGGATCGTTCTCCAGAGCCCCTTCGAACCAACGACCCCGCCGCAGTACTATCCTGCCGCGCAAGCGAGACCTATCCTTTCTAGACTTCTCGTGGCTATCGTGAGAGACCCATTGCGGCATCCTTGCTTTCCATGGCGAGGTCTTATCTCGAACGAGTATGGCTTCCCACGTACATACCTGAGGCAACAGGAGGTGAATACGTGTGAACAGAGATGTTGAGATACTCAAGCTCGAACTTGCAGGGAACAGTTACGAAGCGACATTACAGACCTGCGTATCCATAGCTTTCGGAGTTCTTGTATCCCTCTTGGTTTTCGACATTACGCTCTTCTTTCAGTTACGCATTTTCGACGTGGGTTTCATGCTAGCACTCTTCTCGACTACTGCGGCAGCCCCAGCGGTCATCCTTTTTTACAGCTGGAAACGGTACAAGAGCGCCATTGTCAAACTAGACCAGCACGTTCTCAGACTCAATATGGGGGATTTCGTTCCATCGCTGAAGGAGCTATTTAGTTAGAATCGTGGACGAGCTGCGTCCTTCAGAGAAGAAATCCGTCTAGGATCGAGAGAGCCCGAGATCCCGCTCATGCAGACATCTCATGGTTGCCGGAGGGACCCTGCCCAGACATCTGGATGTTTCGAGAGAAGACCCCCGCGACTGCAGGAAACCCTGCACTGGCGGATTTGCGGCCTCGACCTTTGAGGGTCGTAGGAAGAATTCCTGCACAACATGCAGGGATTCTTGCAACCCTACATAATCGCAACGTTGTGGCCGACTCATGCTAGCAGCTGCCATGCACGTAGATCTGAGCCTTGATGTCGACGCAGAAGAGCCCTCATGCCAACAATTTGAGAAGGTCCTGAGGCTCCAAAACGCTTGTGTGCTCACGTGCGAGCAGGGCCTCGATTTTCGCTTTTCTCTTCAAGAAATCTTCGTCGACCGAAACGAAGTAGTCTAGGTTGTTCGCTGTCATGAACTCGGCAATGAGTTTGTCCTTTCCCTTCAGACTTGTCTTGTCAAACTTGGATCTCTGGTCATACCGAGCTTCATCGAACACCGTGAATGGGTGGTTATAGACGGCGACCGCAAATGGCAACTGCGTCAAATGAAGCGACCCAAGCATTTGGAGCGCCTTGGATGCTTTTTCTGCCTTCTCTGGGTTCCTCAACAAATCAAGAAGTTCATTCATTACTTGACGAGACGTGTGTAGCATGATTTCGTTGGACTTGTGCTTGTTGACCAGTTGCTCTATCGCTGGAACTTGGGCTTTGCGAGGCTCGCTCAATTCATCGTATGGTGCCATCCATACGGATGTATCAAAGTAGACGAGCTTTGCCATCTCGTTTCGTGTTGCTAATCAGATGAAGAACCCTAAAAGTCCACGCGGCAGAGAGCATATCTCACAAGCGCCGTGGAATCCATCGCAATGTCGCGACTGGAGCCAGACCCCGCTTTCCATGAGGCATGATTCACGTCTAGACCCCCGCTACCCTGCAGACTCGAAAACCCTTCCAGACTATTGATAACGTTGTCAACAGTCTATCCCAAAAGTCGCCACCCGTCAGCGTCATACGCCAAAAAGCGGCTGAAGGTTCAGGAGCAGGGCCCTCCCTTAGAGAGAAACCCGTGTCGCTAAATTAGGTACGTGCTTTTTTTTCCCAAGGTCCGTGTAGTTCTTGGGGATCGCATACCTCGTTGCTGTAAGCAAAGTAGCGATGAAAATCTGCTTATAGTCCACATGTAGCGCGGCGGAAGCTGCGGCTCCGGATGCACGAAGAGATCTCCTACGAAGAAATGCCCAAAATGAGCAATCCTTCAAGGTGTACGCTAAAGTTCGAGCAAGATTAAAGTCCAATGAAAACTGGCAAAGGGAAGTACTCTTGATGTCGAGCAAGAGTCTGATCAAGGAACTGCAGTACGTGGACAAAAAGACCGGAGGGCGAGTGAACTGACAGATCTATGGTCGCTGATAGTGAGTTTTCCTTGGACGTCGTTACTTGAACTCTCACTAAACTTCCTTCTGTTCGAAAGGACGAATACGAGTTCGAGGCCTACGTAGCAGATTGCATGCACCGATACCTCACGTGCTCATGTTCTGATGCGGTTGGCAGGATGAAAAGCACACTCACTTGAAGCCAATTAGAACCATAACCCACATCACCAGAACACCGACAATCGTAAGAATTACGCCTCCAATGAGCCAAGCAGCTCCCCTACGCAATCTTGCCGGCCATGTGTTCTCTCGCTTCTCCCACTCAATCTGCGCCCTAATATTGCCTTGAGCAACCAAATCGGGTAGCTCTTTTTTCGCCCATTTTGTAAACCAAGACGGGTCAGCGTGTCCTTGTTGCGTGGCTCTCACACATGATGCTTGTACCATAGACCCGGTATATGCAAGAGCATCCATGGTTCTTTTCTGATACCGCACCCACATCCTCGCTTCCTGTTGCTCCTCGTTAGCGTCAGCTCCATAGAGGACGGCAGCAACTGAGTTCGGGGTCAGTTTCAGGTTCCGACCAAGCGAATTGATGGGCACTCTTGGGAGCCAGACTACATTCCGCTCCCGGGGCAGCTCCAGATCGAACTCAACCATGTTTGCTCGACCTAAGCGAAGATAAGGAAGCCTTAAGAACCTAGCTGAACTTAGTTCACTCTGACTCAACTATGGCTTCGGATAGATTCGCACCAGGCAAACATAAGATCCTAGACGCATTGCGGGAGGCCGACCAAACACCAAACGCGAGAGGACTCACATTTGGAGATCTGCTCGAGAGGACCGGCTTAGACAGATCCATCTTATCGCAGTACCTCAAGGATCTACAGGATGGAGACCTGGTCGAGCGTACAACCGACAGGAGATATCTCATTCTGGACCAAGGCAAGGAAGCACTAGACAGAAGAGACGATGTACTCGTTATCTCAAGAAGCGGGAAGGTGCTTCGGAAGGAAATTCAGCCCAGCCAAGACGTCCTTGCACCGAGGATATTTCCCATCGATGCATCAATCTACATCAATCCTGAGACAGAGCAGCTCATAGAGGAAGCTGCCGAGGAACTTGAGGGAACCGTCAATCCGGACGGAACGAAGCCGCCTGTCAGCAAAGAAGAGGCAATACGCACCGTCCTTGCTGAGATCACGGAACCCATAGCCACTCACTTCGACACCATGTTCCTTAGGCGGTTCTACAAACTCACCGAGGACTGGCGTGTCTACCGCGCCCAACAGATGCAGCCAGCGGAGAGAAGAGACTATCTACGCGAATTTCACTACTGGATCATGCCAGCCGGGAGAGACGCAAATGCGCGAAGACAGATGGAGTCGACGCTCGACCAGCTTGAAACACAATACATTCATCAGAAGTTTCCAGAGGGAGGCCCCCCACCTCTAGCATTCGAGACGATCCTGGACTTTGAGGCTGCAGTCGTGGTCTCTGTGTCGCGTGATAGGCTGAAGAACGAGGCCACGACGATCCGCAACAGGTTTGCCTTGCTCTTGCTCACCTTCGCCATCAACGAAGGGGGGCCGCTTCCTAGGCTCCCGCCTGGCGGTCTGACTGCGATGAGCGAGACAGGAATCATCACCCCGGAGGAACTCGAGGAGTGCAGAAGTGCCAAAGGCAACAAGCAAAGACTGAGGGTGCTGCAAAGGATGTGGGACAAGTACTACAGGCTAGCTTGGGGCACGGATCCACCAACTAGACCAAGGATCATACATACCGGGTTCAAGCCAGAAAGACATCGCTCCAGGCAACCCGAGAAGCGCCATAGAGGCTAGCAAGAGAGATAATCCTTGCCTTTCAGGGGTCCTTCCGAGTGGACTTCCTTGAGGCGTTTCTCAAGTTCCATGAGCTTCTTGTGCTGCGCAAAGACCATTGACAGGAGGAGCGGCACTTCTCTGATGGAGGAGGCAAGAACTCCAGCCGAGGAGGAGTAGAGTCGACATTGCGTGATTAGGTCGTCGAATACGACGCGGTCCTCTGCTCTAAGGAACTGTTTGAACCTAGCGATCTTTGCGAGCTCTTCGTCGATGACGATCCGGCATGACGGTATCGTTCTACCCATTGACTCACCAGCAACGCGGGACGTTGACTTTGAAGGATAAGGCGTCAGAGGCGCGGGTGTAGTCGGAGAGTGCTGAAACTGATTGCATAGTAGCTCTGTCATTTGGCCACTGTGAGGACATCTCAAGCTCAGGCGCCTTGCCTGTAGACCTTTCAGAGCCCGTAGGCTGGACCATTTGCCACGTTACACGCCCACTCTTACATGGGGGTACCTACGGTTGACCAAGGCGAGTCTCTAGGCTTGCATGGGCGGATATCCTACATTCCGGCTAGATTGATGTACGCAGGCAGTTACTGGGAAGGAGACGAATATGTTACAGCTCTTGAGGGAGAGGCGAGAGAGGCCAAGGCATTCGAACCTAACCTAGCACTGAGACGTCGCATTGAAGCAAAGCTGGGTGAGGGACACCTGGACATACGCGACAAGGTCACGAATAATGGTTGGGAGGCCCAACCTTTAATGATACTATACCACATCAACATAGGATTCCCTATTGTGGATGACGGCTCAACCCTCGTCTCGACATCTCGGCTACATGTGCCTAGAGATGATGAGGCCAAGGGCGAGGCTGAGAGGTTTGATCAGTTCCATCAGCCAATGAGCGGCTACAAAGAGAAAGTGTATTTTCACGACATGCGAACAGACTCAGAGGGTTACGCATATTCGGCTATAGTAAACGACAAACTTCTAGGCGGCATGGCCGTATACGTCAGATACCGTAGGGCCGAGTTGCCTAGGTTCATAGAGTGGAAGATGATGGGCGAAGGCACTTATGCGGTAGGTATGGAACCGGCGAACGGGCTGGTCCTGGGCAGAGACAAAGAGAAGAGGTGGGGAACCCTACAGTACCTGAAGCCCCAGGAGACAAGAGAATTCCACATTGAGATAGGCGTGTTAGTAGGTGAGGAAATCCGTAACCTCAAGGAGAAGATAGAGAACATAACCAAAGGGGCAAGGTCCAAGATGATTGGAACAGTAGAAGAGTTTGTTCCAATAAGTCACGTTTGAAGAAGTTGGGTAGCGTATTCCAAGTAGCTTGAGCGTTTGTCCGAACCAGATACGACAGAATTGTCGATCATTGATGGTGCCTCACAATTACACATGTTCGTTAGAACCTAAACGCCGCAAAGCGAGATCAAGCACTTGCGAAGCCTAAAGATTCCTCCGAGTGCGAGGAAGGCTTATCAGCGTACTAGGAGAGAAGATCTCTTGCGGTTTTGATGAGCATGAGTGAGCGAAGGACGATTCCAAATGACATGGTGATGCTGCAAGACTTCCACCACATTTGCCTGTTAGTTAGAGACGTAGAGAAGGCCGCGCAGAACTTTGCTAAGGCTTTCAGCATCGGCCCCTTCGCAACAACGCCCTACGAGACGCCAACATCAAAGGGGACGGTCCATGGGAAACCTCAGGGATACAAGTTGAAGTTCGCGAACGCTAAGATCGGTCCAATAACCTTAGAACTGGTGGAACCTGTTGAGGGCAACTCTGTCTTGACAGAGTTCCTGAAGGAAAGGGGTGAAGGGCTTCATCACTTGGCCTACCGTTGTCCGCCGCCTATCGACGAGGAGCTGGCGAAGTGGAAGAAGCTTGGCATCGACGCGCTCCAAGTTGACAAGAACATCTCCGACGACCCGCGTTACGGATGGGCCTACATGGACACGGAGAAACTCGTCGGCTGTGTCCTAGAGATCTTGTGCCTCCCACCCTAGCCGATGAAGCTGAACCTTGGAGCATAGAGCTCCTGCGGGTGGAGAACATGGAGCTCGTCTCCACCACTGCCTCATTATTCGGACAGCATACGGCTCATTTGACTGATGATCTCGTCTAGCGTCAGATTCTCCTCTGTGCGCTTCTTCATGTCTCTGAGTTTGAGCCGGCCGGACTTGACTTCTTGAGGACCGACGATCAAGGCATAGGGAATACCCAGCGAGTTTGCGTACTCGAGCTGTTTTGCCAGCGACTTGCGCTTCACATCCACGTCCGAAGGGATTCGAAGGTCACGAAGCTTAGCCGCGATTGAGAGCGCCTGCTGTCTGACGTCATCATTCACCGCAGCTACGAACACGGTGGCCGCCTCCTTGTGTTTGGGAAGCACACCGGCCTTTTCCAGTGAGATCAGCAGTCTCTCGATTCCCCCAGCAACTCCTGTTGCAGGAATACTCCTCTTTCCGTAGACGCCGCAGAGTCTATCGTATCTTCCTCCGCCCAGTATCGCTCCAACCTCTTCTCCACCTTTGTCAAATGCCTCGAATACGATACCATCGTAGTACCCGATACCCCTGACGACACTCATGTCGAACACGCAACGGTCCAGTTTGCCGTACCCCTGTAACACGTCAGCCAGCTGGACGAGTTGCTTGTATCCAAGTTCAGTTTCTGGGATTCTCGTCTGCACATTAGAGATTCTTTCGAGAGCTTCGGTGGGTTTGCCTTGGATCGATGTAAATTCGGCTAGCGAATCTACGATATCGCTTTCCAAGCCCGCAGAACGAAGCTCGGCCTTGACAGCATCGCCAGATATCTTGCGTGACTTGTCGACTGTTCGAAAAATCGCCTCGATCTTTTCTTGGCTCTTCAATCCCAGACTCTCGACGAATCCTTGTATGATCTTTCGATTCGAGATCCGGACTTCGAATTCCTTTAACCCAACGTTGTTCAGAATGTCCATGCTCAGGGCGATCGCTTCCGCATCAGCGGCAGGGTCGTCGGATCCGAATATCTCTGCGTCCCATTGGGTGAAATATCGGTATCGTCCGAATTGTGGTTCATCGTATCGCCAGCTTCCGCCAATACAAGCTAGCTTGATTGGTTCGGGAAGGTCGGAGCGGCCGGATACCATGCGAGCCATACCGACCGTAAGGTCGAACCTGAGGCCGATGCTGCGGCCTGCCTTGTCGTTGAACCAGTAGATCTCATCCCTGATGGCAGGCCCGCTCTTGGCTTCTAGGGTTCTGAGTTCCTCGAGTGTGGCGGGTTCCATCTCTTGAAAGGCGAATCTTCGAAACACGTCTCTTATTCTCTCGTAGACCCAATTTCGCTTCGCCATTTCATCTGGCTCGATGTCTCTAATACCTCTCGGCAGAGTGAATTGCTTATCTGACATACGACTCGCCCCAATGACGGTACGGTTCGCTATTTCATTGAGAGGTGTGCTAAGTGTTTTCTTTCGATTTGGTGGCGCTACGGCTTATTAGGGGGGAGCGGCAGGTGTCCTAGATTCTGCTAGGCTGTGTGAATATTGTCGACAATGAAAGCAGACATGGGCCTGTCAGTCGTTGCCGGGTTAGTAGTGGGAGGGATTATAGGGGTCGTTCTCGACATAAGCGAGGTTCCGGCGGGAAGCGCTATCGGCACGTTTGTCGGAGGGCTCGTCGCGGCATTACTTCTGTACGCTGGGCGTAGGAGGGCATTGATCGCCGGAGTCGTTGTGGGATTCTTCGGTTTCCCTATTCAACTTATGATATTCTTGGCACTGGTTTCGAGTCATCTGTACACTCCCCCTCAGGTCCCGGAGATTTCTCAGGAAGTTCTTCTCGTCGCTTTGGTTGCAACTGTGCTCATGCAGCTCGTGGGAGGCGCGATTGGAGGGCTACTTGGCAGCATTATTCGCCATCCTCCTCCGGGAACTGTGGAAGCGCCGCGCTCGTATTTGCCTCCTCCTCCGCCTCGTCCGGAGAGGTATTGTATTCAATGTGGAGCGGGGCTGGCAAAGGAGACGCAGGTCTGTCCCGCTTGCGGAGCAAAACAATCCTCGTGATTGATTTGTAATCGCGGAGCCCTCGACCTGAGTTTCGGTTCTTCGTTGTTCGATAGAGGTAGAAATGATCAGGGATTTGTGTGAAGTTCAGCTAGACTCTGAGGAATTCAAGTGAGTAGTAGACGATGTCAGTTCGTCTGTCAACCACAGAGAGTATCAGCTCTTTTTTGTCCCTGGAGGCTCGTTTCACCAATGTGCGAAGTGTCTTAAGGTCGGCTTCCCCGCCTTCGTAGATTATGTAAATGTACCTTCGCATCGGTCCCTTTCCGTGGACCTCGAAATCGAAAACGCGGCATTCTCTGACGATATATCCTCTGTCGCGGAGGTCACGATATACAAGGTATTTCACCCAGACTGCAGGTTGCTTGGTAGAGGCCGATTTCACCAGTTCCTCGAATGTCATTTTCTCTTTGTTCCTTCCCTCGACAGTAATCCTGCCCTTTTCGAGAAGATAGAAGGCCTCGTGAGGCGTCAGAAAGAGCCTTCCCCCCTTCAGCCTTCCGAAACCACGTTCACGCATTTCCATCAGTTCTGAGGCTCTCGGAAGAAAGACCTCGCCTGCTCGAATGAACGCCTCGTAGACTTGGAATGGTTTCTCGGTCTCTGATTCAATCCCTGTGTGCTCAGTCACGTGCAGTCAGTCCGCGGTCACCTAAACTGACCCTGCACTTTTAATGTAATCGCGCCAGCACTACAGTGGCGTCACGCATGGTTGACCTCACGACTCTAAGAACGGTAGAATGGACTCGCGGTGGTGTGCGACTAGTTGATCAGAGGCGGCTCCCAGACCGGCTGACATTTGTTTTGTGTAAAGGCTACAGACAAGTTGCCAGAGCAATACGGGACATGACTGTGAGGGGGGCGCCCGCAATCGGAGTCGCCGCAGCGATGGGTTTGGCGCTAGCCGCAAAACGCAGTCGACACAAGGACAGAAAGCTACTGTTGCTCGACATTGAGAGGGCCGCAGGGGTCATCCGAGCGACGCGACCCACAGCCAGGAACCTGTTTTGGGCTATCGAGCGAATGCTCAAAAAAGCCCGAAAAGCAGCGGATCAAGGAAATGACATCCGAAAGACTCTCGTGGCTGAAGCGCAACTCATGGCCGATGAGGATGTGGAAGCCAATCGCAAGATGGGAGCCCTCGGCGCCGAGCTAATTCACGACGGGGACACGATCCTGACGCACTGTAACACTGGCACGATGGCCACAGTGAGCTACGGAACGGCCTTGGGAGTAGTCCGAAGTGCGATCGCGCAAGGCAAGAAAGTTAGACTCATCGCAACCGAGACCAGACCCAGACAGCAGGGTGCCAAGATAACTGTCTATGAGGCGTTGTCGGACAAGATCCCGACGACATTGATAGTTGACAGCGCAGTCGGGATCGCTATGTCAAAGGGCATGGTAGACAAGGTCATTGTGGGCGCTGATCGCATTACTAGGACAG
>Ga0187878_1004742_pt1 | contig 10404 bp, 10 predicted proteins | sample June2016WEW_17_1_FD_132979 | JGI IMG/M metagenome (GOLD analysis project Ga0187878, IMG submission 132979) | Peatland microbial communities from SPRUCE experiment site at the Marcell Experimental Forest, Minnesota, USA - June2016WEW_17_150 | ecosystem: Environmental > Terrestrial > Soil >...
CCCGCGGATGGGGCAGTTTCCCTGAACGTGGACCTAGCGCAACCCCCGCGTCAATGAGGACCCGCACATCGGGAGTTTCCACAAATGTACACATCGATCTGACGCCATAACTCTCGAAGCCGATCGGAGTGACGCGAAACGTAGGCATCGACCACTTTACTTCCGAAGCCACACTAAGCACTCTTTGAACGACATAAGCATACCAATGTTGCAGATATCCAAATTAGCATCTCTATACGGAGCTTAGGACAGCGGGCGATGACGAGTCTGGCCCAATTGACTCTAAGTGAAATGGATCTTGAGTGCGGGAGCCCGCAGTCATATGTATCCCCTCATGATTGATTAGTGGCTTAGTTGTCGTGGGGTTGGTTTCGGTTGCAGGCTGTGGAGGTTCTGCGGACTGGCGCGGAGGCGCATGCTGATCATATTCGGAAGCGGTTGGAGAAAGTTCTTGCCACGATTCATCTGAGTGGTCATCGGCCTTTGTGGGTGCATGGTTACGTTGCCAAGAAGCGGCTGAAGGGTCTGAATGACACGACGGTTCTCCGGTACTTGGAGGATTTGCAGTGCTTCGAGTTGGATCCTGCTGGCATGACCCTGGAGGAGGTTGAGAAGCGCCTCGCCTTATTGTCTCGGATGATCAAGAAGGCCAGTTACAGGCGCACCGTGATAACCATCAAGCAGGCTCTGTATCATCTGGGCCGCGGGGACGAAGCCGATGAGATTCCGTTGCCCAAGAAGCCTGAACCTCGAATCGCCCTCCTAACGAAGGAGGAGCTCGGGAAGCTGCTGGAAGGATGCACGAATGTTCGGGATCGTTTGCTGATTCAGTTCATGACGGAGATGGGCAGCCGAAGAGGCGAAATCGCAGCCCTGAGAATCAAGGACATAGCCTTCGACCAATACTCGTCCGTCGTGTGGTTGCGAGGGAAGACAGGGAGAGGAGACGCGGGGTCTACGTCAGCAAACCCGACCTGCTACGGTATCTTGAGGACCATCCGCAGAGGAGCAATCCGAACGCGCCCTTCTGGGTCACCCGACGAGACGCGAGGCCCCTGCAGTACCAAGGCATCTACAAGATCGTCAGCAAGTTAGGGTGGAGGACCCTGCACAGGCAGATCTATCCTCACATGTTCCACCATACGAGTTGCACCCACGACTCGAAACGCTTCACGGACACCGAGATGATGATCAGGCATGGATGGAAGACCGCGGACCAGGTCCGCGTGTACAGTCACATCAGCATGCGAGACGTCGACGACCACGACCTCATCTTGCACGGAATCAAACCCGCCAGCGAAGCCGCGGAACCCTTGATTGAGATTCGGCACTGCAGCAAATGCGAAGCCGAGAATGCCCCCGTCGCCTTGTACTGCCACTCCTGCGGAACACCACTGAACGAATCAGACGTGAACAAGGAGAACCTGCAGCTCCGCAGCGACCTCACCAAAGTAACCCAAGACCTTGCGGCGTTGCGAGGCCAATTCGAAACCGCTTTCAAAGGCAAGATCACAGACGCAACCTAACCCAATTCCGGTTTGACGCTGAGACCTTTCTCCGACCGATAGAATGTGAACTTCAATTCCTCGCCCTCCAACGAGTTCAGTCGAAACCGTTTTCTGTTGTCCCAAACTTGCCGAGCAAGCATCATAGGAATCCAGTCAACTGAAGCCATGAGGCTCGCGACTTCACGAGCTGTCGCGAGATCGGGGCAAGCAATGATTGCCTTCAGCAATGAGAGATATCTGTCGATCATGAAGTCAACGGTGATAGCTAACAGTTCAGGAAACCCCTCCTCAAGCGCAGCCGCTGACCGAGCAGGAAGCGTCTTGAGGTCCTCTGATGGGAGTTTTCCCGTGACCCAGATATACGGCGCCTTCCGCTTCCAGAAGTCGGCCGCCTTGGCGGAAGTGTCGCGATACAAGGTTAGATCGATTCCAAGAGTCTCGAGGGTTTCGAGGATTGGATTCTTGTAAAGTGGGTTCCTGCGATAGAACCTATCATCATGAATCACTGCTCCAATCTTGCAGAACCTCTCGAGGTGCCGCCAGACCGCCGGCTTGGAAACGCCCTGGCTGCTAGCTGCCATCACAAGCTGGCTGAATCGGATCCCTGGAGGTTCTACGGGCACAATTTCCAAGATCGTCCGGTTGATTTGCGCTTCTCTGTGGGGGCTTGGTCTGCCAGGCCTAGGCAAAACACATCATTACTTTAGTTACGTTAACATAACTTATAACACTTTGCAAGGTTACATTAGGGCAACCTTGACCAATGAAATCGACTACAAGATACCTGTCGGAATTTCCCTCCCTCAATCCATGATCAAAGAGATTGACGAGAAGCGCGGCCGTCTCGGCAGATCCACCTACATTCTTCTGCTCCTCGAGAAGGCGCTCAAACGGAGGAAGACCAAGGTTGCCTGACGGATCGTTCAGCGTCAAAGACCTCGGCGCGACAATCGCGAAGATGCTAGGTCTCCAGAAGAACGAGACCATTGAGATTCAGCGAGACCGGCTGGATCCAAACCGTCTCATGATCATCAAGCATAGCCAAGAGGCGACGACATGACCATGTCCACCGAATTGGAGAAGGACGTCAAGCAGCTACCGGTCGAAATTGTGGCGCCAATTAACGTCGACCGTTTGGCTGAAGCGTTCCGAACCTTCCAGGAGTTCAAGCAGCGGCTGCTCACCAAAGAGGATTCCATTACAATCGCCGGTCGGCAGTACCTGAAGAAGAGTGCTTGGAGAAAGTGGGTCTTAGCCTGCGGAGTCTCCGACGAGATCGTCAGCTTCGACCGCGTCCCAGCCCAAGGAAAAGACCAGGATGGCAGCTTCGCGTACCGGGTGGTTGTCCGAGCCTTTCATGAGAAGAGCGGAAGATGCAGCGCCGGCGTGGCCGTCGCTTCAAAGAAGGAGAAGAACAATTGGTTTCATGAGGAGCATGACATCTTCGCCTTAGCTCACACTCGAGCGAAGAATCGCGCCATCGCCGACCTAGTTGGAGGCGGGGAAGTCAGCGCAGAAGAAATGGCATCAGAACCCCCTCGAGAAACCACCACAAATGAACCTGCAGTAACGCAAGGGGCGCCCGCGGAGTCTTGGCAGCCAAAAGTACCAGCCCTGAAGGATCCCTCCGCCGTGAAGGGAATCAGACAACTGCCTCTCACCGAGGGCACGCGTTCAATCGGCATGATCAACATTCTCAACGACAACTCCGAAGTCAGCATAGTCCCAGAACACCCAATCCCAACAGAACGAGGTCCCATCAAGAACTTCCTCATTCCACGAGTTCTCGAGACCATGAAACAAAAGCACCCGAAGTTCGATTACCAGCTCCAAAGCGACCAAGGCATGCTGCGAGCCGCATTCATCCGCGGCGATTTAGATCAAGACCAAATCAAAGATTTGGCCAACGGCACACGATGGGCCTTCCAAAAGGCAACGGAATCACAAACCTGAGGCCTGGCTGGTCTCGATGCCTGACCAGGACTCCGCTGCGAGCAACGAACGAATCTTCGGCCGCTGTCGCACCTGCAATGGCCTAGGCGTCTACTTCGACAAGAAACTTCGAACCTACTACTACCTTGACGGCACAATTCATTCAGGTCATTCAGTCGACTTCACTGAAGATCCCTCAGTTGAGAAGCAAGGTCCAATCTTGAAAAACCCACCTGCAAAACTCAGCCCACCAAAAGTAATTCAGCGAATCACCGATGCAGGCTACTACTACCAGCTAGGCGGCCGAGAGTTCGGCCTTTTCACCGCGAATGATGAGCGAGACCCTGCCTTCGACTTGAACCTGGCCAAGAAGTTTGGCATGGATCCGAAAGACCTTCTCCTCACGAGAGCTTGGGAGGTTCAGAGACCAACAACTTTCAGTGAACTCGCGGACGTCCTAGGTTGCACGATTCGACAAGACGAGGCGAACAAGCTGATTCTACTGTGCGCCGGCGTCCTAACCTTCACCGAGGAGGACCAAATCAACATTCTCATGTCAGGAGAATCTGCAGGAGGCAAATCCTACACCGCCCTGGAAGTCGCATCTTACCTCCCCTCCAATATCGTCCGAATCATCGCAACCGCCTCCCCCACCGCATTCTTCCACGACCAGGGAACATGGGACAATGAACGACACATTCTGATCGTCGACTTGAAGCAGAAAGTCCTCATCTTCCTCGACCAACCCCACTACACGCTCATGGAGCGAATGCGACCGCTCCTCAGCCACGACCACCCCGAACTTCTCTACAAAATCACAGACAAGAACAAACGCGGGTCCTTGCGAACGAAGAACGTGCTCATTCAAGGCTTTCCAACAGTAGTCTTCTGCGCCGCGAAATTGAGCCTCGATGAACAGGAGAGGACAAGGGTCTTCATACTTTCACCTGAAACCAGCCAAGAGAAATTGGATGAAACAATCAGGCTGAAGATTGCGAGAGACGGAGACCGGGAAGCATTCAAGGCTTGGTTGGAGACGCATCCACGCAGACGATGGCTCAGAGCTCGGATAGAAGCAATCCAAAAGGCCGCGGTCAAGCAAGTAATCCTCCGGGACGAGGAGCCGATCTACGAGCGCTTCCGAAAATCGCATTCTCACCTTGCACCACGTCATCAGCGTGACATCTCCAGGATCCTAGCCCTCATCAAAGCCCACGCATTGCTGAATTGCTGGCACCGAGAGAGCCCACGCAGAGGGACCATCGAAGCAAACGCCGAAGACGTCGAAGCCGGGTTCTGGCTATACGGCCTCATCGCCAAATCCAACGAGTTAGGTCTCGCTCCGCAACTCTACGAAATCTGGGACTCCGTCATCAGACCCCTAGTCGAAAACTCTGATATAGGCATGCAATACCGAACAATCATCGGAGAGTACCATCACATCTACGGACGATATCTCTCATACGAGAAGTTGCGCAGAGAAATCCTGCCCGCCCTGGAGGCCTGCGGTCTAATTGTACAGGAACCAGATCCAGAAGATAGGCGTCGGAGACTGGTCTCTCAACCCATCATAGAGGGGGGACCCCCAAATCCTCCCCTTATTTCCTCTCCCGTAACCCCTGAGACAATAGGGGGAACATCTGGGGGGCATCCCCTGGGTCGAAAATATGCGACTTTATGTAACGTTTCGGGGTAGGGACGATCGCCAAGGCTAATGGCAGCAACAGGGCAGCAATCACCCAGCGGCAGCAAACAACCCACCAAACCCACCGTCACTAAAGGGCATACGGTGGGTGGATGCGTAACCCAAGACCCCAAACCAAGGGTGCGTGAGCCTAAGGAAACACAGTTCTTGAGAACCGATGGACGTCCCGAACAGAAAAGGGTCTGAACTTTCATTGGAAATTGGCATTGGCGCCAATGACCGCGATAGTCTATATCATCGTTCATGAACTAGTCCACTTTAGAAGGCCAAGCCACAGTCATTCTGGAAGGATCGGACACTTGCATTCGGCCTACTTGGCAGGCCTATCAAAATAGATACTCTTTCCCTTCGCTGAAATTGGAATGCCGATTACGACGCTGGCTTCCTTCATCAGATTCAGTCGCCTCGCTGCAGCTCCAATTCGATACATAATCCTGTTGTCCACGTTGAGAATGCTTGCTGTTTTCGCTGCAGATCCTACTGCAATTCCAAGGTCGAGAAGCTTGAAAATGCAGTTCGGTCCGATGAAATCTAACCCTTCCTTCTTTTCTGTTTCATCGAATTCGCCACAGGTCTCGTAGCCGCAAGCCCCGCAATTCAATTTGAAGCTCTTGTCGCCGAAAACCCCGATTAGGATTGTTGCCTCAGAATTCCGCAGGTTCTCTGCGTCACGCTTGAATCCCGAAATCTTCCTCTCTTCCGCTATCTTGTCCATCTCATCGGCTAACTCGTCTTTTTCCGCTCCAAGAACGATTGATGTCAAGATGTCATCTGCGCCGCCTGATTTCGGAGCTGTTCGGGCAGAGATCAGCATCAGTCTTGCGGCATGCAATAGCCCTTCAACCTCGCTAGTTTTACTGTCGAGTATTGGCATATTGCATCTGCCTCTTCTCATGAACAATGGCGTATAAACCGATGGTTCGATTCTCTTCTCAGTATCTCAACGCTGATCTCGGATGTTAGGCGATTGCCGCCAAAATCATAATGCTAATGATCATTGTTATGATGCCCAATTTCTGGCTTGGCATATTGTTGATACGCGAGAGTATTTTGAGGAATGCGACCGCTGTCGAGGGAGTGAAACAATCTGAGATGGCCCCACGTAACTTGTGCAGGGCGTCGGACTTCTGGTGTATCCCGTAGTTCGAAATACCAGTACCTGCCAATTTGTAATGGCAGAAATATGAATTGAAGCATGATTCTCTGGACCCTGAAAGGATCAAGGAAGCAACACTCCAACATCTGATTGAGCACGTTGGAGCAGTCTTCCTCCTGACAATCCTTTCCTCTTCCTACCGGCTTAGTTGGGTGTTGGATCACAGAATATTGGCTAGGACATTTGTTGGTGCCGCTCGGGACACGTTAGCCGAAGGGATCATCTATGAGAAAGTACATAGAATATGAGGCGAAAAGCATAGACTCGACCGGTCTTCGTCTTGGTCAGTCGCCGATCAGTGATCGTGCGAGCAGGAATATGTTGCTCTTGTGTTCAGTCATCCTTCTCTTCGAATACGCCCACCAGCCCTTCCCATACGGGATGTACTCGCTTACACGGTAACCTTGGTCGACAAGTTCAAGTTTCCTCTTATCCCTAATACCCATAAGCATCTCGAATTCGAAATCATCAACTGTAGGATGTGCATTGCTTAACATAATTGCTTCCTTGATGAGTTTCTCATCGTGGGTCGCGATTGCGAACCATTTGCCACGCTCAAATATGATCCGCATCAATTTCGAAAAGTTCTGGTTGATTTCGCTCCTCTTCTTGTATACAATGTCTGGACTCTCGTTATATGCTCCCTTGACCAGGCGGATCATTCCGTTGACATCAAGGATACGGATGACATCTTCACCGCTTCTTCTCAGATAAGATTGGATTGCTATTCCGATGTTGTCGTATTTCCTCCGGAATTCGATGTAAGAATCCATCGTCTCGGTTGTATACTCATGCCCCTCCATGTCCACCCAAACGAAGATGCCCAGCGAGTTAGCTTTGCTTACGATTCTTTCCAAATTGTACCTGTAAACGGCCTTGTCTTTGGACAACCCCAGCTGAGTTGGTTTCACTGAAATACAGCTCTGAAGTTTGGGTGCGTCCAATCGGTTCAGGACTTCAATGTACTCTGCTGTGGCTGCTTCGACCTCTTGTGTTGACGTCGATTCCTCGCCCAGCAGATTAATTATGCCGCGCACTTTTCGAGTTGACGATTCTTGCGCGCGCTTCAATGCGTCTTCGTAGCTTTCTCCAGCAATCCACTGTTTGGCAACACGAAAAAGGAGCCCACTCCACATGCCGGCCATAGGAGTCACAGGCCACAGTGATTCGGTGGGTTGCATAAACGATTGTCGAGCAGTTTTCACGACCGACACGTGACATGTGAAATCGGTCAGCCGGCTCAGCGGCGGACGTGGATTGATGTTGCGGCGAATAATGAATCCACTCCACTCACTACTGGGTGAAGTGATCATCGGAATTTGAACCGTCGTTTCTGTTGGTGGTACCTTAGTGCAAGCAACCTAATTTGAACCCTCAATAAATAACGAAACTCTGCCGTGTATAGACCTGCTACGATATTTAATTAGTATGAGAGACCAAAAGTTTGCGGAAGCTACGAACAGAGGTTTGGATATGGACCCGAGGATAGTTGAACACGCAAAGCTCCTGGTCAATTATTGCACAAATGTCAAACGAGGAGATAACGTGCTCGTCGAGATCACTGATGAAGACGGTCTTGAACTTGCAGTAGAAGTGTGCAGGGAAGTTGCCAGCCTAGGAGCTCATCCAATGATCGTTACTTGCCCAACTGAATTTACCCGAGCGCTCCTCGAGTCAACTCCCCTGGGAGATCTCGCAGTCACACCGAGAATCGTAGTCGAAGCTATGAGAGCCTCTGACGTTGACATCTTCGTCCGCTCGGATTCGAACACACGGTTCCTCGAGACCATGGATTCAAAGAGGATGGCGATCCGCAGTAAAGCGATGAAGCCGTATCGAGAAGAGTTTCTGAAGAAAAGGTGGACCGCTACGATCCATCCGACAAATGCACACGCCCAAGAAGGAGGCATGTCTCTGTCGGAATACAGAGAGTTCGTATACTCATCAGTCTTGCGCGACTGGAAAAGCGAGATAACACGAATGAAGCCACTCAAGGACAAAATGGATAAAGTAAGTGAAGTTCGACTCATAGGAACGGACACTGACCTTTCTTTCTCGATTAAGGGGCGAATAGCGGTAATTGACGACGCGAAGCTAAACTTGCCCGGAGGGGAAGTGTTTACTGCACCCGTAGATGACTCGGCCACTGGAACAATCTTCTTCGATCTTCCATCAGTATACAGCCGAAAGGAGGTCACAGATATTCGACTGACGTTCGAAAAGGGTCTGATTGTTGATTACTCCGCCAGCAAGAATGAATCATTACTCAAGGAGCTTATTGCGACCGATGAGGGCTCGAAACGTCTGGGGGAATTTGGCGTAGGAACGAACAAGGGAATTACCCGCTCCACCAAGAACATACTCTTCGATGAGAAGATAGCGGGGACTATACACCTAGCAATCGGAGATGCCTACAAAGAATGCGGAGGCACTAACAAAAGCGCTGTTCACTGGGACATGATCAAAACAGTGAAACCAGGGCAAATCTTGATGGACGGCGAATCCGTCCAGAAAGATGGGAAATTCTCGTGGGAATAGTTGACCGGTGTTTCTTGGTGTCGGGTATGTTGGTGCGCAACTGTCCACACATAGAAAGGTGCCTTTTTCGCGAACTTAGGTCGTCCTCAAACTAGAATGAAACGACGTCTCACAAGACGAGCTTGCAGTCGCATAAAGTCAATTCGATCTTAGAGCCCCGTGTTGTTTCTTTCCCGTCTTAAAACGAAACAGCACGGATGGCGAAATCCTTCAGAGTTTTCCGAAGTTTTTCAAGATAGCTCTGAGCTGGTAGAGTTCCTTTCGTCCGGGGGTCTGCATTGGCAATCTCGGTTTTCCGCCAGTATGACCTAGGAGGTCTAACCCCGCCTTTGATAAGGAGGAGAACATACCAGTGTCCTCGAGCAGATTGGATAGTGGCAGGAGTTTACTGTACAATTTCCTAGCCTGCTCATAGTCTCGCTTCATGACCGCGAGTTCGTAGAGTTCCGCGCACTCTTTTGGTAGAACGTTCGCGGCGACGCATATCCATCCTTTTGCGCCCATTACGAATGATTCAAACGCGAGGTTGTCTGCTCCGCAGAAGACGATGAGTTTGCCTCCTGTGAGCTCGCGTATTTTCCAAATTCTGCTTATGTCATTGCTGCTTTCCTTAACATGTGTAACGTTCTCGATATGGGAGAGTTTCTCGATGAGTTCAGGTTTCATATCCACCTTGCTCGTGAACGGATTGTTGTATAGCATGATCGGAGTCTTGACAGCGTTGCCGATCGCAAAATAGTGCGCGAAGATTTCGTTGTCTTTCGGCTTGCTGTAGAAGGGTGGAACGATAAGTAAACCGTCGACTCCGGCTTCTTCGGCGTATCTTGACATCGTTATTGTGTTTCTAGTCGAGCAGTAGGCTGTGCCTGCAAGCAGAGGAACTCTACCGTTTACTTGGTCAACCGCCGCTTCGATTATTTGCTGGTGCTCGTCAGGGCTGAGGGTTGCGAATTCTCCGGTGCTTCCTCCGACGACTAGCCCATGGACTCCATTCTTGAGGTAGAAGTCAATGTTAGACTTCAACGCTTCAATGTCGACGTCTTCATTCTTATTGAACGGCGTCACCATGACACAGAAGGTTCCTTCAATCTTCTTCAAATTAGACTTACCCGAGCGCGGTGGTTCGCTGGTTGCTATAAACTTCATTATTCGTCGCGGTATCAGGCAATGACAAGACTACCCGAATTAGTTATTATTTGACAATTCAGTTATTTGGGAATTAACTATTTCTGAGCACAAATATAGTGCGTTCTGGTCTATCATTTGTTTATCTTGAGTCGTAGCTAGACCTGGCCCTGTCGGAATCTTCGGGGAGCCAGGTTCGAGTTTCTGGGACGCATGATTCAAGTTTGGTTCCAACGATGCATAGGATGCCCACCGCGGCCTTGTTCATACAAAGAGTAATGAAGTGGCGGATGTGCGCGCGAGTGTCTAGTAGGGCAGCACTCAAGCATGATAGACCGCGCGCTTGACTTCCAGCTCAGCTTGCCGAAGATTAGATCAATTTGAAAGCTTATAATTCTCACGGACTCCCTTCAGACACTGAGCAGTCGTTCATGCCACGC
>Ga0187878_1004743_pt1 | contig 10402 bp, 8 predicted proteins | sample June2016WEW_17_1_FD_132979 | JGI IMG/M metagenome (GOLD analysis project Ga0187878, IMG submission 132979) | Peatland microbial communities from SPRUCE experiment site at the Marcell Experimental Forest, Minnesota, USA - June2016WEW_17_150 | ecosystem: Environmental > Terrestrial > Soil >...
CCTCCCGGAGCCATTTCAAATTTATGTCCTTATCCCAGTTCGATTTTATGAGATCTACGAATTGCTGTGAATTGTATATCTTCTGTCCGTTCAGTTCGGTTATTTTGTCTCCCTTCTCCAGTCCCAACCTGCCTGCAGGTTTATCCGGCAATACCTGCAGTATTTCTGGGTCCATTTGGGGAGGATATATTCCGAATGCTTTCTCGGACATTTCTCGAAAACTACTTTTGGGAATATATACATCCCTGATCTCGCCATTCCGCTCAGCTTTGATATCTATATTCTCACCCATTCCTTCTATAAATATTCCCGTCCTGATATCATCCCAGAAATTTACCTGATGACCATTTATTAAAATTATTTTATCTCCTTTTTGAAGACCGAACTTTTCTGCGATAGAATTCTGCGATATATAGCCTATCGTAGTGGTCTCCATCCTGGTTTTACCCTGGACAAGAGCAATAGTATAAAAAATTATAAACGCAAGAAGGGTGTTCATTATCACGCCCGCAGTAATAACAAACATACGCTGGTATACGGGCTTTGAGCGGAATTCCCATGGCTGCGGCGGGTGATCGAGAAATTCTTTATCCATGCTTTCATCTATCATACCTGCTACTTTTACATACCCGCCTAATGGGAACACACCTATTCCGTATTCGGTATCACCTTTCACCCACTTAAAAATTCTGAGGTTGAAGAAATCAAAGAAAAGATAAAATTTATCGACCCTCATCTTACTTAGTTTTGCTGCGATGAAATGACCGAATTCATGCACAAAAACAAGTATTACTATCGTGATGATAAAATATATAATCGTGTTCAGCAAACCCATATAAGCTTATTTTACTCCTTTGTTATAATAAATAAGAAAACCGTTTTAAAAAAATTAATTAACAAGTCTGACCTGCATTATTTCTTACAAAATCTCTGGACCATTTATCAATTTCTATTATTTTATTAAGATCAGCCCCCGCAGAGTTGTCATGCTTTTCCAGTGCTTTTCGTATCAGGTACGGTATGCCGGGAAATTTGATTTTTTTCTTCAGAAACAAATCTACGGCAACCTCGTTCGAAGCATTCAGAACAACTGGGTATGAACCTCCAAGCCTTATAACTTCATAAGCTAGTTTAAGACATTCGAATTTATCAAGATCGGGAGCAAAGAACGTGAGCGATTTTAATTTGCTTAGATCTAATTTCGGAAAATCCGATGCTATCCGGTCCGGATAGGTAACAGCATATTGTATAGGCAGTTTCATATCCGGCATTCCGAGCTGGGCTTTTACCGATCCGTCAGAAAATTCAACCATAGAATGCACTATTGACTGCGGATGTATAAGAACCTCAATTTTCTCCACATCAATATTAAACAGCCATTTGCCCTCAATAATTTCAAAACCTTTGTTCATGAGCGTAGCTGAATCTATTGTTATCTTTTTTCCCATTTTCCAGTTGGGGTGATTCAGAGCTTCTTCAATAGTTATATCACCGAAAAACTCTTTATCATGATTCAGAAAAGGTCCGCCCGACGCCGTTAATATCAGCTTCGAAATACTTTTTGCTGTCTCTCCCCTCAGACACTGCAGTATCGCACTATGCTCGCTGTCTATGGGGAACAGATGCGATCCTGAACTATGCAGAATATTATTAATAAGCTCTCCTGCCACAACAAGTGATTCTTTATTTGCGAGGGCAATATCTTTACCTGCTCTTAAAGCCTCGATTGTAGGAATAAGTCCTGTGAAACCTACTAAAGCGTTAACCATGAGATCGTAATCACCTCTCCTAACCAGCTCTATCAAGCCGTCATTCCCATGTAGTAATTCACACTCCGGACGGCTTAATTCCTTTTTCAGCTCCTCAAAACTACTTTTATTGAATACTACTACCGCTTTCGGAGAGAATTCATTGATCTGTTCAAGTAGAAGCTTCGTATTGGAATAAGCGGACAGGTATTGAACTTTTACCGGATAATCATTCTTGTTTAGATTCCTAACTACTTCAAGAGCATTTCTGCCTATAGAACCGGTAGAACCAAGAATAGCAAGATGCTTCATAAATCAAAATATAAACCTACTAATTTAAAATCAATTAATATAATATTATATGTAGAAATAAGGTTTAAGTTGAAAATTGCAGGATAATCCTTGCTGACTTAATTTAAATCTTCTAAAATTGCAGGTTTTTAATTAAATAATAGTATAGAAACCTCATAAAATGCATTATTCTCCTCGGATTAACCCTCAAGATTTGGGCTCAATTTCAACTAAATCCATGAAAAATTACAACGTCATTAACAATTAGTTTTTATTTTATTCAAAATATATTTATTTTGTTGTACGGGAAGTAAAGCCTTTATATCATTTAGTGGGGAGTATATAAAGGGAGCGATCAATACCAATATTTCAACAATTATTTTTAAATTACATGAAGTTTATTAAGCTATCATCTTTTCTTGCCATTGCAACGGCAATTACTTTTATTTATTTATCATGTGATGATGCAGGCATCATCAACAATAACAACATGAGCTTCACATTCAAGAACCTGCAGAACCTAGACACTAGCGTTGACGGCATATATGAGGCGTGGATATATTTCCCTCTGAACGGATATATCAGCATTGGTAAGTTCAATATTTCCATCAGCGGACAGCCAGTAGATCCGAGTGGACAGCCGATTACATTCAAACTCAAATACCAGGTTCCGGATATCAACGGCGCTTTAGGGGGATTAGTTACAATCGTTCCGCCCGGCGGCGGGGTGGACACATTCGGCACTAAATTTCTCGCCGGTCCAAAAACCTCAAATAACAATTATCTAGTCTTTAATGTCAGTATGGAATCGGATACCATACTGGGTTCTGCTGCAACGCAAATGCCTTACGATACAGCAAGATATATATTATACAACCCGACTGATTCTATAAGCCGGATTGGTTACAAGGGAATATGGTTCACAAAAGATACGAACGGAAACGAAGCTTCACTTACTCTTTCGAACATCCCGCCTAACCGCTCCTGGATATACCAGGCATGGGTTATGGATAATTCTAGCAGAAAGATATACAACGTAGGTAGATTCTCAAGTCCGAATGGAAATGATGATTATAACAACTGCCAAGGACCTAATCTGGGATTCAATAAACCCGGAAATGACTGGATCGAACCGGATTGCCCGCCCGGAATGCCCCAGATAACTAATTTAAACAACGGTAATTATTCTGTTTTTATTACACTCGAGCCAAAATATAGAGCTGCAGAAACTAATCCGTTTTTCATCAGATTGTTCTCCGGAAATATCTCTGTAAGTGCTCCCGGGGTTATGGCAACTATTCCTAATGTCACTATATTGCCTACGGCTACGATACAAATATCAAAGAATTAAAAGTAGTCTGACAGTTCTTTTATAATAAAAGGGGAATAATCAATTCCCCTTTTATTATTATGTCATATCGATAAGGAAGCAAGTTCCGCTGTTCGATTTCATATGCAGAACTGTCCTGCTGAATTGTTCTTATTCCGGAAGATTCCCATTCATCGCAGAAATACCCTCTCTAAGGGGAGACGATCGTGAGAGCTCAAGCCTGCGCAGACCCGGAGAGAGATAGAAAACTGAAATCACAACCAGAAGCGTCATAATACCTCCAAACACAACCGAAGGAACTACGCCCATCAGTTTTGCAGCAAGCCCCGATTCGAATGCTCCTATTTCATTTGATGAACCTATGAAGATGCTATTGACCGAAGAAACCCTGCCTTTCATATTATCCGGTGTGCTGAGCTGAATTGTTGTAGCACGTATCACAACGCTGACATTATCGAACATCCCGCTTAATGCGAGCATCAGTAATGACAGGTAAAAGTTTTTCGACACAGCGAAAACGATTATGCTGACACCAAAACCCAGAACACAAAAAAACAATTTCATACCAGTTTTTTTAAGAGGAGGCTTTCGTGTCATATATAGTGCCATGAACACAGCTCCGACGGAAGGGGCAGCGCGCAGCATTCCGAGACCCTGAGGACCGGAGAACAGAATATCTGCTGAATACACAGGGAGCATAGCGGTTGCCCCGCCGAACAGCACAGCAAACATATCCAATGAAATTGCTGAAAGGATGATCTTATTCGAGAAAACAAATTTTATCCCTGCCGAGAGCCTCTCACTGAGAGTTTGTTCTTCTGTAATGACAGGAACTGGTTTCTTCTCTATCAGGGATAATAAAATGACGGCTGCAAGGACCAGCAACGTTACTACCGTGTAAGAAACAGAGATGCCGAAAAATCCGTAAACAAATCCTCCGATTGCAGGACCTGTAATTGCACCAACCTGCCAGGTTGACGTATTCCATGTAATCGCATTGGGGAACGTTCTAGGCGGGATGAGTTGTGCCATGAAAGCAAATGCGGAGGGCATTGAAAACCCTCGTGCAATACCACTTATAAATATAACGGAGTATATCGCAATCAGCTTATTTGCTTTCGGAGTGATAATATAATCGGTTGAGATAATTAGCAGTGATGCTGCACAGAAAAGCATCAAGCCGTAAGAGAACAATAGCACATACTTTCGATTACGGGTATCTGTAACGTGCCCTGCATACAATGCAATTAATATCGAAGGTATCGCTTCGGCAAGTCCGATCAAACCGAGAGAGAAGGGGCCTCTGGTTATATCATAGACCTGCCAGCCGACAATCGTTGCCTGCATAAGAGTACCGAGTGTTAAAAGTAACCTGGCAAGAATATAATTTCTATACTCAGGATATTTTAATGCTTCATAAGGATCGTGATTACCTGTCATTCCGGTCTGTGATGCAATATCTATTTAGTGAAAATTAAAATTTATAAACTAAAAAATGATTTAAGAATATACAATTCTTAAATCATTCGTGCTATCAGATTCATATAACGTGTTTATGAAATGATTATTATATTAATTGCAGGAAGGTCAAATTTAAAAACTAAAAATTTGTGATCAAGCCGGTTTTCTATTTTCCTGAAGCCACCTGATAATCTTTACAACCAGCTTACGGGGGGAAATTCTCATGGATCCGATCAACATCTTGTTCATAATACCAGGAATCACTATTGTTTTTCCTTTCATAAGACCTCTATAACCGATGGAGGCTACAGTTTTAGCATCCATCACATTAAAAGCGAACAGCCTTGTGGTTTCTACATGCGAACGTTCCTGGAACCCGGTTCCCGTAGGACCCGGGCATAATGCTGTGACGGAAATACCGGTACCTTTTAATTCATCTGATAGAGCTCCGGAAAAAGATAGGACGAATGCTTTTGAAGCGTAATATACAGACATCAAAGGTCCAGGTGCAAAAGCTGCAGTTGAGGCAACATTCAATATCTTACCGTTCTTCCTCTCCATCATATCATGAAGAAATAATTTCGTCAGTTCGATAAGCGAGAGAACATTCACCTGTATCATATCTATTTCATTCTTGATATCGGTATCTGCAAACATCCCGGCAGAACCGAAGCCTGCGTTGTTAATGAGAACCGTTACTGGTAGTGACTGTTCACGCACACGTTCGTAAATTTCTTTCGCTGAAGAGGGCTTGGAGAGATCTTCTGAGATGACCTTGACATGTATTTTGTGCTCATCTGTAAGTTCCTTTGATAAAGCATCTAGTTTGTCACCGCTTCTGGCAACGAGAACGAGGTTGTACCCATCCTTTGCAAAAAGATGGCTTAATTCAAGACCTATACCGCCCGAAGCCCCGGTTATTAAAGTATAATCTTTCATAATTTCACCCGATGAAATACCTCATTTTACCTTATTATCTTCTATTACCCATATCTGGTTACCTTCGATATCATTAAAACCGCCGTAATAAAATTCCCACTTTTCATCTAAGGATGGACCGAATAGAATTGTTCCTCCATTATCCTTTATCCTTTTAAAGGCTTCTTTGATATTCGATAAACTTAGCTGTACAATAAGTGAGTTATTCCGCGGTTGGGAAGGAATTATACCCATTTCTTTTGCATCTGCAATGGCAATGACAAGCTTTCCATTTCTGGTCAATTCAGTATAATGATAATCTTCATCAACAGTCGTGCCGATGTCCAGATCAAATGTATTTACATACCATTCTACCACTGCATCATAATCACCAGCCAGGATAACCGCATTCAAAAAATTTGTCTCCATAGCTAACTTTTGTTTATGGGTTTTACTCTTTTTCCTCTGCCGGAAGCATATCGTAAAAATGCCAGACGCTGCAGAAATAATCCCCCGGACCGAAATATGTTTTAGAAACCCTGCTTATCTTCCCTTCATCGGATTTGTGAAACACTGAAACTCCCGGTAAATAATGCCCGTCTTCGTTCCTGTATCCCATATCCTGTATAAAGTTCGAATCTTTCCCCGAATACATCCTGAATTTCCATCCTCGCTGTCCTGCAAATTCTTTTTGTGTATCAGGGTCATCGGGTGAAACCAGAACAAAAGCCGCCCTCTTTTCTATATAGTTGAATATGCCGTTGAACCCGTCAGCCCACATTGTACAATAAGAACAGCTTTTTCCCATATTATGTACCAGTACAAGGTCTTTTTTATCCCCGAAAAGCTCCGAAAGCTTTACATCCGCATTATTCCAATCTTTCAGGGAGTAATTTTCTACATCCATCTTCGCCATCTTGCCCAATACTTTCAACATTTTCTTTCTGTTCTTAGCCAGCTCCTTTTCCGACTCATAATATTTTTTTTCCAGTTTTGCCGCGTTGTCTTTTTTCTTTTTTTCTTTTTTGCCCATTTTATTTTCCTCTCTCTAGATTTATTTTAATGAATGGAGTGCAACTTTATTGCCTTCTGTATCATGGAAGATCGCAAAGAAGCCGATATCTTCGTTGATCAATGTTTTAGGCATAGCTACTTTTCCCCCTGCTCCAACAACTTTGGAAAGTACGTTATTCAGGTCGTTGCCTCCGTTCAGGTAGACCAGTGCACCGTTGTCGGATGGAATATACCCTTTGCCGGAAACTATCGCTCCGCTGACGCTTCCCCGCTCACCCGGGAAAAAGCCCATCAGGGAACCGCCCATCTCCTGTTTTACAACTTTAACCCCGAAGATGCCTTCGTAAAATTTTTTTGCTCTTTCGAAATCCGTTACCGGAATTTCGAACCATGTGATAAAATGTGCCATATCATTTAGTGTTTTAATTTAAAAATATTATAAATTAAGAATTTTTCATAGCAGGAAGTTTTTTTTTGTTATACAATATCAGAACCGAACAAGGTAGAGTAGAACAACTCTGCACATTATTCTAGATTCAGGAAACAGAGCTTAAATAATTTTTTTTATGAATTTTTGATCTTACTAGACTTAGCTGCTATCCAGCCAGCTATTATAATTAAAAGAGCATCAAAAGGAAACACACCAATGAGTGTATCACTTACGGAATGCGACCGGTGGTCAACAACATTAAAAAATAAACGCAAAGATATATAGTAATTAAAGTTATAATCCAACCCATAGGTGATAGGGGATAGTACACCAATCCTACAGGTTTAAACCAATTCTTTCGCATAAGGAAAAATTCTTTAATTAGGTAATTTCCAGATAAGTTCATTTTCTTTATCAGGTGATAAACCGTACCGGGGCAGTTTCCAGCCCAGGGCAGAATAATACTCAATGGTCATTTCTAATGATTCATCAAACGTATGAAACTTAGTATCAAAATCCTCTTTAAGCCGACTGTTATCGAAGAGCATATCGAAATCGCTTATCCACATAGCAATATCCTGCCATTGGATTACTTCATATTTCTCTAAGAACTCGGCCGGAGCATTTAAAATTTCAGGGGAAGTATTTAAAAGATCGCAAGCTTTTAATACGAACTCCCTTAGAGATACCGGTTCATGGGTTGACGCATTATAGATTTTACGGTGTTTTTCCAAGGTAATAGATTCCTGAATTATTTTCGCAAAGTCTTCCGAAAAAGTATTTGTAAATAAGGATTTACCTCTATCCGGCATCAGAAAATTATCTTGTTTCTTAGCACGGTATAGCCAGTAGTAAAATCTGTCTGTAGGATCATATCTACCGTAGATCAAGGATGGTCTGAATATTATCGTATCAAGCCAATCCAATGATAATAATATACGTTCGCATTCTGCTTTTTTGTTTCCGTAATAATTCATGGGATTTTTATCAAGCCTCTGCTCAGGAGTACACTTTTCTGTTTCCACTGACTCATCTACGGGTGCATTCAATTTTTCCATCTGTTCGAAGGAATATGCATTACCGGTCGATATAAATATATACCTCCCTACTTTTCCTTCAAGTAATTCGGCGATCATTTCAATATTATCCGGAAAGTATCCCGTAAAATCAACGAGTGTATCCCAGTCAGTGTTCACGATCTTCAAAATATCATCGGTATTGCGGTCACCTTTGATATGATTAACTTCGGGGAATATACCGGGATTGGTTTTTCCTCTGTTGAACAGAGTAACTTTATCATCTGTTTTTATAAGACTTTCGGTAAGTAACCTTCCAACAAAACCTGTACCGCCTAGTATTAATATGTTTTTCATTTTCTATCCTTAGTATTCTGTGATTTTAAGAGTTTGTATTCTATTTTTCAATACTTTAGTGTTTTTATTTAACATGAAAGATTCATTATCCTTCATATATCCAGAATCCGAGAAAATAAGATGGTAAAATTAATAAACGGTAAAATTGAAAGCAGATGAGGGCAATTATTCCTGTAACTGCACCATCGTCCGTTCAGAGATACCTGAACAGCCATAACCCTTATAGCTTATAAGGCAAGATATTGGAAAATCAAACCGTTAGATCTACAAATTTAAATGCCTTACCATCAAATAAACCCTTATCGCTGAGTTTAAGTTGCGGTATCACGAGCAGAGCCATAAAAGATAAGGTCATATAGGGGGCGTTAAGTTTGCTTCCCAGATCTTTAGCCAGTTTATCCAGCTGTGAATATTTTTTTGCTGTGAGATAGCCATCATCATTGGTCATAATTCCGGCAACGGGCAGAGAAAGAACCTCTGTATTTCCATCATATGCAACGGATATCCCGCCTTTTGATTTAATGACTACATTTACAGCACTGCAAATTTCCCTATCCGTAACGCCAACCGCAATAATATTGTGTGAATCATGTGCTACACTCGATGCGATGGCTCCTTTTTTTAATTCGAAATTTTTTATAAACCCGACAGCGGGTTTTGCATCATGGTATCTATCAACAACAGCTATCTTCAATATATCATTTTCAGGATCAGACTCAAGCTTACCATAAGATGATTTTGGATTAATGTGAAGCTCATTAGTGACCAGCTGACCGTCAAGTGCTTCGATAACGCGAACTCCCGGCACAACAGGAACACCGTCATTGGTAATAAATAGCTCTTCTTTAATAATAAAATCTTCGGGAGTTTTGAGCAATATATCAAAATTATTTAATACTTCTGCATTAACATGTTCTATCTTTGTTATGTTATCCTCAGCTACTAACTGTCCCCTGATATAAGTTTGAATTACTTTAAACTCATTAAGGTTATTTACAACAATGAAGTCCGCTGGATCATCAACTCTTAATAAACCTACATCAAGCTTATAATGAATAACGGGATTTAAGCTTGCACACCTCAGAACATCGATTAAATCATATCCTCCGGCAACCGAACGCTTCACCATCTCATCTATGTGGCTTACAACAAGGTCGTTTGGATGTTTATCGTCACTGCAGAACATAACCGTTTCCGGATGAGATTTTATGAGTGTATACAGAGCCCCGTAATTTTTCGCAGCAGAGCCTTCCCTGATTAGTATTTTCATACCAAAATTTATCTTATCCAGGGCTTCATCGAGAGTAAAACACTCGTGGTCGGTTGTAATTCCGGATGAAATATAATTCTTCGCATCCTCCCCTCTTAATCCCGGTGCGTGACCGTCTATAGGTCTGCCAAATTGTTTAGCAATGTTTATTTTCTCCATTACAGACGGATCTTTAGACAGTACCCCCGGATAGTTCATCATTTCACTCAGGAATAGAAGCTTATCTTTGGTAAAGAGCTCTCTTATATCCGATGCGGTAATCTCGGCACCCGATGTCTCAAATGATGTTGCCGGCACACATGATGATGCCCCAAAGTAGAATTTGAACGGGACTTTCTTTCCGTTGTCTATCATATAACGAATACCCTTAATACCAAGTACATTTGCTATTTCATGCGGATCGGAAACAACTGCAACTGTCCCGTGAACCACAGCCAGCCGTGCGAACTCTGACGGCACTAGCATCGAGCTTTCTATATGCACATGCGAATCTATGAACCCCGGGAGGATATAATTATCCTGGCTGGAATTACTATCCTCTTTTATATTCTTTATCTTTCCATCATC
>Ga0187878_1004744_pt1 | contig 10402 bp, 7 predicted proteins | sample June2016WEW_17_1_FD_132979 | JGI IMG/M metagenome (GOLD analysis project Ga0187878, IMG submission 132979) | Peatland microbial communities from SPRUCE experiment site at the Marcell Experimental Forest, Minnesota, USA - June2016WEW_17_150 | ecosystem: Environmental > Terrestrial > Soil >...
AACGAATCTGTGAGATTAGCTCAATTGATACAAAAAAATATGAGTAGTGTATTTCCAAGAAAAAGCAGGGGGCTTCGGGAGGCCTCCATACCTGTCATTGAAGGCTTATCAATACCAGCGGTTGTTGTGGAGATCGGCTTTGCTACTAATACAGATGATAGAAAAAAATTAATGGATGTAAATACACAGAATGCAGTTGCACATGCGCTATGCCAGAGCATAGTAGACTATTTTTAAAACTTAGAATGTACGGAAATATAGAAATTCGGGAGACATGACGATCATGAGGACTAATGGTCGTGAATGGAATGAAATTCGAGAAGTAAAAATTACAAGGGATTATTTGAAATATCCTGAGGGGGCTGTCCTGATTGAAATGGGCAATACAAAAGTCATTTGTACAGCCTCAATTGAGGATAAGGTACCTGCATTCTTAAAAAATACAGGCAAGGGCTGGCTGACAGCTGAGTATTCTATGATTCCTATGTCTACTCAGATCCGTATACCTCGAGAATCAACGAGAGGCCGAGTAGGGGGTAGGACGCATGAAATTCAAAGACTAATAGGCAGATCGCTGCGGGCTGTGACTGATTTGAACACGTTCGGCGAAAAAACAATTTATATAGATTGTGATGTGATTCAAGCAGATGGTGGTACAAGAACCGCCTCAATAACAGGCGGGTTCGTTGCTTTAGTCGATCTTTTTAGAAAATTGAAACAAAAAGGGATAGTGAATAATATCCCTGTAGGAGATTATGTATCCGCTGTAAGTGTTGGCGTTGTCGATAGCCAACTTAATCTCGATTTGGAATATGAAGAAGATTCAAGGGCTGAAGTGGATATGAATTTTATAATGACAGGAAATGGACTTTTTATAGAGGTTCAAGGTACAGCAGAAGAAGTTCCCTTCAGCCGTGAGCTGTTCGAAAAAATGACTGATCTTGCCATTCATGGCATTATGGAGATTACAAAAAAGCAGGTCGAGATACTGGGGAAGTTAACTTGAGGCGAATCATATTAGCGACAAAAAACAAAGGAAAAATAAGAGAAGTTAAAGTTATGCTTGAAGATCTTAACATAGAGATTCTTTCTCTTAACGACTATAAAAATCTTCCTGAAGTCAAAGAAGATGGCAAGTCATTTTCTGAGAACGCTCTTAAAAAGGCAAAGATTGTTTCAGAAAATACAGGCGAAATGGTTCTTTCCGACGATTCAGGGCTGGAAGTAGAATATTTAGGCGGAGAACCAGGCGTTTACTCAGCCAGGTATTCGGGAGATGATGCAACAGATAGCAGCAACATTAAGAAATTGCTTAAGCGTTTGGAAGGGGTATCCGTAGAAAGAAGAAAAGCTTCTTTCAGATGTGTGCTTGTTCTCTATAGACCGGATGGGAAATATTGGGAATTTGAGGGAAGTTTGCATGGAATAATAAATGATAAATCTATTGGTTATGGAGGCTTTGGTTATGATCCAGTTTTTTTTCTTCCTGAACTGGGATTAACAGTGGCACAGCTTCCGCCGAATATGAAAAACAAGATCAGCCATAGGGCGCAGGCTGTTGATAAATTCAAAGAAGCTTACAAACGGAAGGTTATTTAAGGCAAATTATTGTGCAGAAAACGGGGCGTAGCGCAGCCCGGTAGCGCGCCTGCTTTGGGAGCAGGATGTCGGAGGTTCAAATCCTCCCGCCCCGACCAGTTATATAACGGGGTTACGATTCAATCGTGCCCTATTTTTTTTGTTAAAAAGGTAATATTCAATGATTCTAAACAAACCCAGGGCAATAAATCAATTTGATATTAGTTCATCTATATCTCTATACCCCAGTGTATAAGTCTCTGGTGAGTAGTCCCGCTCCGCAATCTGCTCACAGGATTGACAAAATTTTAGGGCCGGTATCTTTCCGCTCCAGAATAACAGCTTTGCATGTTTTGCCTTGCACCTTGGGCATATGCAAGGTGTTAATTTTTGTTTATTAGGTGTCCAATTATTTTTATTACTGGTACCCATTTCTCCTTAGTCCTTTCTCATATGCCATTGCTGTAATGGTTGTGAAGTCTGTCAGCTGTGTAACCCATAAATATTCCCGCTCGAAAAAACAAATGCAAAATAACGGCAAAGGAATTACATGATTTTGTTGCCCGTATTATAACATTAAGTCAACTTTACTTTCTTCATAGTTTTTTATATGTATTTTTGTAGGTAAAAACATACATTTTTTATGTTCTGAGGTGTTTCGTCATCCTATCTAATATATTCATAGCAAGAAGATTATTTATAGAAGTCTTATCAGAAACTTGAAAAACGATTTGGAGACCGAATACGGGAGATCCTATTGTTAGGTAAGACATTAATAAATTATTAAAGCTTAAGTTAATATTGTCGATAATTATATTGATAAGGAGGAGAGACATGAGTGATGACATTATAGAAATTATGTCAAATCAATATATTAATAAGATTCATATCGATAATCATTCTGACGAAAGCATTAAAAAAATCACGGTGCTCTTTACGGATATTGTGGGCTCGACGAAGTATTTTAAAACACATGGAGATCAAGCAGGTCGGCTGATGCTGAGGAGGCATCATGATACAACTACTAAGATAATTCATGAATTTAGAGGCAGCGTTATAAAAAGCCTTGGCGATTCCATAATGGCCTACTTTGTAGATCCGAAAGATGCGCTTCAATCAGCTATAAAAATTCAGCAAAATTATTCTGCCTATAATCAGGTACGAAATGTATCTGACCAGGTTCATATCAGAATAAGTGTTCATTTTGGGTATGGTATTTTGGAGGAGAATGATATTTACGGAGATGTTGTTAATGTAACGGCGAAGCTAACATCTCTTGCCGAAGCTGATCAGATCTACATTTCTCAGGAAGTCTATGACACAGTAAGTGATTTGCAACAATTACAGTTCGAGTTGATTGATCTGTCTAAAAGAAAAAATGTTCCTGATGGGCTTATTGTATATCGTGTTACATGGGATGAAATGGTTAAGTTTGACCCCATCATGACAACTATACTTTACGTAAAACCTGTTTGGGAGTTGGCTAGCGATAGTTTTAAAACAGCATGGCACAATCTCGTAAACAAAAAAAATGATCTATGGCGAGAAAAAACTGAAAGGGAAGCTGTTCTTTCTGACAGGACTATCGTCTTAATTATGAAAGAAGACAAATCTGTCTTGGATATGGCTGACTATTTAATGTCACATTTGCAGGATAACTGTAAGGAAGAAAAAGATACATCCTTCTTACCCGTATATATTGTCATCGACTCAGGCTTCTATATCAAAGCTGACAAACTTGATCTTCAAGACTTGCATGTCTCATGGGAAGAAATTGAAGCAGGTGAGATCTATATCTCGCCTGCCGCTTATGACATATTAAAGACGCAATGTGTATCTCTTTCCAATATCAAGGTAGATAAGAATACATCGAGTTCCTTTCTTAAGCTTGATTTAAAGCCGGAGACAGAAGAAGAGACGTCTAATCTCTTAGTGTGTCATGATGCCCTGATTAACGGTGAAAACCCTCGATGTTATTATTGTGGAAGCAAAAGACACAAGATAGGGAACTGTCCATCAAAACATTTGCCAGAGATAACAAACGCCATAAATAAAATAGGTTATAAATCCATGGAGGAAATTGACAGACTATACGCTGATTATTTGAGCGGATTAGGTTCCAACTTTGAAGAAAGACATGACGAAAGTCTTAATAATGATTTATTGATTGCTCATCAGGTATTTTACGATCTAAAAAGAATTTTTCAGCTTCGGTTTTTTAGAGCGATATGGGACACAAAGGATAAAGTGTGGGATAATGTGAGGGGGAGAATGTGTGAGGGAAACAGAAGTGGTATTATGTGGGTTGCTCAGGACTGTATACGAGTTTCAAACTTAATTAGGGCCGAATCCCTGCTTGAAGATTTTCTAGTTCGAAATCCGGATGACTATAAGGTATATTGCGCAATGGGGTTCTTAAACATAGAACGCAGCAACATTTCTCTCGCCGAACATTATTTCTCTGAAGCATTAAAGTATGCCGAAACTGATCCAGAAAAGATTTTCCTCCTTTTCCTCCTTTTCCGTATTTATGAGTTGAGCAATAATCTTGGGAAGGCTTCGGCAAAGATAAGGGATATCATGGAAATCAACCCTCACTGTGCGGATGCCGTATATCTTGATATAGTGCTGCAATTTCGTCAAGGAGGTACAAGTGAGCCTCTCCGTAAGCTTGTAAAGCTTATAAATAACAATAGAGAATATTATATATATGCATTGATTGATCCGGATCTTAAAGCATTCAGGGATATTATTAATCCTCAGCTAAAAGAGCTTTTAAATAATGTAAGAAATGATGCAAAGCGGGTTATAAACGAGAATGAGGCGGAATTGAAAAGGTGGGGAGATATCTTCAGCAGTGAGGAGATGGCTCTAAGAAAGGTTAAAGAATCATGGCTGGAGATTAACAAATTAACAGAAACTAATAGTTATTTCGGGTATCTGGATGTAATTTATTCTGGTGTATCAATTACAAAAACTGTTCATCGGACTATAGAGGAGTCCAAAAAAGAACATTATGAAACTTTGTTAAAATTAAAAAATCAATTAAGGATTTATTTTAAGTTCACATCTACTTATCCATACAGAAATTTGATAGAGGAACTTAATACTACATTAGGAATTATTCAACAAAAAGTCAATGAAAGTTGGCGGAAGCTCGAAACCGGCCCACCTGATGAACTTCTAAAGGCCTCTAAAAATAAGCAATTGCTTTCTCAGGAATTGGATCAAATAGAACAAAGAATCAAGCAACTGGCAACTATTCAATGGGCGGGACAATTCGTTGCCAAATTTTTAAAAAGAAATCTTATTTTTATAACAGCTACCCTTGTTGCTGCTTTTATTTTATTACCAATCGTGATCTTTTACGTAAACTTAGTACTGATTAATAGTAATATTTTACCAATTTACCAAATATGGTTCTATCAAAAAATGATTACAATCATCGGCTTTGTATGTAGTATTATAACATCATTTCTCATTACATATCTGGACGTACCTAAAAGGGATTTTCGGATAGAGTAAACCTTCCAATCCTCTCCGTTGTGACTTACAGCATGCACTCATAATCATGTTATAATTTGTATTTTGGCAATCTCTGTGCTAAAAGTATCACTAAATTAGGATTCAGCGTGAATAGTACGGCAAGTTTTCAGCCGATAGTTCGTCAATTGATTTTAACGTCTTAATGAACACTTCATCCCTGGACAAATATGGCCGCTATGCCCTCCTATTACTCCTGACGGTCAACCTTTTGAATTACATCGACAGGCAGATCATATATGCCGTATTTCCACTTATTAAAGATTATTTCGGCCTGACAGATACGGCACTCGGTTTTCTGGGCAGTGCCTTCATGGTTAGCTATATGTTATCGGCTCCTGTACTCGGTTGGCTGGGTGACCATATGAGCCGTGTGAAACTTGCCTCTGCTGGTTTGGCTATATGGAGTGTGGCGACATCACTTGCTGGTTTTGCCACCCGCTACCTTACGCTTCTTTTGGCGCGAGCGTCAGTCGGAGTTGGTGAAGCAAGCTTCGGTACAGTATCTCCCGCACTTCTGACAGACTATTTTCCGAAAGAGTCCCGAGGGAGAGTGCTTTCTTGTTTCTATCTTGCAATTCCCGTTGGCAGTGCCCTCGGCTATCTCTTAGGCGGGATTCTTGGGCAAAAATTTGGCTGGCATGTTGCATTCCTTATGGTCGGTATACCCGGGGTTTTTCTGGCTATTCCTGTGTGGCTCCTTCGAGAACCGGAACGCGGCAGTAGTGAAAAGAAAGGTTCGCAAGCTGTGACGCCGCAGAAAGGAAAAGGTTTCAGGTCTCTATTTTTAAATCGTTCTTATGTTATCAATACCTTGGCCATGACGGCAATGACCTTTGCGATGGGAGGTCTGGCACAGTGGGTTCCGACTTTTCTCCACCGAATTCACGAGATCGATTTGGCTATTGCAAACACTTATTTTGGCGGTATCACAATGCTTGCAGGTATAACCGGTACTCTTGTTGGCGGTTGGCTGGGAGACTTTTTACAGAGGAAAACAAACAGAGGGTATCTTTTGGTTTCCGGTTGGGGTTTTGTGATCGGGGCTCCATTAGCAGTCTATTCTCTTATTACTCCAATTCTTAATAATTGCCTAACTGCAGTTTTTTTTGCAGAATTTTTCTTGTTCTTGAATACAGGTCCACTCAACACTGTTATAGTAAATGTGACTCATCCGGCCGTACGTGCAAGAGCCTTTGCGGTTAATATATTTATCATACATGCCCTGGGAGATGCCGTCTCACCCGCCATACTGGGGTGGTTGTCAGATCTCTGGGGGCTCAGGAATTCTCTCCTTATAACCCCCATTGCAATAATTGCAGCATCTTTTTTCTGTTTTTTGTGTGGCCGCTTTGTTGGGCAGGATAGTGCTAAGGTATGAGTTATGAGATTACTGCAAGTACCTTTTCATTATATCATTAAGAACATTCTCAATTGTTTCTCTTATAACGTGTAAACGTTCCTCCGTTAAAGCCTCGAAGCGCAGGACTAAGACAGGTTGGGTATTTGATGGACGCACAAGCCCCCATCCATCGCCGAAGGGAATTCGTACACCGTCGACATCAATAATTTTATAGTTTTTCCTGAAATACGCTTTTACCTCTTCAACCACCTGAAACTTAATATGGTCGGGACAATCAACTCTAATCTCAGGGGTAGTGAAGGTCCGGGGAACATCGGAAAGGATTTCGCTGATTTTCTTCCCTGAAGTGGATATGATTTCCAGCAATCTGATTGAGGCATATATGGCATCGTCATAACCGAAATACCTGTCGGCAAAGAACATGTGACCACTCATTTCACCAGCCAGAGGGGCTTTTTCCTCTTTCATTTTGCCCTTGATAAGAGAGTGGCCAGCCTTCCACATGATCGGCCTACCGCCATGTTTTTCAATATCATCATAGAGCTTTTGTGAGCACTTGACCTCGCCTATAATGGTCGCGCCGGGGGTTTTCTGCAGGACAAATCTGGAAAAAAGCAACAGGAGTTCATCTCCCCAAAGGACATCACCCCGGTCGGTTATTACTCCTATTCGATCAGCGTCACCATCATAAGCAATTCCGATGTCGGCCTTTTTCTTTTTGACTAGAGCGATAAGTTCAGTAAGATTTTCTAAAATAGTCGGATCCGGAAAATGGTTAGGGAAGCCACCATCCGGCTCACAGTAAATATCAGTTACCTTGCAGCCAAATCGATTGAAAAGGGGGAGTGCAAAAATACCTCCCACACCGTTTCCACCGTCTACAACAATATTCAGGCCTTCTTTTACTTCTACATTGTTAAATAAATAATCTTCATACGGTTTGGAAATATCTCTAAAAAGGAAAGCTCCTTCTCCAGATACGTACGTGTTGCTTTCCATGATTTTTCTCAGTTCCTGGATGTGCTGGCCATAGATGGTATCAGGTCCCACACAAATCTTGAAACCGTTGAATTCGGGTGGATTGTGACTTCCTGTAACCATCACACCGCCATCCGTGTTAAAATGCCTGATAGAAAAGTAAAGCATCGGAGTAGCGCAAAGACCGACATCAATGATGCTTATCCCTGTTGAGTTTATACCATTTCTGATAGCATCGCGATATCCGGGAGAACTGGGACGGCAGTCCATACCAAGTGTCATAGTCTTAACTCCACGAGGAACTGCGTATGTCCCGAGCGATCTTCCGAGATCGTAAGCAAAGTCCAAGTTTAAATCTTTGTCAACGATGCCCCGGACATCATACTCTCTAAAGACCTCGGGATTTATCATAGTCCCGCTACTCATGAACCGGCGAACTCTTTCAAATTGACATATTTCTTAATCATCTGTTCAATGAGAAGTATTTTTTCAGTATCATCCTGCTGAAGTAAAGGTTCAATGAGATCTATCTGTTTTGCAATCTGGTACGTATCGGGCGATACAAGAAGGAGAGGGATTTTGCGTTCTGATGCCTTAGAGATAAGTTCCGAAGACGGCTCGATATTGCATGTAAGGACAATGGCCGAAGTGTCGCTTTCCAGAGCGGCGGAAATCATATCATTGCGGTCTCCGCTCGTAATAACGACTTTGTTTTTTTCATGAAAGACAGGACTTTTTATTGCTGCACTTGCTGACATGGAGCCTATGATAATATTTTTTACCGGACGATTCAGAAACGATTCACCTGAAATAATTTTAGCGAACAGACGATCAGCCAGAAAATTGACTGTAAATTGTGGTAATTCTTCGTAATATGGAATTACCCCAAGTATATTGATATTTAACTGTTTTATTTTGGGAAGGTGGATGTTGATGAAGTCTTCCATGTGTGGTACTTTGTTAATAATAATTCCCTTGAAGTTGACTGCGCCCAAATTAACATGGTTTTTCAAAAAGATGATATCGTCGATAATAGTTTCTTCTTTTCCACTGATCACAATCACTAAGTCAGCAGCCAAAGACTTTGCTAAGGATAAAGCGTCAAGATGAACAGAAACACCGTATGAGATCTCTTTACCGCCTTCGACAAATAAGATATCCTTATCTTTGCCAACACTCTCTTGCAGGTCAAGAACTTTTTGTGTGATTGTTTCTTTGTCGAATATATAGAGAAGTCTGGCATGGTCAAACCCGATGCTCATTTCTGCAGGGTCTTTTTCCAGGCATAATATGCCATTAATCAGTGCGGTATCATAATCCCATAGTCTTTTTTTACGATATAGCAGTCTGTCTCCAAAGGGTTTAATATAGCCGATTTTTTTATGTAACGTCTTTGCCAAACCGATGATGATGCTCGTTTTACCTGCATTAGGATGCATGGATGTTATTACCAGCCTGTACATTTATCATACCTCTCAATCGATCTTATGAAGGAAGAAATATTTTACAATTCTCGTCCGCTCTCGGGAGTCTTAAAAGCCATTTTTAAATGATATACGCCAGCCTCAGCTTGTCTTGTGATGTCAAAGCCACCCTGCTCAAAAACTTGAAGCATAGGTCTATTTTCAACAAGGACTTCAGCCGTAAAACCAAGTAACCCCTCTCTCTTTGCAAGATAGGTCAGATAGGATAATAATTCACTCCCAATGCCTCTGTTCTGATAATCGTCCCTTACAGCAACAGCAACTTCCGCAGTATGTGTAGATTCGTCAACCCCATACTGGCCCAACCCCACGATGATTTCATTTTCCTGGTGCCTGATAATAGCCAATATAGAAACTTCCTTTGTGTAGTCAATAACAACAAAATCCTGTAAACGTTCGTGGGGTATATCAGTCCGCCATGACATAAATCTGCGGTGAAGACTCCTGTCTGACAGAGAGTAGAAAAAATCTTTCAACAGGGGTTCATCGGTAATTTTGACAGGTCTCAAAAAGAGGTGAAAACCCGTTTTCGTTGTTCTGTATGTTTCCAGGGCTTCCGGGTATTTGCCTCTCTCGCCGGGAATGTATGCCTGATCTTGGTAAATCAGTCCTCTCTTCTTTGCCTCTTCAATAAGCCAGGGGCGGAATTTTGGATGCGCAATGGAAATCAATGCCATAGCTCGTTCCCGTATGTTTTTGCCGTGCAGATATGCGATTCCGTGTTCGGTCACAACATAACGGACATCAGCACGACTCAGCGTAACGCCGGCTGTTGCACTAAGGGTCGGCACGATTCTGGATACAGCTTCGTTGGCCGCTGTTGATTTCATTGCCAGGATAGTTTTGCCGTTCCTTGCAAGGAGCGCCCCTCTCATAAAATCATGAAAGCCCCCTATCCCGCTGTAAAACATGCTGCCTATAGATTCAGATGTGGCCTGACCGGTAAGGTCGATTTCCAAGGCGCTATTTATAGCAACCATGTTGTCGTTTCGGGCGATTATCATGGGATTGTTGGTATAATCGACGGTTCTAAACACAATGGAGGGGTTGTCATGAATATATTCGTAGGTTTCCCTTTTGGCCATACAAAAGGTAGCCACAGTTTTACCACGGTTTAAGGTCTTTTTTGAGTTGTCTATAATACCAGCCTTTATTAAATTAACAATACCTTCCGTCAGAAGCTCTGTATGGATACCTAAATTCTTTTTATTGTAAAGATGTGCCATAATGGCATTGGGGATACTTCCATATCCCACCTGTAATGTGTCACCATCCTGAATAAGGCGTGAAACATAAATCCCTATCCGCTGTAATGATAATGTCTTTTCTTCAGAAAATGCTCGCTGTATTTCTAGGAGCGGCGCATTATGCGGAATAATAAAATTCACGTCGTTAATGTTAATGAAGCCGTCTCCATGGACACGAGGCATATAAGAGTTGACTTGTGCAATCACCA
>Ga0187878_1004745_pt1 | contig 10401 bp, 8 predicted proteins | sample June2016WEW_17_1_FD_132979 | JGI IMG/M metagenome (GOLD analysis project Ga0187878, IMG submission 132979) | Peatland microbial communities from SPRUCE experiment site at the Marcell Experimental Forest, Minnesota, USA - June2016WEW_17_150 | ecosystem: Environmental > Terrestrial > Soil >...
AAGGCGATCATGCTTGGAGCAGCCTCCATTGCCTTGGGGGATTCTGAGGTCGTGATCGCAGGTGGGATGGAGAACATGTCGATGGCTCCATTTATCCTGAAAAAAGCGCGCTATGGTTATCGCATGGGGAACGGCGAATTGATCGATCTAATGGTCTATGACGGTTTGCAGGACCCATATACTGGTAGGCACATGGGAGAAATCGCAGACTCAGCGGCAGCGCGTTACGGCTTCACCCGCGAAGCCCAGGATGAGTATGCCATCCGGTCTTATCAATTGGCTCAAAAGGCGATCAAAGAGGGGATATTCAAGGATGAAATTGTCCCTGTGGTTAAGAAAAGTAAAAAAGGCGAGGAAGTCGTTGACAATGACGAGGAGCCTTTCAAGGTGGATTTTGTAAAACTTAAGCAACTCCGTCCGGCATTCACCAAGGATGGGACCGTCACGGCTGGCAATGCTTCTACGATCAACGACGGCGCCGCACTGTCCCTCCTCGTTGGTGAAGCTGCAATGAAGAAGTACAGCCTCAAGCCGCGCGCCCGCATGGTTGCATATTCCACCTGGAGCCTATCTCCTGACCTGTTTCCAGATGCCCCCGTGGGGGCAATTGAGTCGGTTTGCGCTAGGGCAGGCATTAAGATTTCTGATATCGACCTGTTTGAAATTAACGAGGCATTCGCTGCGGTCGCCATGATTGCCGTCAAGCAATTAGACCTTGATTTAGCACGCGTGAATGTCAACGGCGGCGCTGTTGCCCTTGGTCACCCCATCGGTGCCAGCGGTGGTAGGCTGGTGGCAACCCTTGTCAGGGAGCTGAACAAGCGCCAGGTCCGTTATGGTTTGGCCACCCTTTGTATTGGCGGTGGAGAGGCTGTAGCTGCCATCTTTGAAAGAGTTTAATAATTTCGAATGATATGTGTGGATTTCATCAGCTGGAAATCCACATTTTGTTTGGATTAATTTAGCTAGAAGGGAGAGACATATGGTCCAAACTGTTGGCGTTCTGGGTGCCGGACAAATGGGGAATGGGATCGCGCACGTCTTTGCTCAGTACGGTTATCAAGTGTTGTTATATGATGTATCCTCGGAACAACTGGATAAGGCGCAAAAAAACATCCGGCAAAATCTGGATCGACAGGTTAAAAAAGGCGTCATCGACCCGGGCAATATTCAACCCATTTTGGATCGGATCTCCATTGCCAAATCGCTTGGAGATTTCTCTTCTTGTGATTTAATCGTCGAGGCTGTCAATGAGAACGAATCATTGAAATTCGACATCTTTCGCCAGTTGGATGAAACTGTCAATAAAGATGCCATCCTGGCCTCGAATACCTCTTCCATTTCGATCACAAGAATTGCCGCAGTTACCAACCGACCGGACAAGGTAATTGGCATGCATTTCATGAATCCCGTGCCGGTCATGCAGTTGGTGGAGGTCATCCGGGGGCTGGCTACAAGCGACGAAACTTTCCAGGCAATTGCGAGTCTGGTGGAAAAATTAGGGAAGGTCATGGCAGTATCCCAGGATTATCCTGGCTTTATTGTCAACCGGGTATTGATGCCCATGATTAATGAGGCTATTTTTGTTTTGTATGAAGGCATCGCCTCTCCCGAAGATATCGACAAGGGGATGAAACTCGGCACCAACCACCCCATGGGGCCGCTGGCATTGGCGGATTTAATCGGTCTCGACACGGTATTGGCGATCATTTATGTCCTTTACGAAGGTTTCAAGGATCCCAAGTTCCGTCCCTGCCCCTTGTTGGTTAAGATGGTTAACGCTGGATATCTCGGGAAGAAATCTGGTCGCGGGTTTTATACATACTAAGCTAGAAGGGCCCGATTGAATTAAGTAATTGGCTGCATATTTCTCACAACTTTCTGCCTGATCGATGTTTGAGAGGAGGCCGAGTTGGAATACAAGCATATCCTGATAGAAGTGACAGAAAATATTGGCTGGGTGAAGATTAACCGCCCCGACAGCCTGAATGTCCTGAACTCTGAAGTTGTCTCTTCGTTGGCAAATGCCCTGCAGAACATTGAGCAGGATCCAGGGGTGAAAGTGGTCGTGATCACCGGTGCGGGTGAAAAGGCTTTTGTTGCAGGTGGGGATATCAAAGAAATGGCTGATATGTCTCCACTGGCAGCCCGGGCATTTGCCCGCAAAGGTCAGCAGCTAATCGAGTCGATCGAAAAAATGACCAAGCCGGTTATCGCTGCAGTCAATGGCTATGCCTTGGGTGGCGGTTTGGAATTGGCCCTGGCTTGCGATTTTATCTATGCTTCAGATAAAGCCAGGCTCGGCTTGCCGGAGGTGACCTTGGGGGTGATCCCGGGTTTTGGCGGTACACAGAACCTCGCCAGGTTGATTGGACCCAATAAAGCCAGGGAGCTGATCTTCAGCGGTAAAATGCTCACAGCTCAGCAGGCCAGGGAATGGGGGATCGTTAATGAAGTCTTCCCAGCTGAGGAACTGACTCGCAAAGTTATGGAAATTGCCATGGCGATTGCGCACAATGGGACGCTCGCTGTGGCAAGCGCTAAAGATTCCATTGTCAATGGTCTGAACATGCCAAAAGAGGATGGTCTACGCTATGAAAGTTCCCTGTTCGCCACCTTATTTGCTACAGAGGACCAAAAAGAGGGCATGCAGGCGTTCATTACCAAGCGAAAATCAGATTTTAAGGGCAGGTAAAACGGCTTGAAGATGATCTATCTTTGAAATATGTGCGATCCAAAATTTTCAGGAGAATCCCAATGGATTTTGAATTGAGTCAAGACCACAAGGTCCTGCAAAGCAGTGTCCGCGATTTTGTGGAGAAGGAAATCAAACCGCTTGCCATCCAGATCGATGAAGATCACAAAATTCCGGATGAATTGATCCAGAAGATAAGTGCGCTAGGCTTGCTTGGCAGTTTTATCCCAGAGGCATATGGCGGTGCAGGTCTGGATATCCTTTCCTATGTCATCGTGGTGGAAGAAGTGTCCAAGTCTTGCGCTTCGAACGGGGTTTTGATATCTGCTCATACCTCCCTGGCTTGCGATCCCATCCTTCACTTTGGTACTGAATCACAGAAAAATAAATACCTGCCGCCTTTGGCTTCTGGCGCAAAAATTGGCTCATTTCTTCTAACAGAACCGGAAGCTGGCAGTGACGTGGCGGGAATAGCCACCACATATCAGAAAGCTAGGGATGGTTTTATTATTAATGGTAATAAAATTTTCGTAACTAATGGCGGGTTTCGCGGTACCGGGATTTTGTTCGCTTCTATGGACAGGAACCTGAAACATAAGGGGATCTCCGCCTTCATCGTGGACTTAGAATCAGAGGGGATTGAAATTCAAAGAAATGAAAATAAACTGGGTATCCGGGGAAGTTTCACCACATCCTTTGCAATCAACCACCTCAGGGTGCCCCCTGAAAACCTCCTCGGGAGTGAAGGGCAGGGGTTCAAAATTGCCATGGAGACTCTTAATGGAGGCCGTATCGGGATAGCCGCCCAGGCGCTAGGTATCGCGGAGGGAGCCTTCGACAGGGCGCTGGCTTATTCCAAGGAACGCAAGCAGTTTGGTCACCCCATCAGTGAGATGCAATCCATCCAGTTCAAGCTGGCGGACATGTACACTCGCATTGAAACCAGCAAGCTCATCATATACCGGTCGGCATGGCTAAAGGAGAATAACAAGCCTTATGCCGCAGAATCGGCGATGTGCAAGTTGCATGCGTCAGAAACCGCTACATTTGTCACGAAAGAAGCCATCCAGATCCATGGCGGATATGGGTACGTCACCGAGTATGAGGTGGAACGCATGTATCGTGACGCGAAGATAACAGAGATATATGAAGGGACCAGTGAAATTCAGCGGCTGATCATCTCAAAGGCATTGTTGTCCTGATCCTTACATCCGGGTGAAACTTGGAACTCCAAGCAAGGATTGGAAGTGTAAAATGACGGAGTAAAAAAATGAATTTGACCAGGGAATTTTATTGGAACGTCGGGCATGGGGTTATTCTGCCCATGTTTATCTTCACTGCGATTACAGCCGCGATTTTGGTTTACGGTTTTATCAGGCGCATCCAGATCTATCGCAAGGGAAAACCCCTGCCGCGCTTGGATCACCTTCCGACACGCATTACCAGGTTGGTTAAGCGAGGCCTTGGTCAATTTCGGGTGATGATCGTTAAGGTACCGGGTATTACGCACGCTCTCCAATTCTGGGGGATGCTCTTGCTTTTAATCGGCACAATCATCGTCATGATTCAGGTTGATTTTACACAGCCATTGTTTAATCTCTACTTCCTCAAAGGCACGTTTTACCTGGTATTTTCAATAACCCTTGATATTGCCGGCGCAGTGGTGGCTATCATGCTTGCCGGTTTCCTTGTGCGTCGTTTTATTTACAAACCCAAGGGACTCGCTACTATCAGGGACGATTACATTATTTATGGCTTGCTGTTCGCCATCCTTGTCACTGCCTACCTGATCGAAGGCGCCCGCATGGCTGTCACCGAAATAAACCAAAACCCTTACCTGGCGATGTTTTCTCCCGTCGGACTGCTGGTCGCTCGTCTATTATCGGGGCTGAGTGAAAGCACCTTGCGGGAAATGCATAAGGTGTTATGGTGGGTCCACTTCTTCCTGGCGATGAGTCTGATTGTCACCATCCCCTTCACCAAATTACGCCACCTCTTTACCACCCCCATCAATTATCTATTTGCTGACTTGAGGGAGAAGGGCAGCATCGCAACCATTAACCTTGAGGCCGCGGATGCTGACAATTTTGGTGTCGCGGCTTTAGCTGATCTGTCCTGGAAGGATATCTTCGACGCTGACGCTTGCACGAGTTGCAAGCGCTGCCAGGACCGGTGTCCAGCCTGGGCCACCGACAAGCCGCTTTCCCCAATGAAAGTGGTGCAGCAGATTGGGGAAGTTGCCTTTTTACAGCCTGAGGCCAACTTGATCGATACCATCACAAAGGATGCCCTTTGGGCTTGTACTACCTGCTATGCTTGTCAGGAGATCTGCCCGGCTGATATCGAGCATGTCAATAAGATATTGGAAATGAGAAGGCACCTGGTTCTCATGCAGGGAGAGTTCCCCGGTGGGGAGGTAATGACGGCAGTAAATAACACCGAGGTCAATGGCAACCCCTTTGGGCTGGCATTTGCCAGCAGGGGTGACTGGGCTAATGGTCTCGATGTAAAGCGCATGGCTGACGGTGGTGCAGTGGATATTCTCTACTTTGCCGGCTGCTACGCCTCATTTGATAAAAGAAACCAGGATGTTGCCCGCAACTTTATAAAGATCTGCAACGCCGCTGGGATAAAAGTCGGCATTCTTGGCAAGGAGGAAAAATGCTGCGGTGAACCTGAGCGAAAATTGGGTAACGAATATGTTTACCAGACCGTGGCAGCTGAGAACATAAAAAAAATAAAAGGATACGGCGTCAAAAAGATCGTTACCACCTGCCCACACTGTTTCAATACCTTAGGGCGGGATTATAAGGATTTGGGGCTGGATGTGGATGTCGAACACTATTCGACATTCCTTAACCGGCTTATTAATGAAGGTGCACTTCACCTTAACCAGCAAGCGTTCGACTGCACCTATCATGACTCTTGTTATATTGGCAGGTACAAGGGAATTTTCAAGGAGCCGCGCAATATCCTTCATTTAGCAGGCGGCAACGTTAAGGAAATGGCCAAAAAAGAAGAAAATAGTTTTTGCTGTGGCGGCGGCGGTGGGCGAGTCCTGGCTGAGGAAAAGCTGGGACGGCGCATCAATGTCGAACGGGTAAAAATGGCCCAGGCAACTGGTGCTCCGGTTATGGTTTCCAATTGTCCATTCTGTCTTACCATGTTCGAGGATGGCATCAAGACCGGAGGCATGCAGGAAAAACTCCGGGTTCGTGATCTCTCGGAGATTATTGTAGAAAGGATTTCAGCGTAACAATGCAGCTTTATAGTGTTCTGAGCAATGCATTCAAGTTGGATGGCGGTGCCATGTTCGGGAATGCTGCCAAGCCAATGTGGGAGCGCTGGTTGCCGTCGGATGAACACAACCGCATCCGCCTTGCCACTCGCGCCTTATTGGTGATCACCCACAAAGAGACGATCCTTTTTGAGACCGGCATTGGGGGCTATATGGACCCCAAGTTTCGCGACCGCTATGGTGTCGATGAACCCGGGCACAAGCTCTTGGAGTCATTATCTCAAAAAGGGGTTTCCCCCGCAGATGTCTCCCATATCATCTGCTCGCACCTCCACTTTGACCACGCCGGTGGGCTGCTCAGCGGCTGGCAGGATGGTGTCGAACCCGAACTTCTGTTTCCCAACGCCCAATATTATGTAGGTGAAGAGGCGTGGGAACGTGCCAACCATCCGCACCCGCGCGACCGGGCCTCTTTTATTCCCTATCTCCAGGAGAAACTCGCGCAGAGTCACCGCCTGACGCTGGTCAGGAAAGGGACTGTTTTTTCCTTCGACGAATTTGAACTCCGTTTCTTCCACAGCGATGGCCATACCCCGGGTCTGTTGTGCTCCGATCTTCTCTTCGGGAATGATCGCCTCGTCTATGCCTCGGACCTCATCCCGGGCAGGTTCTGGGTCCACATTCCAATTAGCATGGGCTATGACCGTTTCCCCGAATTATTGATTGATGAAAAAACTGCATTACTGACTTCAATGGCAAAGGAAAACTCCTGGCTTTTCTACGTCCACGACCCGGATTTCGCTGTTTCCCAGGTCCGCTACGACGAAGAGCGTAAAACCTTCGTCGCCATTGATGCCTTGAAGGACCTGGCTATCGGCTCGAGCTGAACCTTTATTGGAGAATTGAATGGCTGATAAGAAGCGTAAGATCGACCTGAAAGAGGCCCTCTCACAATGGGAGAAATCCACCCTCGCAGACTCTCTCAAGCACCTCCCCGAGCGCCAGGCAAAATTCATCACTGCCTCATCTGACGAAGTGAACCGTCTCTACACCCCGCTTGATCTGCAGGATCTTGACTATCTTGACGAAATCGGTCTGCCGGGGGAATACCCATACACGCGCGCAATCCATGCCACAGGTCAACGGGGACGCTTGTGGACTATGCGCCAGTTTGCCGGGTTTGGCTCGGCGGAAGAGTCTAACGCCCGCTACAAGTACCTGCTCGAGCAGGGTAGTGGCGGTCTTTCGATCGCGTTTGATCTCCCCACCTTGATGGGCTATGATACCGATGCCCCCGAAGCACTGGGTGAGTTCGGGAAATGTGGCGTGGCGGTCAGCTCGCTGAAAGACATGGAGATCCTGTTGGCCGATATCCCTCTGGGAAATGTGTCCACTTCTATGACCATCAACTCCCCAGCTGACATACTTTGGGCCATGTATATTGCCGTGGCTGAAAAGCAGGGAGCCTCACAGGCTCAATTGCGCGGCACGCTTCAGAATGACATTCTCAAGGAGTACACTGCCCAGAAGGAATATATTTTTCCACCCGAGCCATCGATGCGGTTGGTGGTGGATACTATGGAATACGGTTCTCAGCGTGTTCCGCAGTGGAACACCATTTCCATCTCCGGCTACCATATCCGTGAGGCCGGCAGCACTGCTGCCCAGGAACTCGCCTTTACCCTGGTCGATGGCATGGAATATGTCCGTTGGGGCATTGACCACGGCATGGACGTGGACGAGTTTGCCCCACGCCTCTCTTTCTTTTTTAACGCTCATAACGACTTTTTTGAAGAAATCGCCAAGTATCGTGCCGCCCGTCGTATTTGGGCGCGGGTGATGCGTAATACATTCAAGGCGAAAAACCCGCTCTCCTGGCTGATGCGCTTTCATACCCAGACTGCCGGGATGACCCTCACCGCCCAGCAGCCTGAGATTAATGTCGTTCGGGTCGCCATCCAGGCGCTGGCAGCCGTTCTCGGCGGCACCCAATCCCTCCATACAAATTCGATGGATGAAGCTCTGGCACTCCCGTCAGAGAAAGCTGCGACCGTTGCCTTGCGCACCCAGCAGGTGATTGCAGCCGAGTCTGGGGTTGCCAATACGGTCGACCCGCTCGGTGGCTCGTATTTCGTCGAGGCACTCACGAACCGTCTCGAGGCCCAGGCATTCGACTATTTCCGGCGTATCGAGGATTTGGGCGGTGTGTTACCCGCAATTGCCAAGGGCTTCTTTCAGAGGGAGATCGCTGATGCAGCCTATACCTACCAGTGTGAAATTGACGACCATACCCGCACCATTGTCGGCGTGAATGATTACGTGGATAAAAAACCCGTTCCGATCCCGCTCCTGGAATTTGACCCGATCGGTTTTTCCCGCCAGGTGGACAGGCTTCAAAATCTTCGCCGCGAACGTGATAATGGCCGTGTGGGTCAGGCTCTTGATAATCTCCGTCTAGCCTGCCAGGGCACAGAAAACACCATGCCGCTCTTGCTTAAGGCTGTGCGAGCCTACGCTACTTTGGGAGAGATAGTGGGTGTGATGAAGGCTGTGTTCGGTACCTATACCGAGCCAACCTGGATATAATCTCTTCCTTTTATCGGTTGGATGTTCGACGAAGTAGGTGTTGCTTGATTAATTGTCAGGAGAAGCACCATGAAAATACTGGTATGTGTGAAACAAGTGCCTGATATGGAGTCCAGGTTCAAAGTGAATAGCGAGGGGGTCTGGTACGATGAACAGGATCTCGCCTTCAAAATGAACGAGTACGATGAATTCGCGCTTGAGCAGGCGGTTCGGGTCAAGGAGCAATTGGGCACTGTGGCTGATGTCACTGTTCTCTCCATCGGTCCCGACCGTGTTGTGGAAACCATTAAAAAGGGGCTGGCCATGGGAGCAGACCGGGGAGTTCACATTAAGGATGAGCACGCTTGGCAGAAAGATCCCTGGCAGGTTGCATCTGTCATCGCCGCCTTTGCTCGGGAAAAAAATTTTGACCTTGTTTTTACCGGTTTGCAATCTCAGGATCGAGGCTCAGCGCAGGTGGGGGGTATTCTGGCAGAATTGCTCGGCTTTAGCTGTGCCACTACGCTGGTTGCCTTCGAATTGAATGGCGATAGTGTCACCGCCAGGCAGGAGTTGGAGGGAGGCATGTGCGCCATCCTTAAATTTAAGCTCCCGGCTGTGGTGACTTGCCAGCTTGGTTTGAATACCCCGCGTTATCCGACCCTCCCCAATATCATGAAGGCCAGGCAAAAGGAGCTGCTCGTTTTTCCTGTTACGGATTTCTTGGGTGAAGAAAGTCTGGCTGTTACAGAGCGTGTATATCCACCGGAGAAAAAGGGGCACGGCCTTGTCCTGGAAGGCGACCTCAATGAAATCGCCGATAAATTGGTCGGCGTTCTGAAAGAAAAGACGTCGGTGCTTAGGTAGCTCGCATGGAGTCGGCTCGATGAAGACATTGCTCGTTTGTGAATATCGGCAGGGCAAACTGCTCGAATCTACTTATGAAATGCTCGCCTTCGCCGACCTGCTCTCTGCCGAAAAGGTCATGTTGCTGGTGGGTTCCGAGGCTGAAGCGCCGAAATTCGGCGGCAAAGTTTACTTGGCCGACGCTGGGATTTATGGAGAAGTCAATCCCGACCTCCACAAGCGTCTGGTTCTGGATATAGTGCAAAAGGAGAAACCCGACTATATCGTCTTTATCCATTCTCCCTTTGGTTGGGATCTGGCCCCGCGTGTCGCTGCCGCATTGAAAGCAGCCCAGGTCTCGGAGATCATTGGGGTGCGGGATGGCAGGTTCGAGGTTCCCTCATGCAATGCCAAGCTCCGCAGGTTAGTGGTTCCCCGGACTTCCCAGGCAGTTCTCACCATCCAGGCCGGAGCCTTCAGCTCACAGGGCCAGCCTGCAGGCATTCCCCAGGTCGAACGCGTTTCCATGGAAGTGAGCCCCCCCCGGGTTGAATTCGTGGGTTACGAAGCCGCAGAAAAGAAGGATGTTGACCTGGCGAAGGCCGAGGTGATCGTCAGCGCAGGGCGGGGTATCGGGAAAAAAGAAAACGTGGAGACGATAGCATCCTTGGCCCGCGCACTTGGTGGTGAACTGGGTGCCACCCGCCCGGTGGTGGATTCCGGTTGGGTGGAACATACCCGCCAGGTTGGCAGCAGCGGGCAGACGGTTTCCCCCAAACTTTACGTGGCATGTGGCATTTCCGGGGCCATCCAGCATATTGCCGGGATGAAACGGTCAGGCTTTATTGTGGCAATTAACAAGGATAGGGATGCCCCCATCGGTGACGTGGCAGACGTTCTGGTTGTGGCGGATGTGATGCAATTCGTACCCGCTCTTTTGGCCCGGATAAAAAAATGATGGTCTGTCAGGTATTCCAATTACCTGGCTCCTGTAGATCTGGGACTTGTATCCGGGTCTGACAAACGAGGCGCTATGGATTTTGAATTGAATCAGGAA
>Ga0187878_1004750_pt1 | contig 10392 bp, 11 predicted proteins | sample June2016WEW_17_1_FD_132979 | JGI IMG/M metagenome (GOLD analysis project Ga0187878, IMG submission 132979) | Peatland microbial communities from SPRUCE experiment site at the Marcell Experimental Forest, Minnesota, USA - June2016WEW_17_150 | ecosystem: Environmental > Terrestrial > Soil >...
CAGAGATCTATCGAAGAAGGTATGATGCTTGAAGTTCCTCTTCTTGAGAGAAACCTGGTTGCTCTTTCAACCATTGCATCTATCTCGGTTCTCGTCGGTTTGTTCGGTACAGTTCTGGGTATGATCCGTTCATTCCTTGCTCTTGCAACTGCGGGAACACCGAATGCTATAGAGCTGTCCACCGGTATCTCGGAAGCTCTCGTAAACACTGCTTTCGGTATTTTCGGCGCAATAGTGGCCATTATATCATATAACTTTTTCTCAACTAAGGTCAGTAATTTTACCTACATGATAGATGAAGCTACCTATAATATTATGCAGATATTGACCGTGAAATCCAAATAAATTTTAGTAAATAATAAATCAGAGTTTCTAAAATTTATATTTATGGAGAAAGAAAATGTCAATTAAAAGACCTAAACGAACGGGAGTAAGTATAGACATGACGCCATATGTAGACGTTATCATGTTGATCCTGACATTCTTCATGCTTACGGCACAATTCAAAGCCGAGCTTTCCGAAGACGTTCAGGTTACCCTTCCCTCCTCCGGAAATGATACTACAAAGCTTCCAGAACGAAATGTTATGACTATTGTGGTCACAAAATGGGGTGATATATTTGTGGATGTAGACAATAGCAAGGTCAGGGAAGATGTACTGGGAGATCCGCTGGGACTGGCGATATTTCATCCTGACAGCACTACCCAGCCGGGCTACGTAACACATAATATTGGCGGTGAAAAAGAAGTAAAAAGACCTATTATATTATTTAAAGACAGGGAAAAATTTAAAAAGCTATTGATCGATCTGCGATTGTCCTCAAAGAATAATGTTGGTAAAGACCTGAGAATTGTTGTTAAAGGAGATAAAAACGCAGATATAGGAACTATTCAGGACCTGATGGACATTTTAAAAGAGACCAAGAACACTCGTTTCAGCCTTGTAACCGATATGGAACACGGTGATAAGAAAAAAGAAGAATAAAAATAAGTCTGAAAATTCAATAGGAGAATTTAATAAATGGCAAGTGTAGAAACCGCTGAAAGTTCAAGTCAGCAAAGGGGACATAAAAAGAAAAAATGGCAGGCACGAAAAAGGCTCGGATTCAGGATTGATATGACACCATACGTGGACGTTATCATGTTGCTGCTTACTTTCTTCATCATGACGACCACGTTGAACCAACCCCAGGTGATGCAGATAAACCTGCCCAAAGGCGGTGAAGAAGAAAAAGTTAAGGTGGATATGGGCAACGTTGTATTCATACGTGTATCAGGCAAAGGCAATATAGCCATCTCGAAAGGTAAATCAGACGGAACGGAAGAGCAGCCTTACAAAGTGCCTTTTGACAAAATGAAAGATTACCTTGAGTTACTGGGTAAAGCTAATAAAGACATGATCATGATACTGAAGTTTGAACGCACAGGTAAATATTCATATATGGTGGACGTTCTTGATGAGATAAATAAAGCCGCAATAGAAAAAAGATACAGCTTTGCCAAAATGGAAGATGAAGACGTTCGCGTACTGCAGTCAGTAGGCGGGTAATAAGAAAATTTTATCGAATGAAAGCCATTTTGATTTCAAAATGGCTTTTTTTTATTGATGTATAGACCCAGAATAAATAAATCGCTTCAGTTTAAATTGTCCAGTTCCAGATAAATCCTTCCAAATCTTGTTGCAAATTCCAGCTGCGGTGGTATTTGATTGTTACCGGGAAAGTAAAAAGAGTGGATTGCGGGCTGGACATTCCCGCTTAGTGTGATCCTGGAACCCCGTTTGTTTAAGGCATATATAGCGAATTGTAATGTCCTATCAAATTCGAAATTCCGATTAATTTCGGTATGTAAATCCACGCCTAAATTTACAGGGATCTCATCCATGAAAGTGTGACCTCTTAATTCACCCCATACACCCAGAACTAATTTCAATTCAGAGAGATCAGGTATCTCCGGATAAATAGGACGCAGTGTGAGGCTTTTCGCTGAGAACATAACACTGCGTATTTTCTTAATATGTGCTTTCATTTTTACTTTTTCACACCTTGTATTGTTATAACAAACCATACAGCCAATGCATTTATCCTGATATACTTGATACGACTGATTCGCTCCTTCTTCAGGAGGCAATTGATTAGGACATCTCGCACAGTCATAGATTGTACCGTCCGGGCTAACATACTGTATGGGAAATCCGCCGTGGATTGCATTCTGGGCACATAGCTCCTTTAAACAAACCCCAGGTATCACTTGATTTATTTCTTTACAGCATCCGCAGCACCAGTATTCGATCCTCAATACTTTTTGCAGGTAACCGAATAAACATAAGTCAGAAAACGCCCCGTTATTATTCGGGGAGAAACACTCCCAGCAAGGTACTTCTGTAGTTTGTCCGGGTTGAACTGTTATTTTATATTGACCTTTGCATATCTCTTCATGTACATAACAATATCCATCCTGATCAAATTTAATGTTATTGTTTGGGCAAATCGAACCGGCGGTATCTCTGCATATACCGCAGGCTATTCTAAAGAATCCTATCATCTGCGGAATTACAATTGCAGAACCTGCTAAACCCATTTTATACTTTTTTTCATCTTCGCAATCCTGGCATTGTGTGAATTTTCTTATTCTTTCATCACTTTCCGGTCCTATATATTCGATCCCGGGAACCAGAAGAATGGCGATGCTATGTACAGTACCTTTCGGGATCTTGAACGAAAATTCATTCTTTTTTTCATTCCATGAACAAGGTACCAGCACTGATCCGTTGATGCTGTTGAGAGATACGTACAATCGCCCGGTACCGAGATGATTTCCCTTCTCCAATTTTCCAGTAAATAAATTAATTATAGGAATAGAACAATCATTCATGCTGAAGCTGACGGTATCTCCGTTATATAACAGATTCTTTGACTCTGTCTTAAACTCAGGTGTTTGTATATTGTGCAAGAGCTGTTGACGAAGCTTGTGTACCTTTTTTGTGTCGATTCGGTCTGTTTCTTTTAACTGTAACTGGATGGAAAGTGATTCAAGAGGTACCATAATGCTCCTCCTTTTGTGATAAATTTTGTAATTACAGTATATTATATGGTTAAAAGTTTATAAATAAAATGATAAGATAATTGGGGAATGTCTGGAAAACACCTATGAAATTACATGAAATATCCGCTATGATGATATTTACTCAGTATGATTATTTTTATTGAAAGACTAGAGTTTGCTGTTCCGGAATTTCTTTAGCCAGCTGAGGTCGTAGATAAGAGTTGTGAGGTTGACCATAGATTGCTGGTCCATTGACAGATATTTCTCTTCAAACTTTTTCCTGTCATTATCTTCGATGTCTTTTATGAGGGTAGTAAGCTGGAGCAGGAATTTCTTCATGTGTTCCCTGAACTCGTTTCTTATTTTGTCTATAGCATTTTCGTCTATCCGGTCCGGTGCGGGAGTTCCGTTTTGCGGCAGTGAAGAAGTCATGTGGTCGCGTAGTATCTTGCCGAGACCGTTAAGGTATTTTGCTGTAAAAAGTGTATCTTCGAAAAGCTTTTCCTGTTTTGATACGGCGGATGCTTCAATGAGAAAGGATATATCCTGTGTGCTGCGAAGCTTCCCGCTGGAGAATTCCTTGAGTTCGAGAATAAGATCAGATGTGGTTCGTGATATTTGCATAAGGATAAGTTCTTTTAATTTCCTTCCGGGAGATCTCGGGGCAGAAAACAGTTAAATCATTATGTTAAAAAGATCTTCCGTTCCTGATATTTTTAAAATGGTATCTCATAAGGTTTTCGTACAATTTGCTCATATTTATATCACGTCTTTTCATGGATATCTTTGCGGTCTTAACTGCTTTTTCAATGTCATAAACCACAGTCTTTCCTGATGCATCACCCCATGTGAACGAACGTACTGTCTTCGGGTGGAACCCGCTGCCATAGAGGTTACATGATATCCCGATGAATGTTCCTGTATTGAGTGTAGTAGTTATTCCGGTCTTCGTATGGTCTCCTATAAGGCTTCCTAAAAATATAGAACCGGTCGGGACGTCCTTTCCACCCAGTTTTACCGCAATTTCCGAATAATTATTTTTAAGATTGCTTGTGGTGGTCCCAGCACCGAGGTTCACCCATTCGCAAAGATATGAATGCCCCAGAAATCCGAGATGCTGTTTATTGACATATGAGTGTATGATGGAGCTGATCATCTCTCCTGATACTTTGCAGTGGTCCCCAATGCGTAAAGGTCCGTATAGCTTTGAACCCGAACGAACTGTGGAACCTTCCCCTACATATACCGGTCCCTGGATAAAGCTGAAAGGTTCTATCACACAATTATCCGATATAAATACAGGACCCTTAGATGCATCTAGAACGGAATGACGGCTGATGTCGCAGCCGCGCCCGATGTAGACCTTGGAGCGGTTAATTAGTTCTGCGTTTGTATTAAATCTTCTGGGACCTGCTTTTTTAAGAAGAATTTCGAGGTCTTTCTTAATTTCGAGTTCATGATAAAGAATAAGATCTGACGGATAATAAATGATATTCAGTTCTTCGGTTTCATCGTTATTGAGTTCATCAACCTGAAAAAGCTTGATCTTCATACCGGCGAGATCATTAATTGATATAAGATTATTGTCTCTCTTTGATTCAAGCCGTTTGCGGAAAGCCGGTAATTTTTTTTCGGTGATGTAAAAAGCGATAACGGTATTATCTTTTATGAGAGCGGTATTCTCGAAATCCTGAAGGGTGAGCAGTAAGCCGTCGATAAAAAATTTAGTAAAAATTACGCGTGAGTTGAGGAAAAGGTAATCGCCGCCTGATAATTTATTTATTTCCAGGTTGGGGTAAATTTCCTTAAAGAAATCGGCAAAATAATTTCTGCAGTGAATGGATATGCGGTATTTATCTCCCAGAAAATATTTTATTTTTTCCTTTAACGGTAAAGCACCGCAGATCAGTTCCGATGTGTGGCGTAAATGATTTAACGGTGCTAAACTTGATACAGAAGAATCTTCAAATATACAGATCTTCATTAAATGAAAAGTATTTTAAGAAAAATTTCTGAAAGGATATAATCTGCTAAAAAATATGCAATAATGAGGGATAAAAAGAAGGCAGGTTTATACGGTTTCCTTTTCCGTAACAGCCTTTTTCTTTGCATATTTTTTCTTGAATTTCTCGACTCTGCCGGCGCTGTCTACTAATTTCTGCTTTCCCGTAAAATACGGGTGGCATAATGAACAAATTTCCACCTTTATCTGCGGTACGGTTGAGCGGGTAACAAATAAAACGCCTCTATTTTCACCGCAATTGCATATAACTTCACATCTCATATATTTAGGATGCACACCCTGTTTCATTAAAATAACCTCAATAATTAAAAAATGATAAAAAAACTGAATTCAAATATATAAATTTTATTAGAATTTTGCAATAAATTAATTGATTATTAGGCATTTTTTTGTTAAATTTGCTTAAATTCAATCAATTTAATCAATTTGAACCTTTGTGTTTTAGCATCGGGAAGAGGATCTAACCTTAAATCCATCATAGATTCCTACAAAAAGGGCAAAATAATCTCAAAAGTTGTCCTTGTAATCAGCAATAATTCTAACTCCAATGCTCTTAACATAGCGCGCAGTAATCAAATTCCTGCGTATCATTTATCCCAAAAACAATTCAGCACAGAACAGGAATATGTGAAAGCATTTTTGGATCTTCTTGAAAAACATAAAGTAGATATGATAATATTAGCCGGATACATGAAGCTTCTCCCTGCAGAAATAGTAAGAACCTTTCAGAATAAGATATTAAATATTCACCCTGCATTACTGCCGTCATTTTGCGGGCAGGGGATGTACGGCATGAAGGTACATGAAGCCGTAATAAGTTACGGAGCAAAGGTCAGCGGTGCTTCGGTGCATATTGTTGATGAGATATATGATAACGGTCCTGTGGTGATACAAAGAACTGTAAAGGTGGCTGATGAGGATACTCCCGAAACTCTACAGAAAAAAGTATTGAAGATAGAGCACAAACTCTTTCCCGAAGCAATAAAATTATTTGAAACAAAAAAGCCGACCCTGGTCGGAAGAAGGGTAGTTTTTAATTAATGAAGAGAGCTTTAATAAGCGTTTATGATAAAACCGGCATACTGGACTTTGCAAAACAATTAATTAAACATGAATTTGAAATAATATCTACCAGCGGAACAGCGAAACTTCTCAAGGATAACGGGATAAAAATAAAAACTGTTGAGGAAATAACAAAATCTCCCGAGATCCTCAACGGCAGGGTAAAAACACTTCACCCTCTTGTATTTGCGGGACTTCTTGCCGATAAACATAATGATGAACATCTAAAACAGGTGAAGAAATTCGGCTTTGAGCTTTTCGATCTGCTTGTGGTTAGCCTGTACCCTTTTGCAGATACAGTAAAAAATGAGAACTGTACCATGCCGGAGGCTATCGAGCAAATAGATATCGGCGGCGTCTCGCTTATAAGAGCGGCTGCGAAGAATTATAACAGCGTTAGTGTCATAGTTTCGCCTTCACAGTATCCCGAATACACGGAAGCCTTATCCGGAGATGCAGTGACCGAGGAATTCAACCTGAAATTATCGGCAAAAGCTTTCAGATACATAGCTGAATATGATGAATGTATAGCCGGCTATTTCGAACAGAAAATAAATCCGGGTGCAGCACCGTTTAATATTCATCTTGGTTCATCTAGAGAATTACGCTACGGGGAGAATCCCCACCAGAAGGCGAGATTGTATTACAATAAAGGCAATTCATTCTATGATATATTTAAGCAGCTTCACGGGAAGGATCTATCTTATATAAATATACTCGATATAGATGCATCGTTTAACCTGATAAATGAATTCGACGAACCGGGTTGTGCTATTATTAAGCATACAAACCCCAGCGGCGTAGCAACCGATAAAGATATCACAAACGCTTATTTAAAAGCACTTGCCTGTGATAATGTGTCCAGGTTCGGGGGGATAATTGTAGTGAACAGGACTATGGATCTGACTACTGCCCAGGAGATAGATAAGATAAAAACAGATATAGTTATTGCACCTGAATATGATACAGATACATTAGACTTTCTGTTTAAGAAGAAGAACAGGGCGATCATTAGGTTCAGTAAAGAGCTGGCACAAATAAACAAAAAGCTGAATTCCGTTACCGGGGGATTGCTCGTTCAGGATACGGATGATATCATCCTTATCGAGAATGAGATCAGATACGTCACAGAACGCAGACCTACCGAAGCGGAAATGAGGGACCTTGTTTTTGCAATGAAAGTGTGCAAGCACACCAAGTCAAATTCTGTGGTATATGCGAAGAATCTGCAAACGGTAGGAATTGGAGGCGGTCAGCCCTCGAGAGTGGATTCATCCAGGCAGGCTGTCGAAAAAGCACGGAGATTCGGCATGGACCTGGAAAATTGCTCCGTAGCTTCAGATGCTTTCTTCCCTTTCGCCGATGGCGTGGAAGAAGCAGCGAAGGCGGGTGCCCGAAGCGTCATACAGCCGGGTGGTTCTATGCGTGATGAAGAGGTAATTAAGGCAGCGAATGACTTCGGTATGGCTATGATTTTTACGGGTGTCAGGCATTTCAGGCACTGATTTACGGTGTTAAATAATAAATTATCGGTTATATTATAAGAATTATTTGGTTTTTTTCATAACTTTTTCCGGCAATTAAACATTCAAGGGTAAGGAGTTTCTTTGCAGGATCTTAAATACATGCTTTAATAATGTCGTTATTTGGTTTTTTATCAGAAGATATCGCAATTGATCTGGGAACTGCAAACACTTTGATATATATCAAAGGCAAAGGGGTCATTCTCAATGAACCTTCGATAGTGGCATTTGATGAAAATACGAAAAGGATTATTGCTACAGGCCATGAAGCGAAGCAAATGCATGAGAAGACTCATAAGGGTATCAAAACGATCCGGCCTATGGGAGACGGTGTAATTGCAGATTTTGAGATAGCCGAAGGTATGCTCCGTGCATTTATCAAGAAGGTTCATTCGAGTATTTTCCCGAGCAGCAGGGTAGTGATATGTGTTCCCAGCGGGATAACAGAAGTGGAAAAGAGAGCCGTCAGGGATTCTGCAGAACACGCGGGGGCAAAGGAAGTATATCTTCTCGCAGAACCTATGGCAGCTGCTATCGGTATCGGACTGGATGTATCTTCTCCTGTGGGGAACATGATAATTGATATCGGTGGAGGCACAACCGAGATAGCCGTGATCTCGCTTTCGGGAATTGCTAACGGGCAATCTATCCGTATAGCCGGCGATGAGCTGAATATTGCGATCGTAGAATACTTCCGAAAGAACTATAATATCCTGATAGGCGAAAGGACAGCCGAAGAAATAAAGTGCCAGGTAGGTTCTGTAATGCCATTGAAGGAAGAAGTAATAATTGAAGTGAAAGGGAGAGACCTGGTTTCGGGCTTACCCAAAGCTACGGAAGTAAGCTCCATCGAGATAAGGGAATCGCTCAGTGAACCTGTTAATCAGGTTATAAGGGCTATTAAAGTAGCACTTGAAAATACACAGCCGGAGCTGGCTTCAGATATCCTTGATCGCGGCATCATGCTGAGCGGAGGCGGAGCATTATTAAAGGGTCTTGATGAGAGGATCCGCCTTGAAACGAACCTCGCCGTTCATATATGCGAAGATCCGTTAACGTCTGTAGTCAGGGGAGCCGGGAAAGTTCTAGAAGACCTGCAGAAGTATTCCAAAGTATTGATAAGGAGCAAGAAATATTAGCTTCTTTAACGCTTAGATTTTATCCAACACCTTGAAATTCCAAATCATTTAATCGGGCTTCATCTCAATGAAAACTCTTCTCCGGTATTTCGAAGACTTAAAAGAATATATCGTGTTCGCCATACTTGCAATGATAAGCCTTATACTTATATTCCAAAATGATAACGTGCAGGTTCGGTTCATTCGTGCGTTTGCGGTGAGCGTGATAGGAGTTGTTCAGAGCGGATTTTCGGTGATACCGAATGTGTTTCAGCTTGAAAAAGAAAATAAATTGCTGAGGGAGACCAATAATACACTTTCAACCGAAATAAGCCAGCTTAAAGAAGCAAAGCTTGAGAATATGAGGCTTCTTCAGCTTCTGGAATTTAAGGAAAAAACACACTACAATATTTTAGCTGCCAGGATAATGGGAAAGACTCTGATACAGACACGCAATAATATCACACTTGATGAAGGGGAAAGAGACAGTGTTAAGGTCGGGATGCCCATTATTACGGATAAAGGTCTTGTGGGGAAGATCGTTGCAACGAGCCAAATTTACAGCATCGCACAGATCTTGTTTAATAAAGAGCTGAAAGTAAGCGCAAAAGACCAGAGAAGCAGGGTTGACGGTATCATATCATGGGACGGGGAAAACAAACTGGCCTTTAAGAACGTGTCAAAAAGCGCCGATGTTATGGCCGGGGATGTTATTATGACTTCTGACTACAGCAATAATTTCCCTCCGGGAATCCCAGTTGGCTATGTTATTTCGGTCGGGATCATGGACAATTTATTTAAAAAGATAGAGCTTGAAACCTTTGTCAATTTTGAGACGCTTGAGGAAGTATTTATTATTAAATACCTGTCGAGTGAGGAACGCCAGAACCTGGAAAAGAAGTATCAGAGTAAATGATAGATTAAATGACAGAGTACCTTAGATATACAGTAATATTATTGATACTTGTTATTTTGCAAAAAACTCTTATCTGGTTGTTAGCCGTTACGAATTATGAAATCACCCCCGACATAGTCATGATAGGACTTGTCTATGTAGGAATACGCAAGGGAAAGCTTGTAAGCAGTTCGGGCGGATTTTTATTCGGATTGATAATTGACCTGTTCAGCTTCTCGTTCTTAGGTCTTTCAGCGTTATCCAAATGTGCCGGAGGATTCGTTTCGGGATATTTTAACAATGAAAATAAGATTGAAAGATTTACACACACCTATATTTTTATATTCATCGTGCTGCTGTGTTCATTTATCAATAACTTAATATATTTTACGATCTACTTTCAGGGAACAAATTTATCCTTTCTAGAAATACTAATTAGATATATAATACCTACATCGGTTTATACCGCCGTATTCAGCGTATTACCGGTAATATTTACAAGGAAAAAAGTATCGTTTAGATAATACTCTTTGGATCTCAGCAAAAGAAAAAATATTTACTACCTGTGTTCATTCATAGCAGTGCTGGTTCTCACAGGGAGACTGATACAGCTGCAAATTATAAACCCGGAGCGTTTTGGAAAAGAATCGGAAAGAAATTCGGTTAAAACCATTGTCAATACTCCGGCAAGAGGACTTATCTTTGACCGTAACCATAAGCTGTTAG
>Ga0187878_1004754_pt1 | contig 10385 bp, 10 predicted proteins | sample June2016WEW_17_1_FD_132979 | JGI IMG/M metagenome (GOLD analysis project Ga0187878, IMG submission 132979) | Peatland microbial communities from SPRUCE experiment site at the Marcell Experimental Forest, Minnesota, USA - June2016WEW_17_150 | ecosystem: Environmental > Terrestrial > Soil >...
GATTTTGCAATAGAGCATATAGTTATAGATAATGTAGAAAAGAAAATGTCATTAGGTGAAAGTTATAATGGTGGAATGACTATATCACATGCTCGCATACCATTCATAATGATACTAGATGATGATGATGAACTTCACCCTAAAGCAGTAGATGAACTAATCAAGGCATTGGTTAAAGGTAAGGAAGCAGACCCGAATACATATCGTGCTACTTCATACCAAGTATTAATCAATGAGTACAATGAGCCAATAGGTACAACTACACTACCACATATTGGAATGTTCGATAAGGAAATGGTGAAAGCAGTTGGTGGATTTCAAAGGATTGAGTGGGAAGAGTTCAAATCTCCACTTGTAGCTACTCCAAGAACACTCCTGCTACAGTGGGGTGTAATGGCTAAGTTAAAGAGTGTTACAGTTAAATCTCAGCTCTATGCAAAAAGGATTCACCGTGACCAAGTGTTCTTCCACAAATATCAACCAATGTATGAGGAAGTATTGTACAACTATGAGAATGATGGTTATAAAGATGAGAGTGGATTATTAAATTATCCATATGATGACCTATTGCCAGACCTTCCAGCCTTTATCTATACAGCTCCTCGTCGTAATGTAGCAGTGGGTATAGTAACATATAATAATGAAGATGTAATAAAACATTGCATAGACAACATAGCTAAATATTCTGACCCAAAGAGTACAGCTATTTATATATTTGATAATGATTCAAAAGATAATACTAAAGATATAATCGAAGGAATGGTGAAGACATATCCATACAAATTGAATGTAAAGTTTAGTAAGCTGAATGCAGGATTTGCTGGTGGATGCAATGAAATAATAGATGTAGTTAAGGATTGTAGTGATATAGACCATCTTATACTCCTCAACCCTGATGCATATGTTTCTCAGAATTGGATTGATTATATGATTAATTGTGCTGAGAGGAATAAGCATTTGAGTTGTGGTATAGTTGGTGTTGAAGAGTTGGATATCAATGGTAATGATACTCATAACCTAATAGCAATAGCAAAGAATGAAAATAAAGAAGATGTGTTTATGAATATTGGGTTGAGTTGGAATAAGATGGGTATAGTGCCGAGAGAAATAGAAGTTCCTGCAGTTACATTCTCTTGTGCTCTATTCACTCGACCTGTATTTGAGAAAATAAAATTTGATGAGCAGTTTAAAATTGGCGGGTATGAAGATATAGATTACTGCCTACAGACTAGAAAAGAGGGATTTACAATCTTCTCTACTCCATATGCAAGAATAATGCACTATAGAAATATGTCATGGAGTAAGATTGGTGAGACAGCTAAGAGTAATTATGCATACCTACTTGAGAAGTGGAATAAAGAAACACTTGAGCGAATGAGTAGTGTGTTGAATTGGAATATAGATGATTATGTAAAGAATTTGGTGGAGAGTGACAAGAGTGGCTGAACCAAGCTTGAGTATATTAATTCCGACCAGATTTACCAGTAAGCCATTACATAGAGCTTTACTATCAATACAAAAGCAAATTGGACCAGATGATGAAGTGCTTATAGCTATTGACACTCATTCAGAGAAATCACCAACAATAGTAGAGACAGTAGAGTCATTTGGTCCACAATTTAAGTGGTTTGAAGTAGACAGTGGCCATCATTGTTTTGGCCACTGCCAGATGAACTTCCTACTCAATAAAGCTTCAAAGGATTACATTGTAGGAAATGATGACGATGATATATTTGCTAAAGGTGCATTCGACTCGATAAGAAAGGTTGCAAAAGAACTTCCAGAGCCAATGGTGATGTTGTTTAAGTTTATTCCTTACTTTAACAGGACTCCACTTTGGAAAGAGAAGAAGTTAGTCATGGGTCAAGTGGGTGGACATGAACTTGTTCTACCGAATGTAAAAAGTAAGTTGGGTAAGTTCACTTGCAGGTATGAGGGAGACTTCGATTGGATACTTAGCTCATGCTGGTTGTGGGATTATAAAATATATTGGGCAGAACAAATAATTGCAATAGCTAGACCAGGTGAAGAGGACTGGCCGGAGTTGTGGTAGAGTGTTAATACATAAATCATATAAAACTGAGTTAGACCCTAATAATAAACAAATTACTTTACTCAAACAATTTGCTGGATGTGCCAGATTTGCTTGGAATTGGGCTCTAGCTAAAGAACAAGAATTTTATAACAAAAATCTTCCATTTCATCATGCTAAAGATTTACATATTATTTGGGTTGTAGTTAAACATAATAATAAAGATTTGTGGTGGGTACAGAATATACATTCTTGTATTCCACGTGATGTATTTAGAGATTTGGAAAGAGCATACAAAGATTTCTTTAGTGAGAAAAAGAATCATCCTAGATTCAAGAAAAAGAAGTTTGGTTTTGGGACATTTAGAATTAATCAAAAAATAAAGATAGATTCTAATAGAGTTTATGTACCTAAAATTGGTTGGATAAAAATCAAAGAATCTGATTATATTCCACAAAAGAAATGTTGTTATATTACAATATCGGAGAAATTAGGTAGATGGTATGTCTCAGTTACATTCGAGGAAAATATAAATTCAACACCTATTGCAGGACCTAAAATTGGTGTTGATTTAGGAATAAAAATACTTGCAATAACTTCAGAAAATATCATTTATGAGAATCCAAAGATATTATCTAAGTATAGTATAAAATTAAATAGAATACATCGGGAGGTGTCAAGAAAAAAGAAAGGGTCAAACAATTGGAAAAAGTCAGTAATGAAGTTGGGAAAGGTCTACCAAAGAATACAAAACATCCGAAAAGATAACATAAACAAGATAACTACTTCACTTACGAAAACCAAGTCAGTGATTGTAGTTGAGGATTTAAGAATCAGAAATATGACCATTAAAAATAAAACAATAAACAAATCTTTATTGGATGTTGGTATGTATGAGTTCAGGAGACAACTAACCTACAAAACACAATGGTATGGTTCCAAATTGGTAATAGCTCAAAGAAAATATCCATCGAGTAAGAAATGCTCAAGATGTGGGAATATTAAAAAATATCTTGAACTCAATGAACGAATCTATCATTGTTTTGTATGTGGATTAATAACAGATAGGGACCTTAATGCTGCAATAAATCTATCAAAACTCGCCGATGGCTTGTCGGAGAGTGAAAACGCTTGTTTGAGGCAGGAGGTTGCAGGGTCAAACATTAAGATACTTAACCCGGTGCCTGTCGATGACTCAAGAATTGAACACAAACCTAGTAGTTGGATTTGGGTAAGTTCGAAAGAGCAGGCCTGAGAATTGGAAGTGAAATTATGGAAAAGGAAGTTGATATAAGGATATTCATACAGGATGATGGTAATTTAAGGATAACTGGATATGCTGGTTCTACTGTTGCTGGGCTCTGGCACGGAGCTAGTATATCCGATGTTGAGTGGGATAATTTGGTGTTGGGTAATGCTAAGTTTGTAAGGGAGTTGAAGAAACTCTTGAAGAATTATTCATAAAGAGGTGAGTATTTTGGTTATAAAATTCAGAGCATGGCTTAAAGATGAAAATAGATGGGCTCATGAAACTGAAGTAAATCTTGAAGCTACTAATCCAACATTGGTGGATAGTGGAAGTTCTAACTATTGGCACTTGCATAAAGATGGTCACATGGGTGGGTGTCCCCATGTTGGAGCTATTGAATTTTGTAGTGGAGTTAAAGATAGTAAGGGAAAAGAAATTTATGAATGTGATATTGTTCAACACCCACAGTTTGGTATTTATGTAGTAAAATTTGGTGAGTATGATAATGGAATGTCTTATGATGATAATATAAGTGGTAATGGTTGGTATGTAGAGAATATTAGAGATATTGCAACTCTTTTCTCGGATAGTGATTATGAAGTTATTGGTAATATACATGAAAATCCAGAGTTGATACCTGAGGGAGTGGAAGTAGTTGCCAACATGGAAAAAATTTAAATTTAATGATGGTGATTGGTTGATATGCAATGATTGTAATTCATTGGATGAGCATGGTAACAAAAGATTATGGAAATGTAGAACTACAAATCCAGATACCTTTAATCTGTGTGAGGTGAGTAAATGATACCACTATTCAAAGTGAGAATGTCACAGTATGCCGCTGATGATGTTAAGAAGGTTCTTGCAAGTGGATACATTGGTCAAGGACCAAAAGTAGATAGATTTGAGAAAATGCTTAAGGAAAAATTTGGAACCGATGTATTAACAGTTAATAGTTGCACAAGTGGATTAGACCTTGCTTATCACATGATAGGAATCAAAACTGGTGATGAAGTTATATCAACACCACTTACTTGCACAGCTACTAATTCTTCATTGGTGAATCGTGGAGCAAAGATAAAATGGGCTGATGTTGACCCTGTTACTGGATGTATAGACCCAAATAGTGTAAAATCATTAATATCCGATAAAACAAAGGCTATAGTAATAGTAGATTGGTGTGGAAGGGAATGTAGTGATGAGTTTAGATATATTAGTAGGCAGTGTAATATTCCTATAGTGGAAGATGCTGCTCATGTATTTCACAGGAAACCGGGTGGATATCCTTTACACAACTGGTATACAATCTTTTCATTCCAGGCAATCAAACACTTAACAACTGGAGATGGTGGAGGTATGATTGTTCCATCAGACCAGTACGAGAGAGCTAAGTTACTTAGGTGGTATGGATTGGACAGAACAAAAGGAGAATCATTCAGGTGTTCACAAAACATTAAGGAGGTAGGTTACAAGTACCACTTAAATGATATTTCTGCAGCAATAGGGATTAACAATGTGCCAGAAGCAGAAGAGTCAGTGAAGGAAGCTACAAAGAATGCAGAGTATTATGATAGGAATTTAAAGGGTGAGTTGAAGTTTGTAAAGCTTCCTCCACTTGAACCGTTATCTTCTTGGTGGTTGTATGATATCCGAACTCCTAAGCGTGATGAGTTCATAAAATTCTTTACTGAAAAAGGAATAATGGCTAGTATGGTCCATGCAAGAAATGATAAGCATGATGCATTTCCTAAATCTTATATTCCTTTACCTAACATTAGTGTATATGATTCAACTCATTGTGCAATTCCTAATGGTTGGTGGCTCGGACCTGGTGATAAAAATTATGTTATTGATAAATTGATTGAGTGGGATAGGAAGTTGGAGAGTGAGATTAGATAGTTAGGTGGTGAAATGAAAATTCATGTTTACTTAAATTCTTACAATGATAGTAAATTCCTATTCTATGCCCTGAGACATTACTCATTTGCTAACTTAATAACTGTTTGGGACAATTGCTCTACCGACCATACTATTGAGATTATTAAATCATTTCCGAATACAGATATAGTGCAGTATTATACTGAAAATCAATTCGATGATTTGATAATAAAAGCTATGAAGAATAATTGGTGGAAAAATAGTAGAGGAGTAGCAGATTGGGTTATTGTTGCAGACCTCGACGAATTTTTATACCATCCTGATATAATAAATAAACTTATTGAATTAAAAGAGCAAGGATATACAATTATTAAACCAACATGGTATGATATGGTTAGTGAAACATTTCCAATTGCTAATGTGGATTTAACAGATATAGTCAAGTATGGTGTCAAGGTTCTTAAAGTTGGAAAGTCATTATGTTTCAACCCAAATCTTGATGAGATTCATTATAATGCTGGTGCTCATTTCTGTAAACCAATTGGAAGAGTTAAGATATATGATGCATTGGAGCATGGTGATGATATCAAAACACTACACTACAAATATCTTGGGTTGGATTATGTTATACAAAGAAGAAAACTCATGGCTGAGCGAATGAGTAAAAGAAATAAGGAATTGGGTTTAGGATTTCATGCTTTTTGGTCATTCAAACAACAAACAGAGAAGTTTAATAAATTATTGCAGGATTCTATAAAGGTGATATAGTAAGATATTGGGGAGTGAGTAAGTGCTAACAGAAGCTGAGGTGTGGGCAGAATATAGGAAATGTGAAAATGTATTGGATGATTTTGACCCAGCACAACAAAATTATTGGATGAAGATTGCATTAGCTAAAGTGTTGCAATTTCCATTAATTCCGGTTAAGATAGATAATTTAGACCAATCATTTAATATGTTGAATATCCGAAATAAAACTGGTAAATCATTTTCTAACACAACAGAACCAATATCTATAAAAAGTCATGTAGAGTGGTGGGAAAAGAATAAGGATACAATGATTGCTTATTGTTTTGTAAGTGAAGATTTAATTAAATTAGTGGGATATTCAGCAATATACTTAAAGGATGGAAAGTATTGGTCTACCTGTGCTATCTTACCTGAATTTGCTGGTCATGGGTATGGTAGATTTATATTACATTTCATAATCAATCAAATAGAAGGTGATGTATGGGCTACAGCTAGAAAAGATAATCCTGCTGCTTGCACCAAACTTCATATACCTTCTGATTGGGAAATGTGGAAAGATGATGGTACACTTCTACACTTCCATACTTGGAAAGGGAGGAAATGAATGCCAGTATATAAAGGTGATTACTCATACATAATTGGAGATGTTAAGAATGTTGATGACTTACCAGTGGTTATAGGTAAGTTTTGTAGTATAGCTGCTGGGCTTCATATTGCTAATGGTGAGCATTGTATTATTAAGAATCCTAGTGCAGTAAGTTCATATCCATTTGATGTTTTACATAGGTTACCATATCCACCACAATTTAAAGGAAACCTGATAACTATAGGTAATGATGTTTGGATAGGTGTGGATGTTTATCTTAAGCATAGTATAATAATAGGTGATGGTGCAGTAATTGGAGCTAAATCTGTTGTAACAAAAAATGTAGCTCCATATGAAATAGTTGGAGGTAATCCAGCTAGACATATAAGGTTTAGATTCAATCCAGAACAAGTTAAAATACTTTTACAAATAAAATGGTGGGATTGGAAGTTTGAGAAGATAGTTGAAAATATAAGTTATTTTCATGATATTGATAAGTTTATTGAAAAATTTGGAAGTGAGGTAAATGTTGACTGCAGTAAGAATAACAAACAATGAGCAGGTTGAAGACCTCAGACAAATGAGAAATGCTTGCAGGGGAACTTACACTAATGATAATTCATACATAACAAAAGGTATGCAAAGAGTATTCTGGAAAAAGAATAAAGATAATATAGTTGGATTTTTATATTACAATGATTCAGACTTAATCGGATTTGGTATACTTAAAAAGATTGATAGTAAGTATTATAGTTCAGTTGGTGTGCACCCTTTGGCTCAGGGTCATGGATATGGAAAAGAACTTACTCATATGTTAATCAACTCTATACCCGATGATGTTTGGGGTGTGGCATTAGATGATAACATTGGTGGAATAAAAATGCACACTAAAGAAGATTGGGAGTTTGTAAGTGATGATGGTAAGATAACTACATTCCATACTTTGAAAGGTAGGAAGTAATATGACTTACGCTTATATTATAGCTTGCTATCTTGGTCCGAGGCGGATACCTTGTGTCAATTACATTAATAATCCTTTTTACTATATTCAGAAACATTTGGAATTTTTAAAAACACATAAGATACCTAAATTAGATTTAATTTTGATAATGTTAAATTCTATATCTAAATCTGATTTAGTTAATGTATTGGATATGGTAAAATCTTACAATCCTATTGACTATAAGCATGATGGTATTATTAATGTTATAAATAATTATACAGATATAAAGTATGCACTACTTATAGAAGATGATTACTTACCCTGCAATGAAAATGTATTTGAAAATTTTAGAAAGCGGATGGATAATGATACTTTTTATGTGTGCCAGTTCTGGACTGACCATGCTGCAATGAGTAATGGTATGATTGATTTAGCTAAAGCAAAAGAGATTTATAGTAAAGCTGGTAGAGTGTTTATGCTTAGTGGTGGAGAGGATTATAGATTTCTTGATTTAAATCAAAGGTGTTTTCTTAATTTGGTAAGATTTAAATATAAATTAATTGGACTAAATGAGGAATTTAAACACACATTTTCTAGTGTTAGGGAAGGTGGGGTAATGGTTTATGGTAATGGTGAAACTGAAATATTGACACCTATTATTTGATATCTCACTACCATGCCTTACTTTTAATAATATAACCCACCCCTCTTTACATAGATTATATATATGTGCCATATCATATCATTCTCCTTGAGGGGAGAGCAATATGGTATGGTTTCGTCGGGGAGCCGGGAAAAATGAGCAGGAGTTAAAAGCATTCCAATTGTTTGAAGCTGGAAAAACTCCATTGGATGCAGCCCAAGAAGTTCATATTTCTATTGATTTGGCTACTGAGCTCCAGCAGAAATGGCAACAGGCAAAAACAAAACAGCAGACAATGGTGTTCACAGCTTTTGGTCAAGGAAAAGATATAATGAGTATCGCTGTGGACCTTGGAATAAGACCAGAAGAAGTAGAGAGTCATTATAGACAATACCTAAAATATCAAGGTAGACAACAACAGATACAAAAGGAAGTTGACCAAGGAATTGGTGGACAGAAAAAGTTTGAATCCCCTTATACTGTCACCAAGATGGTTAGGAATCAATGGACAGGTCGTGGATGGACAGTAGAGACAGCTCCGATATCCTTTGATGAGCCTCCAAAATCTTATAAGGAATTTCAGCAATTTGCCATGGCTAATGGTGATGGCATATATATGATTCTCGATGCAAGTGGTAAGAAAGCTGGACAGATAACTGTAGCTGGTATGGGATTTAATGACCCTAGTGATTTGGATGAGTTTGGCGATAATGGAATGCAAATGCCCGGTAGAAATAGAATGATGCGTCGTGGCATGGGTGGTATGGGTAGAGGAATGGTTCCACTTGGTGGGAACCCTTATGACCCATACAATCAATTTACAAATCCATATCCTGGTGCATATGACCCTAATTCAGTTCAGGCTCAACAAATATTGGGTGAGGAGCAAAAGAGAAAATCACTTTATTATAAAGTTGCAGAAATGGCTGCAATTCGTGGAGATGGACAGACAGCAGCTAAGTATCTGCAAATGGCTGATTATGGAACTAATGCAGACCCTAAAGCAAAAGAGCATAAGAGTCTTCTTGATGAGTTGATAGATATTGAAAAGAATAAAGATGCTGGTGGACTTCTAAGGAAAATTTTTGGTGGTAAAGAGGACAAAGATGAAGATTCAGAAGAAATAAAGAAAATGAAAGCTTGGAGTGGTATTATCAATGATGCTGTACCAAAGATAAAAGAAAATATAATTGACCCTGTTATGGATGGTATCAGTGGTGAAAGTAAAGGAGTAAGACAGTTGGAAAGAGAAACTGGTATTTCTGAAAGGGGTGGTGGGTCTAGTCCATTTCAAAGAGGTGGGTCATTAGGTGGTGGTGGGTGGAAGATTAAAAATAGAATTGGTGGTAAACAACCTCAACAGCCACAACAACATTTTGCACCAATGACTCCAGCTGAACAAAATCCTGCACTCCCACCTGTAAGGCAACAGGCTCCACCTCCTGCACCTACTCAGCCCACTCGACCAACTCCACCTCCTGAAATTCAGGAAAGAGTAGAAATGGTGGATGGTGTAGAAGATGAAGATGATAATGAAATGGAAAGAGCAGATGATTATGGTCAACCTATAACTCCTGAAGATTTGAAAGACCTTCCAAGAGTAAACAAAGTGGAAGATGTAGACCCAAAGAAAATGTCTATTGATGAGAAATATACACTTAATAAATTATTCCCTCGATTTAAAGAAACAATACTAGCATGGAAGAGTTATAAAGAAGCAGGTGATGAAGAAAAAGTTAGAGCTTTCTTACCTGAAAGAGTGGCAAGAGAAGATTATCATACAATGACTAAATCTTCTTATGCAGTGTTTATAGGTAAGGCAAGACTTCTTAAAGCGTATCAAGCAGCCAAAGAAGGTTATGATGGAATATTAGGAAAATATAAACCTACTATTGAAAAGAAATTAGCCGAAGCTAGAAACAGTGGAATGGATGGAATGGCGGAACAGTTGAGGAAATTTGGTACAAAGAAATTTGCTCAAATGTGGAAACCTCCTGAAGGTGTAAATAAGAAAGCTGGAATAATTCAACTTTTGAAATATATCTTACTCAAAGATTGTTGGACAGTGTTTAGCACCAAGGAAGGTAGAGAGTGGTTCACAGCTTATGGTGCTGAGTTTGTAAAAGCTGTGGAAGAAGATTATATCAGTGATGATAAGAAAAGAAGGATACAAGCAATGATAGATAAGCCACATATAGAACCAAATGGAGGGGAGACTAATGCAAGGATGGGGAAAGTTGGAACAGAAGGAGCAGGAACAGCAGCAGAGCCAGCCGAGTCAGCCTCAAGCCCAGCAGGTCCAAC
>Ga0187878_1004756_pt1 | contig 10382 bp, 9 predicted proteins | sample June2016WEW_17_1_FD_132979 | JGI IMG/M metagenome (GOLD analysis project Ga0187878, IMG submission 132979) | Peatland microbial communities from SPRUCE experiment site at the Marcell Experimental Forest, Minnesota, USA - June2016WEW_17_150 | ecosystem: Environmental > Terrestrial > Soil >...
AAGCCGCAGAAACGGCCCTGCCGGTGATCAGACCGCGTGGTCCGCTGGTTCGGCCTGCTCGCACGCGAAATCGGTGCCGTTGGTGGCACCGCCAAAACGCGAGTTTATCCACGGGCTGTTAGGCGCTTGCGCTGGTGACGATCGGCTTCACGCTGCGGCTGGGGCGTGAGCTCGAACGGCGGCTTTCAGAGCACCTGCGCGCTCGGAGCGACCTGCAGGAACTCTCTGCCCGCCTTCTGCGCGCGCAGGAGAACGAGCGTCGCTCACTGGTCCGCGAACTTCACGACGAAGTCGGCCAGTCGCTGTCGGCCATCCTCATGGAGGCCGAAGGCGCCGAGTGCGCGGAAGATCCGGCCCAGGTGCGTGAGCACGTGGCCTCGATTCGGCGGCTGGCGGAGAAGACCGTTGCCGAGGTGCGCGACCTGGCGTTACTGCTGCGCCCCTCCATGCTCGACGATCTCGGGCTGGTGCCGGCCCTCAACTGGCATGCCCGGGAAATGACCAAGGGCACCGGCCTCAACGTGCTGAACCGGACCGAGGGCGCTGACGGGGACTTGCCCGCGGAACACAAGACCTGCATTTATCGGTCCGTGCAGGAGGCGGCCAGCAACTCCGCCCTGCACGCCAGCGCCCGCACCGTGGAAGTGGTTGTGCGGCGCGAGGTCGATCGGGTGCTCTTCACCGTCCAGGACGACGGCGCCGGCTTCGACACCCGGTATGTCCGCAGGCTGGGCCTGCTGGGGATGGAGGAGCGCGTTCGCCGTCTGGGAGGTCGCTTCACGATCGAGTCCCGACCGGGACGCGGGACGCTGGTTGCAGCCGAGTTGCCTATCGTCGAGCTCGCTCGAAAGAACGGACATGAAGCCAATTCGAATTCTGCTGGCTGACGATCATCCGGTCGTGCAAGATGGCTTGCGCGCCCTGCTGGGGCGCGAGCCTGACATGGCGATTGTCGCCGAGGCCGCCGACGGCCGCGAGACCGTTCGCTCTCGGAAAGTCCGGCATGAGGCAAGAAGCCCGGTCGGAGTTGCTGGCTCTTGAAGCGGAAGCGCCGGACGACCGGTCGAGCGAAGCCGCCTGGCGCCGGACTGCTGGCGGTCGGCCAAGAGGTCGCCGTGGAGCATCGGACTAACAATCCTTTGGTCAAGGCAGAAGTCCGCTGCTCTTTTGGTCACGTTAGACACCAAGTGTATGGTTTTTCGCCCGGGTTCGCGATAGAATTGGGCGAAGTTGCGCGACTGTCTCTCGTCGAAGGGGGGCATAGAAAGAGGCATAGGGCAGGTTGCCAATTTGCCAGTTAAGTTGTTTTAGATGAATGACTTGGGCCCTTAGCTCAGCGGTTAGAGCAGCGGACTCATAATCCGTTGGTCGCTGGTTCGAATCCAGCAGGGCCCACCAGCCTTTAGCGCGGAGCCAAGCTCACCGCCCGCGTGTTCCGCCCCAGCGCGTCCCACTCGATCCTTCCCGAAACACCCTGACACGGCGAGCGCGCTTGGATGGCGTCGTGGATGCGGGCGCGGTTGAGGCCGGACTTGCGGATGGCGGCGACTACCACTCGGTCATGTACTCGCTGCCCGGACCGTGGCAACCCTCGCACCGCACGCCGTCCTCGAACCGGAAACGAGATCGCGCTCTTCCGCCCGCAGTTGCGTGAAAACGATCCGAGCGCTGAGCTTCACCGGGACCAACCAGACAATGCGGAGCCGAGCTCCGCTCACTCCCCGTTTGGCCGCCGGAAGATCGCGATGGCCTCGATTTCCACCAGCAGGTCGGGCCGGCACAAGTGCGCCTGGATGCCGGTCGACGCAGGCAGCGGGTCCAGTCCCTGCGCCTCGTAGAAGGCGGTGCGCTCCTCGTTGAATGCAGCGTAGTCGCGGTCGATGTCGCGGAGGTAGCAGGTGGTGCGGACGATGTCCCTCCAGGTGGCGCCCTCGGCCTCCAGCAACGCCGTGATGTTGTCGTAGGTGCGCTGCGTCTGCGCCCGGAAATCGCCGGGATACAGCGTCTCCCCGTCCGGCCCCACGCTGGCCGTCCCGGAGATCAGCAGGATGCCGAAGGCCCCGATGTCGATCCGCAGCCCGCGCGAAAAGGAGCTCGGGCGCTCGTAGTGATAGGCTTCATTCAGCGCCCGCGGGGCGCTGATCGCCTTCTTGGCCACCTCGGCGTCCGTGGTCATGCATTCCAGGAGGAGTTCTTCCATTCTCATGATGGTTTCCCTGAAGCTCTATGTATATTTAACATCCGGAGCCCCAACTAGGAAATAGGCGGAACAGAGTAATGGGAATCTACTAGGGCAACCGGGGACAGCCCGAGCCGTCCCCACGGCGGACGGCCTAGGCAGTCCCTCGGTTGCGGAACCCCACGTCCCGCCCCACCAGGAAATCCACCCGCGGCGGACGCAGCCCCAGCCGCCGCAGCAGCAGGGTCACCTGGCCGCGGTGATAGCTCTGGTGATTCATGACGTGGAGAAACATCCGCCAGAGAGGATACGTCCACTCTTGGCCCCGGGTGTTGGTGCACGTCAAGGGAAGCGCCAGCACGTCTTCGTCGAGGCCCGCCACGTATTCCCGCAGGTCGCGTTCCACCACGCTCCAGCGTTCCGAAATCGCCGCCAGCGTAGGGTACTCCTCGGCCGCCGGCAGCGCTCGCGGTGAGCGCCCTTTCCAGCGCTCCAGCCAGATCCACTCGACCCCCACCAGGTGCGCCAGCGTGCCCCGAATCGACGAGAAGCTGGCGCCCAGCGGGCGCAGGAACTCCTCCGGGGTCAGTGTGGCACAGATCTGAAGCTGGCAGTCGCGCGCCCAATAATTGTGGTCCAGCAACTCCCGAAACACCGGCAACAGGTCCATGTCATAACAGTCTAGCCTCGATTCACGCTATGCTGTGGAATCGAGTGAGAGCTCTCCTGTCCTCTCCCACCAGCCGCCTGCTGATCGGCCTCGCGGTGACGCTGGCCGCCGTGGCCGTGTTCTCGCTCTACGCCCTGCGCCAGATCGCCGGCCTGCGCGACCTCCAGACCAGCACGGTGGACCGCAACCGCAAGGATTCCCTCCAGCTTCTGCGCATCCAGAACAACCTGAATTCCCTCGGCCTGGCGATGCGCGACATGCTGGACCCCGACCCGCCCTACCCGCTCGAAGCCTTCACCGGCCAGTTCACGCGCAGCCGCATGGATCTCGAGGACGCGCTCAAGATGGAGGCGCAGCTTGCTCCGGCCGCGGCGGGCCCGGGCCGCCGGCAATATGTCTCCAATCGCATGGCCCAGTTCTGGGTCTCGGTGGACCAGTTGTTCGCGCTCGCCGGGCGGGACGACGCCCGGGCGCGCCGGCTCATCCGCGAGACGCTTCAAGCGCAGCAGGCCGCCCTCACCAACACCGTCGCCCGTCTGCTGGTCGAGAACAACGAGGTCGAGCAGTTGGCCATGGCGCAGATCCAGTCCATCTACGGCCGGGTCGAGCGCCAGGTCTACTTCTTCCTCGCCGCGATGCTGCTGACCATCTCGCTCACCAGCCTGTACCTGATCCGCGCCAACCGCCGCCTGTTCGATCGCCTGGCCATCCTCTCGGACCACCGCAGCGAACTGGCCCGCAAGCTCATCACCGTCCAGGAGGAAGCGCTTCACTCCATCTCCCGGGAGCTGCACGACGAGTTCGGCCAGATCCTCACCGCGATTGGAGCCATGCTGCGCCGCGCCGAGAAAATGGGCCTCCCCCCCGACTCGCCCCTGCGCGAAGAGCTGCACGAGGCCCGCCAGGTCGCTCAGGCCACTCTCGAGAAGATCCGCAGCCTCTCGCAGGTGCTCCATCCCACCATCCTCGACGACGGCGGGCTGGAGAAGGCCATCGACTGGTACCTGCCGACCTTCGAGAAGCAGACCGGCATCGCGGTGAAATACGAGAAGAGCGGAGCGTCTTCGGCGGTCCCCGACCGCATCGCGATCAACATCTACCGGGTGCTTCAGGAGGCGCTCAACAACGCGGCGCGGCACTCGCACTCGCCCACCGTCTGGGTCCGGGTGCGCTTCTCCCCGCAGCGCTTCCACCTGGAGGTCGAGGACCACGGCGCCGGCCTGCCCGCCGAGGCCGATCCCTCGATGCGCCGCGGCACCGGCCTGGTGGCGATGCGGGAGCGCGCCGAGCTGCTCCGTGGAACAATCGAATTCCTGAGGCCGGGAGAGAAGGGCACGCTGGTGCGCCTGGATGTCCCGCTCACCGAGGATGACGCCGTATGAGCAGCGAGATTTCAGTTCTGCTGGTGGATGACCACGCGCTGGTGCGGAAAGGCTTCCGGCGCATGATCGAGGACGACCCCGACATTCGCGTGGTGGGCGAGGCCTCCAGCGGCCTCGAGGCCGTCCAGCTCTGCCAGCAGCTCAAGCCGCAGGTAATCGTCATGGACATGGCCATGCCCGAGATGGACGGCGTGCAGGCCACCCGGGAGATCCTCAAGCGGATGCCCAAGACCGCCATCCTCATGCTCAGCATGTACGCCCAGGAGAACTACGTTCGCAATGCCTTCGACGCCGGCGCCCTGGGTTACATCCTCAAAAACGCCAACGACATCGATCTCGCGAGCGCCATCAAGGACGTGGCCGCCGGCAAGCGCGTGCTCGACCCCGGCCTGATCACGGCCGAGCGCGAGCCCGAAGACAGCTTCGACCGCCTCACCCAGCGCGAGAAGCAAATCCTCCAGTTGATCGCCGAGGGCAATTCCAACAAGGAAATCGCCGCCCTGCTGGGCCTCAGCGTCAATACGGTCGCGGTGCATCGCGCCAACCTGATGGACGCCCTAGGCATGCACCGCACCGCCGAGCTCGTCGTCTACGCCATTCGCAAGGGACTGGTGAGGATGCCGTGACCCGGAGAGATTTCCTGCTCGGACTCCCCGCGCTCGCCGGCGCCGCCCCGCCACCCGCGCCGGGCTTTCGCTTCGAGGACATCACCACCTCCGCGGGCATCGCCTTCCGGCACAACAGCGGCGCCTTCGGCGACAAGTACCTCCCGGAAACCATGGGCTCCGGCTGCGCCTTCCTGGACTACGACAACGATGGCTGGCAGGACATCCTGCTGGTGAACGGCATGGACTGGCCCGGCCACCGCAAGGGGCGCACCACCATGCGCCTCTACCGCAACAACCGCAATGGCACCTTCACCGACGTCACCCGCCGCGCCGGGCTCGACCTCGAGATGTACGGCATGGGAGTCGCCGTCGGCGATTACAACAACGACGGCTTCCCCGACCTGTTCATCTCCTGCGTCGGCCAGAGCCGCCTGTTCCGCAACACCGGCAAAGGAACCTTCGTCGACGTCACCGAGCGCAGCGGCCTGGGCGGGCGCACCGGGTTCTCCAGCTCCGCGCTCTGGTTCGATTACGACCGTGACGGCCTGCTCGACCTGTTCGTCTGCAACTACGTGAAGTGGTCCGAGGACCTGGACGTCTTCTGCACCATGGACGGCAAGCAGAAGTCCTACTGCACCCCCGAGGCCTACCGCGGGGCGAGTTGCTGGCTGTTCCACAACAAGGGCGACGGGACTTTCGAGGACGTCACCGCCTCCAGCGGCATCTTCGACTCCAGCTCGAAATCCCTGGGCGTCGCCATGTTCGACTACGACCTGGACGGCTGGCCCGACCTGTTCGTCGCCAATGACACCGAGCCCAACAAGCTCTATAAGAACCTGGGCAACGGCAAGTTCCAGGACGCCGCGTTGCGCGCCGGGGTGGCCTTCAGCGAGGACGGCCGGGCGCGCGGCGGAATGGGGGTGGACACGGGGGACTACGATAATTCCGGCTTCCCCAGCCTGGTGGTGACCAACTTCGACAGCGAGATGCTGGGCTTCTATCGTGCCAGCAAGGGCGGCATGTACGTGGACCAGGCACCCCGCTCGGAGATCGGCCGCCGCTCCCGCCGCAGCCTCGGCTTTGGCTGCTTCTTCTTCGACGTGGACCTGGACGGCCTGCTCGACCTGCTGGTGGTCAACGGTCATATCGAAGACACGGTGGCCACCGTCCGCCACGACGTCGGCTACGCCCAGCCGCCGCATCTGTTCCTGAACCGCGGTGCCGAGGGGTTCCACGACGTGGCGGCCGAGGTCGGGGGTGGCTTCGCCAACCCCAAGGTCGGCCGCGGCGCCGCCTTCGCCGACTTCGACCGCGACGGCGACCTCGACGTCCTCATGACCACCAACCACGGCCCCGCGTATCTCTACCGCAACGACCAGCTCTCCGGCAACCGCAGTATCCGTTTCCGCCTCATCGGCACCAAGTCCAACCGCGACGCCATCGGCGCCCAGGTGCGCGTCTTCCACGGCGACCAGGCCAGCTCCCGCCTGGTGAAGAGCGGCTCGAGCTACCTTTCCCAATCCGAGCCGGCCCTCACCTTCGGCCTCGCCAAGCGCGACAAAGTCGACCGCGCCGTCCTCACCTGGCCCAGCGGCCGCATCGAAGAATACAAGAACCTCCCCGCCGGCCGCCTCTGGGAATGCACCGAGGGCAAAGGCATTCGGGATACGGGGGGATTTTAGGCGGCGCGGGCCTGCTCTGCCGCGTGAGCGCCTCGGCCGGGGCGTTCCGGGCGCGCTGCTCGATGACCGGGCCGAAGCCGACTTATCGTTCCCTATCAGAGGCAACCTTCCTAGATGGCCTTATCCAGGAAGACTCGCAGATCGGATCCGCACGCATGTTCGTTTTCAACTGGCTACGTGTCTGCCGCCGCGAGCGACCATTCGCACAATGAGCGCGATGGGCCATCATAAGCTATCAAGGCCATGACAAAATCACGTGAAGACCGCGTGGCGAACCTCGCCTTGGCGCTGAAGCTGATGACTGAGGATGCAGGAGAAAACGCTCTGTATCGCATTGACATCAACATCAACGCAGAGCGTTATAGACAAATCTACGCCACAACGTGGAAAGAGCTGCTTGACCGAGGCCTGGTTCAATACTTCTTCATCGACACGTATCACCTGACAACGCGTGGCTGGAGAAACGGAGTTCAGCTTCTGAAGCTCAATGAAGAGCCGGCGTTCAGACAGAAGATGTCGCAGCTCGCCGCGATTCTGAAGGATCAAGTGAAGGGACGAAGGGAGGAGCGATACCTCCACGTTTCCGAAGTTGCTCAAATGACCGGATTACCAGAAGATTTCATCTACAACATCCTTGAGAGCAAACTTCTCGACTACTGTTTCAACATGAAGGGGGCAACGCTACAAGCAGACGACAGAATCGTGGTTCCGATTGATTTTGGTCAGGAGCCACTGTGACATTACCAAAAGTGGCTGGTTCGCAGAACCTCGGAAAAGTCGTTCTATTGGAATAAGGAAGGAGACCGGATGGCCACCCATCTTTCGGCTCGTCTTGTCTGGCACGATGATGCCTGGAACGGGAAGATTTGCCAGCGCCCGGACTTGAACGTTTCCTGCGTCATGCACGAGCACGTACGCGAATGGCGCAATGAAAAACAGAACGCAGATCGCGAGATCAAAGCCAGTGGCAACTGGTTATCGGAGGTAAAAGGCTGGCAGCCGCCATGTGCGCGCGATCTGGGCGCCTTGTCGGAACGCGGCTTCCGCATCGTCCATGATGATCCTCTCGACTTTCGGCGTTTGCCATTCGTTGAGGAGGATGTCCCGCCATATTCCTTCTGTCCATCGCCGTATCGTTGGATGCGCGAAGAGAACCTCCGGGCAGTGTGTGAAGCCGAGAACTTGAAGATTCGGGGTCCCGAGGATTCGAAGAAGGAGCGAGGGTGGGTATTCGAGCCCGACCGCCAGTGAGTTCTGCTGAAGCACTTCTGGTCAAAACTCGAGAGGAATCGATCACTCGTCTTCTTTTACTGCAATCAGGCCAACCCGCTTAACGAAGAGGCGGCGCGAATCGTTGTCGGTGTCGGCCGCATCACGAACGTGTCCGGTCAGCTTTACTTCGGCACGAAGGCTGGATACCCCGATCGCTACCCGGTTTGGTCCCGCTGTGTCACGCACGGGTATCCGAAGGAAGGGCTCCGCCTGCCTTACCAGGAGTACCTACGAGGCGGGCACGACTTAAGCAAGATCGCCTGCTACGTGCCGGCGGGCTCGATGCTCGCCTTTTCGTACGTCGGGGAACACGTGTCTGACGATGTCGCGGTTGGTGTCTTGGAACGTCTTCTGCAATCGGTTGAAGCCGTGATCGCGGACAGCAAAGTCGCAGGTAACTGGCCGGACCAGTTGCGGTGGCTGAATGATGTTCTTTCCGAAGTGTGGTCGAATCGCGGTCCCTTCCCAGGGATCGGCAGCGTGCTCCGATTCCTTGAGATGCCTCGTGGGACGCTTTTCCAGCGCACTGTATTACTTCCGCGCGTCAAGAAGGGTGAGAACCCTTGGGAGTACGTCCGGGCGATTCTCGATGGCAAAAGAGAGCCGGACGAATCAGAGTACAACCAGGAACTCAGGGCGGCTGCGACGCGATGGAAGAGCTACCCGGCTTCACGGAGGCCCTCGCTTGCGCTGCTCACCCGTTTTGAGCTTTCGGCTGATCAAGTCACGCGGATCGCCAAACCGGAAAAGCGCGCACACGCCGGCATTCAGGCGACAGATGAAGAACTTTGTGGGAATCCTTACGTGATCTGCGAGCAGGACCAGGGTGACGCCACCTCGGAGAGAGTCGAACTTGAGACAATTGACCGCGGGATGCGGCCCGAGGGGAATGCCGCTCTCTTCATAAAAACGCAAGACCAGATTCCGCAAGACGATCCCAGGCGTGTGCGTGCCGCCGCATGCGCTGTGCTCAGTGAAGCCGCCAAGGTGGGCGACACGCTTCTCCCATTTGATGAAGCGCTTCGCCTGATTAGCAGCCGGTTCCCTGAACGGCGCGCTTGCAGCCCCGACGGCGATCTGGTCATCACCCAAGCCAAGTTTTTCCGCGAGGCACTTCAGTTTCTGCCAGACAACGACTTTCCGTTGATCGCCCTCAAGCACCTTGCGGATGTCGAGGACTACGTACGCAACATTCTGTCGAGGCGGGTAAAGAAGATGAACGATGCCCCGCCGCAAGACTTTGATTGGAACCCGCTCCTCGACGAGGCGGTCGGCCCGGGAGAGGGCACGGCGCTTCGGGACGAAACCGAGAAGCGCGCACGCATGGAAAAGATTGCTGCGCTTAATACCCTCGTCGAACGCCGGTTTAGCGCGCTCACAGGGAGCGCGGGAACAGGAAAGACATCTGTACTCGTCGCGCTGCTTGATGGCTTGAAAGAACTCGAAGGCCGCACGACCGTTCTGCTTCTAGCCCCCACCGGCAAGGCGCGCGTCCGGTTGTCAACGAAGACCGGGCGGAATGCCTCGACGATTCATCAATTCCTTCTCAAGCAGGAGTGGCTTCGAAAGGGCACCTTCACTCTCAAGTATTCAGCCGGACTGCAGGCTGGCGCCTCGACAGTCATCATTGACGAAGCCTCAATGATCCCCATGGATCTGCTGGGCGTTTTGTTCCGCGCCCTCGATCTGAACAGAGTGCGGCGGCTGATTCTCGTCGGTGACCCAAATCAATTGCCGCCGATCGGTCCTGGCCGGCCATTCTCGGACATTATTGCATGGCTGGAGGAAGACGCGGAACGAGCCGGGTGTATCGCGCGCCTTGAAGAGCGCGCGCGACATGAAAGCCATGACAGTTGGGCGCTGCGCCTCGCGGATGGCTACCAGCGGGATGTCCCAAAACCCGGTGACGGCGAGGTGCTGGCCTCCGTGGCTCAGGAAAAGGTTCAGGGCGACCTCGAAGTTCACTTCTGGAAGGACCACGTCGAGCTTTACGATCAGCTTCATTCGGCAATGGCGCGGCATCTGAACATTTCCGGGGAAAAGGAATACGTTGCCTTCAACGAGTCTCTGGGCGTTGTAGGCGAGGACTGGAAGCGGGCGGAAGCTTGGCAGATTCTCGGTGTTGTTCGCGGTGAGACGTTTGGGACATCTGAGCTAAACCGAATCATCCAGGGCCGGTACAAGCGCGGACTGATCATTAGGGCCCAGCGGCAGGAGCCACGGCCGTTCGGGGATCAGGAGATTGTTTGGACCGACAAAGTCATTCAGATCAGAAACGATGCCAGGGATGCGTGGCCGCGCGATACCGGGTTGGACTACGTAGCCAATGGCGAGATTGGCATTGTCTCCGCGACCTCAAAGGAATACGACTCGCTTGACGTTTCTCTTTCTACCCAGCCAGACGTCACCTACCGCTACTATTAATCAGGCCATAAGTAGGTAGACTTTTGACTTGGTCGGATTCAGAGAGCGGCGTACTGGGTGTCCGGCGTCAGGAAGAACATGCGAACCGTCCAAGGCAGTTTCTGCAGCGAGCGGAGTCGTGCCAGTACAAACTTTTTCAGGTCATCGCGGCCGCGCAGGGCGGCC
>Ga0187878_1004757_pt1 | contig 10380 bp, 8 predicted proteins | sample June2016WEW_17_1_FD_132979 | JGI IMG/M metagenome (GOLD analysis project Ga0187878, IMG submission 132979) | Peatland microbial communities from SPRUCE experiment site at the Marcell Experimental Forest, Minnesota, USA - June2016WEW_17_150 | ecosystem: Environmental > Terrestrial > Soil >...
TGGCCAACCAAGCTGAAAGCCCTACAGAACCTTAGGGCCGGAGGTCATGGCAGCGTAGTCCTTGTTGTTACTCTAGTAAGAGGAGTGAACGATACTCAGCTAGGCGACATCATAGATTTTGCAGTGAGAAACCGCGATATCGTCAGTTGCGTTAACGTTCAGCCTGTTTCTGTTACGGGTAGAATTGATCGAGGAAAATTGCCTGACTATCGAATTACGATCCCAGACTTCATGAGGCTCGTTGAAGAGCAGACGAATGGGCAGATAAAGCAAAGTGATTTCTATCCTGTTTCTTCGGTTGTTCCATTCGCGAAGGCTGTCGGAGCATTGAAGGGAAGTAGATACCCCGAATTCACAATGCATGAACACTGTGGAATGGCAACATTCGTTTTCGTCGAAGACGGAAAACTGACCCCTATCACTCGATACGCGAACGTCGACGCTTTCATGCACTCTATGAATGAAGTCTACCTGCTCGCCAGAGCGGGTAAGAGTGTAAGAGCGAGACTAGAGATGATTGAAAGCTTCAGGCACCTTAAGCTTAGAGTGCTTGCGCCTCTGATCAGCGGAGTGGTAAGGGAAGGAAGTTACGAAGCGCTTGGCAGATTGATGCACCGCGTAATCATGATAGGCGTCATGCACTTCATGGACCCATACAATTTTGACCTTGAGAGAGTGGAGCGCTGCGGGATTCACTACGCGGTGCCTGATGGTAGGATAATCCCGTTCTGCACGATGAATACACTTCACAGAGACAAAATCGAGAAGCAGTTCGCGAAAATCTCCGAGGTTCAATCAATAAGGGCGTGAGAGAGACAAGAACAGAATTGGTGAGGTCCAACTGCTACGCTTGTGATCTTGTGGCGACAGCGTCTGGCCCTGTTGAGGGAGAGAATGCGATAACCTTTGGGCCTGTTCCCTCAAGGCGTTTGGGCCGCAGTCTGGGAATAAACAACATCCCTGCAAAGAAGACGTTCTTACATTAGTTCGTGGGCTCGTAGGGATTCGAGCCCGCAATAGGGCCGGTGTGTTGGCTTCGAGGTCTATCTCGCTTTGGCGCAGAGTGGACCTCAGTTCATGGAATAGTCTAACTTTGACTCTTGCTGCCATCGTGGTTCTGCTTTCCTTTGAGCGCCTGGAAAACGCGCTCTGGAGTTGCTGGAAGGGTGAAGAGCCTCGTTCCTATGGCGTCGTAGATTGCGTTTGCGACGGCTGATCCAACGGGTACTATGCCGATCTCTCCCAAACCCTTGGCACCGAAGGGGCCGATTTTTTCGTAGGTCTCGACGGGTTCGACCTGAATCTCTGGGACATCGCATATGGTCGGTATGATGTATGTTGTGAAATTATTTGTCCTGATTAATCCATTATCGATTTGTGTTTCTTCGGTCAACGCGAACCCTAATCCTTGCACAATTGCGCCCTCGCATTGGCCTGTGTACGATTGCGGGTTGATTGCCTTACCAGAATCTGGTGAGAGGAAGAATTGAAGAACCTTCGTAGCGCCAGTTAAGGTGTCAACTTCCACTAGGGCAATGGCAGTGGCGTACATGTACGACCAATGGGGAATCTCTATGCTGCCCTCCACCGGTTTGTCGACCCGCGGAACCTCAAATCCCGCAACAACTTTCGTTTCCGAGCCTCTGCTATGGAGAATTTGTGCTATCTCAACGTATGTTACCGATTTCCCAGGCTTCTCTCTACTGGAAATTCTTGATTCACCCAACTCAAGATTATCTTTCGGCTCTCCAGTTACCTCGCTGACTACGTCAAGGAGTAATTCATTCATCTTAGGCGCGGCAGCCAAGATGGCGTTTCCGCCTCTGACCAAGGCCATCGACGCGGATGAAGTTCCAGTATCGGGTGCGAGTTGTGAGTCACCAGAGGCAAGGTATATGTCAGCGATGTCGCAGTGCAACGCATCTGCAGCAATTTGGGAGTAGGCTGTGACCGCTCCCTGGCCAATCTCCGGGCAACTAACTCCCACCGCGAATTTGCCGGTCGGTGTAATTTCAATTGAGGCGGCACCGAAATCTGGAAGGGCGCCGAAACCAAACCCCTTGACAGCTGTTGTGACGCCGATCCCTCTCTCACACCATGGTGCTGATGCTTCCGACTTGTGTTTCCTTCTATTCTTCCAAAGATCTGTGCCTTCGGCTTTCAGGAGCGTCTCATAGACTCCAACACTGCCGAGCATTTTGTACCCAAAAAACCCGGTGTCGCCTTCACGAACCACATTCTTCTTGCGAATTTCCAGCCTATCGATTCCTAACCTTTCTGCAATAATGTCCACGTTTGACTCGATTGCAAAATTCACTTGGGGAGCGCCGAAACCGCGGAAGGCGCCGGCAACGCCATTATTCGTATAGACCGAGTAGGCCTCGATGTCTATGTTCGGTATGCGGTACGGCCCGCAGGAATTTTCGACCGCCACATCAAGGACTGCCGGACCTAGAGAAGCATAGGCGCCTGTATCGGCCACTATTCGAACCTGATTTGCAATGAGCCTGCCATCTCGGTCAGCCGCGGTCTTCATTGTTATGATCATCGGGTGCCGTTTCATGCCCGCTACACCGGACTCCTCGCGAGTCCAGACCATCTTGACTGGACGTTTAGTTTTCGTAGTCAACAGTGCGAGGTGGATTTGGACGGTGTTCTCTTCCTTACCACCGAACGCGCCACCTACTGGGGTCGAGATAACCCTGATCTCCTCAGGTTTGATTCCTAGCGCCCTTGAAATCTGCATTTGATCTCTGTACGGTGATTGACCTCCGGTGTGGAGAACGAGTCGTCCCCGCTCGTCGAGCATCGCGATTCCTGCTTCGGTCTCAAGGTACATGTGCATTTGCCGTCCTGTTCGGTAGGTGTTCTCTACCACTACCGCGGCCTCGCGGAATGCTGCTTCAACATCTCCAACTCTGACAGTTGCATGTCTGAGGATGTTTCCTTTTTCGTGAACTTTTGGGGCATCGGGCTTCATCGCCTCCAGCGGATCAGATACGACGGGAAGCGGCACGTACTCAACTTCGACTGACTGCGCCGCTCTTTCTGCAGCTTCTAGGGTTTCGGCGGCAACAACGGCTACTGCGTCTCCAAGATACCTCACCTTATCGAAGCAGAGGACGGGTTGGTCGGGGATCGAAATGCCGAACCCATTGAGTGCTGGGATGTCCTTGTGTGTTAGGACGGCTACAACGCCTGGAATTGCCTCGGCTTTCTCTGTGCTGATTTTTTTAATTTGCGCGTGCGGGTACTTGCTTCGGGCGACCTTCGCGTACAGCATGTTTGGGAGGGCCATGTCGGAGAAGAATTTTGTCTCTCCTGTGACTTTCCCTCGGCCATCTATACGTACGATTGATTTTCCGACCCACTTGTGTGCGGTCTTGAAGGTCGTCTCAGAGCTCAATGACATCGCCAGTACGAGTAGTTTTGCATCTTTCTCCGAAGGAGTCAATGAGTCTATTCGTTGCTTTGGAACCTGTGCAGTGACATGGATAGAGTAACTTCGGTTGAATTCTTATGAGTTGATCTAGGGTTGCCTGGATTCTCTTATCATCAGCATTTTCCAAATGGCAGCCGCCGATGATTGCATGAATATTGTTTGTTCCAGTCATCTTCTGCGCGTGCCTTACGGTGTTTACGATTCCAGCGTGGGCGCATCCTGATATGATGACGAGGCCTTTCTCTCTCACGTTTATCAGAAGAGCTTGATCGTCAGTCATCTGGTCCTGAGCGAAACGCTGGTCCTTAACCGTCCAGAATCCCTCAACCTTCTCGAAGTCGTTTTCCCTGGAAACCTCGCCGCTTGTGATAACGCCGGTTGCTATCGCGACGGAGTTGCGAGCAAGCAGCAGCACTCCGCCGGCGTCTCTGACCGATCTTTGATCAAAGTCTGGCCCTATGAATCTGAGATCAGGTTTGAGAGAGAATTTTGGAGCAAAGGCCAAGGGATGAACGACGACGGGAGTTGGCCGACGAACATTCCTCAGGATCTCGACTAACCCGCCTGCATGGTCATAGTGTCCGTGGCTAATGACTACAGCATCCAAATGGCGGATATCGGCTTTCAACACGTTAGCGTTACGTAACGCTATGTCGGGAGGCGGTCCCGCATCCATGAGAATTCTTGAGTTGGAAGCAGCTGAGGCAGTTTCGACGAGGAACGACAGGCCATGTTTCGCTGTGAGACCAGGCTTGTTCACGGAATCTTCAACAAGAACCGTAATCTTCACGCGATCGACAGAAGGCATACTCTGATTCAGCATTCGCCGAACCTCTACAGGTCTTTCCGCCGGGAAGTCACATCACCGTAGCCGAGTTCTCGGCTCCACCTGACCCACCCTAGCTAACGCCTCCCATTCGTCCAGATTCTTCTTCATAGAGTCCATAGATATTGAATACCTATGCAAAATAGCTCTTTCCGTTCGATGCATAGACGAGAAGCTGTGGATGGCGATCCGTGCTCAGAATAAGAGAGACAGCGCCGATACCGAGATGCAGATTACACATGGCATCATAGCAGCCTTCGCTCAATGACGGCTCAGCCTGTCAATCGCTTCAGTCAGGCCGCGTTTCTTATAGAAAAGAAGGTAGCTGATGATGAGAAAATCTGCAATGATCGCAACGTGCATAATAGTACAGTAAACGCAAATAGCCTTGACCAGAAGCAGCTCGACGAAGACGAGGTAGGGTACAATTGCAATGCCCAGGAATCTCCATCCAAATAGGGCATTCAGTGAGGTTCTAAACAAGCGATCACTCCCAAAAGCAATGAAATAGACAAGTAAGAGATTGATGACAAAGTACGCGACAGCGAATAGCTCAAGAGGGACCCCAAAGACCATACTGTACCTGCTGTCCAGTACGGCATTGCAGTTCACCACTATCCCCGGACCTTGCTGCAAAGGACAGAAAGGCAAAGACTGTTTCAACGCATAGTAGACAACTATCACCATGGAAGAGGCCCACAGTCCGAATGCAGACATGGCCACAAGCAAGAGAAGCTTGGGCCAACTGATCCTAATCTCCATTATTGTCTTGCCCTTCTGTCCGGATTCCCATGGCCTCTTATGTTCGTTAGTGAATGTTTATGCAAAATAACTCTTTGCGTTCGACGCTAGACAGCAAGCTGCAGGCGACGATGCGGCTTCAGAAGGCGAGAGAAAATACTGATAACCCTCCAAAACCGTTCAGATGGCTCTCATGGAGTTAGTAAGCACGAAGCCAGATGTCAAGTGCAAGAAGATAGGTAGGTCGCCACCGACTATTCTGGAAAGAAAAGCCGAAATGAGAGGTGAGTTGAATACACGAGGAGCGGTGCAATCCAATCGTGGCGTGGGCAGCTAGGAGAGCTGATGAGATCATCGCCAGCGCCCGTAGGCCGGATGTCCCTCTTTAACTGCAACGAAAGTTCCCTTGAAGCTCGCCGTCACCTTCCCCTCGACCTCAAGGGTCGTTTCGACAACAGCCTTCTTTTCAGTCAACTCTACCACCTTAGAAACCAAGTGTAGAGTACTGTTACTCGGGGTTGGACTATAGTGGATTACACAGTATTCCGCGGTCACAGTTCCTGGCGGAGTGGAAAGCCCCCTCCTTTTCATTAGGCTGTAGGTTGCCGCCCAGTTGCTGTGGCAATCGAACAATACGCCGATAATCCCTCCATTCACGTAGCCCTCGAACGCTTCATGGTACGGTTCAGGCTTCCAATCAGCAACCACTAGGTCATCTACTACTCGGCTTCTGATGTGAAGCCCATGCGGATTTGTGGGGCCGCATCCAAAACAACGTGCATTAGGCGCATAGATCTCCTGAAGACTTCGCTCGCTGAATCCCAAGGAATCTCTTGTTGTGCATAAGGACCGAGGGATTTGAATCATTAGTTATTCGTTGATATCAAACCTGCGGCGTTCTCCGGATGTCCTCTTTCATTTCATGGGCATTATGCACCGCAACATCAGGAGGCGGCCCTGCGTCCATAAGAATTCTCGACTTGGAGGCAGCAGAGGCGGTTTCAATTAGGAATGACAGGCCATGCTTAGCTGCGAGATTAGGCTTAGCGACTGAATCTTCGACGAGAACCGTAAGTTTCAGGCGATCCACCGATGGCATATTCTCGTTCGGCATTCGCCGGACTTCCACTTGTCTTTTCACAGGGAAGTCACGTTCCACTCTCGAATATGAGGCCGCGATTGTCAGGCGGCCGTTTGCATAAGTTCCTGCTTTAACTCATACTTCTTTGCGATTTGGTTGGATTCCTGCATCAATAGTGCCAATGGCCGGTACAAGGCATGAACGAATTTCGTGAAAGGAGCGATTATGAGAAGGTTGAAGACTGCTATGAGATGGACCGCGTAAGTAACATATGCAGCTAAGGGAAAGTCTGCGAACATGAACAGGTCAAGCAGAAATCCAGTAACACCAACCAGAAGAAGCAAGAGCAAGAAAGTCCAGTCACTGAAGTGACTGTAGCTGGCATACTCTTCTTTGCCTTTGAACCGTTTGTAGATGAAGTAGACCGATCCGTACGTAAGGGCCAAGCCCGCCACTATTCCCAAGCCACGAGGTACATAGTAGGACAACTGTAGACTGTACGCGTCGATCATGTAGTCGAGTGTTGTTGCGGCCAGCAGGCCCAGGAATCCCCAAACTAGGAGGAGGTGTGCCCAGTACCTGTTGCTGTCTGAACAGTCATGAAAGCGCTTCTGAAGGGCAACCTCGTTTACTATCATTTTGAATAGTGCCTCGAACTTCGAGGGTAGACTCTTAATCACTTTTGGATTGGAGAATTCGTTCGTGTGTTGTGATACGTATCTATTCATGATTACGAGGTTCGCGAGGGCGCTGAGGCCTACAAAAACACCCATGAGTAGTCCTGTCCTGTCGACAGCGTCCATTGGGATGAAGGTGTACATATTGACGCTACTCAAGTCGACGGGTCCGTGGAACATCATTATGATAGCGACGAGAAACAAAGAGAGCGCTGCTAAACTGCCGTAGAAGGCAATCTTGCTACTGTACATTGCGTCGGATATTCTTCCCCAGCTGTATTTCTTGATGGCATATCGCCTTGCCGCCATCATGAAAGCTCCTGGGTCGGCGCTACGGGGGCATGTTTCTGTGCATTCGCCACAGTAGTCGCAGGACCACAGTTCAGCTGAGGAGAGAAGTTTGTCCTTCAGGCCGACCGCTGCATACCTAATCATCTTTCTGGGGAATGCTTCGTCCTCCGTTGATAGCGGGCAGACTGCTGTGCAGTTGCCGCAATTGAAGCATGCGCTGATATCGAAAGCGCCAAGTTTCTTTATCTCGCCCAGTAGGTTTGGGTTGACTATTACGGCCAGTTCATCTCCCTCCTTTTGCCAGCTTGTACTTCCAGTAGCCCTCTTCACTTTTCTCTGATGGTTCCAGGATCTTGTAGTGTGTCAGTGTGAGCACGTAGTAGGATGTGGTGTGTACGTCCATCTCAATTTCCTTAGCTATCTCTGGGATGGTCTTTTTCTTTGTAGCGACAGCTTTCGTTATCTTTCCCTTGATCTTTGCCTGTTCCCTCATCAGGCTGCGTAATTTTTCTGAGGGTCTGAGGTTGTATTTTTCTCGCAGCTGCATCAACGTACTTGCTTGCAAGATCACTGCCTCCGTGCCATCGCCTTGATCATGGCTTCGATCTGCTCGTTGCCTAAGCCTTTCAACTCAATGGCGCCAGTCGGGCAGACAGCCACGCATGCGCCGCAGCCTGTGCATCTCGCTGCGTTTACCCAAGCCTTTTCCCCTTTGCCGCTTTCGTCTTTGATTTCAATCGCGTCGTACTTGCACTCTTGTATGCAAAGTTTGTTGATGGAGCAGGTTTCGGGATTGACGTGAGCCACGAATGGTTCGAGAATAAGTTCCTTTTTCAGGGCTATGTTGGCTGCTTTGCTGGCAGCAGCCTCGGCCGAAGCTACCGTCTCGCTGATATCTTTGGGTGCCTGAGCCGTGCCCGCAATGTAAATCCCGGCCATAGCAGTTTCGACAGGCCTCAGCTTCGGATGCATTTCTAGGAGGAATTTGTCTTTACCTTTTGATATCTTCAACATGTTGTAGAGCTGTTCGTTGTTCTTTCTCGGAAGCATTCCTGTTACGAGAACGACCATGTCGACGTGCAACTCCAACTCTTCCTCGATGGGTGTCAGGAGGTCTTTGACTTTGACGACAAGCTTGCCATCGTTCTCGTGCACGGTGGGCGGAGTCTCATCCGCATGTTTGAAGAATAGCACATTCTCTTTTGACGCTTGTTCGAAGAGCAGTTCGTTCAGTCCGTAGGTTCTGATGTCGCGATATATGTGATAAACATGGAGCCCCTTAATTTTCTTCAACAAAGAGAGCGAAACATTCATTGTAGCATTGCAGCAATATCGAGAACAATACTCGTTAACGTCTTGGTTTTCTCGCGTTGGAGTCTGTCTGCTTCCAACACAGTATATGAAAGCGATCTCATGTACGTTATTCGGAATTCCCAACTCCATTAGCCTGTGTAACTGCTGGAGCGTTACCACGTTCTTGTAAAGGCCGTAACCAAATTCTCCAGTCTTCGGTTCGTAGGGATCGAATCCCGTTGTGACAATTATGCTTCCAATCTTGATCCGGATGTTTTTCGATTGTTCATTCAGATCCACCGCTTCGTTACATATCGCTTGAATCTGGCTCAAACATTCGAGTGGGCAATGCTCTTTGTCAAGGTAGGGTATAGTGGGGTAGGTTCCTTCATAGGGTGGAAGGATCGCTGCTCCGCGTTTGGTCAGCCCGTAGTCGAATTGGTTTGGCACTCCTTGGACGTCGGGGACCGATGCGATCCTGGGGCAGGTGGTCTTGAAGTATCGGGGTTTCGTGTTGATTTCGACTTTGAAGTTTCCGACGTATCCTTCTACAGAGCTTATCTCCGAGTTGGTGTAGACGGCGATGTTCTCCTTCGATATAACCTCCTGTATCATTTCTTTGGCGATTTCAGGCCCTGTTCGTCCTTGAGGATAGACTTGGGAAAGCTGTGGGGCTCTTCCTCCTAGGAAGGGATCCTTTTCCACAAGATGCACGGCAATTCCAGCATTGGCCAAATCGATGGCGGCTCTTAGGCCTGCGATGCCTCCACCTACAACCATGACGGCCGGGGTTGATTCGGCGGTGATGCCTTCAAGAGGTTCGGACAGCCTAGAGTATGCCACGGCTGACCTGACCTGCCTTAGTGCTTTTTCCGTCGCTCCTTTCTTGTCTTCTGTGTGCGCCCACGAGGACTGTTCCCTGATGTTGACATGGTAGTATGTGTAGGGGTTCAAGCCTGCTCTTTGGCATACATTTCTGAACGTGATCTCATGGAGCCTCGGAGAACATGACGCTACTATCATTCTGTCCAGTTTGTTCGCTTTGACGTCCTCCATCATTTCATTCTGTGAGGAATCGGAGCAGGCGAACATCACGTCCTTAGCGACGACGACATTTGCTTCTTTGGCTATTTCTTCGGCTACCTTTTTCACATCAACATAGTCTGAGATGTTTCCTCCGCAGTGGCAGACGTAGACGCCGATTCTATGCTGTTTGTCTTCGGCCACTCCTAGCCACCTCGATAGGGATTCTGCGCGTCGTCGTGTTGATGTAGGCTGTTGAGTTCATGCAAGCGGCGCTTCCTTCGACCACGGAATCGGGTATATCTTTGGGTCCAGTTGCTGTTCCCGCAGCGAATACACCGTCAATGTTCGTTTTCATTGGGGCTCCGTTCGGGTCAGGGCTCGTAACCCAACCGACACTGTCCACCCTAAGTTGTTGGCCTTTGAAGACATCAGTTGGACACACGTTTGGAAGCAGGCCAACGGACAGGACAGCCAAGTCATGCTCGGTCTTCGTCAGCTTTCCTCCGTTCTCAATGTCCTCATAGTGAAGTGCAAGATTGCCGTTTTCCACCTGCTCTATCTTGGCAACCTTTCCTTTCACGAACCTGACGCCCATCGCCCTTGCTTGAACATAGAATTCCTCGAATCCTTTCCCATAGGCTCTGATGTCTATGTAGTAGATTGTGATGTCCGCTAGGGGCAATGCGCCCATCAGGAGCTGGGCCTGCTTTATCGAGTACATGCAGCACACCTGCGAACAGTACGGGTTGCCCAGTGATGCGTCTCTGGAACCCACGCACAGCACATATGCTATGTTGGCGGGTTCCTTGCCGTCGGATGGTCTCACTATGGCGTGTGTTGGCCTTGTCGGAGCGAGGAGCCTTTCCATCTGCATTGAGGTGATGACGTTGTGGTATTCGCTGAAATGATAATCGGTTTTGCGTTTTGCGTCGAAGAGCTGGAAACCTGTGGCCACTATGACGGACTTAGCTCTTAGCGTATGCCACTTCGGTGTCTGAAGGAA
>Ga0187878_1004759_pt1 | contig 10379 bp, 10 predicted proteins | sample June2016WEW_17_1_FD_132979 | JGI IMG/M metagenome (GOLD analysis project Ga0187878, IMG submission 132979) | Peatland microbial communities from SPRUCE experiment site at the Marcell Experimental Forest, Minnesota, USA - June2016WEW_17_150 | ecosystem: Environmental > Terrestrial > Soil >...
AATAGTAAGGAAAGGTTTAGAATTGGGTGTTCCATTTGAACTTTCATGGTCATGCTACCAGAATGAAGAAAAAGCATGCGGTGTATGTGATTCATGTGCTTTAAGATTAAGGGGATTCGAATTGGCAGGTATTGAGGATCCTATCGAATATGAAAAAAGACCACACTATATTTGAAATGAAATAAATTCACATCCTGGTTGATAAAGTTATTTATCGGCAGGAATATATTTTTAAATTTAATTATATAATATAACATGTTTATAAAAAAGATAGTTATCTCACTAAGTCTGAACCTTTTACTCGTTGTTCTCGTTTCTTCAATTGCTTTTATCGGTTGCGGTAAAAAGGAATCAACGGAGAAGAGTGCCGGGGACAAACAGGAAGAAACATCAGGCAGCAAAACAGACAATATTACAGAAAACACTCCGGTTTATTATGAACTAGAAGCTACAGGAGAAATTACAGGCTACTGGAAAGTGTATGCTGAAGGAAAAAAAGCAAAGGTTGATATGGATTTAACAACAATGGGCAAAAAAACGAATTCTACGATGTATACTGATGGTACGATGATGTACTTTATTACAGATGTTGCAGGTACTAAAACAGGTATGAAAATGGATATAGCTAAATTCAGGGAAGAAAATCAAAAGAAAGGTGAGTTTAATCCCATTAATTTTAAAGATGGATGCAAGGATTGTGAAAAGATAGGAACCGAAGATGTAATTGGTAAACCATGTGTCATTTATCAGGATAAGAAAGGAATAAAATATTCGGTCTATCAGGATATATATCCATTGAAAGTAGTCATGCCCAAAACTACCATCACAGCAAAAAAAATTGAAATCAATGTTAAAGTCTCAGACGATATGTTCACACCTCCGAAGGATGTGAACTATATAGAAATGGATAAAATGATGGAGGGGTTTAAAAACCCGCAAGACCTGAAAAATATGGAGGAACAGCTTAATAAATTAAAAAAATAAAATATATTCGGTTCGAATATGGCACGTATCACAACAGATCGTAATACGATAGAAAAACGCGAGGACTCGTGGGTACTCTTTGTAGATATGAATAGTTTCTTCGCTACGGCAGAACAGCAGTATAACTTCTGGTTAAGAAGAAGACCCATCGGCGTCTGTGTTTATACGGGTAAATTCGGATGTATTATTGCTCCGTCAATAGAGGCGAAAGCCAGAGGTATCAAGGTCGGGATGAGGCTGAATGAGGCAATGAAAATCTGCCCCGACCTTATACCTGTTGAGACGAAGCCGGAAAGGTACAGGGAAATACACAAGAAGTTCATAAAAGTGCTCGAAAAGTATTCCGAAGAAGTTATACCAAAGAGCATTGACGAAGCTGTAGTAGACATTACAAATTATAAGCTTTTCCACAAAGACCCTATCCTGGTTGCCAAAAAGATAAAAGAAGATATCAGGAATGAAGTAGGTGATTATATTACATGTTCGATAGGCATTGCCCCCAATGCTTTTCTTGCTAAATTTGCTGCTAACCTGAAAAAACCTGACGGGCTTACACAAATAACAAACGAAACCATAGATGATGTTCTTAAAACTGTAAAGCTTACCGATCTGCCCGGCATCAAGGAAGGCATTGCAAGAAGATTGATTTCAGCGGGAATAAGGACTCCTGTTGATCTCAGGCATTCGTCACCATCAAAGTTAAAAAATGCATGCAGCAGCATAATAGGAGTTTACTGGTATTACCGTTTAAATTTCAGCGAGGTTGACCAGATAAGCAGCCGCTACAAGAGCATGCAGGCGATGAGACAGGTTTCAAGAGAGCAAAGGAAATCGCTGGATACGCTCAATCACATTTTCTTGAGAATATGTCTCACACTCGAAAAGAGGATGGTGAAGGAAGGCGTTTTTTGCAATGAGATATCATTCTTTTCTTCATACGAGGATGGATATAACTGGAAGGACCATGTAGTAACCAAAAAACCATTGCAGGACGGAGTCGAGATAATGAACCTTATCAAACTGCACATGAACTCATTTCAAGCGATAAAAAAGTGCGAACCTATTATCAATGAAAATCTGAGGAGTATAGGTGTTGCTGTGGATAGGTTTGTCCCTGCTGATACGGTCCAATATGAGCTTTTTAGCAAAGACGTAACTAAGGACAATTTGCGTAAGATAGTATATGACATCAAGGATAGGTTCGGGTCCGATATCATTATGAGGGCTATAGAGCTAAAAGATGAGAATGTACTGAAAGATGTGATAGGGTTCGGTTCTGTGAAAGACCTGCATCCGGAGGAAGAAGTGAGTGTATAGACTTATAAATTGAAAAAGAAATTTTATTAAAGTATTTTACAGTTTACGTTAACGAAATATATATAAAATATGAAAATTGCAGTCTGCATTTCTCAAGTTCCGGATTCGACAACAAAAGTAAAAATCGGTCAAAATCATAGATCAATAGACCCCGGAGAGGTTTCATTTATCATAAATCCATATGATGAATTTGCTGTAGAAGAAGCATTAAAGCTTAAAGAAAAATACGGCGGTGAAACCATTGCTGTTTCTGTAGGGAAAGAAAGCGTGAAAGAAACCATTCGAAAAGCATTTGCTATGGGGATAGATAAAGGTGTCCTCATTAAGACAGATGAAGAAATGGATTCTTATAGTATTGCTAAAAATCTTGCTGATGTTTTGAAAGAGATCAATCCCGATATAATATTTTTCGGTAAACAAGCGATAGATTACGACGACTCTCAAATAGGAACACTGACAGCTGAGTTCATGGGACTTTCTTCGATAAGCGTGGTGACCGAGCTTACAATCGAAGGCAATAATGTCACGGCAGAACGCGAAATTGAAGGCGGTAAAGAAATAGTAGTTGCATTATTACCTGTTTTTATCTGTGCACAGAAAGGACTGAACGACCCGCGATACCCGAACCTAAGAGGGATAATGCAGGCAAAATCTAAGCCTATCGAAGATAAACAACCGGTTTATACAGGAAATAAAACAGAAGTACTAAATATGAAACTGCCCAAGCCCAAGGACAAAGGAAAGATCGTAGGAACGGAACCTGCCGCTGTACACGAATTGGTCAGATTGTTAAGGGAGGAGGCAAAAGTAATATAATGGCTAAGATACTTGCATATATTGAAACAAGGGATAACAAGATCAAAAACAATGGTTTTGAAACGGCATCTACAGCTGTTGGATACGCAAAGGAATTAAACTGTGAGTGTGAAGCACTCCTCATAGGGAGTAATGTTAGTGAATCAGCTTCTTCATTAGGACAATACGGAATTAAGAAGGTGTTGATCGTGGAGAACAAGAGACTTGAAAAATATTCGACTACAGCTTATGCTAAAATTTTAGCGGAAGTATGTCAAGAGAGAAATGCAGATATAATATTTTTATCGGCTACTTCTATGGGCAGAGACCTGGGTCCCAGAACAGCAGCAAAGCTTGAAGCGGGACTGGCGGTTGATTGTACGGAATTGAAATCCGAAGGAGCCGATATCATTGCAACGAGACCTGTTTATGCAGGCAAGGCATATATCGATGTGAAGATAAATTCATCGATCAAAATGTATTCACTCAGACCAAATGTATTCAAGAGCATAGCGGTTGACGATGAAGTGTCGCAAATAGAAAAAATGGAAGTTAAACTGGTTGATTCTGATTTTTCTTCGTGTGTCAAAGAAATTGTTGTAAGCGATGAGAAGCTGGATGTTGCTGAAGCTAATATCATTGTATCCGGAGGCAGGGGATTGAAGTCACCTGAAAATTACCACCTTGTTGAAGAATTAGCAAAAGTACTGGGTGCGGCTGTAGGTTCATCACGGGCAGTGGTTGATGCCGGGTGGCGTCCGCATTCGGAACAGGTCGGTCAAACAGGAAAAACCGTTTCACCCAGCCTTTACATTGCATGCGGCATTAGCGGAGCTATACAGCATCTCGCAGGAATGTCATCATCGAAGTGTATAGTAGCCATCAATAAGGACAAGGACGCACCCATATTTCAAATTGCGGATTATGGTATAGTTGGTGACGTTTTTGAAATATTACCAGCATTAACGGAAGAGTTTAAAAAAATATTATCTAATTAATAATGGAAAACGAAAAAGTACAGGTCGATATCATGGGATTATCCCCGACTCCAGCACCAAGCGGAGGCGGGTATGCACTGATCTTAAAAGAGATAGGCGGTGAAAGAAGACTGCCGATAATTATCGGCAGCTTCGAAGCACAACATATAGCGCTTGAGCTTGAAGGGATAAAACCTCCCAGACCTCTTACACATGACCTGGTACGAAATATAATCGAATCGCTGGGCTTTTCGATATCCTATGTTTATATCAGTGAACTAAGAGATGGTACATTTTATGCCAAAATAAAAATGGATGTAGGAAGCGTGGATGAGATAGATTCGAGACCATCCGATGCAATTGCACTGGCTCTCAAGTTTGCAGTACCCATTTATGTTTCGGAAGAAGTTATGAATGAAGTGAGCTTTATTCCTGAAAAAGAAGAGAGTGAATCTTCCGAAACAGAGACTGAAAAACAGCCTGAGAAGCCTACATTTTCCGTAGACGTCGATCCGTTTATTAGAAAAATGAATCAGCTGAAGGTTAACCTGAAAGAGGCTGTTGAAAAAGAAGATTATGAAAAGGCAGCTTCTTTGAGGGATGAAATTAAACGGCTGGAATTAAGCCGATAATAAAATATTAATATAATACAAAGAATTCTTGATCGGCTTTAGGAATGCTTTTTTAATTTTGCAATGATACTGGCTATAGACATAGGAAATTCTTTCACTCACGCAGGCATTTATGATGAATTCAAATTAAAGAAGAAAATTATTTTCCCCACCCTTTCGGTTGCCGAAAAACACGAACTACCAAAGAAAATAATTAATTTATCCCAAAAGCCCATAAAGAAGATAGGTATATCTTCTGTTGTACCGCAGGTTAATTTTTACTGGAAAAACCTGATTAAAAAATATTTCAACATAAACTCGCTGTTCATCACGAATAAAATTAAATTGCCGATCAAGATAAAATTGAACAAAGGCAAGACTGTGGGTTCGGACAGGATCTGCAATGCGGTTGCGGGATATGAATATTTTAACCGCAAGCAAAATGTGATCATCATAGATCTTGGAACAGCAACCACATACGATATTGTACTCAAAACAGGAGAGTTTGCAGGAGGAATTATAGCACCGGGAATAAAAACTGCAGCCGATTCATTGCATGATAAAACAGCTAAACTCCCTTTGATTCCGAAAAATAAACTCATATTTCCTCAGAGTGCATCGGGTAAGGATACAATTGAAGCTATGCAATCAGGGATAATGTATGCGGCACTAGATTCTATGGAGGGGATGATCAGTCGGCTTGAAAAAATCTATGCGGTCAGATTCAGGATAATATTAACAGGGGGTTTTGCTCCCCTGATAAATGTGAAAACGTCACACAAATCGGTCATCAGGGAAGACCTGGTTATGGATGGGATAAATTACATTATACGCTTCAGCGATGTTGAATAAGCTGTTTTCCAGAAATAAATTGAAACCCGGTCTTGTTTACAGCCAGAAGGGTAATATATGGAGAATTCATTTTCACGGTGATGTTCTTGCCTGCGAGACCAGGGACCTAACATCAAAGCAGGTATATTTCTTCTCTTTAAATTTTAAAACCAATGAATTGTACTTAAAGGAGTATCAGGTTGAAGAAAAATGGTGGGTTGAAATTGAAAGCCTTAATAACAGTATAATATTTCTTAATTATTTTAAAACACCTGAGCTGCCCGAGCATCTCGGTATCACGGCAGTCGACCTAAAAACCGGTGAGAACAAATGGACAAACACAGACCTGACTTACTGGTTCTCTACAAATACGGATGTTTATGCTGTAAAGGAATTATTCGAGAAAAAACTATACTTCAGACTTGATGTTAAAACAGGGGAACTGAGCGAAGAATTTAAAGATGAGGGAATAGAACAATACCTGGCAGAGCTGCAGAACGTGCAGGAGTCCAAGCGTTATTCCAATTTAATCAATGCAGAGATATATGACAAAAACAATTCTTCCATTCCTGCTCATATAAAAAGATACCTCGACGAGCGGTTTTATGATATTCGAATTCTTGGAAGCATAGAATTCATCGAATTTAATAACTACCTGGTCTACAATTATCATAAAGATGAAGGGGTCAACTTGAAAGACCTGAACCTCAGAAACCTGACCAATATCCTGGAAGTTTATGACACACAGAACAAATCGATAGTATATTCAGAAACATTAAATAAACAGGCATTCAACTATGTCCCGGACTCATTTTTTATTAATGAAGGTTATTTATTCTTCATAAAAGAAAAGAGAGAATTGGCGGTAATAAATTTAAATAGCCAAAAGTCATGAAAATACTTACAGAGAAATTTACTGTTAACACAAAAGGTAATTGTGATATGATAGATATCACCCAACACGTACAAAATACCATCAGCAAAAACAAATTATCAGAGGGCAGTGCATCCGTTTTTTCAATCGGGTCCACTGCATCTATCAGCACAATTGAGTTTGAACCCGGTCTAAAAAAAGACCTACCGGAAGTTCTTGATAAGCTTATTCCACAGGGTGTAAGGTATAACCACGATGATACCTGGGGGGATCACAACGGTCATGCCCATCTAAGGTCAACCATAATCGGCTGTTCACAAACTATTCCTTTTCAAAACGGTGAATTGCTTCTGGGAACATGGCAGCAGCTGATATTAATAGATTTTGATGACAAGCCGAGAACGAGGAAAGTTGTAGTTCAATTGATAGGGGAATGAAGAAGAACGAGAAGATCTTATTATTAATTCTTTTCATCTTTTGCTTCTCACTCCGCTTAGCTTTTATTACCCAGAAGAACTTATGGTTCGATGAGCTTTACTCCTGGAAAATGATACAGGGTTCCTTTACAGACATAATATTCGGGACCGCAAGTGACATACACCCACCACTCTTTTATTTTATTCTGAAAATATGGAATATCTTGTTTGGAGAATCGGTATTTTCCATGAGGCTGCTCACATCTATTTGTACTTCTTCAGCAATATTCTTTATTTACCCGCTATCCAGGAAATTATTGGATGAACGCAGAAGTTTGCTTGTACTGGTGTTGTATTCGCTCTCTCCATTAAATATTTTTTTCTCACAGGAAGTTAGAATGGCTGCGTTAAATGTTTTATTGTGCACAGCATCGGTGTATTACCTTGTGAGGATGATTGAGACTGCGTCAAATAAATACTATAAAAATATTTATATATATCTGTACATATTCACAACAGTATTCGCTTTATATACACATTATTTCTCTTTTTTGATCATAATAGCACAAATTATCTTCATATTATATTATTATCATCTCGAGATAAAGAGTTTGGTGCATTATTTAGTTATTTATATAATAATAGGTTTATGTTATCTCGCATGGATACCAACTATGCTGGTTCAGGTCTCAAAAGGACAGCCATGGAGGTACCCACAAAACATCATGCAGGTATTAAACGATGCACTTATCTATACTCGTGATGTTTCATTGGGATTCTATCACAGGTATATAAATCAATATTTGTTGATGATATATACCGGTATAGTTCTTCTCATTCTGGTTTTTGCTCTTATAGGATATTTCTCGACTGTAAGAACAAAAAGTGTTGAAGAATCGCAACACAAATCAGCCGGTTTTAGATGGTTGATATTTCTAACGGTTTTTATTCCGCTGCTGCTGGCGATGATCATTTCATTCAGGCAATGGATAGAGTTCTTCAAATACTTAAGTATATTAATTCCCTTCATAATAGTATTCGCATTCATCGGATTTCAGAGCTATCCTAAATTCATTAAAATTACAGCTTTCATTCTATTTACTGCAATTAGTATTTACGGTGATTTTTTATATTACCATTACGATTTTAAAAATGATGATTACAGGGGAATTATCAATATTATAAACACAAATTACAATGATAACGATAAAGTATATGTTTACCCTTATTACTTTGCCTGGAGCATTGATTATTATTGTAAAGAGGATAATCTGAGATTCAAAGGAAGTAATAATTACGGTTGGGAATATGAATCCCTAATTGATACATTACGCACCTCCAAACCTTTGTCTTTTTGGTTCGTTCTAGATTATCACGCACAGGATTCATCAACTTATAATGATAAACTTAACCGTATCCTGAGCAACTATAAAGTTACGTATGAAAAGACGTTCAATATCATTCCAGATAAAGTTATTCTTTACAAGTTTATTAAAGAATAGTATTGGTGCGGGGGAAGTATTGAATGTGAAGATTATTTTTTATTTTGAATGGATGGATTTTATAATTTCATAAGCACAATTTTTTCCGCTCAGTACTGCGCTTTCGATCGTAGAAGGCAATCCCGTATCGGTCCAATCACCTGCAATGAAGAAATTATTGAATGTTGTTTTACTGGAAGGTCGAGAACCTATCGATTTGATATCCGGAAGGAAGGTTGCACGTTTTTCCTTGAACACCTTTGAGTAAACGAACTCAACATCTTTGAATGAAGGAAGACACTGCCTTAGCTCCTGCTTGCTCATTTCTATAAGTACCTCTTTATCCTTATCTATCTCTTCATTTGCACTGCTGATTATCATGCAAATCCGGCCTTCTTTTACTTTGAACACCCATTGCATTACAGTTCCAAGCATTCCAACAAAGTCACAGTTTAATACTTCTTTTGCATGATTATTAATTTTATGGTGGATGTTAATTATAGGTGATGCTGTTAAATTATTTATTCCATTATAATGCTTGCTATAGATGTCATCCCCCACAATATTCTTAAATTCATAGAACGGCACTGCCGAGATATAATAATCGGCTTTGATCTCATTTCCGTTGGATAGAGTTGCACTTTCAACTCTATTGTTATTGAAATTGAAACAATCAATCCTCGTTTGCAGCATAACGGATGTATTCCGTTCTTCAAGGTATTTTACACATCCATCAACGAAGATTGAATTCAGTGAATCGAGGGGCAGGATCAGGTTTGCACCATCTTTTTTGAAAAAGCCATGTCGAACGATATTTGAGAAATACCAGGCACATACATCTTTTGGCTTTGAATTAAATACTGCCAGTACGAACGGTTCCCAGAACATTTTTATCAGGTTTTGCGGCTGATTGGTGATTTTGAACAGTTCGGTCAGGTCGATTGCTTTTAATTCATAGTCTTCGTATTTCTTTAAAATAAGAAAGTTCATTAGCCTTATTATTCCTAGCTTGTCATTCAGCTTCAAGGCTTTATATTTCCATATTCCTGAGAGTAAATGAAGGGGAGGAGGGAGCTTCGGACATTTAAATAAAAATTGTTTACCCTGAATATCTGCGAGATGCACTTCCATTTGCTCCTGGAATTTCAGCTTGCCAATTGTTCCTGTGATCTTCAGCAGCTCAAGAGTGCTGAAATACCATGAAGCAAGTATGTGCTGACCGTTATCTAAATAATCACCAAGCTGGTTATCGAAGTATGAACAAACTCTGCCCCCTGGCCGGGGTGACGCTTCGGTAAGTATCACATTTATTCCGTATTCTTTGAGGAAAACGGCTGAAGAAAGACCTGCCATTCCCGCCCCGACAATACATACTTTCACAGGTTCCTGCATCCGAATTGTTACCTGTAAGCAAAATTATATTTCAGGTAAACGCCGAATGTGTAGTATAATTTCTTGAGCTTAGATATGCGTGCTTCCTTCTTATACACATTGTAATCCATACTTTCGATCTTTTTCAATATTGCAAAATATATTTTCTCAACAATACGGGCTGGGAACAAAAGTTTTCTGTCTTCACGGGCAAAACAGCTGTTTGCTTTCTCGAAATATTCACGTGCACGCTTGCATTCAAATTTCATAAGTCCTATAAATGATTCATTATATTTGAACTCGAGCAGATCTTCTTCGGTATATCCAAACTTAATAAGGTCCTCTTCGGGAATATATATTCTTCCGTTTAACGCATCAACTTTGATATCTCTAAGTATATTAGTAAGCTGCATTGCAATTCCGAGGTTGACAGCATATTCTTTTGCACTTTTGGTTTTATACCCAAAAATTTCTATGCACATCAATCCGACGGTTACGGCGACCCTGTAACAGTACTGATAAAGTGAATGAAAATCGTTGTACCTTGATGTCTGAAGATCCGATTCCATTCCTTTCATTAATTCAAAAAACGGTTCTATGGGAATATTAAATTTTCGGATGATCTTGTTAAGCTGGTTTAGCAAGGGGTGGGAGGATTGTCCATTCAATGACTTTTCAAACTCACCGCGCCATATCCGGATCTTTTTGAATTTCACCTGTGC
>Ga0187878_1004763_pt1 | contig 10376 bp, 7 predicted proteins | sample June2016WEW_17_1_FD_132979 | JGI IMG/M metagenome (GOLD analysis project Ga0187878, IMG submission 132979) | Peatland microbial communities from SPRUCE experiment site at the Marcell Experimental Forest, Minnesota, USA - June2016WEW_17_150 | ecosystem: Environmental > Terrestrial > Soil >...
AGACAATCCCCGGCTATCCTGCCGCCAAAGCTGGCTTGCAATCCGGTGATCAGATCATCGCCGTGAATGGGCAGGACGTTACTGGGATGGATCCCGATATCGTCAGGTTAACAAAGGTCATGGGTCCTGCCGGTACAAGCGTTCAACTTACAATACAACGCGCTGGAGTTGACAAGCCGCTTCAATTTACTATCACGCGTGAACACATCGTTATCCCCTTTGTTACCAGCAAAATGCTTGCAAACAACCTTGCTTACATCCAAGTCACGCAATTTGGCGATACCGCGGCCAGCGATTTCCATAACCAATTAAGCCAACTCATGGCCCAGAACCCAGCTGGCATGATCCTTGATCTTCGAAATAATCCCGGCGGGTATCTTAATGCTGCCGTTTCAATCGCATCCGAATTTATTAATCATGGCGTAATCGTTTCTGAAAAGAACAGCGACGGTACAGTAACTCCGTACGTTGCCACTTCCGGGGGTCTGGCAACCTCCATTCCTCTGGTTGTGCTGGTTAACGGCAATTCAGCTTCAGCTTCTGAGATTGTCTCGGGAGCTATCCAGGACGACGGACGCGGGAAACTGGTGGGCGAACTTACCTATGGCAAAGGCTCAGTGCAGGAATATTTCCCACTTTCGGATGGAGGCCTGGCTCGCATTACCGTTGCAAAATGGCTGACCCCTAGTGGTCGCACCATAGATAAGATCGGTCTTACACCAGATCAGGTGGTCACTTTGACCCAAGCTGACATCACAGCTGGACGTGATCCACAATTAGATGCAGCTATTCAGTTACTGCTGCATCCATAAACAGTGTGTAAAACTTCTCATTCCAGAACATAATAGCTTAAACCAGTTAAGTCGGTTGAACGATAGGAGAGAAAAATGTTTTTCAATATTCAATACCTTCTTTTCATGGCACCCGCATTCCTGCTGATGCTTCTAACTACGTGGTATGTAAAATCTGCTTACGGGAAATGGAGCCGAATCCCGGCTCGCAGCCGGTTGACCGGTGCTGAAGCTGCCCAGAGGCTGATCGCGCGCGGTGGATTATACGGGATACAGGTAGAGAACGTGCAGGGGAACCTGACTGATAATTATGATCCGCGCACTAAGATCCTGCACCTCTCCCAGAGCGTAGCACAAAATGCCTCTGTTGCCTCGCTAGCTGTTGCTGCTCACGAACTCGGTCATGCCCAGCAGGATGCCGAAGGGTATTTTCCACTGCGCTTTCGGGCGGCATTGGTCCCCATGGTAAACATCGGCTCCTATCTGGGGTGGATCTTGGTCATGGTAGGGCTGTTCTTAAGTTATGCCGGCATAGCATTGGGTATTAATATTGCCTGGATTGGTGTCGTGATCTTTGCTGGCGGAGCAGTCTTTGCTTTGGCTACCCTGCCGGTGGAATTGAATGCATCCCTGCGTGCACGTCGTCTGCTGACCGAGACTGGGATCATCTCCGGCCCTGATGAACAACAAGGTGTCAATACAGTGCTGAATGCAGCCGCGCTGACCTACGTGGCGGCGTTGGTAACAGCTGTGCTGCAACTGCTTTATTATGTATCCCTGGTGGGAGAGTTGGGTCGCAGGCGATCATAATTTTCGTTAGTTTAAAAAAACGCCTCTCGCGGGTAACAATCCTCGCGAGGAGCGTTTTTTTTTGAATATCCATTATAATTTCGACATGCGAAAGATCGTTGTCGCCTTAGTTCTGCTCCTTGCCGTCGGATTTGTCGTCCTTCGTTTTTCCGAACTGCAGAACATCCTGGATACATTGCATCACAGCAATTACCGCTTCCTGATCGCGGCAGTGATCATCGAAATCATCTGGTTGTACAATTCAGCAACCGTATACAGCACCCTATATCGTCTGGTGGGATTAAAAGAGAAAAGTTCGCATCTCATCCTGGTGGCTACCGCAGCGAATTTCGTTAACGTCGTCGCACCCAGTGTAGGCATTGGTGGGATCGCTGTTTTCTTGGATGATGCTCAGCGTCAGAACCACTCATCCGGTCGGGTAACAGTAGTTGGGGTGCTGTATATTCTAATGGATTACATAGCATTCTTCTGCGTTTTGGCGCTCGGAATGATCGTCCTCGTTAGGCGCAACAATCTCAATGCCGGCGAACTGACAGCCGTCGCTATCCTGCTCGCGATTGCAGCGGGGGTAGCTTTTCTTCTTTACCTGGGCAGCAGATCCGCAGTAAAGTTAGGAAATGCATTGGCCTGGCTGGCACGCCTGATCAATCGAATCATGAAGCCATTCGTTCATCGGGATTATTTGCTAGAGGAACGAGCCCACTATTATGCACAGGAGATCTCAGAGGGGATTTCCATGTTACGCGGTAAGCGTAAGGAGATTCTTTGGCCATTCTTGTACTCGCTGAATAATTTTGCCTTATTGCTCTGTGTGCTGGCGTTCACTTTCCTCACCCTGGGGACACCCTTTACTGTCGGCACATTGGTGGGAGGGTTTGCCATCAGTTATCTATTTCTGATCGTCTCACCTACACCGTCGGGACTGGGGGTGATGGAAGGGGTGATGACCCTAGTCCTTACCACCCTGGGTGTCAAGCTGGAAGCTGCAGCATTGATCACCCTAACCTACCGGTTCATTACCTTTTGGTTTCCTCTAGTGGTTGGAGCAATCGCCTTCCGCATTCTAGGAGGCAAGACCAAACCCTTTGCCGTAGAGAAACCAACCGACAGCAAGGAGTAAATGTTTTTTTATTGGTAACCAGTGAGACAAGATATTATTGCCAGATCATCTTGAGGAAACCCTGTCTGAAGGTAAAATTCTAGCGATTTAATGGTTTCTACCAACCAATCTTGCTAAAGCCTGATTCATTTGGCTCAACCCCCATATTTCACAGTATCTTTTCATAATATAATTTCTTTTTTTTCTGGCAAGATCTAGTGTTTTTCCTTTTATCTTCTGCAAAATAACGGATGAAGGTAATCGTGTGAGAAACTGCGTATTTTCTGCATATCCGGGGAAAGGATTCCAAAGAGGTTGATATGTTTGAATTACCTGAATATATAACCCTCTCTCGTCAAATGAATGCAACCCTGGTGGGGAAAACTGTCCAACGGGGGACTCTTGGGAACTCTCCTCATAAGTTTGTCTGGTATAACCGTACGGCGAAGGAATTCGAAGATCTGACAAGGGGCAAACGCATCGGCATGGCACGTGCGCGCGGACGATGGCTATCCCTTGACCTGGAGCCGGGTTACCTTTTGCTCCTAGGAGAGTGTGGCGGGAAATTGTTGTACCACGAGCCAGGTTTGTCATTGCCGGTGAAATACCACTTGTTTTTGACTTTCGATGACGGCTCAGCGCTGACAATCATGACTGCTATGTGGGGGGCAATGGAACTTTATGAAACGGGGCGCGAACTGGAGCGGAAGTATATCAAAGGTATGCGTTCCACCCCGGTTGACCCGGAATTTACCTTCGACTATTTCACCTCCCTTCTCGACGAACTCCGGAAAGGGGAGAAACGTAGCATAAAAAGCCTTTTAACCCAGGACCAGCTCATCCCCGGTCTTGGGAATGCCATTGCACAGGACATCATGTTCAATGCACGCCTCCACCCCCATCGTTCCATAGCGGACTTAAGCTCCCCCCAGTGCCAAGTCCTGTATACAGCCATTTTAGACACAACCCAGGCAGTTATTGATAAGGGTGGCCGCAATGACGAAACTGACCTGTTTGGGCATCCCGGCAGCTATGTACGGTTGATGGACAACCACTCGGCAGGCAAGCCCTGTCCACGGTGTGGCCAATTGGTCGAAAAAATACAATACCTGGGTGGGACATGTTATCTGTGCCCTAAGTGTCAGTTATAAATTGCGAGGTAAACAAACCGACCGAAGGCGAATGTCTCCGGTCGGTTACATTAACCCAAAATCCTTTTTCCTTAATTATTCATATCTTAGCGCTTCCACTATTTGCAATCTTGCCGCATGCCGCGCTGGGATGATGGCTGCCAATATTCCAAATAGCAATCCGATTGCAATTCCGGCCAGGATGCCAACAAGGGGGAATGCGTAAACCAACGGAAAGAGCGTACCCAGTGCTTAAACAATCACGTAGCCGAGGTACATGCCCGAAAGAATTCCGAAGGCAGTGCCGACGGAGGCCAGGAGCAGTGCTTCGGCTACCACCATCCGGCGGACTTGTTTGCGAGTGCCACCCACTGCACGGATCATACCAATCTCTCGGGTTCGTTCAAGCACATTAATGGCCAGGGTTTTTAGCATGGCAATCAGGGAAGGCAATGCCAAGAATGCCAGCAAGAAATACATCCCTATAAATACTGCGTTCAATAGTTGCACCATTTGGTCGATGTACCCCTTGCCTTCAATAACGGTGAACTATGGGTTTTCCGAAGCCATAGCTTTCTCAACCACCTCTGGTGTGCTGGCGAGTAACTGCACAGCTATTTGAGCTCCTTCAGAAAGCCCCACAACAATAGCCTTATCATCATGGGTTTGATTATGGATCAATTCGGCTACTTTCCCAGCAGCCAGTGCAATACTAAATTTTCCAATCGCGCGACTTCCGCCATGTTCGGGCTGATCAGGTGCGATGCAATGATAATCGGCCAGGTACCCCATGACCGGATTCCGCATCCATGAACCCATACCGCCTCCATGTAAGAAAACAATACTGGGGGCTTCTTCAGGCCCTGAAGCTTGAAGGTCCATTCGAGAGGATTCAATCATAAAATCTCCTAAATAGTATCCGAGTCACTAATTAATGAACCTGAAAATAAAAAACGAGTTAGTATTTATTGCTAAGGGTATCCACCGACAGCTCAAGCTGTTTCGGAATTCTTCGGCGCGGGTATAATCTCTTAAATATTTATGTCCGTTCAAAAATTGCTTTCCAAATGGCGTGAAGACCCCGAAACCGCACCCAACCTTTCGGTTTGGCGCACGACAACGCCTCGCTCTGCTGACCTGAACCATTTCCCGGCTGACCTGCCTCCCGTTCTCGCAGATGCGCTTAGCGCACATGGGATCAACTCGCTATACAGTCACCAATTGCTAGCCTGGGATTCTGCCCGGCGCGGCGAAAACATTGTCCTTGCCACGGGTACTGCGAGTGGCAAAACACTCGGCTACAATTTGCCGGTCTTGGCTGCGCTGCTCAATGATCAGGATACCCGGGCGCTTTACCTTTTCCCTACAAAAGCTCTCGCACAGGATCAACTCACCGCTCTTGAATCATTTCAATCTTCGATCGATACGCTCAGGTCTGCCATCTATGATGGCGATACGCCTGCCTCTCACCGGACCGCAATTCGTAAGAATGCAAATATTATTTTTTCCAACCCCGATATGCTCCATACAGGGGTTCTTCCCCACCATACCAACTGGGGCTACTTTTTTCGCAACCTGCGCTTCGTTATCGTAGACGAGATGCATACTTATCGGGGAGTTTTTGGTTCGCATGTGGCAAATGTGATTCGCAGGCTTAAACGGGTGGCAAATTATTACGGGTCCAATCCACAATTTATCCTGACCTCCGCCACCATCGGGAATCCGCAAGAGCTGGCCCAGCGGCTAATTGAAGCACCGGTCACCCTCGTGGATGGGGATGGTTCGCCCCGCGGCGAGCGACATTTTCTCGTTTTCAATCCACCGGTCATTGATCCGTCTCTGGGAATTCGTAAAAGTTCTACTCAAGAAAGCATCCGCCTGGCACAGGATTTATTGGAGGAGAACGTGCAAACGGTCGTTTTTGCCCGTTCACGGCGGTCAGTGGAAATTCTCCTGACATACCTGCAGGGAAACATGGAGCTGGTAGATAGGGAAACTGCACTATCCAATCCCCCTGCTCCGCCATCGCCTATTCGTGGTTACCGTTCCGGCTATCTCCCATCCCAACGGCGTGAAATCGAAAAAGGTCTGCGTGATGGAAGCATCCGACTGGTGGTTGCCACAAATGCTCTTGAACTTGGCATTGACATTGGCGGTCTTGAGGCAGCGTTGCTTGTTGGCTATCCAGGAACCATCGCCTCCACCTGGCAGCAAGCAGGTCGGGCCGGTCGTGGGAACGACCCGGCGATGGCGGTATTAATTGCCACAGCCAATCCTCTCGACCAGTTCCTGGCTCATCATCCTGATTACTTTTTTGCCCGTTCGCCTGAACAGGCGTTGGTCAACCCCGACCATCTACTAATCCTGCTCAATCACCTTCGTTGTTCGGCGTTCGAACTGCCTTTCAAACCGGGGGAAGGATTTGGTGGTCTGACTGCTGAAAAGTTAAAAGAATTCCTCGATTTCCTGGTCGACAGCCATGAGTTGCACTTTTCGAATGGGAATTATTTCTGGATGGCAGAGGCCTACCCGGCTGCAGAAGTCTCGCTCCGCTCAGCCTCTCCCGAAAACGTGCTCCTCCATGTCGAAGATGGATCTGCACGACACATTCTCGGGGAAGTGGACCTTTCATCTGCGGCCTGGATGGTCCACCCGCGTGCCATATACTTGCACGAGGGCCAGCAGTATTTCGTCCAAGATCTTAACCTGTCCCGTAACATTGCCACGCTCATCCCAGTTGCTCTCGACTATTATACCGAACCGCTACGCCAGACCGAATTGAATTTGATGTCAACCCTTGAAAGTACCCCATGCCTTGCTCCTTTAGGTACGGGAGAAGCTTGCACCAAAGGATTTGGGGATCTTCAAGTCACCACCCATGTCACCGGTTTCCGCAAGCGAGCGTGGCAGGGAGGAGATAACCTGGGCGAAGAACCGCTTGACCTGCCTCCCACCGAACTTCAGACTACCGGGTACTGGCTGACTTTATCCGACCAGACCATTGAGGCTTTGCGCGCAACAGGCAATTGGACAAATGACCCGAACGATTATGGCCCGGGATGGAACCGTCTGCGGGACTCAGTCCGAAACCGGGATGGTTACCGGTGCCAGGTTTGCGGCTCGATCGAGAGCGAAATAAGACAACATGATGTTCACCACAAGATTCCGTTTCGTCAGTTTCGTTCCATTGTTGAAGCCAACCGTATGGACAACCTCGTCACGCTTTGTCCAACCTGTCACCATAAAGCTGAAGCAGCTCTCCACATGAAAAGTGGGTTGGCCGGTCTGGCTACAGTGCTCGGACAACTAGCCCCATTATTCCTGATGTGTGATGCGGGCGACTTGGGAATTTATACCGATGGAGCCTCCACGGTCTTCAGCAATCCCTCCATCTTTTTATTTGACCAGGTTCCGGCAGGGATAGGCTTCAGCCAAAAGTTATTTGAAATCCATTCTGAACTTTTGAGGCGTGCCCTGGAATTGGTTGAAGAATGCGAGTGCGAGGACGGTTGTCCATCCTGTGTCGGTCCCGCGGGGGAAAACGGGGTGGGAGGCAAGCAGGAAGCACTGGCAATACTAAAATTGATAGTCACGTAACTGCACAATTATTAGGAATAGCACCGTGCGGGGGTATTAGGACCTTTTAGGTACCTGTTTGTTTCAGATTCTGGAAAGATGTTTTTGAATATCAGGCTGACTTCACACAATGCTATAAACCGCCCTAGGAAATTTGAACCCTCGAGGCTACCAATTGCCGAAACAATATATATAAAGAATGCGGCGCTCGTTTGAACGCCGCATTCCCATTGCAAAGGAGATTATGAAGCCGGAGGCAGAGGTTCCTGAGGGGGTAGGATATCTACAGGAGCGGCCTCGGGTGTGACCTTCTTTTTGCGGAGGAGCAGTACCGGTACAATGATTGCAATGACGATGAAGATAACCGCCATACACAGGAAAGCTACGCCATACCCTGGAGTAAGGTCAAAGCCCACATTGGAGTAATTAACCAATCCGGCGATAGCAGCTACACCAATTGGGCACAACAAGCAAAGGCCAGGCAAGCCGCACAGTAAAATAGCAGCGATGGTTCCAATGATTGCGCCAGTATTATTGGGTTTCTTCTCTTCCATAAGTCATCCTCCTAGAATATTTTTTATAATTTGAGTATACATGCGACAAGCGCATAATGCAAGCACTTGTAGAAATTATCTAATTTCGACTTCGCAAGACCGCGCCTAATTCGTGCTCGAGGCGGCGAACGATCCGGGTGCGAATCCCGGCCACATCCTTGTCTGAGAAGGTCTTGTTCACGGCTTGATATGTCAGGCTATAAGCCAGGCTTTTTTTGCCTACACCAATTTTCTCATCCTGGTAAACATCAAACAAGCGCACCTCTGCCACCATCTCTGCGCCTGCCTGGCGGATGATTTCCGCGACACGTTCTGCTGGAATGCTTTCTTCCACCACGAATGCCAGATCTTCGAGTACGGGTGGGAGCGTCGGGACAGCTTTCGTTTGGAAGCGTGCAGGGGTAAGTATTAGCAAAGTGTCCAGATCAATATCGGCTGCCAGGATCTCTGCCCGGAACGAAGCAGCCCAGTCATACTGCCTGCGCACTTGCGGATGCAATTCTCCCAGTACACCAATTTGCTTCTCCCCCGACATCACTTTCGCACATTTCCCGGGATGGAAACTGGGGTGCTCTGCCCGCTCAAAATGGACCTCGGGAATACGCAGGCCTTCAAGGAGAGTGGTGATGACCCCTTTGATATCGTAGAAGTCCATTGAACCATTATCCGAAGGTTGCCACCCGGGCTGAGTGCGCACCCCGGCGAGCAGGAGCCCGATATGCTGCAATTCGTCGGGTAAATCCCCGCCTTCGGAGGCAAGGAAAACCGGGCCGATCTCAAACAGCGCCAACCGGTCACGCAGACGGGAATTTCGTTCGGCAACCTCCATCACACTCGCAAGGACACTGTGCCTCAAGACGACTTTATCTGGAGCAATGGGGTTGGCTATTCGGATGTAGGGTTTGTCGTCTGGTGGGGTTTCAGACGGCAGAAGACGTGCCTCACGTGCAGTTGTCGTTAAACGGTAGCTGATGATCTCCTGCAAGCCTTGCAAAACGAGCAGGTCACGGACACCTTCTTCCTTGTCAAGAACGGGGTTGCCCAATTGAGGCGGGAGTTCATCGGACATCCGCGTTTCAGGGATGTTATCGTAGCCGTAAACACGTGCAATCTCTTCGACAATGTCTGCTTTACCGTTGACACCCATACCAATATCCATGCGATGATCTGGAACTGTGACCAGCAAAGTTTGTTTATCCTTCAGCGCGCAGGTGAACTCAAGCCGTTCCAAGAAGGACTTCATCTGACCTAGGGACAAGTCGACTCCAAGCCAACGTTTCACATCGGCCGGCGTAATTTCGATAGTCGGATCCTTGGGTGGCAAGGGGTAGACGTCTACCAGACCGGGTGACACCTTGCCGTTAGCCCATGCCTTCATCAATTCCAGTCCGAGCCTTACCCCGCGCTTGGCCATCGCTGGGTGGACGCCACGAGAAAATCGGTAGGAGGCCTCCGAGTTCAGGCTGTGGGTGCGTGCGGTATTACGGATATTGATAAAATTCCAGGCTGCGCCTTCGAGCAGGACACTGCTCGTCTTGTCATTAACCTCAGACTCAAGCCCGCCCATCACACCTGCCATTGAGAGAGCTCCGGCCTCATCGCACACCAAGACTGTGGATTCGTCCAATTTGTGATCCACGCCGTCTAGGGTGGTCAGGGTTTCCCCGGGCTTTGCGGTGCGGGTAATGATCCTGACTTGTTTACCTTTGGCTCGTTTAATCAGAACATCATAATCAAAGGCATGCAACGGCTCACCAATTTCCAACATTCCGTAGTTGGTGGCGTCCACGATATTATTAATCGGGCGCATGCCAGCCAGCTTCAGCCGCCGCTGAACTTTCGCAGGGCTTGGACGGATTTCAACATCCTTGATCAAGCCAAGCACAAAACGAGGATTCATTGTTGGATCGGTGATCACGATTTTTGCAAAATCACCTTTACCTTCTTTTGGCAGGTATGGGGAAACAGGTGGCTCTTTCAAAGATTTCCCGGTGATGGCTGCGATTTCACGCGCCAGTCCAAGGATGCTGGCACAGCGTGCGAAACTCGGCAGCAGTTTCACATCCAGAACTGCATCACCCAAGGCATCGACGAGCGGCGTCCCAGCTATCTCATCATCATCCAGAACCATAATGCCTTCGTGTTCGTCGGAAATACCCAACTCCTTCTCCGAGCAGACCATCGAGTACGACTCAACACCGCGGATGGTGGCGCGTTTGAGTTTGGTCACTACCTGGCCTTCCTGGTGACCGTCGTATATCAGGGAGCCTTCCTTGGCATACGCCACTTTAAGTGCTTTGGGGAGCAGGCCAATTCCCTTGAACTCGAGCAGGTTTGGTGCTCCAGTAAGGACAACATGATCCTGCAGGCCATCAAAGAGTTTGCAAAGTACCAACCTGTCTGCATTAGGATGCGG
>Ga0187878_1004770_pt1 | contig 10357 bp, 9 predicted proteins | sample June2016WEW_17_1_FD_132979 | JGI IMG/M metagenome (GOLD analysis project Ga0187878, IMG submission 132979) | Peatland microbial communities from SPRUCE experiment site at the Marcell Experimental Forest, Minnesota, USA - June2016WEW_17_150 | ecosystem: Environmental > Terrestrial > Soil >...
ACTTCTCGGCATTACGGCGATAGTAATCCGCAAACCGCACGTCCGGCATGATGATGACCGCCGGCCGGACCGTGCCCTGAGCTAAGAGTCCCCCGTAAGTCTGATCCACCTTCAGATGCGTCAAAAGAGATTCAGGCCTGTCGAACCAACCGTGGTTCAGGATGAATACCTCGTCCAGAGGCTTCCCGGTTCTGGGCACCAGCGCCAGGAAGAACCGCGGTCCATTCATTTCCTCGGAAAAGAAGCGCACCCGCTCGATCGTGAGGTTGCCTTGTTCCCCCAGCCGTGTCACTTCTATCTGGTCTTTCCGGAGAGGCGCTTTTTCCCAAGGTTCTTCCTTGAACCGCTCAAGACTCGTACACGCTCCCACGATCACGGCCAACACCACGCATCCATACATCTTTTTCACGGTCCGAGCCCTCCCCTGCAAAGGCCTGCCGAAGACGGGGTCTCACGGCGAACGTTTACTCTCGAGCTTTTCCCTGATGATTCTGTGGATCTGTTCTACGGTATTCAAGTGATACCGGTCGATCTCCCCCGGCATGAATTCAATGCCGAACTGGCCTTCAACGAAATTGAGCAGGTCGATCACCCCCACCGAATCAATAATGCCGCTGGTGATCAGCGGGGTGGTGTCCTCCAAAGTCTGGTCCTGGGCTCCCCGCAAATAGTTGTCAAGAATGAACTGGCGCACCGCCGCTTTGATCTCCATTCCCCTGTCTCCTGGCGTCCAATTCCCGTAAAGCCGCGTAGTCAATCTTGCCCCGGCTTCCCCTCGGTATGTCCTCGACGAAGACGATATGGTCCGGCACCGCGTACGATGGTACAGATTGTGCGCAATACGCCTTCATTTCCCCTTGCGCGATGCTGCTATGAGGTCGCCGCCGGACAAAGGCGGTAATCGTGGTCTGCAGTTCGTGGTCCTGCGAGGAGATCACCACCACCTCCAACACGTCGGCGTGCCGGCCAAGCGTAGCCTCAATCTCGCCGAGCTCGATCCTGAAACCCCGTCTTTTCACCTGCCGGTCGAGCCTACCCATGAAGGTATAGTTCCCACTGGAATCCAGGGACACCCGGTCGCCGGTTCTGTAGAACCGCCTGGGGGGACCCTCCCTGCCGGAGACGTTAGTGAATACCATTTCAGTCTCGGCGGGACGGTCCCAGTATCCAGTCATGAGAGATTCGCTTCTGACCAGCAACTCGCCAGTCCAGAAGCCATCCTGGAACTCCCTGCCGGCGGGGTCCAACATCAGTTCGGCGTACGGGCAGGCCTTGCCGATGGGAATCGGACGGGAGGAGTCGAAATCCTGCCCCACATGGTGGTAGGCAACCACGTTGCTTTCGGTCGGGCCATAGAGGTTGTAGCAAGCCGCGTGCGGAACGGTTGCCTGCAGTCTCGTGACCTGCTGGCTGGGGAAAACTTCCCCGGCGAAGAGGATGAGCCGCAGGTCCGGATACCCGCCGCGCGCAAACTCTGGCTCGTTCAACATGCCACCGAGGATCGACGGCACTGAGTACCAAACGGTGATCCGCTGCTCGTTCATGAAGCGCGTCAGGAATCTCGGCATCCAGACGACCCGGTCCGGAACAATGACACAGGTGGCTCCGCAAAGTGCCATGTTGAAGATGTCAAAAGTAGAAAGGTCGAAACTCAACGGGGAAGGACAGGCAATCCTGTCAGCTTTGCAGATCTGAAACTCTTCGGCAGACCAATTCACAAATGCGCCGACGGCGCGATGGGAGATGACCACCCCCTTGGGTTGCCCCGTCGAGCCAGATGTGAACAGGATGAAGGCAGGGTCGTCAGGTTCGAGGGCAGGTTCCGGAAACTCACTTGATGAGCCCTCTAGCGCTTCCGGGAATGGAACCCGATTGTCATTATGGCGATCGACAATCAGAGGCAGGGAATCCGTCCGGCCAGTTTGGCAGGCGCTCTGGTCCACCAGGCCGCCGGTGGGCTCGGTCATCACGAAGCGAGGTGCACAGTCCTCCAGTGCAGCGTGGATTCGCTTGGTGGGCCAGTGCGGCTGGATCGGAACGTACACGGCCCCGGCCATCAGCGTGGAGAACAAGGCGGTGATTGCCTCCGTCGTCTTCGACAGAACCAGCGCCACCCGATCCCCTTTCCGGAGTCCGCGCTGAACCAAGGCTGCCGAGAGAGCGGTGGCTCTCCCCAACAACTGCCCGAAAGAGGTGATCCTTCCCTCTTCCACGATGGCGGTACAACTGGCAGCACTCTGCGCGGTGTCGCGCAGGTAGTCGTGGAGTAGGAGGCGTTTCTCAGGCCCTGGCAAGGGTCACCCCCCAAGTGAAACCAATGCCGGCGGATGCGAAGAGCAGCAACTGCCCGGGCCGGATCCGGTGATCCCGGCGCAAGTCCGTGTAATTGATGACCAGGTCGCTGGCGAAGGTGTGCCCGTACTCCGCCAGTTTGGCGGAATAGACCTTCTCTCCCGGCAGCCCCAGCATCTTCATGAAGCCCTCTTGATCGCCGCGGCTGATGTTCGAGTAAATGAAGTGATCGATGTCGTCCAGTTTCAGGGACGCCTTCTTCAGGACCTTGTGAACCAGCCGGAAGAAGTTCAGGTAATAGATGGGCATCAATTCGTTCTCGAGGCGCGTCGAATCAACGTTGATCACGAGTTGCCCGGATCCGCTCCCGCAGCGCGAAACGGTGATCGTATTGTGCAGATGGCTGAGGGTCAGGACCTCCACGGCCAAGACCAGTGCGCCCTGGTTCGTCTGTCTGCTCAGCACAACTGCGCTCCCTGCATCTCCTTGCACGGTCACTGGCATCAAGGATCGGCTTCCCGCCGGCGGACTGTCGGCGGTGACCAGTAGGGCGGTCCGCAGGCTTTCATCAGTCGCCATCAACGCCTGCGCATTCTTAAGGGCAAGGTGCAGTCCGCCGCATCCTCCCACCTTGAAACCGAAATTCAGCGACGTTTCGGCGCCCAAGTCGGCACTTAGTTTCTGAGCGAAAGACAGGTACTCCCCGTCTTCGCCTGGAAGCGTGCTGAAATCTATGATCAGGTCGACTTCCCGAGCGTCGATCTCAGCCTCAGCGAGCGCCGAAACGGCCGCTTCCAACGCTAGGTCGTAGGGTTGTTTCACGCCGCAGACACGGACCAGCTTCAGCCCCAGGCCGTCCAGTATCCTTTTTCTCAGGCTCGTGCTGAGTGGCTGGAGAGCTGCTTCAACCCTGTCCTTCTCCCGCTCCATAATAGCTTCCACGGTCTCAACGGCCGGCGGGAGGGCATAGGCTGTTGATGCAATTCGGACATCCATGTTGGTCTGACAGGGCTCGCTGTCCGGCATGAGTATCAACCTACTTCACCGATAGCAATCCAGCAAGAGGGCCGCACGAGCCCCTCCTGCGGAAGCTCCCAACAACAGGGCCAAGCCTTTATGGAAAGACCCAGCGTGACTTGCGCGCCGCCTTCCCTGCTGCCCATCGCCGCGAATCGCTTCAGGATTTGGGCATCGCCCCAGACCGGACAGCGCCAGGACAAGCCTGAGAATACCGTTGCCGTCGAATTCGCCGGAAAGGGCTTTGGGGGCGGCTATCGTCAGGTTGTCACAAGCGCCGAAGACCTCCCGAACCGCCGTTGCCTCCAAAGCGTCGAGGCTGGGAGAGCCGTTGGCGCTGCTGACCAACAAGCCAACCTCGGATGGTGCCAAGTCACCGAGGGCTCTATGGATCAGTTCCACAGCCGGCGCGCAGCCCGAGCCCCAAGAAGTGTCGGTCGCCTCCGGGTCTGCCACGAGATACCCAGAACGGAAACCGGCATAAGCTCTCGCTCCGCGTTTCAATCGCCGGTGCTCGGATTCCATGATCACGGTCGCCAACCCTTCACCTGGCACGAATCCATCCGCCTCGGACGAGAACGGGGCGGGTGCGGCCTTTCGACCAAGACAGGCCCCGGACAGAACCGCGGCAGCCTCATACCATTCGTATAGGGTCTGGGTGAGCGTGTCTCCCGCCAGCACAACCGCCAGGTCCGCTTCCCCGCTGCGGAGCAGAGCCGCAGCCTGAAGCAGAGCTGCTTCGCCGGAAATGCCTCTGCAGGTTAAGGTGACATTGGGCCCCCGAAGACCGAAGACACGGGCGACATGACTGGCCGGGGAATTGTTGAGAGTCTCGGGAAAAATGATGGGGTCCGACTTGCCATATCCGTTCGCCGCAACGCCCCTGAAATAAGCCTCCGTCAGCTCGATGCAGCCAAAGCCCGTGCCGAAAACAACCGCCACTCTGGAGCGATCCTCTGCGTCGAGATTCACGCTGGCGTCCTGGATGGCCAGCGCGGAGGCCACGAGGGCCCAGACCGAGAGGCGATCCTGTCTTCTGGTCTTCAGGCCAGGCACAATATCGGTCGGGCGGAACGGGTCGACAAGAAAAGCCCTGCGCACCCCACGTGTGGGCCAACCGGTCACAACCCCCGGTCTCACCTCCTCACGGCTAATCAACCCCCGGAGTGGCCCAAAGGGGCTCACTGAACCAACCCCTGTTATCGCGACCGTGGGTAGGCTCATACGCGATCAGATCCATCATCCAGCCCAAAGATCAGGCTGGCGTTGCTCCCGCCAAATCCCGCCGAAACCGTCATTCCCAAGGGGACCCGCTGGCGACGGGGTTCGCCCACGAGCCAGTCAACAACTGGGCTTTCGATTGGATCGTTCAACCGGAGGGTGGGAAACAGGATTCCCAACCTGGCACTCAGAATGGTTACGACGGACTCCAGGGTCCCGGCCGCACCGAGACAATGTCCAAAGTACGATTTACTTGAAGAGACTGGGATCGGGTGGCGGCGATCCTGGAAAGCTGACTCGTAAGCTTTGACTTCGGCCTCGTCGTTTAGGGACGTGCCTGTGCCGTGGGCGTTGACGTAGCAAATCTCGTCGGGGCCCACTCCGGCCATCTTCATGGCCAGAGTCATGCTCTCGGCCAAGCCACGGCCTTGCTCGTCGGGAGCCGTGAGATGAAAGGCGTCATTGGTCATGCCCCAGCCGCGCAGCACTGCCCATATCCGGGCCTGGCGCGCTCTCGCGCGCTCCAGGGTTTCAAGAACCAGGATGGCGGCTCCTTCACCCAAGTTCAGTCCTTTCCGGTTCTTGTCAAACGGCCACAAGGCTCGGGATCGAGGGCTTGCAGAGCATTGAAACCGCTCAGGGTGAACGGACAAAGAGCTTCACTTCCGCCGGCGAGCGCCATGGGGGCGGTACCGTCGAGCACCATCTTTGCCGCGAGCACGATGGCTATGGCGCCCGACGCGCAGGCGATGTTCACACCATAGCGTGGTCCGCGGAGCCGGAAGTACGCGCCCACGGCATCGGCGACGTGAGAACTCTGATAGGAGGTGACCGTAGAGAAGCCTCCCCGTCGGTAGTAGCCCCTCGGATCGGCAATGATTCGCGGCTCGATTTCTCCCAGACCCGCAACCGTCGTGGCGACGACAACGCCGCTCTCACGGTAGTCGCTGCACTCCTTGGCTACTTCCGCCAGCGTACGCCGGGCGGCAAGTATTCCAAGCCTGTCCGTGCGCGAGAAGCGAAACCCCGGCCGCTCCTCGACTGTCAACGGCTGTCGAATCTGGGCGACCACCGGAGCAGGGTCGAGCCCGCTCTCAAAGATGTCCAAGGGCTCCAGGCAACTCCAGCACTCCAGCAAGCCAGCCTGGAAAGAGTCCAGGTCGCTCCCCAGGGGACTGATGAGCCCAATTCCGGTGACGGCCACCAGGTTAGAGTCCCTGTTCATTGCACCCACACCTCGACTCGTCCACGGTTGCTTTCGGAACTCCTTCCTCACGGTAAGTCGCGGGCGGCCAGAATTCAAAGAAAGTCAGCCACTGATCATAATGGACCCTGACGTTCTCCTCCAGAAAACTGACCGCCTGCCGCAGTCCGGTTCGCAGAGCTTCATCCCGGTCCCCGATACGAGGAAGCACAATCGGCTCACCCAGAATGACGCGATACCGCAGCCAACCCTGGCGCACAACAACGCCGGGCAAGACCGGCGCGCCGGAAATGTCGGACAGGTAGAAAGGGCCCAGCGGGAAGCTCGCCTGCCTTCCGAAAAAAGGTACCTCGGCGTCTAATCCGTGATACGTCCGGTCTCCCTGAATGGCCACGATTTCGTTGGCGCGTAGCGCGTAAAGAAGCTTCACGGAAGCCAGCGAGTCGTTCATGTCCACGATACGCAGGCGTTCGTTGCTCATCATGTCGCGGAGCATCATTTCGGCCGGCTTATCCCGTTCCACCAAGCGGGCGACGTTGACGGGCCGGCCGTGCATTTCCAGCAGGCGCGAGGCGAATTCCCAGTTTCCCAGGTGAGCGGTCCAAACGATCAGACCGTTCCCCTTCGCCAAACAGGAGTCAATCACTTGACTGCCCCGCTGCGGGTCAGTGAGCATGGAAAGCAGTTCGTCATGGCTGGCGCGGGGCACATAGCAGTAGGAGACCATGAAGTCGCAGAAGGAGTAGAAGACCCTGAGGGCTTTCCCCAAGAGCCGCAGTTCGTGGCCCCCGCAGATCTGCCGCAGGTTGCTGACCAATGCCCTTCGTTCGTTTTTCAGAAGCAAGAAGAAGATCAGAGCCGTAACGAAAGCTACCGGAGGCTGCAGAAATCTCGGCAATCTGGGGGTGATCGTGAAAACAAGCTGGTGCGCGAAAGGCGTGTGATAGCCGTGCTGGTACCAGCGTGTCAATTGGCCTCTGTGACCAAGAGTTCGTCGACGCTGCGAACTATCTTGCGCTTCAGCACCGAGTACATGTGGCTAATCTCCGTATCACTGTATCCAACTGTTCTGAGGGTCCGAACCGCACCGTCGACCCCGGCCCTATTGTTCAACCCAAACCGGTCGTGGTATTCGAGCAGGATCCGGTACATCTCTGCCTTGGGTAACGTTGGCGTGCCGACGGGCAGATCGTGGTAGGAAAACCGGCTCGTGAGCGCCAACCGCTCCGGTTCCCACCCGGCCTCCAACGCTTGCTGGTTGATCTCGCAGCCCGGAAAGAATCGCAGGCAAAAATGGTAAGGGAGAACGGACGGTTTCGGCAGCTCGCCGAGCCAATCGAGCGTCCTTTGCGCTTGCTCCTTGGTTTCGGTCGGAAACCCGAACATGGTGGAGATGTTCACAATCACACCCTGCCGTTGGGTGTAACTGATGGCCCGTTTGGCTTTCTCGAGGTCGACCTTCTTGTGCACCAAGTTCTGAATGTCTTCGTTGGCCGATTCAATGGCGTAGGTAAACCACATGGCACCCGCTTCTATGGCCCGGTCGACAAACTCCTCGGTGACAATATCGGCACGCAAGCCGTTGGCAAAACAGATCCGTAGCTTGAGCCCCGCCGCGATGATCCTGTCGAAAAGTGCCAAGGCCCTCTTCAAGCTTAAATTGAAGATGTCATCCACGACATAGAAATCCCTGATGCCGTGCGTGCTGTAAAGTTCATCGATCTCCTGAAATACGTTGTCGGCGCTGCGCATTCGGACTTGCTTCCAGTGATTGAAGCAAAAAGTGCAACCATAGGGGCATCCCCGGCTCGTGAGCAGGACCCCCTGTCGGCGATGGTTGTAAGCATAGCTGAGCTGGCGCTGGTAGAGATCCAGGTCGATCAGATCGTAGGCCGGAAACGGGAGGCTGTTGATGTCGTCAATCTCCGGCGCATCTTCATTCTCCACCGTCATTCCGGAGTGTCGGTAAAGGATGCCGGGGATATCGGAAAGAGGTGCACCGGAAAGGATCCGCCCGAAGACATTCTCGCCCTCGCCCTTTACTGCGATGTCGATCGCCGGGACGTGTGAAAAGAGTTGGTCCTTGAGCGCCTGGACAATCGGCCCGCCGGCCACAATCGTGGCATCGCTGTGCTGGCGGCTGAGGGTGGCGATCCGCTGCAACTCCTCGAGGAAGAAGATGATGGAACGAACCCCAATGATGTCCGGCTGGAAATCGGTCAGAATACGGACGAACTCGTCGTCGTGCCGACAATCGAGAGAAGATTCGATGATCCGAATCTCAACCTGGGGGGCAACCGTCCGAGCATAAGCCGCGAGGTACATCAAGCCGAGGGGAGGAACATGCACTTCAAACGGAATGCTGCCCCCGACCCATTTGGCCATGTCGTTGGCTTCCACCAGTAACACCCTGGCCGGCTTAGCATGCGCACTCCGATACGCCCTCATAAGTATTGCCCGTGCGGCCCTCCCCCAACACTACGGCTGGTTCACCTCTTTCATCTTCACCTCGATCGCGGCGGCCAGAGTGTTGATGTTCTGCCACACCCCGGGCTCAAACTTCCCCGTCACCAGCCGGATCCCAAAATGCCTCTCGATCTCCAGGATGAGCTGGAGGATGTCGATGGAATCGATTTCCAACTCACTTCCCATGAGAGGTTGATCGTCACGCAACTGATCGGGGGTAAGGTCAGTGATCCGCAAGCTTCGGACAATTAGTGACTTGAGCTGCTCCTTGATGTTCTCCATGAGTTCGAGCCCACTGGGCTCTCGCGCCCGTTTGTTGGTTAAGCCCCAGGAAAGTATAGCATGTGTCCGGACCTCCTACTCAGCGCGCCAATCCCAGAGCCGATATCCCGCGCAAGAAGACCTCTGCCGCCCTGCCCACGGGATCGAGCAAGACGGTTCGCTTCTCGAGCCTGCGCTGAACCGGTTCCCCCCGGAAGTGGGCAATCTGCCGGTAGTGGGCGATGAAGGCGAGGACCCGCAGAAAGAGCTTCCACCTCAACGGCGCGAAGTAATCGCTCTTGATCAGCGGCATGCCCAGGCCGGACTTGACCTCTTCCATGAATTCAGCGAAGCTTCCCGCCCCCGGCGATCCGCAGAGCGTTGAGCTGGCAAGCAGGAGGTGACTGTCTCCTCCACCGACAACCGGCTTGCCTACCTGTCGCGCCAGTTCCAGGACCCGGTCATTCTCCGCCCGGGGCCGCATGCCGTTGTACTCCAGCGCGTGGATTGCCCAGCCGTAGCGTTTCAGCAACTCCTGCACCAGCCTTTCACTCTCGTTACCGTGTGCCCAAGAGATGAGGGGATGATTCAACACCACCAGACAGCCGGTCGCGGCGAGAGTCTCGAACACATCATCAAGCCGGCCTTCGTCGGCCGCAGCCCGCAGCGTGCGATGCGTGGCCGCGATCCCGTCCTCGGGCAGGCCCGTGATCCCCAAGTGGAGAAGACGACCACCGAAGCGGATCGAGAGTTCCTCGCCCAGGGCAATCCCGCTACCGTCCGAGGGCCGGTGCTCGCGCAGTTCCACGCTCCCGGCGACCTCATTGTGGTCGGTAATGGCCAGGTGAACGCGGTCAAACCCCAGACGCTGGGCGGCCTCGGATTCCATGCGCAACACATCTTCGGGAGCAAAGGGCGGGTGGTAGAGCAGTTCGGCGTAGTTGAGATCCGGCACCCATTCCAGCCCAAAAGCCCTCTGGACAATGGACCGCAGCGGACGCATGAACCATCGGGCCATCACTCCGTTGAGCGAGGTCAAGTCCTCGAAGGAATAGTGGGAATGGTTGTGTAGGGAAACCACCGAGCGGAACTCATGGTGGGGCCGGGGGCACGGTTTGTACTTGTAATTCTCGATAACCCAGCACTGAGTGCGTCTCATCACCAAGACCCGAGTGGGTTCAGACGAACCCTCCATCCACCGAAATCACCTGCCCGGTGATGTACCTTGCCCCGCCTGAAACGAGGAACACGACCAAGGGCGCGACCTCCTCCGGCTTTCCGAACCGCGCCAAGGGAATCTCCGCCAAGAGTCGCTCGCCTTCCTTCTCGATGAACTGTGCCGACATCCTGGTCTCGATGACACCCGGGCAGACCGCATTCACCCTGATGTTGTAGCATCCCATCTCTCGGGCCAGGGCCTTGGTGAAAGCAATGATGGCTCCCTTGGAGGCGGCGTAGTTGCACTGTCCCACCTGCCCGCGGATGCCGCTCGGGGAGACAATGTTGGTGATCGCTCCTCCCCCCAGGTGCATCATTCCTCTCAAAGCCAACTGCGAGCACAGGTAAGTGCCCCGCAGATTCGTGTCCAGGACGGCGTCCCACTGCTCGTCCGAGAGCAGCATCAGGACACCGTCCTGCTTGATGCCGGCATTGTTCACCAGGTACGAGAGAAAACCCCAGCGCTTCTCGATTTCGGCAAACAACCCTTCCACCTCGTTCCGGCGGGAGACGTCCGCCTGCATCGCGACTGCCTCGCCACCGGCGTCCGCAATCCGCTTCACGACGTCGGCGGCGCCCGGCGCGTTGCTCCGGTAGTTCACAATCACGCGGTAGCCGCTGCGGCTGAGGGCCTCCGCAATGGCTGCCCCGATGCCTCCCGAAGCTCCGGTCACGAGC
>Ga0187878_1004777_pt1 | contig 10343 bp, 10 predicted proteins | sample June2016WEW_17_1_FD_132979 | JGI IMG/M metagenome (GOLD analysis project Ga0187878, IMG submission 132979) | Peatland microbial communities from SPRUCE experiment site at the Marcell Experimental Forest, Minnesota, USA - June2016WEW_17_150 | ecosystem: Environmental > Terrestrial > Soil >...
GTTGCCTCCCGAGGGTGTTGTCTCTGGCAAGAAACATTCTATTGGGAAAGCAGCCCTCTCTCAAACATTTCTTCAGGTTTTGTTTCGACCGGGCCTGGGCGCCATTTTTGCAAGTCCCTCTGAGGTCTGGCCGAGACGCTTCATCAAGATCACCGCCAGGTACAGACTCGGGATCTCAGCCGGGGGTGCCGGCGTTCGACGAGATCTTCCTTGCCGCCTGGAGCCGTCTTACCAGCCCAAGGGAGAATAAGGCAACCAACGGGGGAATAGTAGGTTGACGTCTTCGCGAACGAGTTTATCCTTGATTCTGACGTTCGCCAGCAGGAAGGAATGGGGATGGCAGTCCCAGCCCTAGGCAGCGCTTGTGCGCCCGCTCCACGCGGCGGATGCCTTGCTGCATACTCCGGATCGCGCTCTCGGGGTTTTCTTGATACTTCTTCGGCGCAAGTTGCCGGGCAAGCGCTTCTGCAGTGACGACCTGTCCTCGGGCCTTCGCCTCCGTCTTCCATCGAAAGGCTTCGATATACAGGTTCTTCAATTGTCGAGGCGCAGCTCTCTTAGAATCGGCAAGCCGGGCGACGAACTCAAGTAACCTTCTCGGCGACGACACAACCACCGGCTTTCCGGAAATGGCATCGGCGATCTTCTCTAGGAGCTCCGCCACAAGCTCAAGATCGTCTATCCGAACCTGAAGGTCCTTGCACTGTTCGGCCACACGGCGCGGATCGGGGGTTAAGAGCACCTGCAGTTCTTTCCGCGACGTAGCCGCGCGTAGAGCAAGCAGGTTGTTCCAGAAGCGGTACTCCCAGGCAAGTTGTCGAATCCGGCGCCTGATGGCTCTGCCAGCACCGGCCTTCAGCAGTGCATCTCTGACGCGCAGCATTCCCTGTTCGATGGTTTTCTGAAGCTCTTCGGCGGATGCGGTCTTCTTCCTTGGCAACCTCGAACCTCAGCCGGTCAGACTTCCATCTTACGGCGGGGGCGGCATGAGGTGGAGAGACGAACTAACCAGATTCAACTTCCGGTCTGGCAGCCGTTGGAGTTGGAACGCAAAGGGGACTCGGCGTCGCGCACCATGAGGCACGCCCGAGGTCTGCGCGCTTGGGCACGCGACCCAGAGCGGTTATCACATCATGTCCCCGCTCGGGAGCTCACTGTCTCCGAATTAGTGCGCGGTCAGTCAGTGCTCGGCGTCACATCGCCATGGCAGCTCTCGCGACCCCGGGATTCCGCCAATATTAGTATTAGTATAGCCGAATCGCGAAATCCGAGACGTACCCAACCTGTTGGATTCGCGGGAGATGAATCCACCTTGGGCGCGGCCTTAGAAATCCAATAAACGGCCACCCCTTGCTCAACAAATACCTGCGGGTGCCAGACCGGGTGGATGCCAAGGCCGGCTTTGGGCATTGGCACCCACCGGCGGTCCCGCTGACCGCACGACAGGCGGGATGGGCCGCACGGTTCTGGGCCGGGACTCTAAGACTCTGAAGAATCCCCGGCGCCGATAACCTCGGGACCGTGCGCACCCGGCGCTCGGTCTCGCCGTCGCGAGAATTGCTCCATAGCAGAGGGACGCCTATCATGCGACCCAAGTGCTCAGGGTGGGCGCCGAATCGGGCAAAGAAGCAAAGGGCGGCTGGGAATGCCCCAGGGCCTTCAACCGCCGCAACTCAACGGGAACAGGAATGATAACTGATCGGGCGAGTGGATTCGAATCACCGAGCTTCTGGTCCCGAATCGTCATCCCAAGAAGAATCAATAGGTTAGCTCGGCCTTAGCGGAGTGCGACCAGTTTCGATATCTCGTGCCCTTTGTTCTGGTTACCTACCCACGGCACGAGAGTCCCACCACGCCGCCAACAACTTGTCTATCCACAGGGTGAGCATAGTATTGGGCGTAGCTCGTGCCGGACCGTCGCGGCGGGACAGACATGGTCGTCGCCACCGAATTGCTCCACCACTTCTGGCTGCACGACTCCGCCGCCCTCGTCGTCGGGGGATAACGGCATGGACTCTCAGGGTGAGGAGGTGCCGAGGTCTGCGCCTGGGCAAAGAGTTACGCGCCGCCGCTTCTACTGAGCCACAAATGCGACGACGCTGCCCCAAGTCCCGCAGTCGTACTTGGTCATGGAGACCAGAAGCCGCGCCGACGACAATGAAGCGATGGAGAGTCAAGACAAGTGCACGGGTTCATTAGCTACCCACGCCAGATCAGAAGCGACGAGTTAGAGCGGCTGAGCTGAACAGTCCGTGACTTCCAACGCGGACTTGACTGCAGACCTCTGCCGTGTCAAGATGGCGGTTAGCCCTCAGCCCGTTGATTCTATTGCTGATTCGCGCCGCCTTCAGGGGCCCGAGACGGCGGGTGGACCGCTTAACGCAGGGAAAACACAGTGAAAAAAGGGCAGTTCCGACCCATGATTCGGCGGGGGCGACGGATCCACCCCGCTTGGCGTGGGGGTGCACCCTTGCCCAAAAGCGCGTGGGGATTCTGCAATCCAGGGCTTGGCTGCCGACCGGTAGGTTTCCGATTCAAGTCCTGCTTGGCGAGCCAATCCAGCAGAGTTGGCTTATCCGTTCCCTTCTCCCTGTCGTTTCTGAGGCTCGCGGGGGTTCGAAAGCGGGAGTGCAGCAGCCATTCAGGTCTGGACCTCCCCGTCGCTGTGTGCCAATTGTCTGCCGACTCCACTGCGGGCCTCCCGGCTGAGGCGAACTCGAACCACCTCAATCTGCGGGCAACTTATTGATTTCAGTGTACCTAGCTGACTTCCGAGATCCTCGGCGTGTGTCCGCAAGAACGCCCCCGAGAAGAGACTCTTAATCAGTAGGTTGCAGGTTCGATTCCTGCCGCGCTCACCACGCCGTTCGTTCTCTTGCTCCCGCCCCGGCCTGAGACAGAATCTTACTGTCCAAAATGCGAAAACCGCACCGCCCGACGTGTGATAATAGCTGTTCGGGAAACAACGCCAGCTGACATTTCAGACATCGAGGAACACATGCTGCAAGAAGCAAAACCAACCCGTCGAACCCTCCTGGGAGGCGCCCTGGCCGCGGTCTCCGCCCCTCTCATGGCCCAGAGTTCGGCCAAGAAGCGTCTGGCGATGGTCGGCACCGGCCATCGCGGCTCGGGCACCTGGGGCACGGTACTCTTGTCCGAACACGCCGACCGGGTTCAGTTCGTCGGCCTGTGCGACATCAACCGAAAACGGGCCGAGACGGCACGGCGACACATGGGCATCGATGCGCCGCTCTATACGGGCCTGGAGCGCATGATCCGCGAAACCCGGCCGGAAACGCTCATCGTCACGACCAAAGACGGCACCCACCACGAGATGATCGTGAAGGCTCTCGAGATGGGCTGCGACGTCATCACCGAGAAACCGATGGCCACCGATGAGCGGAAGTGCCAGGCCATCCTGGACGCCGAAAACAAGTACGGCAGAAAGATCACCGTCGCCTTCAACTACCGGTACTCGAACACGGCGCAAAAGCTGAAGGAACTGTTGATGGCGGGCGCCATCGGGCAGGTCACAAGCGTCGATTTCCACTGGTACCTGGACGTCTCCCACGGCGCCGACTATTTCCGCCGCTGGCACGCCTATCGGCAGAACTCCGGCACGCTTTTCATCCACAAGGCGAGTCACCACTTCGACCTCATCAACTGGTACCTGGACGCCGAGCCGGTGCGGGTGATGGCGCAGGGTGCGCTGCGCAAGTACGGCAAGAATTCGGAAATGCGGGCCAAGAACTGCCGGAGCTGTCAGAACAGGTGCCCGTTCTTCTGGGACATCACGAAGGATAAGCGGCTCACCGAGCTCTACGTCCAGTGCGAATCCGAGGACGGCTACTTCCGCGACGCCTGCCTGTTCCGACCGGACATCGATATTTTCGACACCATGACGGCGGAGGTGCGCTACACCAACGGCGCGATGATGAGCTACTCGGTCAACACGTTCATGCCCTACGAGGGCTACCACCTGGCCTTCAACGGCACGGACGGGCGCATCGAGGTGCGCTGCTATGAGAAGCAGCCCTGGGAATCTCCGGCGCAGGACGAGATCCGGGTGACCAGGAACTTCCAGAAGTCCGAGATTCTCACCATCCCGTGGGGCACCGGTGGCCACTTCGGCGGCGATCCGCGGATGCAGCGCATGATCTTCATTCCCGGTACGCCGGACCCGCTGCGGCAGCGCGCCGGGTCCAGAGCGGGCGCGATGTCGGCGCTGACCGGCGTGGCGGCGGTCAAGAGCGTCGATACGGGAAAACCCGTCATGATCGCGGACTTGATCCGTCTCTGAGGCGATTGCCGTCCAGGCATTCGACCGGCGCCAGCTCTACCGCACGGCGAACCACCTCATGAACCGGTTCCTTATTGGCATCTGTATAAATAATGCAATAATAGGTACTGAGGAAAGCCAGTACCTATGCCCAGACCGAAGGGTAGCGCTGATCTGCTCGAAGACCGACGGCGGCGAGCATTGGCGTTGCTGAAGACCGGCTTGTCTCTCAATGAGGTCGGACGTCGGATTCGTTGTGCGGCCAGTTCGGTGATGCGGTGGTTCAACGCTTGGCGGCGAGGCGGCTCTAAGGCTTTGCGAGTCGGTGCATCTCCGGGCCGCCCGCCTAAGCTTCGACCCGCCCAGCGGCGCCGCTTGGTGAAGTTGCTCCTCAAGGGACCGATAGCGCATGGCTACCGGACCAACCTGTGGACCACCGCACGGATCGCCGAGGTGATCGAGTGGGAGTTCGGGGTGCACTATCACCGCGATCATGTCGGGCGGCTGATGCACAGCCTCGACTGGACTCACCAGAAGCCGGAGACTCGCGCCGTCGAGCGCGATGAGGAAGCCATCGAACGTTGGAAGCGGAAAGACTGGCCGCGGGTAAAAAAAACGCTGTGCGGCTGGGTGCCCATCTCGTCTTCGCCGACGAGTCCGGATTCCTGTTGATCCCCAACGTCGTCAAGACCTGGGCGCCGCGTGGCCGCACCCCGGTTCATCGGCACCACTATCGGCGAGATAAAGTCTCGGTCATCTCGGGCATCTCCGTCAGCCCCAAGCGACACCACCTGGGTCTCTACTACCAGCTCTGGTTCGACAATATCGGGCAAGCGGAGGTCTGCGAGTTCCTGCGGCATCTGCTTCGGCATTTGCACGGCCCGGTGATTGCGCTACTGCACAACTCGCAAACGCACAAGGGCGAGCCGTTGCACGAACTCCAGCGCCAACATCCGCGCCTCCGCATCGAGCACTTCCCCTCCTACGCCCCCGAACTCAACCCCGATGAAGGAGTGTGGTCTTCGGCAAAGAGGAAACTGGCCAACGGTAGCCCCAATGACGTCCAAGAACTGATGGATGATGTCATCCGTTCCATCGAGAGCATCCGAAGATCGCCAGCGAAACTGCGAGGTTGCATCCTCCAATCGGGACTTCCCTTTTTCTTGCGCTGAACTCTTGCATTATTTATGCAGCGATCAATAATGGTCGCAAGGACCTACTCTGCGACCATCAACACGGTCGAGGAGGCCTACAACAATCACGAAGCCTGCGCGGAAATGATCCCGAAGACGCCACTCGCGCGTGTCGAGCACAGGGTCGAGCAGTATTACAGGGGCCTGTGCGAGAGCACTGACCAGCGGGGCCTCCACCTGAACCGGTTACCGCGGGTGTTCGCTGCTGATCGCCCGTCCGACTCACCGCTACATTCCGCCTTTTCTCTTCGCTGAGGACCTGTGCCGGGCTGGACGCGCGCGTCTGACGATTCTTGCGATTCGCTTCGCCTTACCGGTAAATGTCCACAAGGAACACAGTCGAGTCACCCGCACCGATGTTGACGACCCCATGGTCGACATCGGCGCGGTAGCTGACCGAGTCGCCGGGGCCTAGTTCTTCGGAGTCTTCCCCCGAATCGACGCGAACCTTGCCGGCTTGCACAGCGAGAAACTCCCGAGTGCCCGTGAAATGAGCGGAACTCCGCAGCGCGCCGCCCCGGCGAAGATGCACCTGGTAGAACTCCACATCTTTCTCCAGGTTCAGCGGCGATAACGTCCGTACTCGGCACTTGTCATCGGACCGAAAGTCGTAGGCACGATCCGTGGCTCGAATCACCTGCATGGAGGAGAAGGCGCCGGGCATTTCCACGAGCTCGCCGATTGACAGCTCGAACGCTCGCGCAATGTTCAATGTGACCGCGAGCGTTGGATTGACAACGCCTCGCTCGATCTGGCTCAGCATCGCGCGGCTGACACCACATGCCGCGGAGAGGGTTGCGAGCGACCAGCCTTTCTGTTGGCGCAGTCGCCTGACTCGTTTCGACAGATGGGCAGCCACAATCTCAGAGGAAGCCGAGCGTGTGCCTTTCCGGTTCCTGGCGCTTGCCATGTACCAATTCTAGTATCAAAGAAAATGTCTTGCATTCTGGATGCGATCTCGTATACTATACTAGAAACCGTCTGTTATGGCAGACGGTCCGGACTGTCATGCGAGCTTTGGTCAAGAAGAGAAGCGAGCGTGGGCTTTGGCTCGACGAGGTGCCGGAACCTGTCATCGGGATCAACGACGTTCTGATCCGGGTGTTGCGTACGGCGATCTGCGGAACGGACCTGCATATCTTCGAGTGGGATGAATGGGCGCGCAAGACCATCCCCGTGCCGCTCGTCATCGGGCACGAGTTCGTTGGTGAAATCGTTGCCGCAGGCTCGAACGTCACTGACTTCAGGCCGGGAGAGATCGTTAGCGGCGAGGGACACGTGGTGTGTGGGCGCTGCCGCAACTGCTTGGCCGGTCGTAGACATCTGTGCCCCCACACCGCTGGCGTGGGCGTGAACCGCCCTGGCGCCTTTGCACAGTACATTGCGCTGCCGATGACCAATGTCTGGCGGCACAGTAGGAGCGTTCCCCTCGAAATCGCGTCCATCTTCGACCCATTCGGAAACGCGGTTCATACGGCTCTGTCCTTCCCCGTGTTGGGTGAGGACGTCTTGATCACCGGTGCGGGGCCGATCGGGCTCATGGCAGCGGCGATCGTCCGCCACGCGGGCGCTCGCCATATCGTGATCACGGACGTGAATCCGCACCGCCTGGACCTGGCCAAGAACGTCGGTGTGACTCTGGCGATCAATCCCAGCGCGACGAGCCTCAGGGATGTTCAACGCCAACTCGGAATGCAGGAGGGCTTTGATGTCGGCCTCGAGATGTCCGGCTCCGCAGCTGCATTCCGGAGCATGCTGGAGAACATGAGTCATGGGGGAAAGATCGCGATGCTCGGAATCCCGGTCCACGAGATGACGATCGACTGGCATGCCGTCATTTTCAAGATGTTGACCATCAAGGGCATTTATGGACGTGAAATGTACGAGACCTGGTACAAGATGACCGTCATGATCGAGTCTGGGTTGGACATATCGTCTGTCATAACCCACCGACTCCCATATACCGATTACGAGCAGGGCTTCGCCGCGATGCGCGAAGGAAGATCCGGCAAGGTGATCTTGGACTGGTCGTCCAGTTCGTGACACTATCCATTGGACCTCCAAGACGCTGACGAGAGTCTTCGATCTGATCCAGGGGTCCGAAAAGCCGAGGGATTCCGGTACGATCTTGCCCATTCTAACCCGCCGGGATCGTGCTTCGATGCCGGAGGTTCATGTGCTGCAATCCATGCAGTCGCTGCCCAACAGTCACTACCGGCGCTTATCCGTGAGCAGCTCAGACCACCACCCGAGGGTAAGGCTGTTGTGGAGCTGATTTGCAGCCATTTGCTGGAAATCCTGATGGATATCCTGAGGCATGGTCCGCAGGTCGAGGTTCTGCGGCCCGCTTCTCTCCGCAGCGCCGTCGCCAATGCGCACTTGCAGGCTGCGGTTGTCCACGAGCTCTCAGGAGGATCGGTCGCGAAACCCACGACCGGCGATATAGCACCCCAGGTCCAGGCGCTTCCGCCCTCGGTGATCACCTCAAAACCGGCCATACGTGATCACTTCAAAACCGGCCAACGGCCGCACCCAGGACAAAGTAGTTTTACCACGGCTCCGGCGTTCGGACAAGAGCGAAGTTTGGAATCGGGTAACGGCTGAGCACAGCGCGATCGGTTTTGCTTTCCGTTTTGCCCTCTTTCCCTTCTCTAAGCAGAAGTGTTTTCAGAACGGCCCGGAGCTGTCCAGGGCGCGCCGGGTCACCCGCGCGGAGCGCGGGTCGGGCGCGGCGGAGCGGACCCTGGACAGCGAGGACCGTTCTGGAAGATGGAGGTGAAGGGAAAGGGGGCATCCCAGACCGCACCCGCTGTGCGGGTGCGGCGGCCGCTCGGTTGCCGTCCGCTGGTGGAGCGAACCGGGAAGCGATCATCGGCTCGCTCCCGCCGCCAGGGGATCGACCTTGGTGCGCCAGCTGCGCGGCCCGCACTTGAGCACGTGCCCGTGATGGAGCAGGCGGTCGAGCATCGCGCTTACCGCCGCCACGTCGCCGAGCAGTTTGCCCCAGTCCTCGACAGGGCGGTTGGAAGTCAGCAGCGTGCTGGCCCGCTCATAGCGCCGCATCACGATCTCCAGCAGATCTTTGGCCGCGGTCAGCGGCAGCTTGCGCATGCCGAAGTCGTCGATGATGAGCAGCGGCACGGTCGCCGCCGTCTCCATGAACTCCTTGCGCGCGCCGTCGGCAACCGCATCGGCCAGGTCATCCAACAGCACGTGCGTTTCTCGGTACATCACGCGGTAGCCCTGTTGGATGGCGGCTTGGCCGATGGCTTGGGTCAAGTGGCTTTTCCCTGTACCGCCCGGACCCAAGAACAGTGCGTCTTCCCGCCTGCCGATGAAGGCGCACGTGGCCAGGTCGAAGACCAGGCTGCGATTCATCTTCGGATTGAAGGTGAAGTCGAAGTTGTCCAGCGTCTTGTGAGGGTCGCGGAACGCGGCCTGTTTGCGCCGCCGGTCGAGCAGCCGCTCGCTGCGCCGGGTCAGCTCGTCGGTGACCAGACACGAGATCAGATCGATCGGCGCCATGGCTTCGGCCTGCGCCTGGCGCAATCGGGTTTCCAGCACAGCGGCGATGCCGCCGAGCCGGAGCTGTCGTAACGCACGCTCTAATTCAATCAGGTTCATGCCTCGTTCTCCTTGGTTCTGTTCTCAATGCAGTCGCGGTATAGCGTGAGCTGGCGGATCAGGGGATCGACCTGCCGCAAACTCAGTGGCAGTTGGGGGTTCCGCTCCAGGTAGCGGCGCACGAAACGGTAGTCGCAGACGCCGAGTTCCAGGGCGGCGGCGCAGGCGTCGTCCACGCTGGCGGCGCCGTACTTCTTGGCCAGCGACAACACGCCCTGAATGCGGCGCACCGCGGTCTCACCGCGCTCGCTGTGCATTCCGCGGCAGAGCGCCCCGATCTGCGATCCGGCTTTGTCGGCGCGCCACAGGAGCTGCTGCGTTCCCGGCGGCGTTTGTCTGGGGCGGTCCTCGTCTTGGATTCGATGGCCCCCGCGCTTCTGCCGTAAGTGCTCCCCCAGCAACTGGCCCGTTTGCGGGTCCAACAGACGGACGTGGAGACCATCCCATTGCACCTGGACGCGCCGGCCGATCCAGCCCGGCGGCGCACCGTAGTAGGCCGCTTCGACTTCCACGCAGCCATCCAGATGCACCGTGCGCTCGCCGTATTGGTAGTAGCGGAAGGGCTCGAGGGGCAGCGGGAGCAGGGCGGGCCGCTCCTCGGCGAACATAACCGCGACCTGTCGTTTGGTGGTGCCGTGGATGCGCGTGTCGGCCCAGCGCGCTTCCCAGCGGTCCAGGTAGTTCTGAGCTTCCTCGAGGCTCTCGAAGCGGAGGCCCTTCAGCGGCGTTTTCTTCGCATGTCCGACGCCGCTTTCCACCTTCCCCTTTCGATCCGGATCCGCCTTTCGGCAGGGGAGAGCAACCGCGCCGTCATGCTGGAGCACATCGCGGTAGAGGGGATTGAGCGTGGGATCGCAGATGTCGGGGGCCAGCACGCCCTCGCGCAGGTTGTCGAGCACGACCACGCGAGTCACCCCGCCCAGTCTGCGAAAGGCCTTCTCATGCAGCTCGGCCCAGGTCTGCGAACTGGAACGGAAGACCAGCAGGCGAACCGACTTGCGGCTGTAGCCCAGCGTCAGCACGAACAGCCGCGTGCGCCGGTACTTGCCACTGAGCGGACCGCGGACCATCGGGCCGGCGCCGTAATCGACTTGCGCCTCTTCGTTATGTTGCGCGCAACATAACAAGCATTATGGTGAGTGCCGCGTCATGGTGAGAAACGCGCTGCCGGTTGCGCGCGTTCGGTGGCAGGCGTCGTAGTTTTCCGGCTCGCGCTTTCCATAACGCCCATCGCCGAAGATGTCGTA
>Ga0187878_1004782_pt1 | contig 10326 bp, 9 predicted proteins | sample June2016WEW_17_1_FD_132979 | JGI IMG/M metagenome (GOLD analysis project Ga0187878, IMG submission 132979) | Peatland microbial communities from SPRUCE experiment site at the Marcell Experimental Forest, Minnesota, USA - June2016WEW_17_150 | ecosystem: Environmental > Terrestrial > Soil >...
CAGTATCAGCCTCGAGTGCAGCGCGACAACCAGACGCGCATGACGCCGAGGGCTAACAGCTCGTACCAGCGCCAGAGTCAGTCGGGCAACGACCCCTACCAGTTGTACCGCTCTCCGAGGAAAGCGGCAGCGCCGCAGCCCGCCGACAGCGGGTCGCGCGCGTACGACCAACCGCAGGTTACGCGCAGCCAGCCAGCCCGGGGAGGCGCCTCGCAGCCTGGGTCCGCTTCTCAGGACATGCCGAAGATCACCCGCCCTAGCTCAGCGAGAAAGCCGCAGCCCGGAACCGGTGGCGCCGCGGCCCTCAAACCGAGCGTTGCTCGGGGCGAGCGCAAGTTCGCCGTCCCTGACGCCGAGTTCCGCGGTCCGAACAATGACCAGCAGGTCAGGGTCGTGCCGAAGGACAACCCCGCACAGTTGCAGGCCCGCATGCAGGACTCGATACGGCGCGAGAACCGGCAGCTCGGCAACTGGAATCCGAAGGTGATACCAAGCCGCGACGTTGTCGGGAACTCTATCCCGAAGGACACGATTGTGTTCAACCGCACCAACGTCGTGAACACCAGTATCACGATCAGCTACAGGAACATCATCGGTACCTTCGGGACGCCTGGGTTCGGTTTCCTGGTCGCACCTCGGTTCTTCGATGGCGCCGGTATCGCGTTCGGTGGGCGTCACCACCACGCCGCGATTTTCGTCAACTTCTTCTACCCCTACTACTTCTCGGACCCGTTCTTCGCTGGGTTCTGGTATGACGGGTATTACCCATCGGTCTACACGTACTTCGGTTGGTGCCCGGGCTGGGTGTACCCGACCCGGGTCTACTACGTGCCTACCGAGTACTGCTACGATCCGCCGGCAACCCCCTATCGCTATTACAGCGGCTCCAGCCTGGATACCGGGGGCGTGGACCGCGCCGTCGGCGATATCCAGCGGTCGTGGCTCGAGAGCGACATCGGCCCGCTATCGGCGCACCTCACTGACCAACTCGACATCCGAGTCTACTTCGATGGCGAGTATTCCTACACGACGACGACCGATGACTTCTACCAGATGACGCTGGACACGCTGACGACTACGCAGACGACGGCGATGGAGTTCGACGAGCCGATCTGGATCTCCAGTCACGAGGTGTTCGTGACCGGCAGTCAGGTGTTCTACGATCCGGACGGCGACCGTCACCTGCTGTACGTGTCCTTCCGGCTGCGGCATCTCGGCACCGGATGGTACCTGGTTGCGATCGGCACCTCAAAGGATCCGATCCAGCACGAGTACACGGATTTTCGGTACCAGTAAGACCGATAGCCAGCGTGCAGTCAGATGATGCAATGCAAACGGGACCCGCCGGTAGGCGGGTCCCGTGGCTTCTCGGGCACGCTATCCGGTTGGCCTACTTCATCTTCTGACCGTAGCGATCGAGCGATGCGAATTCCTCCATGCCCATGCGCGGTCGGCGGTCCGGCTTATCGTCCGGCACGCCCACCGGCGTCAGCGCCACTACTCGCATCTCTTCCGGAATCCCCAGCACCTCTTTCACCTTTGCTTCCTCGAACGCGCCGATCCAGCAGGTGCCGTACCCCAGTGCTGTCGCCGCCACGATCATGTTCTGCATCGCGATCGCCACATCTACCGGGTACCATTTCTCATTGACTCCGGGCTTGCCAACGCCGGCGATGATCGCGCCAGCGTCCGCCAGCCACATCTGACCGGAGCACGCCTCGGCCAGCCTGCGGCGCTGTCCGTCTTCGCGGACCACGACGAAATGCCAGGGCTGCCGGTTCGCCGCCGAGGGCGCTTGCCGCCCCGCCTCCAGGATCGCCCTGAGATCGTCCTCAGGCAGCGGTCGAGACAGGAACTTGCGGATGCTGCGCCGGTTCATGATCGCGGTTACGGTATCCACATTCGCCTCCCGTTCAGAGTCCTATGGGCGTTCGCCCAATGAAGTAACACTGGGCGACCGTCCTCTTTCAGCCATTCGCTGGTCTTCTGATGACTTTCGCCCTTACTTCCGTGGGCGAAAGTCATTGGTTGCTGCGCTATTTCTCCCGGACCTCGCCCAGCACCTCGCGCAGTCGCGCCGCTGGGAGTGCGCCCTCTCGCAGTACCCTGGGCGGAGACACCATGAAGCTCAGCACCGTCGATTCCCGCCCGAGCGGCGCCGGGCCCGCGTCGAGTATCAGCGGAACGAGGCCCTGCAACTGCTCGTAGGCCTCTTCCGCGGTATGCGATGCCGGCCGCCCGCTGATATTCGCGCTGGTGCTCGCGAGCGGCACCCCGGCCTGGCCGGCAACGAGTCTTGGAACCATGTGGGCAGGCAGGCGCAGCCCTACGCTCTGGAGGCCCGCGCAGACCGGCGCGGTCAGCTCTCGGCAGCTCCCCACGATGATCGTCAGGGGCCCAGGCCAGAACTGCTGCATGACGCGCACGGCATTTCCCGGCACATCGCGGACGCACATGGCGACCTGCGCCATATCGTGCAGCAGCAGCGACAGCGGCAGTTCGCGTCCGCGCTGCTTCACGCGATAGATCATATCCACGGCCTCCTGCCGGCCCGGATCGCAGACCAGGCCGTAGACGGTGTCCGTGGGCACCACAACCAGCCCGCCGGACCGTATGGTCGCTGCCGCCTGCTCGATCGCCTGTGGGTCCGGATCGTGCGGGTCGACAGAGATGAGCTGAGTCTCGACTTTCACCATTGCTCTAGCCCTTTCGCCAGCCGATGACCACACGTTCGATGCCCCCGTAATCCCGCAGGGCTTCGACGGTGCGCAGCCCGGCTGTCTCCAGCAGCTTCGTCACCTCGGGAGCCTGCCCTGCGCCCACCTCCAACGCGGCGAACCCCCCTGTACGAAGATGGCCCAATAGCTGTGCACCGAGTCGGCGAATGAGCTCCAGCCCATCGGGGCCGCCGTCGAGCGCCCAGCGCGGCTCGTAGTTCCGGACCTCGGGCTGCAACTCAGGGAACTCGTCGGCGCGGACATAGGGAAGGTTTGCGACGACGCAGTCGAACTCGCCGCGCAGGCCGTCAAGCAGGTCGCTGCATAGGAGATGCACGCGGCCGGCTGCGTCATGGGTGACCACATTCTCCCGCGCCAGCCGCAGCGCGTCCAGCGAGACGTCCGCCGCTGCCACGTGTACCTGGGACATCTGTCTGGCGAGCGCCACCGCGATCGCGCCGCTCCCCGCGCCTACGTCAGCGATGAACTGCGCTCCGAGCCCCTGCGCCCGCTCGATCACCGCCTCCACCAAAATCTCCGTCTCCGGCCGAGGGATGAGCGCTGCCGGGGTGACGCGGAAGGTGAGGCCGTAGAACTCGGCGCGGCCCAGAATGTAGGGAAGTGGTTCGCGCCTGAGCCGGCGGGAGAGGAGCGTTTCGAGCCGCGCCGTCTGCGCGGGAGTCAGCTCTTCGTCGGGATGCAGGAAAAGCCAGGCACGCCCGCGCCCCGTCACCTCACTGACGAGCAGTTCCGCGTCCAGCCGCGCCTCGTCGATGCCGACGGAGGACAGCCGCTGCCTCGACCTCGAGATTGCCTCCGTGATCCTCATGTCGCGCCCAACGGCCCAGCGTAGAACGCAGAAAGCAGGAGTTCGCCTCCTGCCGCCGCTTCACCGCTCGACGGGAGCTTGATCCTGACCCCTATCAGCGCGCTGCGGCTTGGGTCATCCGCTGCAGCCGCTCATGCTCCTGGAGCGCATCCAGTATCTCCCCGATACCCCCATCTATGATCGCTGACAGGTTGTGCCAGCTTCGCCCGAGGCGGTGGTCGGTGAGACGCGACTGCGGGAAGTTGTATGTGCGGATCTTCTCACTGCGATCCCCAGTGCCGACCTGACTGCGGCGGGCCTGCGCGATCTCGGCCTGCTGCTGCTCCCTGGCTATCTCGTACAGCCGAGCGCGCAGCACGCGGAGCGCCTTTTCCCGGTTCTGGAGCTGGGACCGCTCGTCCTGGCAGGCGACTACCAGGCCGGTCGGCTTGTGGGTGATGCGCACCGCGGTCTCATTCTTCTGTACATTCTGCCCGCCGGCGCCCGCCGAACGGTAGGTGTCGATCTGCAGATCGGCCGGGTTGATCTCGATCTCGACGTCCTCCACCTCCGGCAGCACCGCCACTGTAGCCGCCGAGGTGTGAATCCGCCCCGAGCTCTCGGTCACGGGGACCCGCTGCACCCGGTGCACCCCACTTTCGTGCTTCAGCCGGCCGAACGCCCGACGACCTTTGATCGAAACCACGATCTCCTTGTATCCCCCGATATCACCGAGATTCTGGCTCATCACTTCGGCCTGCCAGCCCATCTGCTCCGCGTGGCGCATGTACATTCGAAGCAGATCGCCGGCGAACAGCGCTGCCTCCTCACCGCCCGTTCCGGCTCGGATCTCGAGAATGGAGTCGCGGTCGTCGTCCGGGTCTCGCGGGGCAAGCTCCTCCTCGAGACGGGCTGCCAGCTCCCCTTGCCTCTCCCTGAGCCGCGCAAGCTCCTGCTCCAGCTCCGCGTCGTTCTCTTCCGCCAGTAGAGATTCCGCTTCCGCGATATCGCCCTCGACCTGCAGGTACTCGCGGAAACACTCGACCACCGGCTCCAGGCGCGCGCGAGCTTTGCCGATCTCGCGCATCTTCCGCGGGTCAGCAATCACCCCGGGCGTGCCGAGCTGCTCTCCCAGCTCCTCGTACTGCCGGGCCACCTCGGGTAGTCTTTCTCTCAGCGCTGCATTGAGCATAGCGTTACAACCCGTCCGCCGCGCAAGGGCCTGGCGGCGCCTGATGTTCGTCTACCTGCGTGAATCGGCGGCTCGCGGCCGTCAGGCAGTGGCCTTCACGCCGTCCAGCTCCAGCGCCCCGTCCAAAGCCTTGATCGCCACCTCGACCTGGTCGGGCGTCGGCTCTTTCGTGGTTATCTTCTGCAGCAGCATCCCAGGCCAGACCAGCGCGCCGAGGATGGGCGAGGACTTATACTTCCCCGCCAACCTGATCAGCTCGTAGGCTATTCCGGCCACGATCGGGAGCACCAGCAGCCGCGACAGCAATCGCAGCGCCAGCGTGGGCCAGCCCATCAGCGCGTGCACCAGGATCCCCACGAACAGCACCATGAAGATGAAGCTCGTGCCGCAGCGCTGATGGAGCGTGCGGTAGGGCTCGGCGGCATCGACGGTGTATGCCCCCGTCGCCTCATAGGAATGGATGACCTTGTGCTCAGCACCGTGGTACTGGAACACCCGGCGCATATCCGGCATCAGCGACGATAGCGAGATAAACAACACGAAGAAGATCAGCCGCACCATGCCCTCGACCAGATTCATAGTGAAGGAATGTAGATGCAGTTTCTGGATCGCCGCGCTGGGGGCCAGCACGAAGCCGCCGATGGCGATGGCGAGGGCAGCGGCGATGGAGATGGTGTAATGGAGCGCGCTCGGCGGCTTGATCCCCTCTCCTCTCGAGGCCGCGTCCGCGGAGGCGATCAAGGAGCGGTAGCCTATCATCAGCGCGTCGATCAGCGCCGGCGTGCCCCGGACGATCGGCAGATTCAGCAGCCGGTGGCGCCTGCTCAGGGGTTTCCAGGGCTTCTTGTCAAGCTCGATCTCACCCGTGGCGAGCCGGAAGGCGGTCGCGTAGCCTTTGCGCCCGCGGATCATCACGCCCTCGATGACCGCTTGGCCTCCGTAGGAGAAGTGATCGCCAGCGCCGGCAGAAGGGATGGGCTGCTCGTCGGCGACTGGAAGCTCCTGAGAGATCGGTTTCTGCTGATCCTGCACTGCTGCCACCCCGACGTACGAAATGGCTGCTCGCGCAGACGCGAGCAGCCAAGGACAAAAGCTCTTCAGCTAACGCTTGGCGGCCTTCGCGGCCCGAGCCCGGGTCGGCCGCGCCTTCGGCATCGCCGGAGGCTTGGTCTGCTTGGCTTTGGCTTCATCCGCTTGCTGCTGGTAGCGCACGTACCGCTGCTGGAACCGCTCTACCCGGCCCTCTGTGTCGACGATTTTCTGCCGGCCGGTGTAGAACGGATGGCACTGCGAACAGATGTCAACCCGGACCTCGGGGACAGTTGCTCTGGTCACAAACGTGCTGCCGCACGCGCAGGTCGCGCGCGCCGGCCGATAATTCGGATGAATACTCGCTTTCATCGCTCAACTCCTAGGGACGTTCGCCCAATGAAGTAACATCGGGCGAACGTCTTCTTTCAGGTATTTGCTGGTCTTATGATGACTTTCGCCCTTACTTCTTTGGGCGAAAGTCATTAGGGATCGAAGCACCCCCCACCTGCGCTATGATACCCGAAGCCGCCTTCCAGTGTCAATCTGCGCGCGGGCCCGCGGCATCGGCAACCCATCCGTGGCGGCCACACCCACACAAGTGTACCGATCTGTTCATGGTGCCGACATAGGGCAGCGGTATTGTATCCTCACGAGCAACTCGATGAGCGTGAATCCCTTGCGGAACCGTCCGGCACCTCCCCGGGCGGTTTTCGCGTCTATGAACACCGCGGCACCCATCATTCCGCATCCGGCGCCAGCAGGCTGATGCCCTTGTAGCGCTCGTAGAGGCGGATGATGTCCAGTTTGATTTCCGGCGACAACTGCTCGTTGGGCCGACTGCCAAACCCCAGGTCGGGATCGCGGCAGACTACCCCAAACGCCTGCTGGATCGCCTCCTCTCGGGTGAGTCCGCCGCCAGCGGCGTCACCCGTGTCGTACGGGCGCAGGAAGTAGGAGAGAGGACGGCCCAGCACTCTGCCGTACTTCTCGAGCGTCGATCGCTTCACCCAGACCTGCTTCTCCACATAGGACACCGCGCGCTGGCTCATCCCGATCTGTTCGGCGAGCTCCTGCTGCGTGAGATCCATGACCTCACGCGCCTCCCGTATCCTTCGTCCAACATTTACTTCTGGCATATGTTCCGCCTACTCACGATCACCCGCGCCAAGGCAGGTGAGCAGCAGTTTCAGACATTTCCAGCCTCATTGATAGACATACCACATCGAAGAACTGCTTTTCGAGAAGATATCCAGTTTCCTGTTTTCTTCAGCGACAATCATTCGCAGACACTAGCATATTTCATACGTTTTATGGTATATTACCTTGTGTATAGACATATGAAGAACGGCGAAATCGGGTCTTATCGGCGCTTAGGTACTGGAAGAACCAATATATTCTTGTGAAAGGCGGAATGTGCTGAGAATCCTGAGGGTGCCAATCTACCACGAAGGGACGTTCCGGGCGATCGTCTCAGCGGCGACGACGACCGGCTTCTGCCTGTCCTATGCGGGTGAATCCTGGGAGCCGGTCGAGGAGAGTGACGAATTCGGAGTCTACCGACCGGCTCGGGACGGTGGCGGCCTATCTCTCATACAGGAGCGCGTTGAGAGCTACGAGCTGTTCTTCTATAGCCGCCTGCTGGAAGGGCAATGCGGCACAGACGGAGTTCTGCGACCGAGGACCCAGCTCCGTCGCGGACCCAATCGCGCTCTGCGGGGCGGGCGGGCGAGCACTGGTCCTGGAAAGGGGGCGAGGCTATGATCGGCGGGAGTGGAGTCCTCCCCCGGCTGGTGACCCGATACATCGAGCTGGCGGATCGCTGCTACCGCGTCGCCGTCACCGCCCACGATCCCACCGGCAGGTTCCAGAAGGGCCACGCCGGCCCGCGCTCGCACCCGGAGATGCTCAAGAAGGCAGACCTGGATGCGGCGCTGCTGCGCATCTACGACAGGTTCTTCTCGGAGCCGCCCGCAGAGGCGTCTTCCTCCGCCCGCACCTCGACCTCGAACAGCCGCTGCCACGGCAGTGATACGCGAATTCGCTCGGGGAACGCGCTCGTCGCCCCGAGCAGATCGGAGTAAGCCAGGTGGGAAAATGGCTGTAGCTGCTCTTGCACGAACCGCTGGATCTCGGGCGCGAGATCGCCCAGAACGAATGGGCTGGCGCCGATCGAGGCGGCTCGCTCACCCGCGAGCTTGCGCACACAAGACTGGTAGCCGTAATCGTCCACGAGCCGGCAAGCGATGAAATCCCGCGCCGCCTCGTTCTCCGTCGCATCCGGCGGGGCCTCGGTGTCGCCGCCTACGGAGGCCGCGATGCAGAGCTGGGCGATAACGGTTCCGAGGGTGTTGGCGGCGGTATTCCACCCCGCGAACGCAGCGAGATGACCTGCCCCGACGCGCTGCAGCGCCGCAACCAGCTCGGGGTCGACGCCATTGCAGTACGCGAGATCGGCCAGGCCGACGAGCGCGCCATTCACCGATGCGGCGCGAGTGCTCGCAGCCAGCATATCCGCCTGCGCGGCGAGAGCCGGCGAGAGTCCCGGCGGCGGGGCTTCGGCGATGTCACCCTGCGCGCCGACCGGAGTGTGGATCGCGAGATCGGCATCGGATCCATGGTGTGTCACCCGCGCTCCAGCCGCGCGGATCTGGCTCTCGACTGTCTGCGATATCGGTTGGTGCTCGAACCGCGGTATGAGGGCGGCGCCCTGGGGGGACGCGTACTCGACAGCGATCCGGAGCGGCCGCCGGGCGGTCGCGTGGTGCCGGGCCATCAGCACCATGCCGACCTCGTCGGCGCCGGGATGGATGGCGACCTGGTCTGCGACGCGGAATTCATCGACCTGTCCGCGCAGCGCCAGCAGCTCCGGGACGTGGATCCCTACCGGGGCCGAGTCTTCCTGGGCGAGAACGAGGTAGTCGATAACCCCATCGGCTGTGAGCTTGATCAGCGCCCTGTTCACGGCGTGGTTGCGGCGGCGGACCGCCAGGTATCGCGCAAGCGCGTCGGCGCCGAGCCGAGACGTGACCGAATCGAGCTGCGGCTGCAGATCGGCCTCGCCGAGCCGCTGAACTCGGTCCACAAGCTGCGAATACTCGCCGAGCCCGAGGTGCAGGCACATGGACTCGGCGTCCGTCACCGTCGTGCCGAGCCGCATGATGATGCCGAACGCGTAGATCACGCCGTCCGGTCGTCGCCGGCGCAGCTCTCGCAGAGAATCGAGTCGCCGCAGCGCCAGGTCGGCCTCCACGACTGGCGTGCGAGACGCGACCAGGCCGCCGTAGCACAGCATATCCGCGGATACGACGAAGCGATCGGCGCGGCAGCGGGCCAGCCAGTCGGCAATGGCATCGCAGTTGCCGGGCCGGGTGTACCAGCCAAGGTGTTCTCTAGGCGGCATGAGCAATCGCGCTCCCGAGATCGCCGCGAGCTGCTGAGGGAACAGGCGATTGCAGGGCCGATCGTCGAGAGCAATGAAAGCGATGGTGAGAGGTGGTATGACAGCGCGCCTCCGGTTGGTTTGGCGCATTGTACAAAAGAGGAAGGGCAAGAGGCAAGCCGTCTGAAGCGGCTGAAGCTTCTGCCCATCCAAGGGCAGAGGGGCAGGAGACCAAAGGCTGCGGCGTTTCCGTCAGCCGACGGACGCCGCTGAGCTCCTGCCCTGCGCCGTATATGTTAGCTCGCGCGGTCGGTCCCGAGGACGCGCATCACTTCCTCGATGCTGGTGATGCCGTCCATTGCCTTGCGCAGCCCATCCTGAAGCATGGTCACCATGCCGGACTCGATGGCGGCCTGGCGCAGCTCCGCGGTGGTGGCGCGGCGTACTGTCAACTCACGCAGCCGGTCGTTCATCTCGAGCAGTTCGAAGAGCGAGGTGCGGCCGCGGTAGCCGTAGCCTCGGCATTCGTCGCAGCCTTTGCCGAGAGAGAACCGAGCCTTGGCAATGTCCAGCGTGGTTTCCTTGTACAGGTACTGGAGGATCTCCGCATTTGGCTCATACCGGGCCTTGCATTTCTCGCATACCCGGCGCACCAGACGCTGGGCCAACACGGCGGTGACCGCGGCCCCGATCAGGAACGGCTCAACCCCCATGTCGAGCAGACGGCTGATAGTGCTGGGCGCGTCTGCTGGCCGCATAGATGTCAGCACGAGATGGCCGGTCAGGGCAGCCTGAATGCAAACCTCGATCGTCGCCAGGTCCTCGATGTCCCCGACCAGGATGATGTCGGGATCGGCGCGCTTGAAGTAGCGCATGGCGACCGAGTACGTCAGCCCCATCTTGCGGTTGACGTGGACCTGCATCACGTTTCGCATGCGGTAGATCACCGGATCCTCTATGGTGACGATCTTTCTGGTCAGCGAGTTAAGGGTATTGAGCGCGGAGTAGAGAGTCGTTGACTTGCCTGACCCCGCGGGGCCGACCACGATCATCAGGCCGGTCGGCTCGGACACCTTGCGCTCGAATACCTTCTGCATCTCGGGGTAGAATCCGAGCTTATCCAGCCCGACGAGGGTACTGCTCTGGTCGAAGATGCGGACCACGGCTCCTTCGCCGTAGATCGCAGGAACCGTGATCG
>Ga0187878_1004788_pt1 | contig 10314 bp, 8 predicted proteins | sample June2016WEW_17_1_FD_132979 | JGI IMG/M metagenome (GOLD analysis project Ga0187878, IMG submission 132979) | Peatland microbial communities from SPRUCE experiment site at the Marcell Experimental Forest, Minnesota, USA - June2016WEW_17_150 | ecosystem: Environmental > Terrestrial > Soil >...
ACCTGCCTTATCAATAATTGATTCATATAAACATTTTCTTTCCAAAACAAAACAAATACCTGAAGATCTTTACGAGCAGTACTACAACTTTATAGGTTTTACAGGTAAGCTCATAAAAATAAAAACAAAGACTGAAACGATGGCCCTCGATGAACTGAAAGAAGAGATCTCGTCCACAAAATTGCTTTCTTTCCGCGGCTGGCTTCTCGAAAAAATTTCTGAAATGGAACCAACACCCAACAATAAAAACGGGTATCATATTAACTCGAATTAGTACTACGGATTAATATTAGTACGATATTTATACATTCATACATCATTTCATCCCTTAGTCATTTAATTAAAATTTTGCAGTTGTTATATTTGTGAATACTCACAGATTAATAAATAACAGAAAGTAAATATGCCAGTAATTATCACAGGAAATAATTTAACTATAGAGGATGTATATAACGTTGCTCTCAATAACGAGAAAGTAGAACTGCACCCGGAAGCTATTGAAAGATTAAAAAATTGCAGGTCTTTCATTGAAAAGAAAATAGAGCAAAGAGAGATAATGTACGGTGTCAACACGGGCATCGGCGAATTCTCCGAGATCGTGCTTACCGACGAACAGGTAAAAGACTTTCAAAAATACCTTATCTACAATCATGCGGCTGGCATCGGCGAACCTGCACCGATAGAACACATACGGGCAGCGATGCTTTCCAGGGTCAATGTTCACGCAAAAGGGTACTCCGGATGCAGACCGGTTATAACCGAAACATTGGTAGAAATGCTTAATAAAGGAGTTACGCCCGTAGTCTGCAGCAAAGGCAGTGTTGGTGCAAGCGGAGACCTTGCCCCTATGAGCCAGATGGCTCTTCTGCTCTTAGGCGAAGGTGAAGCATTTTATAAAGGCGAGAGATTGCCCGGAAAGACCGCTATGGAAAAAGCCGGTATAAAAATCCCCGGCCTTAAAGCAAGAGATGGGCTTGCAGCGATAAACGGCAGCAACCTTATGACAGGTATGGCTTGCATTCAGATTTACGAAACGGAAAGACTGCTTAAACAGGCAGAGATCGCCTCTGCAATGACACTGGAAGCATTAATGGCTAATATGAAACCTTATGATGCAAGACTGCACAAATTAAGAGGCTTTCGGGGAGCAGTTACCTCCGCTGAAAATATTAAAAGGGTCATTGAAGGTTCGGACCTCCTTGGAAAAGTGAAAGTTAAAGTTCAGGATGCATACAGTATGCGTTCGACCCCGCAGGTGATCGGCGCTGCAAGGGACCAGCTGAGATGGACGAGAGAACAGATTGAGATTGAGCTTAACGGTGTTGCGGACAACCCTATCTTCCTTGCGGAAGACGGCATTGTTCTAACAGGTGCTAATTTTCAGGGCTCCCCTATCAGTGTTCCTCTTGATATGCTCGGAGCAGCAATTACTATGGTGTGCGTTATTTCCGAAAGACGGCTGAACCGTTTGATGAACCCGGCGCTTAGTGTTGGACTTCCTGCATTCCTGACCAAAGGTGCGGGAATGTACTCAGGTCATATGCTCAGCCAGTACACAGCAGATATGATGATAGTGGAGCAGAGAATATTATCAGTTCCCGCATCCATACAATCCATACCCGCGGCAGCAGACCAGGAGGATTTTGTCAGTATGGGTATGAACACAGCTCTTAAGACAAGACAAATACTCGACAATGCTTACGGAATACTCGGAATAGAGTTCATAGCAGCGGCACAGGCTCTCGACTTCAGACAGTACAAATTCGGCAACGGAACACAAGCCGCCCATAGAACTGTAAGGCAGTATGTAGAACATCTGGAAGAAGACAGACCGTTGTATAAAGACCACAATAAAATGATGGAAGCAGTAAAATGCAGGGCGATATTAACCGCTGTCGAAAATGAGATAGGCGAGCTTAAGACTTATTGATCATAAATACTTCTTTGCCCAAACCGCTATCAATTTTCCCACATAGCGGGCATCAACCTTATTCAGCATTAGATGATCTATATTATCCAGTGAGATAAAGCTTTTAGGCTGTCCCGCAGTTTCAAAAATATTTAATCCGTTCTCAATGGAGCCGTAAGTATCAGCCGGAGAATGCATTACGAGAAGGGGCTTTTTTAATTTTCTTATGAACGGTTCAAGATGATGGCTCTCGATGTCCTCAAAAAAATCCCTCGTTAATTTAAATTTCACACCTCCGATTTCCGTTTCAGCAATACCATCACGCAATGCTTTCTGCCTTGTTTTCGGAAGCTTCCCGGAAAGATTCGAGGGCTCCGAAGGGGATGCTATTGTAACAACAGCTTTGACCGATGGTATCGAATTAGCTGTTTCCAGAACAATACACCCGCCAAGAGAATGACCGGCAAGCAGTTTCGGTTCGCCGAAATTATTCTTCAAATATTCCGCTGCATCCACCATATCCTCCAGCATCTTCGAATAATTCATATCCGTAAAATTTCCCTCACTTTCTCCTAATCCCGTGAAATCGAACCTGAAAACCGCAATACCTTCATCGGTCAAAGCCGAGCTGATATTCACCATCGCTTTTAGGTCCTTTGTACAGGTAAAGCATGGCACAAGCATTGCGAACGTTCCGGCGTTACCCTTATCGGGCAGGTCAAGCGCAGAAGCCAGTATATAGCCCCGTCTGTTAGTGAAGTATATCTTCCTCAAATGCATGATTAAAAAGCTAAATTAATAGGCTTATTATTCTGTAAAATATGCAATTCGCATAGAACTATAAATTCATAAATGATGTTATTTATTAACAATAAGGGGAGTATATCTATACGTAAACCAGTTCTTCAATTCCGGATTAATAATTAATGAATTAAGCAATAATATTACAAAATATCTAAATCAAAACATTTAATATGATAGCAAAAATTTTATCAATTTGCACAGTTATTACACTGTTTACTCTATCTGCAATAACATTCTCTCAGGGCTTCAATAGCGTTTACTCAAAGGATGGAAGCGATGTTGTAGCTGTTGGAGTGAGCGGTAATTTATTCCGGTCGGGAGACGGGGGAAATACCTGGAGCAGTTATTCCCTTGGTTTTAGCAATCTCAACTGTGTCTTTGCAATGAATCAATCTATATGGATAACAGGCAGCAGCGGTCAGTTTTATTTCTCGTCTAACAACGGTGTTACATGGAGCAATCAAACCCTCTTAGCCGGTAGTATGAACCTTAATTCAGTATTTTTTACAGATGCAAATAACGGCTGGATCGCAGGCGATAACGGTTCTATTTTGAGAACATCGAACGGAGGTTTAAACTGGAGCCCTCAAACTACCCCTGTAACCTCCAGCTTAAAATCGATAAAACTTTCAAGCAGTACAAACGGCATAGCGTGCGGGACAGGAGGAACCATTCTCTATACAACCAATGGAGGCACAAACTGGCTGCAATATACTACACCTGTAACTAAAGATCTTCTTTCTATCAATAGAAAATCGAATACAATAATTGCGGGGGCAGCAGACGGTATTGCAATAAGATCAACCGATAACGGCACTTCGTGGAGTGTCATAGATTACTACATCGACACAAAATCAGATATTGAATCTGTTTTCATGCTGGATGCTAATACATATTACTCGGTGGGCGGAGGAGGATTCATCAGGAAATCTACCAATGGAGGCTCAACATTTTTATTCCAGACAAACCCAATGATGGCTAATCTGGTTTCTATCTATTTTTATGACAGTAATCACGGATGGGCTGTAAGCTCTCTTAATAATGCTGTCATACGAACAACCGACGGAGGTTCAACATGGATTTTGCCTCAAAACACCACAGTTACATTTTCATGGGCTCAGAAGCAAGCGGGTTCTGGAAACATAGGGAACGGATTTTGTCTGCACCCGCATAATAAAAACGGTATCTTTATAGCAATGGGCAGCCAGATATACCGGAGTCTTAACAAAGGCGAGAACTGGACATTGATTGGTACCCTGCCCTCATCTCCCGCACATTCTTTTTATGTTTCACCCAACGATACGAATAAGATGCTGGCTTCAGTCGGAAGCGCAGGCGGACATGTATACAGAAGCACCGACTACGGTCAGACATGGTCTATAACGTGGGGGCCGGGTCAGCTGACTTCATACGGCATGCCGATGGAGATGAACCAGAACAATCCCGATACTGTTTTTCTCGGTCCGGATAACAGCATACTGCTTCGTTCAACGGATTTCGGGCTAACGTGGTCAAACTGGAGCACCCATGTATTCAGCAGCCCATGCGATTTCGCCGTGGTCTATCGTAACTCTAATGTTATGTACTGCGGTGACGGTATTACCGGCTCAGGCAGCGGTCAATTCCTAAAATCCACTGATGCCGGGATGAACTGGACACTCATACATACCGTTTCAGGTTCGGAGATTCCCATGATAGGAATATCGGCGCATGATCAAAATCTTGCTATTCATACTACATGGAGCTCCGGAGGTGTCTGGAAAACGACAGATCAATGGCAGAACTTTACACAAATGACGGGTACAGGAAATTGCTGGGCAGGCGATATAGCTAAAGATGATCCTTCCGTTATGGGTTACGGTACGTACGGGTCTACCATTTATTTTTCAACCGATGGCGGAGCATCTTTCACTTCATCCAATTCACCGAGCTCACCCGAAGCAGGGATGCTGTTCTATGACAGGGGCAATCTGTTCATACAGCACGGCAACGGTGTTTACAAATTGATAGTAAATTATAACGTGGTTACAGCTGTTTCACAAATATCGAGCGAAATACCGAAACAGTTCGAGCTAAAGCAAAATTATCCGAACCCTTTTAATCCGAGTACAACCATAAAGTATAATGTCGGCAAGCTGTCTTACATTCAGATAAAAGTCTATGATGTAGTGGGACGCGAAGTGAGGACTCTCGTGAACGGTGATCAGGCACCGGGAACATACACGGTTAATTTTTCCGGAGATAATATTGCAAGCGGTGTGTATTTCTATTCATTGATATCCGACGGCAGCAGGTTGGATACGAAGAAGTTCATTTTGAATAAGTGATATGTGACTTACAAGGGGCTGCAGTCCCGGTCTTTAAAAAATAATTGTATGAAAAAAATAGTTTCTGTTTCGGTTACTATGATACTTTCGCTCACTATTGGTATTAACTGCCTATTATCATTCAATGATGGTATTTTCGGTTTGACCAAAAGAGATGGCGCAATCGGATGTATCTGCCACGGAGGCGGTAACCCATCCCCTTCCGTACACGTTTGGTTCGTCGGTCCCGACAGCGTTGCCGCCGGACAATCAGCAGTATTCAGATTATACCTGGCGCATGGTCCCGCTATTACCGGAGGATTGGATGTAGCATCATACCTGGGCGTGATAGATACGCTGCCTATAGATACTATACTTCAGCGTAAAGCTCAAACGAATGAGCTCTCGCACAAATATCCCAAACCCTTCGTTAATGATACGGTCTATTGGACCTTTAAATACACCGCTCCCCTGACTCCTATGTATGACACCCTCTACGCTAACGGCAACAGCACCAATAATAATGGTATCCCGGATTCTCTTGATAAATGGAATTTTGCTGATAATTTTATAATTAGAGTATATAACCCGATCGGTATCAGACCGATATCATCCATTGCAAATACATTTTCCCTTTCTCAGAACTATCCGAATCCTTTTAACCCCACCACTAAAATTCGTTACAGCTTACATGAAAAAAGCTACGTGACGCTTGATATATTTGATATTACAGGAAGGGGTTCCGCTCTTATCGTTGATAAGCTTCAAGATCCGGGTGAGCATGAGATTACCTTCGACGGGAAGAGATATTCAAGCGGAGTTTATTTTTACAGGCTGAGCGTTTTTTCACTCCAAAACGACTCAAAGTTACTTTTTTCGAGCATAAAAAAAATGATATTGGTTAAATAAATTCAAATTTTCTCTCACTTTCGTCACGGAATCAATTAACCTATTGCAAATTTGGGAATGTGCGGTTATATTTAGTGAATCCGAGAGAGAATATTTAATAAACCATATTTTCATAACTTAATTAAAATCCAATGAAATTTTTTACTTTTTTAAACAGGACAAAAACACTGCGGATTTTACTGTTACTGATAATGGCATTAGGAGGAACAATGCTGTTACAGGCACAACCGTTAAATGATAACGATTACAGGTTCGATCTGCCTACGAAGAAGTACCTGAATACCTTTATACCGCCTCAGTATATGGTGCCGATGACCGTTACTGATGCGAACGGATACGATAATTTTCAGATCGGTACTAACTATTCGGAACAGGGCATGACTGTTAATCCGAACAACCCTTTGCAAATGATGTTCGGTGTTAATAACACTTCAGCGCTCAGCATCTGGTACACGACAGATGGTCTCAACTGGAACGTAGCCGGTGCTTCATACCCGGGTGGAACATGCTGTGACCCATGGACTGCTTATGACAGCGTGGGAAATCTTTTCTTCAGTGTACTCGTGAGTGCCAACTACGTAGCCAGATCAACAAACTTTGGACAAACATGGGGCGGATTCGTTTATGCATGTCCGGGCACTGATAGGAATTCTATCGCTGCAGATTATACGGGAGGACCTTATGCTAATAATCTTTACACTTCTGCCTGGTCACCCAATTGCAGTTTTTGCAGAAGCACAGATCACGGCGCATCGTGGACAACAATTTATACTACTTCTAATACAACTCCCGGCAATATGATATGTGTCGGACCTTCACCAAACGGTGCTGTACAGGGCGGAAGCGTATATTTTGTGTCTATTACAGGTTCCAATCCGGCACCATCCACATTCAACTTCTTCCGTTCTACAGACGGCGGTGCATCAATGCAAGTAATGAGCTCAGGCGCTATTTCACCGGGTTATGTTGGAACTTTGAATTCAGCAAGCAGGCTTGTAATTAACAACGCAAGGACACGACCCTATCCGATGATAGCATGTGATAACAGCTATGGAACCTACAGGGGAAGATTATATTGCGTGTATTCATCTAACGTACCTGCAGGCAACGGTAATAAACCGGATATCAAGTGCCAGTATTCAACCGATGGCGGAGCAACATGGTCGTCGGAAGTCATAGTTAACGATAATGCAAATCCCACAATAAGCGATCAGTGGTACCCGGCGATCTGGTGCGAAAAAACCACAGGCAAGCTTTATGTAAAATGGTATGACACTAGAAACAATCCTTCTACCTACGGCGTTGATGTCTACGCATCATACAGTACAAACGGCGGACAGAGCTTCGTGACAAACCAGAAGTTAACCAATGCGAACTGGACGTATCCGTGCCCGGGATGTTCACCCAATACTAACTGCTACATGGGCGATTACGATGCTATTGTTGGCAACCCGTTATGCGGATTCGCTGTATGGTATGACGGCAGGAACTGCACTTTCCAGAATATGGGTTCATATTTCCCGGATTTTGCACTGCTGACAAGACCGAGTACACTCACAATGAACGGTGTAAACGATAGTTCATTCGTCTTCGTTAGCGTTCCTTCTGTGAAGCTATATACAGATAAAGCAAAATTCACGGCAACGGTATCGCCAATTCCCCCGACAGGTACAATTACTCTGAGCTTTCTCAACAGGTCAAACTATAATTCTCAGGATTCACTTACCGCATACCCTGATTCACTCAGGATGAGAATAAAGACATCGGGAGGAGTAACAAATCAAGCCTATACAATTACACTGCTGGGTAAAGGTTCGAACGGAACACCAATACATATGCGTACAATTTCATTAACCGTGATAACCGGTATCAATCTTATCGGAAGCGAAGTACCGATAGATTTCAAACTGTACCAGAACTATCCGAACCCGTTCAACCCGACCACACAGATAAGGTTTGATCTTGCAAAAGCAGGAATCGTAAAACTGAGCGTGTATGATATTAACGGCAGGCTCGTACAGACTTTACTTAATACAAATTATTCAGCCGGAAAGTATAACGCAGAATTCGATGCAAAGAACTTCTCCAGCGGAATATACTTCTACAAGCTTGAGACACCGGATTATACGAGCATTAAGAAAATGATCCTTGTGAAGTAAACAATATTATTAATCGTTCCAAAACACAATTTTGGAACAAATAAAACCTGTCAGGTCCATGATCTGACAGGTTTTTTATTTACCTTGGTGCTAATTTGACCCAATTTTACTCCTAAAACACACAAAATATGCCCATTTTTTCATGAGTTTGAGTTTTCATAACCTCCTTAAATATATAACAGATAGCCCAAATACCCCGCTCAAAATTTTATGATTTTAAGGAAAATCTGTACTTGACATCTCATTTTATTTTACACTATATTTGCACCGTCATTCATATCTTCAGGGTGGAGATTGGGGCAAACCGACACAGGCCGAGGGATATTACGTGATCTCTCGCCAAAAACTATCGTTTTTACGGAGACAATAAATTTAGAACCCGTCCGGTAAGTGACGGTTATTAAGGAGATGTGATGATGAAAAATAACATTATTGACGCCATCGAACAAAAAGTTGGCGCTACCAGCTATGCTTTATGGACCATCGGGGTTACCGACAACCCCGATTCCACAAAAGCACTCCTCGAGAGCATTGATGCTCCTGTACTCTATTGGGAGTACTGGAAGACCTGCTCAGACTCAGATACAAAAGAGATACTCCGGTATTTTCTGGATAAAGGCATGAGGCTTAGCGTCGGCAGCAACGGCGATACCGGGGGAGTGTACATTTTTTGAAATAGAGTTCCTATCGAAGAAAATAAAAAAGTAGTGTGAGCATGTCTTTTGAAAATGCCGATATTCTTGTTAACCCGCACGTTATCCTCCGACCTGGACGGTTAAAGAGCACATCGAATTTGATGAACCTTGTTAATAATGCGTGGGACTATTCCCTTGCTTTTAAATAATTAAACTAAAGGAGAAAATATATGTTCAATAAATTACTGATCGTTCTAACATGCGCATTACTTCTATATTCCTGTGCAGGAGTAAACGTAACGAGGATAACACAGGAGAATCAGGACGAAGAAGGCATCAGGTTCTACCGCCCGTATCCTTATTTATTGGTAGTACAGGGAAGCGATAGCATTGATTATAGAATAATATGGCTGCCGAAAATGGACGAAGAATATGCCTTCTCGGTAAAATCAGGTTTTGGGACAACTGATTATACAATCACTCTAGAAAATGGCTGGAAGTTGACCAATTTTAACGAAAAAAGAGATTCTAAATTGGAAGAATTGGTCACATCTGCTTTTGGTAATATTACCGGTTTGCTGAAGTCACAATTACAAATAACAAGAGAAGCCGAAACGAAAAACAAAAATATTATTCCCGGTCTATATGCATTCATCTTTGCTGATAAGGGACCAAATAAAGGATTAGTTATTGGAATCAGAAAAATCGAACTTGAGAGCATGATAGATAATAAAAAATAATGTTCTGCTTAGTTAATATATTAACCGTTGAATATTTATAAATGAATGAAGTGTTCCGTATATCACGGATATGTATTATTATTTTGACAGCATATGTTAAAATTAAACATTAAATTAAACGGACTTCAAATCACCAATTTTAACAAGGAGTAAAAAATGTCAAATTTTACACTTGGAAGAACCTACCTGGTACGCTACGCGGTACATACCCGGAAGAACAAATCGGAAGCATGTCAAAGAATGAACGATAAGATGGATGAATGTTACAGCAAGATCAACTGGCATTGCCTGGACGGGACATGGGTCATAAAGACTATGGACTCTATCCCTGTCATTTATGATAAATTAAAGGACGTTCTGCACCCCAGCGATGCCATAATTATCGAGGAGATTAACAACAATAATGTCTTCCACGGCAAGTTCGATGTCCCTGAACCCTATAGTTTGAAGGACGAGATAAACAGGTCCTGATAACTATATTAATCCCCCTTAGAAAAGTCGAAGACCCGGCTTTGACGTGGGGGGTGCCCGGCTCAGCCTGGCAGGGGTTGTGTAATTTCGGGCTATGTAAATTATCATCCGTAGGGTTCGCTCCCCGAGCGAACCGATAAAAACTTTATCCCGAAGGCGGGAATCCAATTCCGTAGGGTTCGCTCCCCGAGCGAACCGATAAAAACGGATTGTTCGGGGAACAATCCCTACATAGTAGATTATGTTTTTGATTTAATAAAACATTGCAAACCATAACAATAAAAGATATTCCCTCTTCACTTTATCCCGAAGGCGGGATCCAATTCCGTAGGGTTCGCTCCCCGAGCGAACCGATAAAAACGGATTGTTCGGGGAACAATC
>Ga0187878_1004789_pt1 | contig 10313 bp, 12 predicted proteins | sample June2016WEW_17_1_FD_132979 | JGI IMG/M metagenome (GOLD analysis project Ga0187878, IMG submission 132979) | Peatland microbial communities from SPRUCE experiment site at the Marcell Experimental Forest, Minnesota, USA - June2016WEW_17_150 | ecosystem: Environmental > Terrestrial > Soil >...
CCACTGGTAGATGCGCCCCGATTATATCGGGATCGGGGTTGAAACCCGGTGCGAATTTTAAAACTATAGACTATCTTTTCTAAACAAAAGGTTCTTTTATCTAACGATTAATGCCCGGGTGGCGGAACTGGTAGACGCGCAGGACTTAAAATCCTGTCGGGGTTGTACCTCGGTGCCGGTTCGATTCCGGCCCCGGGCACTTTCTTTTAACTAAAACTGTACCTCGATGTAGGTTCTCCCACAGGGACTCCTTCGGAGGATTCCGGCCCCGGGCACTTTCTTTGACTTCCTCCCATCTTGGCTACCGATATCAACTCCTCTAACTTACTTTGTAATTGAATATATTCGTTTATATGGCTATTATTGTTAATTATTAGGAAACGATTTAAAAAAAACGCAATATTGCAGTTCACATTTGAAAACATATTTATACTTATTTTCTCGGCAGCTGCCGTGGTCTCTGCAATTATTATGATAACCCGCAGGAACCCCGTTAAAAGCGTGCTTTTTCTCATAGTTAACTTCTTCTGTATTTCTGCCATCTACCTTCTGCTTAAAGCTCAATTCATAGCCGTGATCCAGGTAGCAATATACGCGGGAGCCATCATGGTGCTGTTCCTGTTCGTGATCATGCTTCTCAACCTTCAGGATGAATCGAAGCTGACAGAAAATATAACATACAAGAAAATAACTGCAGTACTCCTCTCTATACTGCTGTTTGCAGTACTGGCTATAACAACCTACTTCGCTTTCTTCGAAAAATACTTTGTGATAAATCCAATCGCGGAAAAAATAGGAACGGTAGAAGTGATAGGCAGAGAGCTTTATACAACCTATTCCTTCCCGTTCGAACTTGTTTCTTTTATACTCATCGCAGCAATAGTTGGTGCGATCGTTCTTGCTAAAAAGAAATTCGAATAACTCTGCCGTATGACTGCCTCAAATCCAAAACCTTCTTCCCAAAAGAGAATACTCTCCGGAGTCCAGCCCAGCGGAGTTCCGCATCTTGGCAACTACCTGGGAGCAATGAGGAATCACGTAGCTATGCAGAACGAGTTCGAAAGCTTTATATTTATAGCCGATCTGCACACGCTAACAACGGTCAAGGACGGTAAGAAATTGAACGAGCTTATCATCGGGTTGGCAACAGATTACCTCGCATTAGGGTTAGATCCCGGGAAAACGGTCTTCTTCAGGCAGAGTGACCTTTACGAGCACGCAGAACTTGCATGGATACTAAGCTGCGTTACTCCGATGAATATACTCGAACAGGCACACGCTTACAAAGATGCCGTTGCCAAGGGGCTTAAAGATGCTACTGCAGGACTTTTCACGTACCCCGTATTGATGGCAGCTGATATTTTAATATACAAACCTGATTTTGTACCTGTCGGAAATGACCAGAAACAGCACGTTGAGATAGCAAGAGACATTGCAGGTAAGTTCAATAATATTTACGGTGATGTATTTAAGCTGCCGGAACCCTATATACCGCGGGAATCCGCCTATATAATAGGAACGGACGGTTCAAGCAAGATGAGCAAGAGCTACGGAAATGTCATAGAATTCTTCGCGGATGAATCTGTACTGAAAAAACAGGTCATGGGGATAAAAACAGACTCTACCCCGCTTGAGGATCCGAAAGACCCGGATAAAGATACGGTTTTCAAATTTTATTCCTACTTCGCAACGGAGAACGAAAAGCTTGATTTAGCAGGTAAATACCATGCCGGCGGTTTCGGCTACGGCGATGCAAAAAAGTTACTGCTCGGAAAGCTGCTCGATCACTTCCATCCCTACCGTGAAAAAAGAAATGCCCTGAAAAAAGATCCGGCTTACGTTAAGTCGGTTCTAAAAGACGGGGCAGACAGAGCCCGTGCGGTTGCATCCATAACCCTGAAAGAAGTAAGGGACAGAACCGGTTTATCTTTGTAAATTTATTTTATGCCAACTTATAACTTAACTTCCGCTCAACAAGAAATCTGGCAGGTCATACAAAAAATAAATAACGCATGGTCCGAGAACCGGACCGAAGAGCTTCATCAATATTTTTATAAGGACTTTGTAATTGTAGGAACTGACCTCCATCCGCTTGCAAAGGGGCGGGATGCTTGTATAAAAAGCTACAAAGACTTTGTCTCGGAAGCAGTTGTTCACGAATATAAAGAATCAGATCCTGTGATAGATATATTTGATGATACCGCAGTTGCGGGGTACAAATTCGATATTACTTACGAAATGAAAGGTAAAACATATATCGAAGACGGCAGGGATCTTTTTGTTTTCATAAATGGTAACGGAAAATGGCTTGCTGTGTGGAGGATGCTTCTACCGGAGAAAAAATAATTCTGTCACGGAACCATTACTATTTTACCCATAACATTTCCCGATTCCATGAGTTTATGCCCTTCGGCAGCATCTTTCAGATCCAATTTTTGATAAATATGCGGTTTTATTTTCCCTTCCGAACATAATTTCACCAATGCTTCGAGCTCGTGTTTTTCACCGAGGTAAAGTCCAAGCAAACTTATATGCCTAAGGTACGTCTGGTGTATACTCACGTTCGCTTCCCTACCAGACATGATCCCGCACCAGAGTATTTTACCGCCTTTCTTTACCATTTGAAAGCTCCGGGAGTGTGTAGCCGGACCGACATAATCAAGTACAACATCGACTCCCCTGCCCTCCGTGAGCTTCAATACTTTATCAACAATATTATCATCGTGATAATGATCGAAAACATGATCAACACCCATCTGTTTGAGTTTCTCTATCTTATCTTCCTGTCCTGCGGTAGCAAAAATTTCCGCACCGATGCTCTTTGCGATCTGGACGGCAATGAGACCCAGCCCGCTGGTGCCTCCCCATATAAAAAAAGATTCTCCCCGTTTCAGGTCACCAACTCCTGTCACAGCGTGATAAGCGGTAAGTCCCGCTACAGGCAGGCTAGCAGCATCTTCAAATGAAACATTTTCGGGAAGTTTAATAAGGCTACTTTCCGGGACAGAAGTAAATTCCGCATACCCTCCCCAGCGGTGCATACCGAAATACTGCCAGTTGAAACATAAACCCTTACGTCCCTTTAAGCACCACTCGCATTTACCACAGGCAGTTATAGGCCAGCATATGATCCTATCTCCCGAATGAAAATCTTTTACTCCGCTTCCTGTTTTTTCCACAACCCCTGCAATATCACCCCCCAGAATATGAGGAAAAATCAGTGATAATCCAGGATACCCTGCTCTCACTATCGTATCCGCTCTGTTGATGCTGGTTGCCATAACCTTTACCAGCACTTCATCGTTTTTTATATGAGGTTCGGGAAAATCAGTTCGGTAAATCAGTTTATCCGTACCGCCGTTTTCATTTAAAAAGACTGCTTTCATAAAAGTGTGTTAAATTTCTTCAACATTAGAATGATTGGATAGCTTCAATTAAGTGCTACACTTCTACTGTTAGTCCGTCATAAGCGAGCTGTATGTTCTGAGGTAATTTTGCATTAGCTTCATCATGCAGTACGTCGTGCGTAAAGTGTGTGAAATATGTCTGTTTCGCATTTATTCTCAAGGAAACTTCGGTTGCCTCGCTTATCGAAAAATGTGTCGGGTGCGGACGGTACCTGAGTGCGTCTATTACGAGCAATTTCAATCCTTCAAGCTTCGGAAATTCCTTTTCAGGGATCTTGCTGCAATCGGTAATATATGCAAAGTCACCTATCCTGTATCCATAAATCATTGCCGGTCCGTGGTAATACTCAATGGGAATAATTTCCACATGACCTATTTTGAATTTGTTGAGCCCGATGATGTTCATATGTATATCCGGTATACCGCCGCCTTTAAATGTATTCTCATCGAAAATATACCTGAAGGTTATTTTAAGCTGTTTAATTGTTTCTTCGTTTCCATACATCTCTACGGTTTTTCTGTGGAGCTGGTTTATGTGGCTAATATCATCCAGTCCCATAATATGATCGATATGGTGATGTGTATAGAGCACCGCATCTATATCATCCAGGTTATTCATCAGCATCTGCTGTCTGAAATCCGGTGACGTATCAATAAGAAGCTTTAAGGTTTTTCCATTATTATTCTCATCCGGGTCTGATTCAATATAGACCGATACACGAAATCTTTTATCCTTAGGGTTGGATGATGTGCAGGTCGGGCACTTGCATCCTATCATAGGAACTCCCTTCGAGGTTCCGCTGCCCAGAATGATCACCCTCATTCGGGGTCCCCTTCTTCATCGGATCTTTCATCTGACTCCTCCGGGATTTCTTCGTCCGTTAATTTTGCTCTTGCGCTTTCTCTCTCTATTACTTCGCGTACATTAGGTTTTATAAATATACTGTCAATCCCTATCTCCTTGAGATTTCTTGAGATAATGGATATTCTTCTTTCGATCTCGTTCTTTGAATTGATAACGAAGAGACGTGATTCCTTTAAAAGACAGTAACCGCCTTCGAAGTCACCTTTTTCATACCTTAATTTATAACCGAGCCTTTGCACAATATCTTCTAACTCTGCAAGAAGCTGTTTTAATTCCGGGTCAATCGGCTTTTTTTTCTTTTGCATCTGCGTCAACAGATCTCCTTAAGGGTTTGAAAACGGCAAGTGCAATTATCGTGTAATAACAGAGCAGTGCTATTATCGGGACGCCGCTCAATGCACCGAGCCTGTTACCGAATATCCTTAATAGTTCATCGTGGTTTGGCGGATGGGAATAATACAGCAATATGAACTTGACGTCAAGGTAACAGGTGTAAGATTCCACCGGGACGAACATGAAGAATAATATTGCACTCATTATCAGCCACCCGTTCTCCCTGAATTTCAGCTTTGTGGTTTTGATGAACCACAGAACACAGATAAAAACAAGGGTATAGCTGCTGATGATGACTATCGAGGAATATGCCAATAGCTGGAATAGTGTGTTCTCCCTGTCAGGCGGAATCCCGGTCTTGAACTTGAACTGATCGTAGATGAGAAGCTCGTTGCCTATTATAGCCCTTATATTTATTCCGCCGAGCCAGAATATTGCAGCGATTATAAGAAGCGTTAGGGCAAATTTATTGGATCTTGATTGTGCGGTTTCATTCATGTGTGTACAAATTATGAAAAAAGAATCAGTGATTCAATCCAAAGCTAAGGGAAGTATCCCACCAGACCTGGAGGCTAAATAATAATAAAACAAAACCTGGCGGGTTTCCTCAACCTGTCAGGTTTTTGTGAAAACATTTTTATAGCAGGCTTATTAATGCAGAACAGTACCTTCCTGAATACTCTTCAGGTCGGTTTCACGCAGGTCAATACCGTACTCCAGAAAAGTTTTCAGGTTAGTAAGATAGAACGTCCATCCGTTGCTGCAGCCTAAGTGTGTAGCCGATTTATGTTCCTCTGTAATTGGAATATTATACTGACGCAGGTTCACAAGCGAACCCCGTTTATCTTTTTTGATCTCTACTTCACAGATACTTCCCGCAAAAGTAAAAATAAGCTTAGTCGGCTTGCGAATGTTCAATATCTGGCCGGAATCTTTATAACCGCCAAGCCACGTCCATTCATAAGAGCCGTCTTTTTTCAAATGCATTTTAGCGTCCGAAACCAGCCATTTGGACATTAATTTCGGGTCGGTCCACATCCTGAATACTTTTTCGGCTGGTGCCGCAACAGCTACCCGTTGAGTAAACTGAGACCAATCATATTTTTTGCTAGGCATCTTTCTCCCTTCGGATTAATCGAAATAATAAAATTTACTAAAATTATTTAATACTACAAATCTAACATAATTATTCCATAAGTAAATCACGGATAAAGGTGAATTAGAAAATAATACCTATAAAAAAAGCCGAACTGCAAAGTTCGGCTAAAAATACCCGATTGACGTGATATGTTTTTTTACTTCGTTTTTATGTTAGAGCTTACCTGTTGGGCTGCGGCAACAACATTATTTTCAGCTATTTCCGGCTGGTTCTGCTGTTCTTTTTTGGTCTTTTTCAGTATACCGTAAGGAATAATGACACAGTATCCCAGTACCAGTAATATGGGTGATATTACGGTAGCAAGGGTTCCATCTACAGTATCTTCAGCCATGAGTATGTAACCGAGAACCAGTACAACTATGCCGATACCTATTATTATGTAATTTATCCTCTCAAAAGGAAAAGTAATTTCTTTTTTGGTTTTACCCTGTGTTTTTTTAACCTTTGATGCTGTCTTTGCTGCCATTGTTTATTATATATTTACTTTAAATTAGCAAGTTCATTGTAAAAAATCGAGGAAGTAATTATACCTCTTTGAAAATTATCCAGATCCATATGTTCATCGGGAGAATGCGAGTTTTCGTCGGGCAGACCAAAACCGAGCAGAACGGCAGGCGCTTGAAGCTGTACCTGGAAAGTTTCTACTATGGGTATTGAACCGCCATTGCGTATGAATACAGGATCTTTACCGAATGCCTGCTTAAGAGCTTTAAAGGCTGCCTTTATCCATTTGCTGTCCATGGGCGTTATTGCCGGTTTTCCGTGATGCAGACCTTTAACTTCTATCTTAACCGTTTTCGGAGTAATTTTTTTTATGTAAGCTTCAAAAAGTTTTGCGATCTTTTCCGGTTCCTGATCGGGTACCAGACGCATACTTATTTTAGCATATGCTTTTGAAGGCAGTACGGTTTTTGCACCTTCACCTGTGAAGCCTCCCCATATGCCGTTGCAGTCGAGCGTAGGTCTTGACCACATTCGCTCTATTGTTGAGTATCCCTGCTCACCGAACAGCTCTTCGACGCCAAGCCTTATCTTGAACGCTTTATCTTCGAACGGAAGCCTGGCTAGTTCTTTTCTCTCCATTTCACTGAGCACGCGGACGTCATCATAAAATCCGTCTATCAGTATTTTCCCATCCCTGTCCTTAAGCTTCGAGATTATATAGGAAAGTGCATTGATCGGGTTATCCACAGTACCACCGTAAGTTCCGGAATGAAGGTCATGGTTTGGACCCGTTACTTCTACCTGCATATAACACAAACCCCTTAACGCATAACAGATTGCCGGCATCTCATGGTCATACATGGCTGTATCGGAAATGACAACTACATCGGCTTTTAAAAGATCTTTATGGCTATCGATGAAATCTTCGAGATGTTCACTTCCAATTTCTTCTTCCCCTTCTACAATCATCTTTACATTCACCGGCAAAGACTTATTCATCTTCAGGTGAGCTTCGAGGGCTTCTATATGTATCAGCACCTGTCCCTTATCATCGGCAGAACCGCGGGCAAAAATATTATTGCCTCTTATCTCAGGTTCAAAAGGCGGGGTTGTCCATAGCTCGATAGGATCAACCGGCTGAACATCATAATGGCCATATATCAGAATTGTGGGTTTATCCTTTCCTGCATCAAGCCAATCGGAGTAGACGACGGGATGTCCTCCTGTGGGATATGCTTTAGCATTATGCATGCCGATGTTTTCAAAACGTTGTTTAATAAACTCCGCACATGCGGCAACATCACCTTTGTTTTCAGGATTGGTGCTTATACTCGGGAACCGCAGCAATTCTTTCAGGTCTTCAAGATACCTGTTCCTGTTCGATTCGATAAACTTTAGGATTTCGTCCATGAAGTCCTATTGCTTTCCCTGTAACTTAGCTAATTGGTCCTTTGCATCCTGATTGTCGGGTTGTATCTCAAGAACTTTTTGGTAAGCGGCTATTGCTTCCGGTCTCTTGCCCATCGCGGCATAACAGTTCCCTATCCAGAGATATGAATAAGCAAAACTCGGATCGATTTCGACGCTCTTCTGCAGCGGGACAAGGGCCTGATCGTAATTCTGGAGGTAGTAGTAGCATAACCCTTCATAAACATAAACACCAAGGTTTTTTATCCCCAGGGCTAACGATTTGTCTATCCTGGTGAGTGCATCGTTATACTTCTGGTCGCTGAACAGCGCTTTACCATATTCAAAGTAGGCGTTCTCGTCCGTCGAATCCAGCGCTATTGCTTTATTGAAATATGTATATGCCTTCGTGAATTCTTTCTGGTCAACGAATATTTTTGCGTATTTTGTATAGTCTTCAGAGTTAAAATCTTCGGGTTTAATTTTATCAAAATATGCTTGTGCCTGATCGTAATCTTTCTTCTCAATGTAAATGTACGCTTTATATTTGTTCGCTTCGCTGGAACTCGGGTCTGTCTTTAACACTTCGTCAAGGAGCGTCATTGCAGAGTCGAGCTTTCCCATGGCATAATAGGTTTTAGCATAATATGTTTCCCCTCTGGTTGAGCCGGGTCTCAGCTCTGCGTATTTCTTGAATGCATCGAGTGCCGAGTTATAATCATCCGCAAGATATAGTATCAAACCCTTTTCAAAATATGCATTTGCATATTGATTATCGGCACTGATAGCTTTTGAGTAGAAATCGAGTGCATCATTATACTTTTTCTGTTTGTAAGCTACCATTCCCAGTCCGTAATATGCCGGTGCAAAATTGTGCATCTTGTTCAGTGCAAGCTTATAATTATTTACAGCCGGCTCTAAAGCTCCCCTGACCAGGTAAGCATCCCCCAGACCTACATAGATGAGGGGGTTATTAATATCATATGTCTTTGCCTGCGTCAGCGAAGCAATGGCTTTATCCACTTTTCCTGCAGCAATGGAATTATCAGCTTCCTGGCTTAAGATCTCCACGATCAAAGAAATTTCACTTTTATCGAGGTCTTCGGCGGTTTTATTTAATGGCAAAAACTTCTTAGCTTCAGCAAATTTTGACGCCGCATCGTCATACTTTTTCTGTTCAGAATATACCTCGCCTAAAATTTCATAAGCTTCGGGTCTTTCATTATCTATCCCGACAGCATTGTTTAAATATTTCTCAGCTTCTGCAAGTGAACCGGTCTTCTGCAGAGCAATGCCATAGTAAAGATTCGCATTATATGAATTTTGATCTGTACCCACTGCCGATTTGAGGAGCCCGACTGCAGTAATATAATCTCCCTGTTTGACCGCAGCGATTCCTTGCTCCAGCTTATCCTGCGAATAACTCTGAACAACACCAAATATGCAAATTAACGCCAGCGCTATTAAAATATTTTTTTTGCTCACAAATTTGTACATAATTAAAAATTTAATTTAGTTTAGTTGAATAATTCTTACGGGCTGAGTAACAGGAACAAGCCCGGAATTCAAAATAATCTTCTGACCATCATAAGATAAAAGGAAACTTACAAATCCGGAGGTGACATTCAGGTCGTAGTCGCGTGAGTAAATGTAGTTTTCTACAACCAGCGGGTAGGTCCGTTCGGCAATGTACGCCTGGTGCAGTCCCACATAGTCACCGATGTGTCCCGCCGAATCTACCGGGGCTATTCTTAGCGGCTTTACAAGAGTATCAAGGGTATCTGCAAAATGAGTTATCCAGCTCATGGTTATGAACCCTATCGCTCTATCGTTATTTTGTATCTCATTCAGCATTTGTGTAGAAGTACTGCAAACCATGTCATTCTTCGAATATTCCCGGTTACCAAGTGCTTTCAATTTAAAAATGTCATGTATTGACGCGTTCGGGCGGGCTATAAATACTTTTATTTTACCTTTGTAAATATCCTTGTTATCACCGTCGAGGTCTTTCCACTCCGTTGTTTCCCCTGTGAATATTCTCTTTAGCTCGTTATAATTAAGTTTCTTAACAGGGTTTCCGGGATTCACGATGACGCCGATGCCGTCAAGAGCAAGTTTGTTCTTCCTCATTTCGACCTTGTATTTGGCGATATGGTCGGTCTCTTCCTGGTTAAAGCCGCCGTTGGTAATGATAGTCTTGATATCGCCGTTCAGCAGGTCAGCCGTAAGTTCTCGCGTGGTTTTGATCTTCAGATCGATCTTCGATTCAGGGTTCAGCCTCATGAACTCATCCGCTTCTTTCTTTATCAGCTGTGCCTCGGATTCGTCCACGCCGATTGTCGTCTGCCCAATCGTAGTGACGGATTTAACTTTACCGTAATCACAGGCGAAATAGATAAAAGAACAGAGCACAAATATCAAGAACCAGAAGTAATTGTTATTTATTTTGTTCATGGCTTTTTTTGATGGAGAATTCATGGTTGCTTTTCATTATCATTTTTCTTCTGAATTCCCTGCGTTCTTAATCTTGAAAAAAGTATTAACCGCCCTGAAGATCCCGTATATAAGCAGAAGACCGCCGAATGAGTACTGGAGAGTGGAATTGTTCCTGAAGTAGCCTGTGTGAAAAAAAACACCGCTTAAAATAAGAATTCCCATCACCGTGAAGATGAGGGAAATCGTAAATGATAAATAATTA
>Ga0187878_1004793_pt1 | contig 10310 bp, 6 predicted proteins | sample June2016WEW_17_1_FD_132979 | JGI IMG/M metagenome (GOLD analysis project Ga0187878, IMG submission 132979) | Peatland microbial communities from SPRUCE experiment site at the Marcell Experimental Forest, Minnesota, USA - June2016WEW_17_150 | ecosystem: Environmental > Terrestrial > Soil >...
GCTCACCTCCAACGACGAGTGGGACACCTTCGCGATGCCGCTCAGTCTGTTTCCGGAAGACCGCGAGATTCCCTTCGACGCGCTGGATGGCGTGCAGGTGACGCTGAAGGGGATGGAGTTGAGGCGGCCGCGGGCGTTTGGTAATTACTGGCTGGCCTGCGAACTGTGGCAGCAGTTGGGGCTGGGGGCATTTTGGGAAGCGCAGCTGGAGCCAGCTCGAGAGGAAGTGGGGTGGGCGAAGGTGCTGGAGTTGCTGGTGGTGAGCCGGCTGGTCTCACCGGGCACCGAGTTCCGTTTGCACCGGCAAGGATTTGACCAGAGCGCGATGGGTGATCTGCTGGGAACCGGCTTCGCGGTGGCGGAGAAGGACCGGCTCTATCGGTGCCTGGATCGGATTCTGCAACATAAGGCGGCGTTGTTCGATCACTTGCGGCAGCGTTGGCAGGACCTGTTTCAGGCGCGATTTGACGTGCTGTTGTACGACCTGACGAGCACGTACATCGAGGGCGAGGGAGAAGCGATACCCAAGGCGAAGCACGGCTACAGCCGCGACCACCGCTTCGATTGCCGGCAGGTGGTGATTGCGCTGGTGATCACGCCGGAAGGATTGCCGCTGGCTTACGAGGTGATGGAAGGCAACACTTCGGATCGGGTGACGCTACGGGGCTTTCTGGCCAAGATCGAAGCGCAGTACGGACGAGCGCGGCGGGTGTGGGTGATGGACCGAGGGATTCCGACCGAAGAAGTGCTGGCCGAGATGCGCGATCCTGAGCGGCAAGTGTTCTACCTGGTGGGCACGCCGCGCGGCAAGATGCAGCAGTACGAGAAGAATTGGTTGGAGTTGCCGTGGCGGAAAGTGCGGGCGTCGGTGGAGATCAAGCTCTTCGCGGAGCAAGGCGAGTTGTACGTGCTGGCGAAGAGCGAAGAGCGAAGGGCGGCGGGCCAAGGAGCGAGCGATCCGGCGGCGCAAACTGGCGAGGTTGTTAAAGGCTCTGCGGAAACTGCGGCGGAATGGCCCGGCTCGCGATCAACTGCTGCTCCGCATCGGCGCCGCCAAGAAGCAGGCGGGACGGGCCTTCGGCCTCGTGCGGATTCGCCTGCCCCAGGAAGGCGAAGAAGTCACCCGCCAGACGTTCACCTTCGCTCTCGACAAGGAGAAGCTGAAGAAAGCTGAACTCCGTGATGGGCATTATCTGCTGCGGTCGAACCTAGTGGGTGAAGACCCCTCGGTGCTGTGGGAACGCTACATCCAACTCACCCAGATTGAGGCGGCCTTCAAAACCCTCAAAAGCGAATTGGGATTGCGTCCGATCTATCATCAGTTGGAGAAGCGCGTGGAAGCTCACCTCTTCGTGGCCTTCCTGGCCTACGCTCTTTCGGTGACGCTGAAACAAAGGCTGCAAGTCCTGGCCCCGGGCCTCACGCCGCGGGCGGTGTTGGAAAAGCTGGCGACGATTCAGATGCTGGATGTGTGTCTGCCCACCACCGACGGCCGATGGCTGATCATGCCGCGCTACACCCAGCCGGAACCTGATCAATCGCTGCTGCTGCACCAACTCCATCTGTCTTTGCCTACACAACCGCCGCCCCGCATCAAGGCCCAGGAGGAGACCGCGCAGGCCGTCCCGCCGAGGCTGAAAATGTAGTGCCGACCTTTGAGATCGCCTCACTGAAAATAAACCACTTGCCGTTCCTTAACCCCCACAACTGCGAAAGTTCGGCTAGAGCGGCGTTATACTTGTTATAGAGGGTGGCGGTACTCGAGCGAACTCGATCCGGTAGATTGGCGATTAAAGTTGAATGCTCCAAAATTGGAAATGTGTTTCGTTTCGATACACTCACTCGCACCTCAAAGTACGAACCGCCGGTCATAGACCGGCGCTACAGCAAGCTCAAAATCTGAAAATGTGTTTCGTTTCGATACACTCGCCGGCACCTTGTCGGGCTTCCTGTGGCCGAACCCTGCCGGGTGGCGTAGAATCCTGCTGGCTCAAATCCAAGTGAGATGTTGTTGATTCGGAATCTATCGGCGCCAATCAGCGCTGGGCATCAAACGGATCGTACCGGCCTAGCTTGTTGGTGCGATGCCATCCATGATGGCGCGTCTTCTCCTGACCTACGCCACCTACCTGCTCGAATCTGGAGTAGGTGCTCCACGGCTCGTTGGTTCGCCCTGCGCGTTCGAGCGCCTTCTTTTGATAGACCGAAAAATCACTCAATGATCGCCGCGCGGGCAGCGGATTGGCGGAATCGGCCTCCAGCTCGGACCATGGTAGTGGTTTACGCGCTCCGTGCAAATCCCAGGGCGCAACTGCGGGATCTTGCCCTGGCCGGTTCGGCCCAATTGCGCTGGACAAAGGTTCTGAGGAACTGCATAATCAACTTTGGCGAGGCTGCCGTACTACCTGTGAGATGAGTACGCAAGCGGCGTGTATACCATTCTTGCAGGGCAATGTAAGGCTCGGAACGACAGGCGGTGCCTTGAGGAGCGCGAATTGCAAACAAACGTTAGCACCCTAAAGTATAAGCAGATCTACCGAGATTTACAGCTTGCGATAGCGTCTGGTGAGTACAAAGAAGGGCAGCGACTACCTAGCGAGGCCAAACTGGTGGAGCAGTTCCGAACTTCCCGTGGGACAGTGGCACGGGCCTTACAGCTACTCCAGCACCAAGGCCTCGTTGAGCGGCGTGCGGGGTCGGGTACTTACGTTCGGTCTGCCGATGGTGATGGTGCTAGAAGCCACGTTTTCGGTCTGCTTATCCCGGACCGAGGCGAGACGGAGATTTTCGAGCCGATCTGTCAAGGAATGGCGCAGGCAGAGGGGGCTAGCCGGCATGCCCTCCTTTGGGGTAACACGACACATGGCGCTGGCACCAAAGAGAAGCAAGCCGAGCAACTTTGCGAGTGTTACATCGCCAGAAGAGTCTCGGGAGTCTTCTTCGCGCCGCTGGAACTCACTCCGGACAAGGACGAGGTTAACGAGCGGATCGCTCACGCCTTAGATGAGGCGGGCATCCCCGTCGTGCTTTTAGATCGGTGCATCTACGAGTATCCGCGGCGCAGCCGCTATGACCTGGTGGGGGTTGACAATCGCCGTGCCGGCTTCACGGTAACCGAGCACCTGTTGAAGCTGGGGTGCCGACGCATCGCTTTCATAGTCCGGCCCAATTCAGCATCGACGGCCAATGCCCGCATCGCTGGTTATCGCGAGGCGCTGTATGCGTACGGCGCCACGGTCGGTCCCGACTGCATCCGGCGCGGTGATTCATCCGATCATGATTTTGTTCGCGGAATAATGGACGAACTCCGACCCGAGGCGTTCGTTTGCGCCAACGACCACACCGCGGCACACTTGATGCATAGTCTCAGTGCACTGGGCCTATGCATTCCGGCTGACGTCCGGATCGTGGGAATCGATGACGTAAGGTACGCGAGCCTTCTCCCCGTGCCTCTGACGACTCTTCACCAACCGTGCCAGGACATTGGTGCGACTGCCATCGGAGCGATGCTTTATCGCATCACCCATCCGAGCACGCCGGCCCGTGATATCCTCCTGGATTGTAAATTGATTGTCAGGCAATCGTGCGGCGCGGCGTTGGAGTCCGGAGGGGAAAGCCCCGCCTTCGTTGGCCATAAGAACGCAGGCGAGCGGGGTCCGGTAGTCACATTTTAGACCGCAAACGAGCTTGGGCGGGTTAACGGGCGGAGGATATCACGATAGTTGCCTCTTAGCTGGCACGTCGAGAGGTTCACCTCTTAAATCTTGCCATTCGGTTGAACTTTTCGCATTGAGTGCGGCTGCAGGTGCACATCATCACCGCTCGGATTGTCCGGTCGCTCATTCCAGTAATTTCGCCCGCCTCCCACGATGTGAGCTTCCCGGCCATCGCCTTTCAAAATAACTTCCTAAACTCTGATCACCCTCGTATCTGCGCCCGTGATTCCCCGCCCGCTCTTGAGAAGGGTTCCCCATCTTTGTCTAGTCTGCCAGCGCGGTAGTTCTGCGAGAGCGACCCTTGCCTTCGACTTCGCTCTATCCACGCGTGTCACTGATGTACCTTATTGAAAATTAAAGAAACCCCTTTTCGAGGCGCCCAATAATGAGGGCGGCCCACCGTGTCGTTTGCTACAGTCGGCACAGCATTCTGGCGGCGATTAGAAACAAAATGTTTGAGGTGGATGATCTTTATTTTCAGTGAGATCCATGAGAAATGACCACAGCCATAACCTCCACGGATCCGCGACTCCCAAGCGGTAGATCCGGCGTCCCGTTATTAAACCTGGACAGACAGCAACAGACAGCATTAGTCATTAGACAAAAATTTGTCTTGACAGCTATCCCGTATTCTGTTACTCAGGTTCACACAAAATTGCTGTATAGGGAGGACGACAATGAGGTCTCGAAACCAGAATTCTTCACTTCACCTGTGGTCCGTCGCTCTGACGCTCGGGCTTTGCGTCCTTGGACTTACTACCAGCGCGAAGGCACAAGTGGTGACCGTATCAGGAATCAGCGGGATCGTGACCGACCCAACCGGGGCAGTCATTCCAGGAGCAGCTGTTTCCGTAAAGAATCAGGCTGCGGGCGGGAACTGGGACGCGACCACGGACGGAAGTGGCTCGTACTCTTTTCCAGTTCTTCTGCCCGGGACTTACACCGTGACTGTTTCCCACCCAGGGTTTAGGAGTGCGGTGGTGTCTGACCAGCACATACTAGCCGGACAGCCTGCCCATGTGGACGTCAGCTTGCAAATCGGCGACACAAGCCAGACGGTGACTGTTTCCGCTAAAGGCAGCGATCTGATCACCACCTCGACTGCCGAGATTGCGGCGGACGTTGCTCCAGCGCTAGTCAAGAACATTCCGCTCAGCCGCCGAAATTTCTTCGACCTTACGACACTAACGCCCAACGTCGTTCCTCAAACTGTCGCTTATGGCGCAAGTCTCGGTGCTTCGCAGGCGTACTTTACGATGAATAACATGGTCGTTGCCGGAACTATTATGAATTCCGGTGTTTTCGTCGGGGGTAATCGCGACTCGGCTTCCAATATAGCGATCGACGGCGGTAATGTGCAAAGCGTTTTGTATGGGGAGTCATTCCACCAACAATCGCCAGCAAGCGTTCAGGAATTGAGGGTGGAGACCGCGAACATGAGTGCCGAATTTGGCAATGGCGTCTCGGCCGTAAACGTAATCACGAAGAGCGGCACGAACCAGTATCACGGTGAGCTTTATGATTATCTACGGAACAACAAGCTGGACGCAGCGGACTTTTTCACCAATTTGGCGACTCAAAAATTGCCGAACTATCGGCAGAACCAGTTCGGCGTCGCCGTTGGAGGCCCGATCAAGAAAGACAAGGTGCTGTTTTTCGCCAACTATGAGGGATTGCGGGTGAGTCAAACCTCCGTGTCCCAAGAGCAGGTGCCGCCCACGGACATTCGCTTGGGCGATTTCTCCAATTATCGGCTCCCCGTGTCCGGTGAGCCCGGGACCTTCGGACCGGTGCAAGCCATTTATAACCCGTATCGTTTTGATCCGAACACGGGCCTGCGCGAACCCTTCCCAGATAACAAAATACCCCTCGGGCCAACCACCCTTTGCAGCCCACGTCCAACCTGCATTGATCCCGCGGTAGCAGCTTACCTGCAAAAGTATGTTTTGCAGCCAAACGCCGTGATCGACGGGCTCCCAATGCTCGTAGGGAACACGACGACCACGATGGGTGGGGACCAGTTTAACTTCAGGGTAGACTGGCTCAAGAGTGCTAAGACCACCATTTACGGACGCTATACCCGCATCCCTCTTAATGAGCAACAGACAGGGCTTATGCCGCTGGAAGGTCAGAGTGAACCGTTACAGTCGCAGAATGCCGTCCTGCACTGGACACAGACTCTCAAGCCGACGGCAATCAATGAGCTGATGGTCTCTTTCAGCCGGCCCGTGTACGCCTGGGGCCGCAAGAGTGACGTGCCCGATGTGGCGAAGGAGATCGGTATAGTGAATACATCTACTATGACGGGTAGCCCATTTTTTGAGCAAACTGGGTTTGCGCTGGGCACCTCTTCAGCTGTAACTCTTAAAGGAACCACCAACACCTACGAGTTAAAAGACGATCTGAGCACCATACGAGGTAGGCATAGTATCAAAGCTGGGATAGAAGTGAACGAGAAGCGTATGTATTTCCCGGTGAATGCTAATGACAAGGGCCAGTTTATTTTCGGGAACAACTGGTCGAGGGCTTGTCCGCAGGGAAATACAGTTTGTGACGCGGCCGCAGGGGCGGCTGGCCTCGATCAGGGCGGCTTGGCTTTTTCAGACTTTCTGCTCGGAAGCTTTGCCAATGACCTAGTCAACATAGCATCGGCGTTTAGAACGGGGTACCAAAGATACTATGGTGGCTACGTGCAGGATTCCTGGCGGGTGACCCCTAAACTGACGTTAAACTACGGCCTTCGCTACGAATACTGGAGCCCCTACCTGGTTCCGCGAAACTATACGTTGTCGTTCGATTTTAATACGGCTCAGATTATATATGCCCTTGCGAATCCGCTGGACTATCTGGACCCCGCGAAATGTTATGGCCAGTGTGCACCGTTGAATCCCCACTCAGTATCGCGCAGCTCATATACAAGGGGCGAGAAGAACTTCGCACCGCGTCTCGGTCTTGGGTACCAGCTTAGGCCGACCACTACGGTGCGGGCGTCTTTGGGGATGTACTTCGACGGTAATATAAACAATAACCAATTAGGCGATGCCCAGATTGGGGGCGCTCCGTTCACATTGCGGCGCGAACAAGTTTTCGATATAAGCCAGCAGGTTCCTACAGGCTGGGTCAGTACCAGTTTTCCTCCGGCGACACCAACGACGATTCCAAAGCCGAACGATACACCCTTAGACACTTTCCGGTTCGCTATGCCACATTACAAGATAGCCACCGTTTACCAATGGTCTGCCAGCATCCAACAGCGCCTCGGTGCCAACTTCTCGCTAGAGTTGAATTATCTGGGTTCTCACACCATCCGCGAGTTCCAGTTCGAAGATATGAATGCCCCGGATTTACCCCAGGGACCGCTGGCTAACGTGCCCTTGGATGAGCGGCGGCGGTACCCGCAATGGGGTGTGCTGTCGACTTGGAACCCGATTGGCTGGGCCAAGTATAACGCGTTCATTGCCAATGTGAAGAACAACGAGTGGCACGGCCTCACGCTGATATCCAATTATACTTGGGCTAAAAATATGGTCAGCAGCCATTGGGGTTTTAGCGACATCGGTAGCCAGAACTACCGCTACCCTTATGCCTTTGCGGGCCCCTACATGTCCACGCCATACCATCGATTTGTAGCCGGCTACTCCTATCAGTTGCCCTTCGGCAGGCAGAAAGCGCTGGCTTCCTCGTTGTCTCCGCTTCCCGAGAAGCTTGTTAGCGGTTGGTCCGTCAGTGGGGTTACGACTTTGTCGATGGGCAGTCCACAACTCGTCTTGGGGAATGATCTAACGGGGACGGGGGCTTACGCGGGGGTTCCCGATGCCATTTGTAATCCCAACAAGAACGCCCCGCGTACTCGATTCGAGTGGTTCAGGACGGAGTGCTTGCCCGATGCGCCGTATGGTAGATTGGGCGACTCGACAATCGGTTCAGTTACGCTTCCTGGCACAAACAACTGGGACTTGGCGATTTCGAAGTTCACACGGACCAATTTCCCTAAGGAAAGCGGCCAGGTGGAGTTTCGAGTGGACCTTTTCAACGCCTTCAACCACACGCAGTGGGGGTCTCCGGTAACCTTCGGTCCCGCGAACTTAGGCGTAATATACTCGACGCGTCCCCCCCGGCAGATCCAACTGGCGCTCCGGTACCTGTTCTAAACATGACGTCATCATGCGCAATTACTTAATAAGTAATTGCGCATGATGTGGAAATGTAGTTTCGTGAAAGCAGGAGGACCACTCAAGGAGGGGTAAATCGATGTCTCAATCGCGGAGCACACATTCAGGGTTGTTTCAACGCAGAGAATTCCTAGAAATATCCGGCTTTGGCATGCTTGCGCCATTTGTCGGCTACCAGCGTCCTGCAAGCCTGCCGAAGACCCCGAACGAAGTGCTCCGCTCTAAGTTGGCATCCGATCGACACCGGCCGCAATACCACTTCTTGCCTCCTGCTTACCACATGAACGACCCGCATGGAGCGATCTACTGGAAGGGTCAGTATCATATGTTCTATCAGAACCACCCGGATGAAACGTTTCAGAGTACCACATGCTGGGGTCATGCGCGCAGCAGCGATCTCGTCCACTGGAAGCATTTGCCGATCGCACTCGCTCCTACCCCTGGTGGACCTGACCAGAATGGTTGCTGGAGTGGCTGCATAGTAATCAACAAAGGCACACCAACAATATTCTATACCGGTGTCAGTCCAGGAGTCCAGGCAGGAGACCAGGAGCAAACGATCGGATACAACACATGCATGGCCACCAGTGATGACGAGATGATTCGGTGGCAGAAGTATTCTGGTAATCCTGTCATCGCCTCTCCCCCAAAAGGCCTGAAGCTATTGGGATTCCGCGATACAAATGTATGGCTGGAAGACGACATCTGGTATATGCTCATTGGCTCCGGATTCCCCAAAGTTGGCCCCACTGCCTTGCTGTACCGATCCAAGGACCTGATTCGATGGGAATACATGCGCCCGCTATATGTCGGGCAGCTCGATCCGTTGAAGGCGGATACGTACCGTCTGATGGGCGGCCCTCAGATCAGCGGAGAAATGTGGGAGTTCCCCACTTTCTTCCCACTGGGCGGCAAGCGTGTCCTCCTTGTGTCGACAATGGGAATCAATCCATATTGGGTAGGAACTTACGCCGACTTTGAGTTCCGTCCAGAAACAAGGGGCCAATGCACCTTCGGTACGTATTACTCTGCAAATACCCAGCTGGATGCCACAGGTCGGCGGATTCTTTGGGGTTATATCAGGGAACGGCGTAGCAGAGAGGCGCAGCTCGCTGCGGGGTGGTCGGGAGTGCTTTCCTTACCCCGGGTACTGTCTCTCACAACGGATGGAAGCCTCCGAATAGAACCTGCGCCACAACTCCAGGTCTTACGAAGTAAACGGCTCTTCCGCCGCTCCTCTGCTGTCACACCTAGTGACCCTGCGCTGCTAGAGCACGTTAGGGGAGACTGCTTGGAAATTTCGGCTGAATTTGAGTCAGGCAGTGCTGAGGAATGCGGCCTAAGAGTGCGCTGTGCACCCGACCTAAGCGAGGAGACGCTCATTGTCTACAACCGGCGGACAAGGAGGCTGGTGATCGATACGAAGAAGTCCAGCCTTTACGGTAACAGCTGCTCCTGGAATGACTGCCCCAGTGAAAAAGTCGATGCCGGGTCGATGCCTGTCGGGTCGATGCCTATGTTGCAGGAAGCGCAGCTTGACCTTGCCGAGAGGGAATTGCTGCAGCTTCAAGTTTTCCTGGATGGCTCAGTAGTGGAAGTCTTCGCCAACAAGCGGGTTTGCATCACAGGCCGGGTCTATCCATCACAGATTGGGAGTCTGCACCTGGGCCTGTTGGCAATTGGGGGCGACGTAAAGCTCGTCTCGACGCAGATCTGGGAACTCCAACCGATCTCAAGAGACAGATTGACAAGCTGAGCCATCACGGTGTCTGAGGGACAGTAGCAGGGAGAATGTTTCGCCTTCCATTTCCCTCACCGCATGACAATGATTGTGGTTCGAGAGAGGCTTGGGCTTACCGAGGCGGATGTGTCGACTGCCGAGCTCTGAGCGGCAGTGTGCCCGCCTCCGTGAATCATCGTGAGAATTCTCTGCATAGGTGAAATAGTCTGGGATGTCTTCGGAAATGTGGAGCGTCTTGGGGGTGCTCCATTTAACTTTGCCGTACACGCTACGCGCCTAGGACATGATGTGTCATTTATCACTGCTGTTGGAGCCGATGAGCGAGGCCGACGTGCTCTTGAAAAGCTAGTTGAACTGGGACTCTCGAGACGCTACGTCCGGTGTGTGGAAGATCACCCCACCGGCTCGGTAACTGTCGTATTGGATTGGGCAGGCCGACCTCATTATACGATCCACCGCCCAGCGGCGTATGATTTTCCGACACCGTCAGAGGCAGATCTGCAGGTGCTCTCATCCCAACGATTTGACTGGATCTATTTCGGGACGGTGCAGCAAACGAGCCCTCCGGCGAAGGCACTGACCAGAAGATTGATCGAGTTTAATCCAAGTGCCCGCCGCCTTTACGATGTGAACCTTCGTGTGAATTCTTACGAGGCTGCTCTGGTGCGTGAATTAATGAGC
>Ga0187878_1004797_pt1 | contig 10303 bp, 16 predicted proteins | sample June2016WEW_17_1_FD_132979 | JGI IMG/M metagenome (GOLD analysis project Ga0187878, IMG submission 132979) | Peatland microbial communities from SPRUCE experiment site at the Marcell Experimental Forest, Minnesota, USA - June2016WEW_17_150 | ecosystem: Environmental > Terrestrial > Soil >...
ACCCTAATTCAAACGCCTATGAACCACGCAGTAGCGATTAACGCAATAGAGACGATTAGCCCAATCACAAGGCAGGTTACTAGTAGTCCTCCGAATATCCAAACAAGTATTCCTCCTCCGAGAATCATCCAGGCGTTCTGCGTCAGCACACCAGCCCAGATTGTTGAGATGAGCCAGTAGAGACTATAGCCTGATCCGGCGGTTAACAGGAGGCTGACAATCAACCAAGGAGTAGAGTATCTCATTCAACTCACACCGCTGGTAAATGCGCGCGCGCTCTGAAGTATTTCTGGAACTTCATTGCCTCCCCATGTTTCTCACAGCCTGAGTCATCACAGCACATGGTAAATTCCTGATAATATTATCAATATATTTATAATATTAATAGGATATAAGCGTCGCTCGCGCGTGAAGAGGAACCAATCTAACCAAGTGGATACGATTTATATACTATTTCAACCAATTGGTTAGTCAGTATAGGATGTCCGCTGACGTTGAACTTGACGCTAAAGGGCTAAGGTGCCCAATGCCCATCATGAAGGCCACGAAGGCTATCAAAGACATGAAACAAGGCCAGATACTGAGGGTAACCGCCACGGACCCGGGTTCGAGGAGGGACTTCGAGGGCTGGGCAAAGAAGGGGGGCCATACACTCCTGGATGTGAAAGAGGAGAGCGGGGTCTACATCTACACTATTAGGAAGGGATGAAAAATGAGTGAAGTTAAGAAGCCGAAGAAGATGGCCATCATAGTCCACTCGGGGAGCCTTGACAAGCTCTACCCAGTCTTCATGCTGAGCAGTACGGGGGCTGCCATGGACGTGGAGACCCACCTATTCTTCACATTCTGGGGGCTCAACGCCCTAAAGAAGGGGGGACTCGAATCAGCTGGCCTCCCCGGCCTCATGACCATCGACACGGGGATGATGAAGGAAAGGATCAAAAATGCGAAGGTCCCTAGCCTCACCGAGCTCCTTAAGATGTGCAGACAGATGGGCAACGTCAAGATATACGCCTGCAGCACCACGATGGAGATGATGGGTGTGAAGAAGGAGGAGCTTATCCCGGAGGTCGATGACATAGTTGGTGCTGCGAGTTTCCTAAGCATCGCTTTGGACAGCGACGTTCAGTTATTCATCTAGGTGCCACTGATGGCGCACCTCACAATCCTCCTCTGCCACAGCCCATTTCACCACGAGTCCGTCGACGAGGCAATAGAGATTGGACGTGCAGCTTTGAGAAGGGGGCACAGACTAGACCTATACCTCATGATGGACGGCGTCTACTCCGCTTTTAATAAGCAGAGTGGGGAGCCGTTCAACGTCGAGGCGGTCCACCAGAGGCTCACGGATCTAATGACCGAGGGCGCACGAGTTGTGCTCTGCCGAGTCTGCGCAGAGCTTAGGGGAGTCTCAGAGGAGAACATTCCCAAGGGCATGGAGGTAGGTGGACTCTTCGACCTCAGTGAGTCAATTGCTGAGTCGGATGCGGTCCTCAGCTTCGCGGGGAGAGGATGATTGTGCCGGAGAAGAATCTGCTAATCATTATAAGGTCCCCACCGTATACGACGCTGGACTACTACGAGGGGACGAGAGTCGCCGCTGGGCTAATTGAGCACAAGTTGAATATTCTTTACTCAGGCGATGGCGTTTACGCCGCTACGAAGACCTCTGACCAGAAGCTTACTAGCCAATTCCTATTCGATCTACCCGACCTCGGTGTTGAGCTTTATGCTGATGCTGGAGCGATGAGGGAAAGGGGGATAGCCGACTCCGAGCTACTTCCAGCAGTCAAACCTGCCAATGATGAAAAACTTACTGAACTGGCCGCGAATGCTGAGGCTTCTCTCGTTTTCTGAGGTGATTGGATGGTGAGACTATTTATCATTAGGGATTGTGAAGCGTCGCGGCTGAGGTTAGCTGAATCCATCGAGGGCGCAGCTGTCGCACTCCTCCAGGATGGTGTGTATCTAGCAACTTCGCCAATCAAAATAAATGATGTCTACATCCTTACACCGGATGCCGAGAAGCGGGGTGTAAAGGAAAAACTCCTAAAACGGGTCAAACTCTTGGGATACGAGGAACTTGTGACTCTCCTCCTCGAGTGCGGTAACACGGTGATTAATCTATAGGGGGCAATGAATTGGAGTTAGATTCGGTGGACACGCAGATTCTTGATGTCCTAGCCAAGGATGCTCGTCTCAGCTACAGGGACATCGCTAAGAGGCTTGGTCTGAGCCACACGAATGTCTCAGCACGCATCAAGAGGCTCGAAGACGACGGAGTGATCTTGGGGTATGCTGCCGTGATCGACCCAGATACTGAGGGGCTTTATCCTCTCTGCTTGAGGATATCTGCTAAGAGTGGCTTCGAACTCGGTGAGATAGGTAGGAGGGTCTCTGAGTTCCCTGAGGTTCACGTCGTGATGAGGGTGAGCGGGGACTGCGAGCTTCTCGCTTTAACACTAAGTAGGGATAGGCAGACAGCTCTGGACTTGCTCGCCAAGATCAACCGGATTGATGGGATTGAGAAGGCGGGGAGTCATGTGGTCCTCCAGTCCATCAAGCTCTCGGGCTTCTGCCTCAAGTAGAAGCCATACGTGAGACTGCAGGCGCACGCGCAAGCGGTTAGACATATCATACTATAGGTCGTTATAGGGGCAAGGCATATGACCAACGAGGACAGAACGGGGAACGAGCCGACGAGTCCGGAAGACCTGACCACAGACGAGGCGAAGCAGCGACTCAGGAAGTATGGTCCCAACGAGGTCCCAGAGAAGAAAACAAACCCGTTACTACGCTTAGTCGGCAAGTTCTGGGGCCTCACACCCTGGATGCTAGAGTTCACAGTAGCCCTCGAATGGATCCTCGGCAAGTACCTCGAAGCCTACGTAATAGCCATCCTGCTCATCTTCAACGCAGCCGTAAGCTTCATTCAGGAGGAGAAAGCGAACAGCGCCGTACAGCTCCTCAGACAGAAACTCACAGTGAAGACCCGAGTGAAGAGAGGCGGGGAATGGATCCAAGTGCCCGCAAGGGAGCTCGTCCCAGGCGACGTCGTTCGGCTTAGGGCCGGCGACCTGGCCCCAGCCGACGTCCAGGTGGCTGAGGGTCATGTTGAAGTGGATCAATCCGCCCTCACCGGGGAGTCACTCACAGTCGAGAGGAAGGAGGGAGAATCTCTCTATGCGGGCTCGATTCTCAGAAACGGAGAGATAACCGGAGTGATATCTGCGACTGGCTTGAAGACCTACTTCGGTCGCACAGCTGAGCTTGTTCAGATAGCGAAGCCCAAGCTCCACATAGAGGAGATGATCTCGAAGGTCGTCAGGTGGCTACTCATCATGGTGGTCGCCTCCGTCGGCTTAGGCATGGGGTACGCTTTACTCAGGGGGGTGCCCTTAGCTGAGATAGCGCCCCTCACCGTCATCCTACTGGTCTCCGCCGTACCGGTAGCCCTGCCGACGATGTTCACAATAAGCATGGCCCTCGGCTCTCTCGAACTCTCGAAGAAGGGAGCCATCGTAACACGCCTTGACGCGGTTGAGGATGCAGCGACTATGGATGTCCTCTGCGCTGACAAAACTGGAACCATAACGATGAACCAGCTAACCCTCGCGGACATCTTGCCAGTCGGTAACCACAGTAAAGAGGAGGTGGTTCTCTTCGGGGCGCTCGCCTCCGAGGAAGCTAACCAGGATCCCATAGACATGGCCTTCATTACGAAGGCGAGGGAGATGCAGCTGCCATTGGGTGAGTATAAGCTGGTTAAGTTCTCCCCCTTTGATACCTCGACGAGGAGAACTGAAGCCACCCTTAGGCACAACAGCGAAGAGATACGCGTCTCTAAAGGCGCTGTCAAGACGATTACGGGACTTTGCAAGGACTGCAGTGACGAGCTCCAGGCGATTGAGTCTGGGATTGATGAGCTAGTCGCCAAGGGATACCGGATCCTCGCTGTCGCAGAGGGTTTCCTGGGAAAGGAACCAGAGTTAATCGGTATCGCTGCCCTCTATGATAAGCCAAGGGCGGACTCTCCCAGACTCATCACCGAGTTGAAGAAGCTCGGCATCTCTGTGAAGATGCTAACAGGGGACGCTCTTCCAATCGCGAAGGAGGTGGCCGCTCAAGCTGGGCTAGGGAGCAATATCAGCCGCATAACTGATCTCAAGAACAGGATCGGTGATGAAGAGACACTTAAAATCATGGAGCAGAGCGATGGCTTCGCGGAGATCTATCCCGAGGACAAGTATCTGATTGTTAAGGCCCTCCAATCGGGCGGGCACGTCGTGGGCATGACCGGAGACGGAGTGAACGACGCCCCCAGCCTGAAACAGGCCGAGGTGGGAATCGCCGTGAGTAACGCCACGGACATCGCGAAGCAGGCATCGAGCGTGGTGCTCTCCCTAGAAGGCTTTGAGGGAATCTTCGACATGGTGGCCATTGGCAGGATGGTGTATCAGAGGATAGCATCCTGGACCATCAACAAGATAATCAGGACTTTCAAGCGCGTCGTCTTCATAGTCATCGCATTCATCTTGACGGGCCAGTTTGTAGTCTCCACATTCAACCTGATCCTGCTTCTCTTCCTGAGCGACTACGTGACGCTATCCATCTCAACCGATAAGGTCAGGTACTCCGAGAAGCCGGAGAGGTGGAACACAGGGGGACTGGTAAAGCTCGGTGTTTCCTATGGCTCCCTGATAGTAGCAGAGTCACTGCTGATACTCTACATCGCGCTCGTCTTCTTCGGATTGGACTCTAACTTGTTGAAGCTTCAGACCTTCATCTTTGTCTGGCTCACATTGTCGGGTTACTACACCGTTCTTTCGATACGTGAGAGGAGGCACTTCTGGGAGTCGAGGCCAAGCAGGTGGCTGGCGTTTGCGCTAGTCCTCAACACTCTGATAGTCTACGTCATCTCGACAATAGGCCTGCCAGGACTGGCCCCGATAACCAGTATTGAGTTCCTCTTTATCATTGCCTATGGCTTCGCCTTCTGCCTTCTGGTGAATGACTTGGTGAAGGTGCCTTTGGCTAAACTGTTCGATGTAGCGATATGAAGTAATTGAAGATGCCTGACGCGTATGCGCACTCAAGCATGCCCGGAGGGACTCGAACCTAAATGGGTTCAGGTTCATCTACTAATGTTCGAAAATAATTAGATTAAAATACCGTGTTGGAAGAGGGATTCGGATACTGATTTTTGCCGGTAAAAATATGCGCGCTTTATATCGATGATTTGTTGTTCATGATATCCTCTTGATTTGTCGAGGAGTGAGCAACCACGCAAGTTCACCTGAGGGCTTAGGCGCGAAGGAGTCGATGATGACCTTTGCCATCCCCCCCTTTTCCAGGAGGATCCGACTATTCTTACCGCCTGAGATCAAATCGCTGATCACGCCACTCAGGCAAGGTTCATGACCCACGATAAGGATGGATGAGTCTACCTTGAGTTCCGATAGCCTGCGGTAAAGGTCAGCCGTTCCGGCTTCAGGTTTAAGCTCATCCCAGACTTCGAGGACGTTTTGCTTCTTCAGTGCCTTGGCAACGATCTCGGCGGTCTCCCGGGCGCGAATTAGCGGGCTGGTGGCGATCTTATCGAATACAAGCTTCAGAACATTGGTTGAGTTCGCTACATCTTCTATGTCTTTTCTTCCAGAGGTGGTAAGACCTCGTTCGAAGTCCTCGCCCATTGAGGGTGAACGAATGCCGGCTTTGCCATGTCTGAGGATTACCAGTTCCAAGATCAGTGTCGCCTTCCCAGATGACTTCAATTAGGGATGAATTAAGATAAATCGTTCTGGGAGGAAAAGAGCACACGAATGCGCGCGCCTCTCACTAGACTTCTACTCGGAGCAGATCGTGCGCGCACCCGAGGTCATTATGCCTTTCGTGGCGCAGCGATTTCCGAATGCGCGCGCGCACTACTTAACTTCTAATTCACTCATTGGCAATTACCCGTGTAAACAATTAAGATACTTATCCGCCACTAACGGGCCTAAAAATCAATAACTTGTCATCGTTCCTAAGCTTCTCAGATGATCCCAAGGGTAGATCAACATACGATCCATTCAAAAATACTTTAAAATAACTATAAAAAGCATCTAACAAGGGCTTCCCAGTCTCTGTCTTAAACGCTTCTCCATATCTAATATTTAATTCATTTAATACATCTAACATCGTTGCACCTTTACTAAATTCCAGATTCATATATCCATCCTGAAAAATGCTCATATAATATATCTTAATATTTACACGAATTCTCTCAGCAGCCATAGATTAATCTTTTATTAGAGGCATTTAATATTATGCGCGGGCGTGAGAAATAGCGCGCGCGCATCCTTTTCAGCTGTTACCCTGACTGAAGCCGGGGTAACCGAGCGCGCGGGGCATCAAAGATCAAGAGGGTTATTGATCAGGTAGTTGAGGGAGGCGCAGGCGCAGAGACCTGAAAAGGCAGGGCATCAAAGAGACGGAAATGCGGCAGCGGCTGGGAACCACCTCAGACTGTATAGTCAAGAAAACACTGGAACAGGCTGCCCGTTACTCGATGCCACACACCAAGCAGGCATATCAGCAACTCCTTGATACAGATATTGCCGTTAAGACCGGTAAATACACCGAAGAACTGGCATTGAATATCCTGGTTGCGGAATTATGCCAGCGCACACCGGTGACCGCACAAGGCTAAACTTTTTTATGACATGTTGATCGTACCAAAGAGTACAAAGAATGAATAACAAAGTAGAAAGAAAACCGCTACGGCCGATTTACCCTACCCCCGCCGGCCTAGTTGTCTCTGTAGATGCCGCAAATAAGCCCAACATTATCACTCTCGGCGAAATATTCAACTTAAGCATTAGAAATCCGGTCTGGGTTGGGATCGCCGTACGTAAAGCCACTTATTCCCACGACCTCATCAAGGAGCAAGGAGAATTTACCGTGAATTTGCCGACAGCAGAAATGTTCGGTAAAGTGTACGGCTGCGGTCGGAGTAGCGGTCGCGATGGGACAGATAAGTTTAAGAAATTTAACCTGACGCCACTCCCATCTAGATACGTTAAACCCCCAATTATTGCCGAGTGCCCGGTGAATCTGGAGTGCAAGGTCGTGGGACTTCATATTGTCGGCGACCACGATTTATTCATCGAAGAGGTACTGCTGGAGCACGTTGATGAAGATAAGGTCAATTCCAAAGGCGAACGGGATGAAAGCAGACTTGACACGTTGGTATGGCTCGGGGTTGGGTTCTACCGGCTTGGGGAGAAGGTTGGAGAAATGAAGTAGTAAGGGTGGATAAAACATGTCAAACCGGACTAAATTGACAGGCATGCGCGCGCGATAATAAAACTGAGCAGCTTAAGGGAAGATCGAGCAAGCTGAAGGACACGCGCGAGAGGAAATCAGGAAAAAGAGGAAGACAAAAGAATAGGCTATTTGTAATTGTGCGCGAATGTGAAAGGTTTCTTCAATCAACTAGTTTGATCGCGTTCGATCTTGTCCTTTTCTTTTCTTAATCCCTTCACGATTTTATCTTTCTCGGCTTCGATTCCCCTCTTAATATGCGCGGCTCCTTCATTTAATCCGGGTGCTAAGTCTTTTCCTGCGTCATCCACTTTATCCCCTTTTTTCTTTTTGGACAAGTTACATCTACTTTTATTTCTGGGAAGCCAAGAATATAAACCGAAATTGGCACTTAAATGTATAAATGTTGCGAGCGCATGAGATATATTAAATCCGAGTTTCTACTGCCCGATTCCAGTTTATATTCTAGGATTACTAAATTAAAATTGGGATTGAAATTGTCACCAAAATCTTTAGAGAAAAAAGTAGAGGAAACGGCAGGAGACATAGGAAGGGACGCTAAAAAGGCAGGAAAAGCAGTCGAGGAAAAAGCAGAGGAAATAGGACACGATATAAAGAAGGGCGCTAAAAAGATTAAAAAGAAGCTCTAAAAAGAGACGAATATAGTCACTCGCGCATACTCACAAAACTTCAGGATTAGATCATAGATATACGCGCGTGATGAAAGAAACCATAAGGCGCGCCCACATAAAGCCATATTTAGACTTACCCCCAACCCCACCGTGAAATTAACTGCATGCGCCTATCCGCCCACAACACCAGAGGCAATATGACACTGCGCCACCAGGCACCGCCAATCGCGCGCACGACCACCACCATGGTCAGCGCTTCCACGGCGAAACCACACTAAGCCTGAGCGGCGCGAGCAGGCCCATGACCTATTTTGTCGTACGCTATCTTTGTACCGTCCTTGGACGTTACTGTGACTTTCATTCTCCGGCCTCGTCCATCCTCATCCGGGCCCTGACCAGCTTCTTGATCAAGGGGACCGGCATCGGATTGCCCAGTGGAAAATGGAGGGCCGACTTGGTGCTTACGTATCCTGCCAGCTCGTCCTTATGTGCCTCGATTACTGGGAGACGCAGGTAGAATCCGATGTCAGATTTCATGAGGCTGAAGTAGCAGAGTCGTGCCTCGATGCCGCGCTTCCCCTTGTAGCTGTAGAAGGGCATCCCGTAGCTGATGCTCTCGACGGCATCCGGCGCGGCCTCCCTGATCGCCTCACGGACCGCCCTTAGCTTCGGCTGCGTCTCCTTCGGGGCGGTCGCTATGTATGAATCGACGTCCTTCGCTGGCTTCATCCACTCATTCTACCTTCTTGGCGTCTTCAGTTATCTTCCTCTTGGCAAGGTCCGGGTTTTGCACGTACAGGATGATCGCGTTGGCGTGGCCGCGCCCGAACCCGAAGTCCGATTTGAGCCATGCAAGAAGCTCAACATACTTTACAAGGCCCTTCTCCTTTGCTAATTTTTGAAAGTCTCCCGACGACTTGCCGGTCTTCGCCTTGATGTTGTCTATGTACGCCTTGTATGTCATAATCTCACACTACGATTTTACTTATTTATTTTTTCGAAGCTGTACTTATAAAACCTGCATTTCGCGCGCGCATGACGGCGAGATAGTGCTCGGGGAAGGGTCAGCTTCAGGACCCCTGGAAGACGCGATCAAAAATTTTGGCTACGAGCCCCTCATTGAGGAATACGGCTTGAAGCTCGTAGACTTCAACAAAGACAAATCTATAGAACTCGAAGGTCTAGACTCAAAACTAGCGCCACTCCGGTTCAAGGAGTCCAAGGCCCTCCATGACTGAGACTACCTCATCTCAGCCGCGGTCCCAAAGACGCATGACACGGTCATCGCCACCCTCTCCATCAAAAACATAGTGGTTGGCTCGCTAGTCACTGTGAGTGAAAAACAGAAGATACACCAGGGATACAAGGCGATCAATCTCAACATCGCGAGATTCATACGACAACGTATGCCAGACCTCGCCATATTAGACGGCTTCATAGGAATGGAGGGAGAGGGACCCGAAGATGGAACCCCCGTCCAACTACACGCCACGGCAGCCAGCGTTAACCCAGTCTCACTCGACGCCGTCATGGCGAAGATCATGGGCTTCGAACCACTTGACATCGGATACCTTCACCACCTAGACCAATGGGGAGTAGGCGTAGCCAGACTAGGCGAAATATCCGTGATAGGTCAACCCCTTGAGGAAATGACCCCAAAATTCAAACCCCACTCAACCTACAGAGACCAACTCAACTGGAAATAACTCGCGAAAAAGACTCAAAAATCACACACCCACACATTTAACGTTACGAAGCAGCAGTCAAACCTGATGAATGCCGTTGACTCCATCTTTATGCCATAAGGTCACACGCGAATTAATGCACGTTAGGATATCCATTATGGATAGATATATTTTAACAGTTCAAGGCTTTCAGGTACACATGCGTATGGGTTGTATAATGCATGTTAAGATGAGGCTTATACCAAAGTAAATTTGGGTTAAGATTATCCGAATAAGGGTGGAAGTGAGGATAAGGCTATGGAGGAAGCGTATGTAAATGAGATTAAAATCCTGGAATATATCCCGAGGGTTACGAAGAAAGGTTTGCGTTACTTCGACGTCTCACAAGTGAGAATTATTAGAAACTTATAATCCTAGGTTAGATATTTTTCATTGAGGGGCGCTAGTTGTCGGCGAAGGATAGAATGGATGAGATGTTGAGGACCATTGAGGACGCGGGTAGTAATGGGATTGAGATGAGGGAGCTGTTGAGTATCTATTATGAGAAATGGGGTTTCAGACTCGCTACCATCAAGGGATACGTCTCTGACCTTGAGGAGATTGGGAAGATTAGAGTCTCAGGGACCATGGTCTACTATTTCAGTTATGAGCCTCCCAGAGGTTTGGTTCACTCAACTAGAT
>Ga0187878_1004802_pt1 | contig 10299 bp, 10 predicted proteins | sample June2016WEW_17_1_FD_132979 | JGI IMG/M metagenome (GOLD analysis project Ga0187878, IMG submission 132979) | Peatland microbial communities from SPRUCE experiment site at the Marcell Experimental Forest, Minnesota, USA - June2016WEW_17_150 | ecosystem: Environmental > Terrestrial > Soil >...
TCCAGCGTGTTCGTCTGGGACTAGTTCCTCCGGGCGCGCGAGCGTTCGACAGCCCGTTCCGGGCAAGCAGGACGGCAAAAGCTCCTGCCCGCGTTTATCCGCGTCCAATTTTGTTGTTTTTCATGGGCGTGAGGTTCTGCTTCATGAATAATTTAGGCTAGATTGTCGACATACAGGTGGTCGTATCGAGGAGGCTTGCCGTTGCGTACACCGTCGTCTTCTGTTGGGGCGAGCGCACTAAAACCTGTTCCGGCCTATGCGGTTCCTATGGTTGAATCCGGCCGGCTATAGTTTACAATGTCCGCGCATGCATATACCGGATGGCTTTCTCGCGAATCGGATCGCAATCTCCCTGGACGTTGTGTCCGGCGCGAGCATCCTCTATGCGGTCCGCCGCCTGAAGCTCGAGCTCTCGGCGCGGGTGATCCCGATTATGGGAGTGCTTTCCGCCTTCATTTTCGCCGCGCAGATGCTTAACTTCCCTATTTTTGGCGGGACCTCCGGGCACCTGTTGGGAGGAGCGCTTCTCGGGATCGTGCTCAGCCCCATGGCCGGCCTTTTGACCATGGCCACCGTAATTATTGCTCAGGCGCTTTTTCTGCAGGACGGAGGGCTGATCGCGCTGGGTGCCAACATCTTTAATATGGGCGCAGTCACCGTATTCAGCGGATACGTTCTTTTCCGATTGCTGGGCGCACCGGGCAAGCCGGGAAAGCACCTCCCCCTCACGGGCTTTATCGCCGGATGGATTTCCGTGGAGATCGGCGCGGCTGCGTGCGCGCTCGAACTCGGACTGTCCGGTGCAGTTCCCTTGAGAGTCGGGCTCCCGGCAATGACCGGTTATCATGCCGTCATCGGCGTCGTGGAAGGGGCACTGACCGCCGGGGTGCTGTCCTTTCTGGCTCGGGTGCGGCCGGACCTGCTCAAGAGAGACTTCAGTCCCCGATTCGGATTTCCCGATTGGGTCGGAGGAGCGGTATTAGTAGCGATTCCGCTGGGTCTATTGGCTCTGGCAGGCAGCTCAAACCTTCCTGACCCGCTTCAGGCATTGCTTTCAAGATCCCTGGTCCCCGGCGCTCATCAGGAAAGCCTGTTGTCATCGGATCGTTTCACTGATTTATATCGGGTATTATTGTACCTCGCGCTCGTCGCAATTGTCGGCGCAGCCTATCTGGCAAGCCGCTTCGTACGCAGCCGGGGAGGCCGGTCATGAAACACAGCTTCGTCGATCGCTACGCCAACCTGGATTCGCCGCTGCACTTTTTGGATGCGCGTACCAAACTCGTCGGATTCTCTGCGTTGATCGTCACCGCGCTGTCCATCCGCGCCGGGAGTACGGGCGAATTCTTCGCCTTTTTTTTCTTCATGGCCATCCTTGCAGGGATTTCGCAGATTCCGATGCAATATGTTGTAGGGCGCACGCTGGGGATTCTTCCCTTCGTACTGCTGGCAGGCCTTGCCGCTCCATGGCGGGGCAGCGAGGGCTGGGCCTGGTATCTTGCGCTCGTGCTCCGCTCCACTTTGTGCCTGCTCATTCTCGTGCTCTTGACCAACACGACACGTTTTGTCGAGTTGTCGCGCGGCCTGCGCAGGCTTGGATGCCCGCGGATCCTGGTCGCGAACCTGAGCTTCCTCTATCGATACCTTTTCGTGCTGGCCGATGAAGTCATGAGAATGCGACAGGCTCGCGACAGCAGACGCGTCGGCAGGGCCGGAGCGCTCGCGGAACTGCGGACACTCGGATCGATGCTGGGCACCCTGATGGTGCGTTCGTTCGAGCGCGCTAACCACATGTACCAGGCCATGCTGTCCCGCGGCTTCTCCGGCGAGTTTCCGGTGGCCGCTCCGAGGAGATTTTCCTGGCGGGATCTTGCATTTATCTCCGTCGTGGCGCTCTTTGTGGCTGCGACGGTTTATCTGTGACGGGCTAGGAGCCTGTCCGAGAATTAGGAGGGGCCGCGTTCCGAGCGCCGCGGGGGCAGATGCAAGGCGGCGCGACGCAGGCGATGTCTCGGTACATCATCGAGGAGCGCCAACGCCGCAGATGCCCCCGCGGCGCCGGAACCCGGAGGGCGCATGGGGGTTGCGCGGCGATCGCTGCGTTGCTCGTCGTCAACGATGTGCATCGACATCGCCTCCTCCTCGCGCCTTGCGCTCGCCGCGCAAGCCCCATGCGCGCGACCCCTCCTAATTCTCGGACAGGCTCCCAGGCCGCGGATGTGAAATGACCGATTACGCGATTCGACTAACCCGGCTAAACTACTCCTACCCGGATGGGACCCGGGCGCTGGAGGGCATCGACCTCGACATCCGCGCGGGCGAGAGGGTGGCGCTGGTCGGGCCCAGCGGCGCCGGCAAGTCCACGCTTTTGCTTCAACTGAACGGGATCCTGCGCGGCACGGGCGTGGTCCGCATCCTGGGGCAGTCCGTGGCCGACGGAGACCTGAGGTTCATCCGGAAACAGGTCGGTCTGGTGTTTCAGGATCCCAACGACCAGCTCTTTTGTCCGACCGTATTCGAGGACATCGCCTTCGGCCCGCTTAATCTGGGGGTTCCCGCGCAGGAGATCAAGAAAAGGGTCGAGAAAGCTCTGAGCGATGCCATGCTGGATTATTCCTATGCGAGCCGCTCGGCGCACCATCTCAGCCACGGCGAGCGCAAACGGGTGGCGATGGCCACGGTGCTTGCCATGGAGCCTGCCATCCTGGCCCTCGACGAGCCCACGAGCAATCTGGACCCGGGCAATCGGAGGCACCTCATCGAATTGATCGCTTCACTCCCGGTGACACTGCTCCTGGGCACGCACGACCTTGAGATGGTTCTGGCGCTTTGTGCGCGCACGATCGTGATGGACCACGGCAAGATCCGGGCCGATGGAGAAACACGTTTGCTGCTCGCCGATGCCGAGCTAATGGATCAACATGGCCTTGAAGTCCCTCTTTCTTTGCGAGGGCCGTAAGTGCGATTCAGACAGTGGGAAAAAACATAGCCACGAATAACACGAATATCGAGGCGAAAGTCAAAAGCTTAACGCAGAAACCACAGAGGCTGATGCAGAGGCCGCAGAGAATATCCTTGTTTCAAGATATTTTTCTATCGGATCTCTGCGACCTCCGCATTGATCTCAGCGGCCTCTGCGTTAAGTTTTTGCCTTTGGTTGCAGCTATGCTGCTCCATGGAATTCGTGGCTGCTTTTTTTCGTGTAGTGTCTGAATCACGGAAGGCCGTAGGGAGAATTGACGACTCACGAATGGAGTCCTTGGTTCAATCGACAATTGGAACGAACTGGATGATCATTGCTGCCGGAGAGGTGGAGTTGGAGGCGGTGCTGTGGGAGCCCAGAAGGGAATCGCCTAGGGCCGCAGCACTCATGTGCCATCCGCACCCGCTCTCTGGCGGCACGATGAACAACCGTGTGATTTATCGTGCGGCGAAAGGGGCTGCCGAAGCCGGTTTGGCTGCGCTGCGCTTCAATTTTCGCGGGGTCGGGGCCAGCTCCGGAGCCTATGATAAGGGGCTTGGTGAACGAAAGGACGCGGCCGCGCTCGTCGACTGGCTGCAACAAAGATATCCGGGCCTTCCCCTGGCGCTGGTTGGATTCTCCTTCGGCGCCTGGGTGGGCCTGCAGGTCGGCTGCCATGACCCGCGCATTCAAGCGCTGATCGGGCTGGGGTTGCCTTTGAATAGCTACGATTTCGATTTTTTGGCCGAAAATGCCAAGCCGGCGCTCTTGATCACCGGGACGCGCGACGAGTTCTGTCCGCGTGACAAGATGGAGCTGCTGGCGCGCCGGCTGCCGCAGACTTCCGACGCGCGCTGGGTTGAAGGCGCCGACCATTTCTTCACTCATCAGGCGGATCAGGTTCAAAGTCTGGTTAAGGAGTTCCTCCGCACACAGTTCGAAGGACATCACAAACCATGAGGAAAGCAGCGCTTGAGACGTTTGCATCCGCGATTCTGCTGTTAGCCGTAAACCCGGCTTCAAGCGCGGCCGCCTCCGGATTCCGAAAAGTGAGCCCCCATTTCTATTATCTGGAATCCAAGACGGGCGCGGCCAACACCGGAGCCGTAATCACCGTGGATGGGATTCTGCTCATCGATCCGCCGCCCGAGCCCGAGATTCCAGCAATGCTGAATGCACTGAAAGCCGTGACCGCCAGGGCTGTGCGCTGGGTCGTGAGCACGGATTATCAGCAGGCTAAGATAGCGGGCCTCGCGACGTTCCTGAAACAGGGCGTGGCCATCGTCGGCAGCAAAGAGCTCGACCGGCTCGCCGGCTCGACGATTGTTTTGGAACCGAATCAGCCCGCTCCACTCGTGCCTGAGCGCCCCAATCCGCGGTTCCTGTTCGGCCAGCAACTGCATCTTTATCCCGCGGGCATCGAGGTCCGCATCCTGGCGGTGAAATCCAAAGCGCGCACCGCGGGCGACGTCGTCGTCTTCCTCCCTTCTGAAAAGGTTCTTGCGGTCGGAGACTTTTTTGCTCCCTCCAGCTTTCCCGTAATAGACAGCGGACCCGGGGAAGGGAGCGCTCGGGGTTGGATTGACGGCCTGAAGCAGGTGATTGAAGCCGTGCCCCTTCTGAAATCAGCCATGCCACCACCCAAGCAGGAGACTCCCGTCCCCCAGGAGCCGGAAAAGACCCTGGAAGAAACAGTTGCCGTAATCCCAAGCCACGGAGGGCCGGCCAATCTGCAACAGATGAAGGCCCTGCTGACGGCGGCTCAGAAGCTCCGAACGGAAGCCAACAAGGCTATCGCGGCTGGCCGCGCCGCCGATGAATTCGTAAAGTCTCTCCCCGGCGACGTTTTTGGCGAATACGGCAATCTCGCGGTCTTTGCCGGCCAGCTCTTCGACGAACTGTCCAAGAAATAAATCCGACCTCTGCCATCTAGGCATGAAAAATAAAAGATCAACGCAGAGGGCGCAGAGGTTACAGAGAAATGTTATTCAAAAGAAAAAATCCTCTGTGGCCTCTGCGCCCTCTGCGTTGAGGCTTTTGGGTTGCGGCTATGCTGCATCGCAGGGGCCGGTCTTTAATTCTTGTGACCCTGCATCGATTTTGGGACAATTAACGGCTAGGTTACTTAGGTTCGAAATCGGAGGTCGTGTCATGCAAAAGGTCCGCAACGCCGAACCGGGGCCGCACGTTGCTAACGCCTGCCCCATCGTGGGTTCGAGAAAGGTCTATCTCGATGGACCGGGTGGCATCCGCGTGCCGATGCGGGAGGTTTCCCTTGGACCTACGAAGAGCTTCAGGGGTACGGAAGAGATCAACCCGCCCGTACGCGTCTATGACACCTCCGGACCCTACACCGATCCGGCCGCAACCATCGATCTGAGGCGCGGGCTGCCCGAGTTGCGTGCGCCCTGGATTCTGGCGCGCGGAAATTACAGCGCGCAGGCGCCAAGCTATCGCCCCGTGCCCGGGCACAGCGATCCAGACACGCCCCTGCCGCGCCGCCGGAAGGTACGGCGCGGCATCGGCAACGTGACTCAGATGCACTACGCCCGCAGGGGTATCGTTACCCCGGAAATGGAGTTTGTGGCCCTGCGCGAGAGCCTTGAGCCCGAATTTGTTCGCAAGGAGGTGGAGCGCGGCCGCGCGGTCATCCCCGCGAACATCAACCACCCCGAGAGCGAGCCCATGGCAATCGGGCGAAACTTCCTGGTGAAAATCAACGCCAACATCGGCAACTCCGCCGTGACCTCCTCCATCGAGGAAGAGGTCGAGAAAATGACATGGGCGATCCGCTGGGGGTCTGACACCGTCATGGACCTCTCGACCGGGAAGAACATTCACGAGACCCGCGAGTGGATCATCCGCAATTCGCCGGTCCCCATCGGCACCGTGCCCATCTACCAGGCGCTGGAGAAGGTGGCGGGCAAGGCGGAGGAATTGACCTGGGAAATCTTTCGCGACACTCTCATCGAGCAGGCGGAGCAGGGGGTGGACTATTTCACGATTCACGCGGGAGTGCTTCTGCGTTACATTCCGCTCACCGCAAATCGGGTGACCGGCATTGTGAGCCGCGGTGGCTCGATCATGGCGAAGTGGTGCCTGGCACATCACCTGGAGAGTTTTCTCTATACGAGGTTCGAGGAAATCTGCGAGATCATGAAGGTATACGATGTTGCATTTTCGCTGGGCGATGGCTTGCGGCCCGGATCGGTCGCCGACGCCAATGACGAAGCCCAGTTTGCCGAACTCGATACCCTGGGAGAGCTGACCCTGAAGGCGTGGGACCACGATTGCCAGGTCATCATCGAAGGACCCGGGCACATCCCGATGCATCTGATCAAGGAAAACGTCGACCGGCAGATAGCCGTGTGCCATGAGGCGCCCTTCTACACCCTGGGCCCCCTGGTCACGGATATCGCGCCAGGATACGACCATATCACCAGCGCCATCGGCGCCGCCATGATCGGCTGGTACGGAACCGCGATGCTCTGCTATGTCACTCCCAAGGAGCACCTGGGCCTGCCAACCAAGAAGGATGTCCGCGACGGCGTCATCGCCTATAAGATCGCGGCTCATGCGGCCGATCTTGCCAAGGGGCATCCGGGCGCGCGGCTGCGGGACGACGCCCTGTCCAAGGCACGCTTCGAATTCCGCTGGAACGATCAATTCAACCTTTCTTTTGACCCGGAGACCGCTCGGGAGCTCCACGACGAGACTTTGCCGGAAGAAGGAGCCAAGGTGGCGCACTTCTGCAGCATGTGCGGTCCGCACTTCTGCGCAATGAAAATCACGCAGGAGGTTCGCGATTATGCGCAACAGATGGGGATCGCCGAAGATCAGGCGCTCAACGTAGGTTTGGATGAGATGAAGCGCGAGTTTCGCAAACGGGGAAGCAAGATTTATCAGCGAGTCTAACCATTTCGGAAATTACGTGAGGCCGCATAGCCGCAACCAAAATCTACCGCCAAAGAAATCGGCGATTCGAGATTCGAAATTCGAGATTTTCTAATTTCGAATCTCGAATCTCGAATTTCGAATTGGAGTCTTGGCGGTGAAGAGCCTTTGCTCGGGGAATTAAAGCGATGCCTGATTTTGTCTGGATGTTGATCATTATTGCCGGCTGGATTGTGCTGACCCGCTGGGTGCTGCCCAGGTTTGGCGTCGCCACGTGACTAGCCAAACCCTCCTGCAAGGTCGAGTCTCGACCCGACAACGAGAGCAGGCAGTAGACAGAAGCGAGTCCCGACTACTGCCCAGCCAACTGCCTCTATACTCGCCCGAGAATCCGGTACCAGAGGAAGCCCAGGTACTCGTGATTCGCTCGCTGGAGATAGCCGAGTCGATCTGTGGAGGGGGTGGCAACTCCTTCTAACAGTTTCCATGCCCATTCCAGCCACGACATTCCGGCCGGATAATGCTGCGCTGCCCAGATGGCGGCGGGCGCGGCGAGCGGCTTCATTTCCAGCTTGCGCGCTACAGCCATAGCGCGGCGCAGGTCGCAGGCCGTGGTAACGAGAATGAACGGCGCCGTGCCGATGATCTTCTTGACTTCCACGAGATTTTCGTAAGTCGTCAGCGAGTGCCCCTCGATGACGATATCCCGTTCAGGCACACCCATAGCCCTGATAAATTCTGCCATGAGATTTGCGACCGGCGGGTCTCCCTTGCGCACTACTCCGCCGGAGACGACGAGCCTGGCACCGGGAAGTTCATGGTAGAGCCGCAAGCCCTCCACGATGCGAGAGATCGTCTCACCCGAAATCTCGCTCGTCACCGGCAGAAAAGGATGATCCTCGCCGTATGCCGACAAGATCACGATGGTCCGAGCGCCTGCCGAGGCATCGGGATGGAGCATCGGAGGGAAAGGGCGTTCGAGGTTGGACAACAGAATTTCGGCAAGCGGCGTGAACACAAATGCGATGTAGAGCCAGACTGCGCCCCACACCAGGTGGCGCCCCACGCGCGACTGACGGCGGAATCGCGTCGCCAGAAGTCCTGCAGCCAGGAGAACGGTCATGACCCCGATTGGGGAAAAACAGGCTTCCAGGGATTCTTTGAGAATGGTCATGCCCGGTTATCCTCTGAGCGAAATCCGGACTCGCGGGGCAACGCGAGAGGTACGCCGCGAGTGCCGGACTGTCACCTGATGCTGCAGCCGGACACCTTGGTCTCAGCCTTGAGGACCGGCTGGCCCGATAGCAGCGCGTCGAGCGCATCTTCTGCATAAGCGATTCGCCCATGCTCACCGGCGCGTTTGTTGTTGTCGATGGCACCACGATAGCGAAGCATGCCGCCGCCGTCCAGTATGACTACACTGGGGGTCTGTGTGACGCTCAGCTTTTGGGCCAGCGTCCCGTCCTGATCCAGCAGAACGGGAACCCCCAGATTCAGATTCTCGGCGTTGCGCCGGATTTCGACCGGGGACTCATCCCTGTTGGACGCTACGGCGAGGAATGCAACTCGGCGGCTGCGGTACTTGGACTCCAGCAGCGCCATGCGCTCGGGCGCGGCGACCGGACATTTGAAGGACCAAAACACCAGGACCACGATGCTTCCGGCGTAGTCTTCCAGCGCGCGAGTCTTGCCATCAGCATCCGTCAAACGAAAGCCGGCAAACTTCGCGCCAATCTGCGCGCTTGCAGGGGGTGAACTCAGGGCGACGGAGACAAGGATCAGAATGAGACCTACGGTTGCGGCCTTGCCGAAAATCGTGCCCCTCGCCACCGGATTCATAGCCGTGCGCGCACCTCGGGATGGGATCACGCGAACTGACGGGTTAAGCACCTTTCCCCTCCTCTCGGCCGCGTCATGAACTGCAATGGCCTGCCGCCGCAATTCAAAACGTACGCCATCAAAATAATGCTTTCCTGAGAGAAGATCCACCGCTTTCCGATGGTGTGGGTGCGGGCGCAAAAAAGCCCACAGCGGCGCTGTGGGCTCTTTTGTTCCAGGACCCTCGATCGCGTGCGTGGAGGGTGGCTGAAGTATTGCATTAAATTCACAGGTGCCGGCCTTGAATTTGGAGATGGAACTTGAGCCAAAGAACGCGGTGTGAGCTGGAACAGATCCGGCACCGCGGCGTTTATTGCATAGTTCCGGAGCGGTTGTCAAGGCGAAACAAATCTCCGCACTTCATGATCGCACATCCGGTTGCGGGCGCTGCAGGAGTTCGATCAGTTTTTTCGCGGCCGGCGTCAATGCACGCTTGCGCTTGACGATCACGCCGAGCGGGCGCAGGAAGGTTTGACGCGTGAAGTAAACCTGCGCCAGGGTTCCCGACTGGACTTCTCGCTGGACGCTGAGCAGCGGCACGATAGAGACACCCACTCCGATTTCAACGCTGCGCTTGATGGTTTCAATGTTATCCAGCTCCATTACGATCCGGACCTCAACCTTGTGCTCGCGAAGGATCTGGTCGAGCGCTCGCCGGCTCGGAATATCCCGCTCGAAGGCGACGAAATTCTGGCCGCCGAGCCGGTGCAGGTCGATCTGCCGCCTCCGGGCGAACGGATGTTCGGGGGAGCAGATCAGGATCAACTTGTCGGCCGGGAGGGGTATGACCTCAATTCCCTTTCGAGGTTTGGGATAAGTGACAATGCCTATGTCTGCCCCTCCTTTCTGGCACTCCTCGTAGACGCGGTTGGCCCGGCTGTATTCCACATGAAGGTTTACTTTAGGATAGGTTTTGAGAAACGTCTTGATCACTGCGGACATCTCGTAGAGGCCGACGCTGTAAACGGTGGCAATCCGCACCGTCCCGGTCATCTCTTCTCCCATGGACCTCAATTGCAGGTCGATGCGCTGGAATCGATCCAGGATTTCGCGCGCGCCTTCGTAGAGAATCTGTCCCGCCTCGTTGGGGAAAACCGCCCTCCCCTCGCGGATCAGCAGAGGCGTGCTGAACCGTGATTCCAGCGCCCGAATCTGCTGGCTGACCGCCGATTGCGTTATGAAGTTCCGCACGGCAGACTGCGAGAAACTGCCGCTCTCGACCAGATCACAGAATACCTTCAGGGTTTCCACCTGCATACGCGTCCCTTTGCTGTCTCTCTCCGAAGAGAGGGTTGAGATCACCGGGGATAATATGCATCCGTGCCCCGGCCCCAGCGATCTCCGCGGTGAGAATCTCGCAAACCCCGCTCATCGGATCGGACGGAGCTTAGGGTCTGTCACGAAATAAGTGGTGCACTTTGCTGCAGGCCCCCAGGCCCGCTGGCCGCAGCCCGAAGGGGCGCGGCGGCGGGCGGGCATCTGCGGCGTTGCCGCTCCTCGACGATGCACACCGGCATCGCCTGCGTCGCGGCGCCTTGCATCTGCCCGCCCGGCGCTCGCGCCAA
>Ga0187878_1004803_pt1 | contig 10298 bp, 6 predicted proteins | sample June2016WEW_17_1_FD_132979 | JGI IMG/M metagenome (GOLD analysis project Ga0187878, IMG submission 132979) | Peatland microbial communities from SPRUCE experiment site at the Marcell Experimental Forest, Minnesota, USA - June2016WEW_17_150 | ecosystem: Environmental > Terrestrial > Soil >...
GATGAACGTAACGGTTGATGTTCCGGTTGTCGCGGTCGGGGATGGTGTTGGAGTTGGCGTGTTTACCGTAGTTTGAGTGGCAGTAGGAGTAGGTGTTGGAGTTGGAGTAGGTGTGAATGAAGCTGTGGGATTAGGTGTTGGAGTAAACATCGATGTAGGTGTGTTTGTTTGTGTGGCGGTTGGCGTCTGGGTAGGGGTGTCAGTGGGGGTAGGTGTACTCGTCACTGCAAGAGTGGGGGTGGGCGAAGGGGTATAGGTCGCTGTTGACATCGAAGTGGAGGTGGGAGTAGGTGTGGGTGTAGGAGCACTTTTCACACAGGGGATGAATCCGGAATCCAGGATGGAACCATTTGAAGAGTCATAACTGAAATTGGCGCCGGTCTGGGAAAGCTGCAGGAGTAACACGCCAAAGGCGGCTGGGTTCAGGTCATTGGAGTAGGCTACCCTGCTGTCTGAGTTAATGATCGTAAGTAAGCCGTGCCCGCCTCCGCCAGCTACGAACTCGGTGATCCCGGTTGGACTGGGATTCCCGTTTCCATCGAGCGGAACCCAGCGCTGGTAATCATGGTCGTGACCGTTGAGCACGATACTCACCCCATATTGCGCAAGTAGAGACCAAATATAAGACATGGCGGGGGTGGGTCCCTCCGGCCCAATGTTGTAAAGAGGCTGGTGGTAGTAAACGATCGTGCAAGCCTGGGCATTGGCAGCCAGGTCCTGCTGCAGCCAAAGGTATTGTGCAGATGACGGGGTGACACCGATTTTGGAATAGTTTGAGTTGAGGCTGATGAAATGCCAACCTCCGGCATTGAAACTGTAATAGTTGGGAATATTATTCCAGTAGTCGAAATAGCCGCTGCCGTCTACTCCATTGGTATATTCATGGTTGCCTATGGTTGGATCGGTGATCGCGCGCAGGGCCCCAAAGTTGGAAGAGGAAGTGCCATACCAGTTATAAAACTCGGTCATGCTGCCACTTTCATAGACATCTCCCAGATAAAGGAACAGGTTGGGATTAAGCGACGAAATCAGTTTTATCACTTGTGTAGAGAAGGCCTCGCCGCTGGCGCCGTCACCTGCGGCTGCTACCACGTAAGGTTGTCCGCTGGCAGGCGCCGTTCCTGTGGAAGGCGTAAAGTGATTCGAGTTGACCGGAGCGGTGGAATTTCCATTGCTGAAAGTGACTGCAAGCAGTGCGGCGGTAGAGGAAAAACCGTCCCTCATCAATGCACTAGCTGTAAAGGTGTAACTGCCATCCGCCCATTTATTGGAGGGAAGGGTAAATGTATATGGGCTGGAAAAATCCGTCAGGAGATAAGCTCCATTAATGAAGAAGGCCATACGCTGCACGCCGGGATTAGTGCCAATTATGGAAATAGTCGCGGTAACGGTTGCATTCCCTATCAGTGTGCTGCCGGCTAGGGGGCTGGTGAAGCAGACAGTTGCGGTGTATGCCCCGGATGTCGGTGAACTTGAAGCGCACCCGTTCGCAGCCTGTACCGGAACTGCCTGAATAAAGGACGAAAAGGCCAGTAAGGCGATGATCAAGGAGCCGGTAAGAAAATGAAGATTTTTCATCGTCACATACTCCTGAAATCGACCAATAAATCCTGAAAGCAACAGGTCACCCTAATGAACAATATTGCGCTCAAAATCAGTGATGCCGAACCACCACGACGACCATACCGGCGACGACCAGGATGGATAATCCACCTAGGGCAATTACGCGGGAAAATGGCAGCAGGTCTGGGAAAGTGGCAGCTGGTTCACTGGAATCAAACTGCCCAACCGAGACTAGGGGTAGGTGATTAATCCCACTCAAAATATTCAGGTAAGTGAAACCATAATTCTGAGACGGCTCGATATACGAGTTTTCGCTGAACTCGTTCCAACTGATGATTCCCAACGCATCGGGGGAGGAAGACATGGCAGTGTTGATCTGAGTCCGAAATGTAGCGCCGTTGTCCCTCGCCACTTTGGTTGTCCCGCCGATGGCGGTGGCGTCGAAACCTGGAGCAGCCGGTGGGATCCAAATACCGCCATTCTGGTGGACTGCCTGGCCCATCTGGGACAATTTATCTTGGTAGCCGGGAAATGTATTTGGATTGACGGACGACCAGTAGTAGGCATTCCCGTCCACCAGTCCGGCCAATTGTTGGTATCCGACAACGTCGCGCTGGGAAGCAACAATTAATAGTGATGATCGCCTCCCCTGGGTCACCTGGGCGACCTCCTGAGGGGTGAACATCCAGGTCCCCGACCAGATCACCAAAGGTTTGGAAAAGATATCGAAGACCGGCTGCCAGGCGAAATGCTGGATGAAATAATCCAGGTCAGTAGCCACGGTCTGGACAGGCAGCGGGTTGCGATTAAAATCCAGACCCTCATAGATCACCGCCAGTTTAAAATCTTCCTGTTCCGCAACCTGAACCAATTGCTCCAGGCGACGGTTGAGAACATCGGTGCTCTTCCAACTGACGATAAACCCATCAATCCCGGCCGCCTTGGCCCACAGTATTTGTTGGCGCATTACCGAAATATCATCACTGGAGTACTTTCCCAACAAGGGATAATCTTTCTTTGCTCGGTTCCATGAGTTGGGGTCATACCAAATATAATAATAAGCCAGCGTTGGAATGGGATTGGCCGCGGCCGGAAGAACCTGCTGTTGCGCATTGGCAGGCATGGCTCCCGCAAAAACGACTACAAGTAGCAAGAATATAAATAGCCAACCAAAGAACCTACTTTGCCTGAATTCCATTAATGTGTCTCTCTCGTGATATCAAAGTGCCCGAATTTCCTTTGGTTCTACATCCGGAAGTGGATTGAGAACCAGGAGTAGTTTTATCCTGCTGGACCGAAATTCCATAAATCAGGACCATTTTATGAATCCGTCGTTTTGACGATCTACTTGTCCTTTTATTGGAAGACTATTCTCTCCATCCGGTTCGATAAACACCTTCTGAAAAGCAATGACCTGTGGTCGATTTCTCCTCATCACGAAGCTAAATATCTGAGGCCGTCCATATAATAGTAGGCCGAGAGTGAGGACAGTCCCGATCACCCCCAAAACGCCCAGGTCCAAAACGCTTATCTCTTTTATGGATACATCCTGGTTGCGTGAGAGGGCAACTGGTGTGCGGCTGCCAAGTCCGACAGCGCCGACTAATTGTATGGAATAATTCCCGCGCGCAAGGGAATGGATTTCAGCCGTCCCGGCTAGATCCAAGGGATAATTTTTAACAGTTCCATCGGGAGCCACTAAATTAATCGACCTGCCAGTCGGAAAATTGAACAAGCCATCGCTGGCACTCAGGTGAATCGAATAAAGGAGCATGGAGATTTTCCAGGTATCGTTAGGGAGCGCATAGAACTGTTGTTGTGACGAGTTAACCACGTTCGATCCATCGGCCATGACACTGATCACCGAATAGAGCAGGGGAGTAGGAACCAACCCATTACCGAGACGGGCAACCCTGCTGGCGGGAATCCACTGCGGCTGGCCATTTTTCACCACAAAGACGTCCCCTTGGGCACTCCGGTAGGTAACGTGAGTAACGCGCTGCGCGTCCACGGGAAACTTTGCCTGGTCCACAAATGTCAAACCCACCTGATGAAAAACATTCAAACCCACCTGGACGTTTGTGTCTCTTGAAGGCACCTTTATGTCCAGGTAAGTCTGGACGGACCCATTCTCCCATCGGGCGAACTCGATGCGCTGCGAGGGATCGTTGTATTGCGCCACCATTATGGTAAGTCGATCCACACCCGGACTATTGATCGGAATGGTTAATGAGCCATCCGCCCCGCTCATATACTGTTTCCCATTCATTTGGAAAGCAATACCAGGTATCGCGGGGATGGTTTGGACATTGACAACTCCCATATCGATCGTTAAATGCGTTGACGTTCCACTCCTCTCGAGGGTAGTTGACCCAAGATAATTTGCGTCGATCGTATAAGTTCCAGCTGGAAGTTTTTTATTATTAAATTTATGGGTAAAATACCCGGCCGGATTCGACCTGGCGGCACCAAGAACGGCGCCGTTGATAGTGAAACGAATTGCTGCATTTGAAACAGGGCTGCCTCCAGTATCATAGATATGACCGGAAAGGGTTATATTGTCCCCTACGCCTACATCTTGGGGCGTGGCAAGGACGATGTAGGTGCCTCCCTTATATACTCGAGACTTTGAGGCGAATGGATCGGAGGTGCCCGGGAATGTACTCGGCCCCGTCAAGCTGGTGTTTACCGGAGAAACCAGGGCGCTAGCCTTTCCAAGGATCCCCTGGGTGGCGGCTGATGCAGGAATTACCGTCCCGCCTGGCAATTCGAGTGCCATTAAACCGAAAAAAATCAGTGAAAGAAGCATTATTCTTTTCATCTCGTCATTTTCTCCTGGGTCAGTACTTTCGGTCCGCGTTTAAGTATCGCAAACCCAAAAACGATTATGGAAACCAGGAATGCCAGGCCGTAGGATGCGTAGATAATGAAGGTCGGGCTCTTTTTGGCGATAACTGCCAGTGCCCATGTTGAAGACAGGAAGACTGCCTGGCGAGGTGCCTGCGAAAAATTAAATGCGCCCAAGAAATTATTGGCAGCTGCATCGCGCGTGGACAACGATGCTACCTTCCAGTTGTCTTCGATAAATTTAAGCACGGATGTGAAGTCGAGCTGGGTATTGTCGATATACCCGGCCTTCGCAAAGGGGCTAACTAACAATGCTGGTACACGCAATCCATACCCGTACGCATCCACCTGGGGAGGCACGACATGGTCATACCAGCCGCCCCAATCATCGTAAAGCACCATGAATGCTGAACTGTTCCAGACACTCGAGCGCATCAATTCCTGGACCAGGTTCTTAACCTGTCGCTCACCGGTTGCAGGATATTCCGGGGGGTGCTCGCTGGTGCCCGAAGGAACGATATAAGAAACCGCCGGCAGCGTTCCATTGCGCAAATCCACGTAGTATTGACTTAGATCAACGATATGGCTCGCGAGAGTAGGGTCATCGATAAACCGGTCGAAATTCAACAGCGGGACCCAAATCACCTGGGAACCCTTGTTGCCTTGGGAAGCCATGTTCCGGTAGTTAACATTTGGGTTATAGTTTTCTACATAGAATTTCCAGCTGACTCCTGCTGCCTGCAGTCGATCAAAAATGGTCGGTAAATTCGTCAGCAGGTCGGATAAGGTTTGACCGTGCTTTGGTGTTGGGGATACTCCTGCAATCCAGTACATGTGGTTCGCAGCACTTCCGTCTTTTGCCGAACTGAAAAAATTGTCAAACAGGACGTAATTGGACGCTAGATTCCAATAATAAGGAATATCCCTATAATCGTAAAAACCCATTGATAGTTGCCCATTTTGGTTTAGTTTGTTCAGTGCAGAAACAAACCCATCCATCTTTCCGGAATCATATTGGGCGAGGAAAGTGGGCGCGTTGTGGCTGAGGTCAGTGATGGTGGTATTGCCAATATGCCAGGGCAAAACCATTGCCGAGTTGGGATTGGTTGGATCGACCGGCATTTTCGCATCAGTGGGAAGGCCATTGGCTCCCGGATAGGTGCCAAAATAATTATCAAAGGTATGGTTCTCCTGCATGAGAACGACAAGGTGTTGGATGGGAGTTGTGGCCTGCGGACTATTGGTAGACGAAGGCGGATTAGCCAACCCGAGTTGGCTTGCTCCCAGGAAGACTGCAAGGACAACGGCGAAGAACTTTTGGCGGATCATGGATGCACCTCATAAATAATAATGACCGGTGTGACAACCATATTTCCATGGCCGTCATTTACTGTAATTGATTCAGTGTGGACGACTCGTCCGTTGTACTTTTTGACGTATGTCATGATTTGATTCGAAAAGAACGAGGACCGGGCAGCGGAAAAAGAGTCCCAGACGATATACTGCAGATCGGAATTGCGGATTTGCAGGTCGGGGTTAAGGATGGGCTCATACGAAGGGTTGCGATGTAGCGGATTGGGGCTGACAGACAGACCGTATGCCTTCCGCTCTCCGTAGAATTCCAAAATATTTGCCATGGAAGGACCAATGGTCATGAAAGTGGCATTTGCAGGCACATTCTGGACAATCCAGGCCCCCACCTCCCGCCCACCTGGAACCCCGCCCGTTCCTGCCAGGAACAAAGAAGAGGTTTCTGGTTGTACCTGCTGCCAACTTGCTGTACCCATTGAGACCAAGAGTCCTCCTGCCACCAGCCAGGATAGCATCGGTGGAACCGAGAAGTAGGCTGGAGATCTGGCGGGTAGACGGGCACGCTGGCCGTGGTTTATCAGCTTTGCTAGTAAATGACCTGCCAGCACTGCCACGGAAGGTGCGATAGGCAAAAGGTATTGATACCCTTTTACCGGCCATATCTGGAAAAAGGCGAACGGTACAATGATCCAGGAGAGTAACAAAACTTCGTGCCATGACCGTTCGCGCCACAATACGATCAAACCCAGAACAGCAATTATGATTAGGACAATCCCTAACGCTGAGGGGAGGGTTTGAAGGTAGAAAGTCCATGGATGGTTGGGCCGGCGGAAAAGCTGCCAAGTAAGGTAATTTCGTCCTGTAGACGACCCACCTGCAAGAAATATGCTGAGCGGGAACGGAACACTGACCACAATCAACAGAATTGCAGCCAGGACCAAATCCCGGAAACGGATGCGTACCGCAGGAGATAACGCCAGGAAAACAAAAATAGCTCCCAGGAGGATGATCCCGGTTTCTTTGGATAAGAATGTCAGCCCCATCGATACTCCGGAAGCATATAACCAGACGGGCTTTTGTGACTTGCCAAAGCGGGCAAGCATGTACATGGTCAGGGTGGCGAAGAACACCATTGGTCCGTCGAGAAGTAATTGCCGGGATACAACCACGGCGTAGGGCATGAGCGCCAGAGCTGCCGCTGCCACTGCCCCCGTCAGCTGACCATAGAGTGTCTTTCCGATCATGTACGTCACGTAAACGGTACCCAGGCCCACTGCAACAGCGAAAAACCGCCCTACCAGGTCGCTGAAATATACCCTGTAGATCAACGACAGCACAAATTGGACCAGAAGCGGGTGGGCTCGAAAGATCGGAAATATGTCTTTTAAGACTGGGATACCGGCAATTGCAGCAGCCTGCCCGGCGTAGACAGCTTCATCGGTGTTATAACCCATGGCATTGATTTGCCACAGCCGTAAATAAGCCCCTGCCAGCATTGCCAAAGCAACGATTACACGGCTGGCAATGAATTCATTAAATCTGAATGCTGAGATTGCCCGTGAGGTTGGTATGGTTGTGGTTCCGCTGATCTGCAACGGAGAACCAGCCTTTCCTTCAGATCTTGTTTCCATTCGACCTCATTATGCTTTTACACGTTCTGGTTGAGCGTTGAAGCGGGCGCGCGGAAAGCTTTCAACTTCCAGGGCGCGGGTTATATCGTTGGACACCTGTTCATTGTGGACAAAGGCAGGGATCTGAGACCACCAATCAAGCTTGCTGGAGCTGATTTCGGTAGCTGGCAAAGTCCCCATCGCCTGACGGATGATGGCGAATTCCTTTTCATGCAGGTCAACGTCGTCAAAGCAGTACAGGAATTCTTTAACGTCTTCGTAAGGAGGAAATCCATAAGCGTCTTCACAGTTCTGCAGTAAAACTTTCATGGCCTCGCTGTTTTCCACTGGCAGGATCTCTTCTCCGCCACGCTTGATGATGAACATACCGGTCAACTTTGCATTGTTGGTGAGCTTGACTTTGGGGATCAGTTTGTTCACAAAATATTTCGGAGGCGGGACGATCATTTGGGTGATCATGTTGATGGTGGCGGCAGGTAGGTGAGTTTTACTGATCAAGAATGCGAAGCGACGACCAGAGCGGGAATGGATGCGGCTTTGAAACGGCAGCGTGATTTTTTCCCTGAAAGAGAGAGTGCCGGTATTCACTGCATGCAAGGTGTGATAACTGATGGTCAGCGGCTTGGGATAATCCATTGCCATCCCATCCGGAGATACAATGGTCATGTCGTCGGAAACGAAGGCCGCCGGGTCGCTGTTGCGGCGCTGGTAGGCTAGGATTTTCAATAAGGTCGTGGTTTTGCCGGTGTCTGTGCGGGCGGTGATCATGTAAGCGGAATCGCCAAATGCAATCGTTGCTCCATGGACTAGGGCGTAGCCTCTTTTTACAAAGGTCCAGCGCAGGAGCGGCTCCACCACGTTTGTATAGAGGACATGAGGCGAACGGCGCAGCATTGGAGCTGCCACCACGTCCACCTTTTGTTCTCCCATTTCGATCCCAACTTCAAACCCCAGATGGCCGAATATTTCCCGGTAGCGCATATAATGTCCAAAGTCTTCGGGCAATTTCTGGGCTCTGGGGATTCCGATCCGAATATTGATCGTCGGGCCTTTGATTTCCGAAACGACCTGGAAGGGCTCAAGTTCAGGTAATTCCCCTTCCGACGCTACCGTGACAATATCGTGAATGTTGTAATAATATTTGTTTTTCATAGATCGTCTCCATAGCTGTAATCCGGGTTTATGAGTTGAGCTGGAAGAAGAGGCCTGGTCCCAAATCAAGTTATCTGCCACCAGGAACCGCAGGACGGTCAATACTGCCAGCGATACTAGGTTTGAAACCACGTAGAAAATGCCCAGCAAGGTGGTCATCAAGTAAATCATCGGTGTACGTAATGCTAGGGCAATCACGTTCACGACGAAGAAAAGTCCCAATCTGCTAGCAAGCCCTTTTGACTGGCTGGTATTCCTGTAGACTATTGCTTCGGTCAAGACGAAATTCCACAGCGTTGACGCGACCGTGGCGATCCCGGCTGAAACCAGGTAGTAGATATGCAATTTGTCGGTTGCCAGGAACAAGGCCAGGGAATTAACCAGGATACCCGTCACTCCGACCATGGCAAACCCGATAAATCGTAGCGAGCCTTCACCGAAGCGCAAGGTCCACAGCAGGTTGAGGTATTTCAATACTTCTTTTGCAGAAGCCTTGCTCTGCCCGGTGGCGCGCTCTCCAAAATGGAACGGGATCTCCGCTTTGCGCAGGTTTGGGTTGCGAACGAGGATCTCCATTAGGATTTTGAAACCTTTCGGGCGAAGGGAGTCCAGGTTCAGCGATTTGACACGAACCAGGAAGAACCCGGTAAGCGGGTCGCTTACTCCATGAAGGCGGCGCGGGAAGAAGACTCGGGCGGTCAAATCCAGCCCGATGGAAATCAGGTTTCGAGCGGCATTAAGGCCAGAGATGCGACTCTCATCGCTGCGGCGTGTTGCAACCACCAAGTCGGCCTGTTTTTCGAGGGCGGTTTCCAGCATGATAGGAACCACCTCAGCCGGGTGCTGCAAGTCGCCGTCCATCACGCACGCGTAATTTGCCCTGGCTGCCTTAAGACCAACCACCACTGCTCCCCCTAACCCACCAGTCTGTTGCTCAGGTGAGCGGTGGATCAAACGGATGTTTTGTGCAGGAAAATCTTTTGCAGCCACTTCCACAATCTGGGGCGTCTCATCCGTGGAGTCGTCCACAAAGATGACCTCGATAAAGGTGCCATAAAACGCGTTACGGAGACTTGTCAGCAACAGCCTTATGTTCCCCGCTTCATTCCGGGTGGGAACGATCACCGAGAGGGTTATGCCGTCCCGGTTCGCCCTGGATTCCTGTGTAAAAACTTTGCTTGATACAACCTGATTTGTGGTCATACTTGCTCCTTTGCAGACCAAATTAAATTGTGTGATAGAGAATTTCATTCAAAGACAGGCACTGCCCAACAATTGCACGGTCAGGAAATTTAATGGATTTTGCCTCAAGACCGGATCAATTCAATCGACACAGAGTGCATCTAATAGATCAGCATTGCGGGTCATCAACTTATCCTTCTTGTCAAAGATATGCAGCCAGTTGCTTTCCTCGCTCACAACCACTACCCGCATTTTGGGATAACTCATGAGCAGGTTCCCAAGCACATCCATCCTGGCCAGAGGCGTAGATTCTCCGAGGATGACGATATCCGGTTTCACCTTGGAAGTTTCAGCGATCAAGCCATGCACATCATTGGCTCCGCTTGTGATTATCCTGAGTTCGCAATTTGAGTTCTGGAGAAGGTCGGTTAATGCCCGATTTAACATTGAATCTTGTTTTGTAACGAGGACACATGTGGTGTTCATAATACCTACCTATCGGGTATAAATAGTCATAAATGAATAATATATGAATACGTTTATCATGTCCATAATCCTCCCATCACCCACTAGGAATTAAAAAAGAGCCATCTATCAATGGCTCTTCTTGAA
>Ga0187878_1004811_pt1 | contig 10290 bp, 4 predicted proteins | sample June2016WEW_17_1_FD_132979 | JGI IMG/M metagenome (GOLD analysis project Ga0187878, IMG submission 132979) | Peatland microbial communities from SPRUCE experiment site at the Marcell Experimental Forest, Minnesota, USA - June2016WEW_17_150 | ecosystem: Environmental > Terrestrial > Soil >...
GGGCGGCGGACAGCATCAGCGGCATCGGAATCAATGCGCTGGCTTCAGCGGCTACCGGGACGACGACGGGGCTGCTGGCGAGAGTCAACAGCGCTGCGGGCACAGCGGCGGTGTTTCGCAACGTGGCGGGAGGAAAGATTCTCAGTGGCCTAGGCAACGGCGTCGAGAAATTCAGTGTGGACGGCAGCGGCAACCTGGCCTCCGCCAGCACGCTGAGCGGCACGCAGCTCATCTCGACGGTCGCCAGCGGCACGGCGCCGCTCTCGGTCACTTCCAACACTTTAGTTCCCAACCTCAACGCCGACCTGCTCGACGGGGCGCACGCCAGCGCCTTTCAGCCCGCGGGCGTCTACGCCACCCTGGGTGCCAATACCTTCACGACCACTCAGAGCATCAGCAGCGGTGATTTGTCCGTGAGCAGCGGTGACATTTCGCTGCCGCAGACCACCAGCGCGAGTGCGGGCGTAATCAATCTGGGCGGCGCTGCATTCATCCATGCCTGTTGCTCTGCCTCTCAAAACAACACCTTTGTTGGGAGCACTGCGGGGAATTTCACCACCACGGGCAGCGAAAACACCGCCAGCGGCTACGGAGCGCTCTGGTCAAACACCACGGGCTCCTACAATACCGCCAGTGGCTCTTACGCGCTCCGCGCTAACACCACGGGCATGGCCAACACCGCCAGCGGCTGGAAGGCGCTCTACAAGAATACCAACGCGGGGAGCGGCAACACCGCCAGCGGCTACTACGCGCTCTACTCCAACACTACGGGCCAGTTCAACACTGCCTTCGGATACCAGGCCGGCTTTTACAGCACTACGGGCTCAAACAATACGTTCGTCGGCTACAACGCTGGGCCGGACAGCGGCCATGGCGCGCTTACCAATGCCACTGCCATCGGCTATAACGCCGTTGTGACAGCCAGCAACGCGCTGGTGCTGGGCGGAACCGGCGTGGATGCAGTGAATGTAGGCATCGGGACGACGGCACCGGCGGAACGGCTGGAGGTGGGGGGCAACCTCAAAGCCAGCGGCAGTGTGACGGCCACGTCGTTTTCGGGGAGTGGTTCCGCGTTAACCGCCCTGAACGCCAGCAGCCTGGCGAGTGGCACTGTGCCCAGCGCCGTGGTCAGCGGCACTTACAGCAACGCGGTGACGTTCAACAATGCCAGCAACACCTTCAGCGGCAACGGCTCTGGGCTGACCAACGTGAGCGCCGCCACAGCCACCACAGCCGCCACCGCCACGAACGCCCTGAGTCTGGGAGGAATTCTTGCAAGCTACTACCCAACGACCAACATGGCCAACAGCTTTTCGGCAACGCAATTCATCACCGATACAGCTACCAATGGCACGGGCGTGGTGGGGCAGGCCGATAACGGATCTGCCGCCTGGGGCGTGTACGGACGCAGCACGCAGGGCATCGGAATCTACGGTTATTCCAACGACGCGGGCGCTATCGGCGGCCTCTTCGTCAATTGGACCTCCGGCGGCAAGGCTTTGTCCGCGAAGGTCGCTGGTACAGAGACGTTCAATGCGGATGCCAACGGGATCCACGCGGGTCCAGGCATGACGCGCACGCCGTTAGCGTACGGGTATTTCTATTCCGATGGCAGCAAGAGTGTGGGCAGTTCCAACATCAGTTGCACATGGAATGCCAGCTCGACGGGATACGAGTGCAGCGTGAGCAACGAATCGCTCTCCTACTTCTCGTACATCTATTCCGTGATTCCCACTGGTGGACCGCCGCTTATACCAGCAACCAACAGTTCCGGAGGCAAGGTCTTGATTTATTTCTACAACCTGAGTGGGACGGCAGTGCAGTCGACGTATGGGTTCTCTCTGTCGATTTTCAAGCCGTGAGCGCCTCGAGCGCGCGCCCGAGCACCGGGACGGGCGGTACTCGACGGCCCGGCTACTGCACGTGCAATTCCGGGCCTTTCGGCTGGCCGGTCATCATCTCGAAGAAGTAGCCGCGCTGGTCGAACAGGTCGGGGGGCGTGCAGGCGCTCTACCACCCGAGCCAAGAGAAGGATTGGATCATCCAGGCGCAGGGTGAGAAGATCGAGCGGCTCGCCCGCGAAGTTGACGAGCTGCGCGCACGCTTGGCCCGCCGGGAGCAGGCGGCAAGATAAACGCGATACGCGGGCCACTTCCTCCGCACGAGGCAGAAGCACGCTTAGAGACGAGATCCTCTATCGCTGCCCCATTTGTCTGTAACGCCAAAGCAGCAAATTGCTTGATCAGGTTCCGGCCAGAGGCTAATTTGAAAATACAGAAAATTCAGTGTGCAAGGGTACCCATTTTCAGACTGCCACCCCGGCCCCATCTGCCCAGGCTGGCTGCCTCGCCCGACCCCTACTCGGGCATGCCGGGCTTCATCTTGGTGAGAATCTGACCAGTACAACTTGGGCAACCTGTGACAGCGGTTGGTGCTGCTGCAACGGATCAACCACTGGTCTCTCACCGGCTTGCAGCAGCCGCTGGTGAAAGCGAGCGGCCGTTTGATCCAGCATGCCCCGTACTACTGGCTGCTCCTGGCGGAGAGCCATCTGACGCGACGGCTGTTTGGGGCCATGTTGCGCAGGATCGCAGCGCTACCCTCGCCAGCGGGATAGGCGAACCGCAGACCGGATCAGATTTCGGTGACGAGGGAGAAAGGGGAAGGAAAAGGATCTGAGGAGTGGGTCGCAACAGCAGCAGTTCCGGGCTCTAGGACTTTTGGAAGCCGCAGGACTGGCCTCGCGCTGGCCCCTGGAAGCACCCCGACACCGAAAAGTGGGAGGGAGCGTTGCATGCGGAGGCGGTCAGATGTATGTTACCGATCGGCCAGGAAATCAAAACGGGAATCTCGGATACACTCTAGAAGGACGGAGAAGACACTCCATGAACCGGAGAGGAACGCGCGTTGTTTTGATCGTGGTTGCTGTCGTCGCTCTGAGTAACTGCGGCGGAGGAAGTGGAGGCGGGGGCTACAAGCCGCCCGTGAACCAGGTCACGGGAGTTACGATTTCTCCCACGAGTATTACCCTGGAGACGGGCCAGGAGCAGCAGTTCACCGCGACGGTCACGGGCACCGGGACCTACGACAAGGAAGTGCGGTGGTTGGTGAACGGTGTGGAAGGCGGGAATTCTGCGGTGGGCTCCATCTCGAGCACCGGACGGTTCACCGCACCCAACGCGGTGCCCAGCCCCAGCACCGTGACGGTGGCGGCCACGAGCGTCGAGAACTCGACGAAGTCGGCGAGCGCCGCGGTCAAGGTGAATCCCATCAGCGCCACCGGTCCCGGCCCGGCGCTCCAGGTGGACGCCGCAATGGCGCAGCACCCGATCAATCCGTACATCTACGGCATGAACTACTACGGCATGGACGCAGCGAGCGAGGCCCTGGCGCAGGAATTGCGGCTGCCGGTGCTGCGCTGGGGTGGCGACGCCACCACGCGCTACAACTGGAGGCTGGACATCAGCAATGCCGGCAACGACTGGTACTTCACCACCACCCCCAACGACGATACGGGTTATCCGGACGTCTCCGAGTTCAATTCCTACGTCGAGCAGGACCGCCGCACGGGCACGAAGACGATGGCGACCATGCCGACCATTGGGTGGGTGACGAAGGCGCGCGCTACGCTCTGCGGCTTCAGCGTGGCCAAGTATGGCCAGCAGCAGGCAGTGAACCCCTGGGTTCCCGATTGCGGCAACGGGGTCAAGCCCGACGGCAGCAACATCACCGGCAATGATCCCACCGACACCAGCGTGGCGATTGATCCCACGTTCGCGGGGGACTGGGTGCAGTATCTGGTGGGGCGCTACGGGAGCGCGGCCAGCGGCGGCGTGGCCATTTACAGCCTGGATAACGAGCCCATGCTCTGGTGGGGCACGCACCGCGACGTCCACCCCAACCCAACTACGTATGACGAAATGCGCGATCGGACTTACGGCTACGCGGCCGCCATCAAAGAGGCCGACCCGACGGCGGAAGTCTCCGGCCCAGCGGTGTATGGGTGGCCCGCCTACTTTTACTCCACGCTCGACTGGGTCACGGGCTGGAACACTCCTCCGGATTGGCGGTACGACGGCAACCCGATCGATCGCAACGCCCATGGAGGGGTTCCTTTCCTGGAGTGGTACCTGCAGCAGATGCAGGCTTACGAACAGGCGCACGGCGTCCGCATCCTCGACTACCTCGATGTGCACGGCTATGTCCAACCGGACGGCCTCGCCTTCCAACCTGCTGGCGACGCCGCCACGCAGGCGCTGCGCCTGCGCTCCACACGCAGCCTCTGGGATCCCACTTACAGGGACGAAGGCTCGATCAACGATTACGTGCGGCTGGCTCCGCGCATGCACGAGTGGGTGAACAACAATTATCCCGGGACCAAACTCGCCATCACGGAGTACAACTGGGGGGCGCCTGAAGACATTAACGGCGCGCTGGCGCAGGCCGATATTCTAGGTATCTTCGGGCGCGAGGCTGTGGATCTGGCAACGCTCTGGGGACCGCCCTCTTCAGCGCAGCCGGCGGCGTTCGCCTACCGCATATATCGCAACTACGATGGGGCGGGAAACGGCTTTGGTGAAACCAGCGTGTCGGCTGCCAGCACCGACCAAGGGCAACTGGCCGTCTATGCGGCGCTGCGGGCGGCAGACGGGGCGCTGACGCTGGTGGTCATCAACAAGACCTATGTCCATCTGACCAGCACCGTGACGCTGGCGGGCTTCGTGCCGACGGGCGCGGCGAAAGTGTACCGCTACAGTCCGGCGAACCTCGGCACGATTGTAGCCGAGCCGGATCAAGCCGTTGAGGCTACGGGTTTCACCGCGATATTCCCAGCCATGTCCCTCACGCTGCTCGTGATCGGACCTGTCGCGTAGAGACGTTCCGGTAGGCCGCTGGTACAAAACATCGGTCAGGCCAATTCAGCCCATCGGGATTCAATTGCGGCGAGTGTAAGGGCAAGAACATTCCGAGAGGTTACTCAGACTCGTCGTTTACTTCAATGGCGTTCACCAGCGCATAATTCTTCGTGGGAACGAAACTGAGTATCAGCTTGCCCCCCGCATCGGCCATGAGGGTTACCGTCCCCCTGTTTATGCCTCCCAGCCAGAGTGCCTAAAGATGATTATGTCCTGCCCTTGCCCCAATTCCTCCACTCTGCCTCGGCTCGTGGTGCCGGCAAACAACGCCTCGCCGTATGAGGTAACTACCTGAGCTAGGATTCCCTTCTACGGAAGTACCCAGGCGCGCGCAGAATCTCAGCCAAGCCCGTTAAGTGTGGTGTCATGCTTCGTTCATCTCCTGCACTTTTTTTTGAAGTGGCGGGCCCCCCTCCCTGAGCCTTCAGTAATCCGAGTGCTGTGGGGGTGGGGGGACCCTTTGCCGGGAGGTGCACCACGAGAGTGCTCGCTGATGACCTTCTGTCTGCCGAGGCTGCCTGCTCGTTCAGTCCTGAACAGCAACTCCCGGTCTTCCGGCTACGGCAAGCGGAACAGTGCGTGGTGAGCGCGTAGAATGCCCCGCTATCACGGGGGGATCGGCAACGTGACACCGGCGGATGTCTACTTTGGGCGGCGGGAGGGAATCCATCAGTGGAGCAGGAGGCAGTAGCGGCCCTCGCTCGATGGCGGCTTTTTCGGCAGCGGGATTCGTGATAGGCATGCAGACCGTGTCATCACGATGAGGTAGGGCAGCGCCAGTCTGGTCTGTCGCACCAATCCTTCGAGATCTCCTAAGCTTTCGGCTGGGACGCCTCTTTCGTGCACTCTTGCGGAGGATTCCGGCTTTCCGCCCGGGTGGCGTTTCCTGGCTTTCCTTTGCCCATTGCATTCCTCTTGATTCGCTGACTCAATGCCGGTCAGCGAGTAGCTCGCCGTGCAGCCGTCCTTCGGTGCGTCCACATTGCCGACCTGAGCTTGTTCAGTATTCTCTCATTTGGGGTGTCGGGTGAAGGCACTCTTTTGTTTTTTTTGTTTTGACAGAGCGCCGGCGGGCCTAGCTTTCTTTAAGTCAGGCACCGTAAGGGGAGGGGGAACCCGTGGCCGAAGGAAGCGAGCCAAGGCAGGGAAAATAGACGCTTCCAGCCCCAATCGCACCTAAAGCGGAGAATCGAGGCCGAAGCGCTTGGCCCGCCGGTCATGCAGATCTGGCGCGAAGCGAGCCTCACGGGTTGAGCGAAGCGGTTGGCAGGGAATGATGCGGCTGATCTGTTCTCTAATCTATTAAGGCCCTCCCTAGCGCTGTTAACCAAAGAGTGTGTGCCCAAAATTGTGCCCACACTTGGCAAAAAGTGGTCACAAACGATCACAAAGACAGACAGGCTGTGGAAGCTCATACATACTTGCGCTTGTGTGACCTATTGCGATTTCCTGCTACCACTTGGCTCATCTGTCCCAGAACTCATAATCCGTTGGTCGCAGGTTCGAGTCCTGCTGGGCCCACCAAGCATTTCAGCAACTTGTCCTGCTTCCACGTCAGCGAGCGAGAGCGTCCTTGACCCGCTCGGGGGTCATGGGCAATTGCAGTAGCCGGGCACCGGTGGCATCAAACACCGCATTGGCGAGCACGGCGCCCATGCAGATTACGGCAGGCTCTCCGCCCCCTTGCGCGGGTGAATCTTTCGCATCAAGTATTACAGTCTCGATTTCGGGTAACCAGGAGAAATGTGGAATCGTGTAGGTGTCGAAATTGGAGTCGAGTATCTCACCGCCCTTGAATCGAATCTCCTCCCTCAAGGCATACCCCAGGCCCATGGTGATGGCCCCCTCCATTTGCAGCCGGGCGCCTTCTGGGTTGACGCACAATCCCATCTCTTGAGCACAGACAATCCGTTTGACCTGAATGTCCCCAGTGTTCTTGTCCACTTCAACTTCGGCCATATGAGCGACGTAGGTGCCGACATCGGTCCCGCAAGCGACCCCATAACCGCGCTTACTCGGTCCCTTGGCTGGTGACCAGCCGAATTTCTCGGCGGCCGCCTGCAAGACGCGGCGCATGCGCTCGTCTTTCAAGTTCTTTAGTCGGAACTCGACCGGGTCCATCCCGGCCTTGGCGGCCAGCACGTCGATATGCGACTCCCTGGCAAAGGTGTTGGTGTTGTTGCCGGGAGCGCGCCAAGGTCCCGTGGCAAACGGATGCGAACCATGTGCAGCGGTCCAACCGGAACCATAGGCCATGGTCCGATGATGCGGGATGTTGTAGAACTGCTGCGAGCCTCTCTCTCCGGCAAAATACACGCCGTAGTCCCAAAACGAAATCAGCCCTGCTTCCGTCACTCCGGCGCTTATCTTGACGACCGCAGCGGGGCGAAACGTGTCATAGAAAAACTCCTCGGCGCGAGTCCAAGTTACCTGGACAGGCTTCCCAGTCAGCTTGGCCAGCCTGACCGCCTCCAGGGCTTGCTGGTTGTTGCTCTTTCCTCCGAAGCCTCCGCCGACAAAGGGCGTGATGACCCGGACATTCTGCGGAGGGAGGCCCAGTAGGGAAGCCGCGGCGTCCTTCAGGCCGAAGGGCGTCTGGGTGGAGGCCCAGACGGTTATTTTGTTTCCCTCGATTTTCGCCAGAGCCGTGTGCGGTTCGATTGGAGCGTGAGCGACATAACTGTTCAGGTAGGTTTCCTCAACGACATAGTGGGCAGTGGCTTTCCCTTCGGTAAGATTTCCCCCCTGAATAACGACCTCCCCTTGGGGAGCGACTTTGAGCAGGTGAGCGAAGATCGTCTTGTCATCCGCGTACGGTTCTGGCCGATCGTACTGAGGCTTGATTCTGGCGAGAGCTTTTTCAGCCACGTCGGGATACGCGTGAAGGACCGCAATCAGATCCCCGTCCTCAACGACCAGCGCGCCTTCGATTTCTCGTGCCCCGGAGGTATCCGCGCTGGTGAGCTTCGCACCGTGAGCTGGAGGTCTCAGTATCCTGGCGTGCAGGAGGCCCGGCTCCCCCAGGTCGCCGGTGAACTTGGCTTTGCCCGTGACCTTCTCGACGCTGTCTCTTCTCAAGGTGGGTTTCCCCACGATGGTGAAGTCGGCCGCTGTTTCCAGTGCCGCACCCTTTAAGTGCCGCAATATCTTCTTTCCCTTGGCGAGTTCCGCGTAGGTGACTTTCTTCTGCCCGGTCTCATCGGAAATAACGCCCGCCTTGGTTTTGAGCCGGTCTTTTGCCACCCCCAGGGATTCCGCCGCCAGCTCAACGAGCACTGCCTTAGCCTCGGCAGCGGCGGCTCGGAAAGGAGGGCCAAAAAAGCGGGTCGTCATGGAACCGAAGGTTCCTCGGTCCCAGGGGCAGAGATCTGTGTCGCCCATCACCATGCTCACGGAATCCAGGGAAACGTCGAGTTCGTCGGCCAGCATTTGAGCGAGTGAGGTAATGACTCCCTGACCCAACTCGACTTTTCCAGTAAAGCCGGTGACGCGGCCGTCTTCTCCAATCCTGAGAAAAGCGTTGAAATCCTCGGGGAGTTCCTGACCTCCACCCCGGCGTCCTGCGCGCTCCTGCAAGGCCAGCGCGCTGGGAACAGAGAAAGCGACCAGGATGCCTCCGCCCGCAAGCTTCAGGAACTGTCGGCGGTCGAGCGGAACGCCGGGCTTGGCCTCACCGGCATCCGAGAAGTCATATTCCCGGTTGTTCTCGAGTACGATACGCTTCGCCTTGTTCTCGTTTTTCATCGCTGCCCACCTCCCATTTCCTGCGCGGCGGTCTGAATTGCCTGGACGATCCGTTTGTGAGCTCCACAGCGGCACAGGTTGCCCTCCATATGCTGGATAATCTGACGGCGCGAAGGTTGAGGAGTATTCAACAGCAGGCTGTAGGCATTCAGGATCATCCCCGGAGTGCAGTACCCGCACTGAAGGGCATCGTGCTCGACGAAGGCCTTTTGCAGAGGGTGAAGTCCACCGTTTTGGGCCAGACCTTCAATGGTCGTGACCTCCTTGCCCGCCACGGCCTTCACTTCGAGCAGACACGAGCGAACCGCTTCCTTATCGACCAGCACTGTGCAGGCCCCGCACAGCCCCTCTCCACAACCGTACTTGCTGCCGGTCAGGCCGAGGTCATAGCGCAGAACCCACAGAAGGGCGCGACTGGGATCGACTTCAAGACTCACGGCCTTTCCGTTGAGTCTAAATCCGATGCTCTCTTTCATCCGGACACCTCCCTGAAGTTCGTCCACCAGACGATGAGGTTCTCCAGGCCATGAGAAACCCTCAAGATGAAACGTGTATTACCCCCTGCCATTATAGTCCCGCCAAGCGGTTCGCGCGCGAGATTGGAGGGTGGCGTTGTACTTCCGTCGCTGGAATCCGCAGGGACTTTTCAGGCGCTTGGTTTGCCTGCCTGGCTATGATACTGGCCGGTTAGCGCGCTCGGACGCATCCAGGTTACGCGGTCAGCGTAGTGCTTCTGAACCCGTCGTACTACCTGCTGGAAGGCTTGCCAACCCACACCCTGGGCGGGATTCAAGCCCTGCCAATGACCGTACAGCACGCAGCGTGGGGCGCCCGCGCGGATCTTCTCCACGATGCGGCCGGACTCTCCGTTGGCGGTGATGTAGTAGTCCGCGTTCACGCGCTTCGGATCGTTTTTCCAGATCCCGAAGTAGTCGTCGGCGTTCGGGTAGAGATCGTAGACGCCGGAGTCGCCGTCACCGGCCATCAGCTTCAGCGGATGCTCTTCGGTCCCTCCGAGAATGAAGCAGGGCACAGTCCGGCCGCGGAACTTCCCTTGCTTGGCCAGGTTCAGGAGCGCCTTCCACACGTTGGGATTCACCTGGAGCGGGCCGCCCTTGAAGAGTTCCGCCGTCCGCCGCTGGCATATCGCGCACCCACAGCCAGGCCAGGTAACACCCGTGAACCGGACACCAATTTTCTCGCCTTCTGCGAGGATGTGACCGAAGTAGGATTCGTACGCCGCGACGGACACGTTCGGTTCGTGCAGCCAGATGCCTTCGTGCTGCGCCCCCTCGGGGACGCGTCCGGCGCCAAAGTCGAACAGGCCCCCGTGGGTCATCAGCTCCATGTGGCTGTCGATGCCGCACTCGTAGGCGCGGTGCAGTTCGTCGATATAAGCACGCTGCACGTCGGTTTTCGGACGACTGAGCAGGCCATGCTCTTCCCAGTCAAACCCCAGGATCACGCTCGATTCGCCCGCGATCTTCTCCGCCGCCACGAAATCGAGAAACCGCTTGAAAGCCTCGACGCCCGCGATATAAGGATTGGTGTCGTCCATGTAGAAAGAGAGCACAGTCCTGCCCGCCGCCAGTCCTGGACTCACCGCTGCCCCCCAGCCCGCCGCCGAGAC
>Ga0187878_1004813_pt1 | contig 10288 bp, 7 predicted proteins | sample June2016WEW_17_1_FD_132979 | JGI IMG/M metagenome (GOLD analysis project Ga0187878, IMG submission 132979) | Peatland microbial communities from SPRUCE experiment site at the Marcell Experimental Forest, Minnesota, USA - June2016WEW_17_150 | ecosystem: Environmental > Terrestrial > Soil >...
GCGAAGATCGTAAGCATCCCTTGGAGCAGTTCCTTCCCCGTCTGGGCACCCTGACCTTCCAGACCCGCCTGGGATCGATGCTCGAGAAATCGCGCCGGGTCGAAACGTTGGTAGAGGGGCTGATCCCTCTGGTCGGCCTGGCGCCCGCGCAGGCGGAGGCGGCGCGAAGGGCAGCGCATCTGTGCAAAGCCGACCTGGTCACGCAAATGGTGGTCGAGATGACTTCCCTGCAAGGGGTGATGGGCCGGTATTATGCGCTGGACTCTGGCGAGAGTGCCGAAACCGCCCTGGCCATCTATGAACACTATTTGCCCCGAGGCGCCGAGGATGAACTGCCTCAATCGGGAGCGGGCGTGGCCGTGGGCTTGGCGGATCGGCTCGATTCGCTGGTCGGCCTTTTTGCGGTGGGCCTGGTCCCCTCGGGGACCAGCGACCCATTTGCACTGCGTCGGGCTGCGATCGGGATCGTGCAGACCCTAACCATGCGTGCAATTTCTTTCGATTTGCGCCGGGGAATTGATCTGGCCGTGGCCCTTCAGCCGGTCCCGGTGACGACGGAAGTGCCCGTTGAGGTGTTTGAATTCCTGCTGGGAAGACTGAAGGCCGTTCTGAGTGATTCGGGTCTGCGCCACGACGTGGTGGAGGCCGTTGTCGCGGAATGCGGGCACGATCCCCACCAAGCGCGCGAGATGGCTCTCGAGCTCACTGGCTGGATGCAGAGATCCGATTGGCCGCAGATTCTCGCGGCCTACGCGCGCTGCGTTCGCATCAGCCGGGATTTCCGTGAGAGTTTCTCGGTCGAACCGCAACGGTTTGCAAGCCCGGCCGAAGCAGAATTATGGGAGGCAGTTCAGGGCCTGGAGTCTCTGGCCCGGGATTTGGTGGCGCGCCACACATGGACCTTGAATGGCTGGCTGGAGGCTTTCGTCCCGATGGTCCCGAGGATCTCAAAGTTCTTTGAGGATGTGCTGGTCATGGCCGAAGAGGAGCCCTTGCGCAAGAATCGTTTGGGACTCCTGCAGCACATTGCTCATCTTCCAAAAGGACTGGTCGACCTTTCGAGACTTGAGGGCTTTTGAGAAGCCCGCCGTTGCGACCCGGACGGCTGTGCTATACTGAAAAATCAACTCGTCTTCAGAGAGCAGGCAATGGCCGGCCGGCGTGATGTCTACGATCAAGCCCTGCGCCAGGGTAACAGTGCGGCTTGGGATCAAAAATGGGAGCACGCCCTGGCTGCCTATCGCCGAGCCTTAGAGGAATTCCCCGGCGATGCGGTTGCCCTGGAGCACCTGGCTCTGGCCCATGTGCAACTTGGGCAACTGGATCAGGCACTGGAAATGTACCGGCAGTGCGCCAGTGCGGATCCCACCAATCCCATCCCCCAGGAGAAGATCTCAGAAATCCTCGAGCGGCGAGGTCAGACCGCGGATGCCGTTCGCGGCTACCTCGCCTCCGCTGACTTGTATCTGGGGCGCCACGAGGCCGACAAGGCAATTGATGACTGGGTAGCCGCCTCTCGCTTGGCACCGGATAATCTCCTGGCCCGGTCGCGTCTGGCCCTGGGGACCGAACGCACCGGGCGGGTGCGTCAAGCGGTAACCGAGTACTTGGCACTGGCGGCGATCCTGCAAAAGAGCGGGCAAAATGAAAAGGCCGCGCAGGCCATCGAACAAGGCCTGCGTCTGGCGCCTGGCAACACCGAGCTCCTGCGAGCGAAGGCCGCCCTCCAGGCGAGCGAGGTCTTGGCCATTCCTCCGCCGATTCGCCCTCGGGCGACGGCCCCGCTCATCGCCCCCCAGCCTTCGGCCCTGTCCTCTCGGGCCGTCCTACCCGAAGCCAAAGAAACCGAGGCCCCGGCCACCAATCCCTTTGAACTGGCCCAGCACACGGCCATCACCTTGCTGGCCGAGCTCTTGTTCGAGGCTGGCCAGCTGACGCCGGCTCAGCCTCGGGCCGGGTTGGGAGACTACGACACGGATAGCAACCCCTCCGCCTCGCGCGACGAGGTGCTGCCTTACTTGGCCCAGGCTATCGACGCTTTTAGCCGGGGGATGGCAAAGGAGGCCCAGACGGCACTGGAGCGAGCCATCCGAGTGGGGTGCGATCATCCGGCGGCGCATTTTGCATTGGGTGCGATGCTGCTGGGGGCGAAGGATGCCCGCGGCGCAGTTCCCTCGCTTCAGCGTGCGGTGGATCACCCCGCTCTGTCCACCGGGGCGCACTTCGGACTGGGCCGGGCCTACCGTCAGCTGGAGCAGCCGTATCAATCGGCTCTCCATTTCCTGTCCGCGCTGCAACTGGCCGACCTGACGACCGTTCCGGAGGAGATGCGTGAAACCTTGCAGCGCCAATATGAAACGTTTCTGGAGGTGGACGAGCCGAGCCAGCCTGCCTCGCAGTGGCTGGAGAGTGCTCAACGGGTGGAGTCCTTACTGAGCGGCACGGAGTGGGAGAGCCGACTGCGCCTGGCCCGCGCCCAGCTCGATGCGGAATCGGAAGGCCATGGCCTTTTACCCCTCGCCTCGATGCTCGCCATGGGCCGTCCGCAGGCGTTGATCGAGGCGATGGCCTACGTGGATGCGGCCCTGCGTCGCGACCTGCTGAAGACAGCCATGGAGCAGGCGCTGCTGGCTCTCGACCAGGGACCAACTTACCTGCCTCTGCATGTGAGGATCGCCGAAATCCAACTCCGGGAGGGGCGGCAGGAGGCCTCCATCAGTAAGCTCAGGGTGGTGGCACGCACCTACCGCATCCGCGGCGACAAGGCTCAAGCGGCGCGTGTGCTGGAACGAATTCTGCAGCTCAGTCCCATGGATACGGGGTCCCGCACGGAACTGATCGAACTCGCCCTCGCCCAAGATGATGTTCGCACGGCGCTGTCCCAGTATCTCGACCTGGGCGAGATCTACTCACAGCTGGCGGAACAGGATAAAGCGCGCAAGGCTTATGAGACCGCCTTGACGTTGATCCGCCCAGGAGGCCCCGATGCCTCTTGGGAGATTCAATTGCTCTATCGGCTTGGGGATCACTACCTGCAGCGGCTGGATTGGCGCTCCGCGCTCCAGGCCTACACCCGTTTGATGGAACTGGACTCCTCCGACGAACGAGCGGCCTCTCAAGTGATCGGCCTCTTGCTGAAACTGCGCAAACCGACGGAGGCCCAGGCGGTGCTTGACCACCTGGCGCAGGAATGGTCCCGGCAGGGACGCCAGGAGCAATTGCTATACTGGTTTGAGGAACTGGTGCGCCTCAACCCTCAAGATCCCACGGTGCGCAAGAAGCTGGCCGAGGGCTACCAGCAGAGAGGTCGGATCCCCGAAGCCATTGCCCAGCTCGACGCTCTGGGGGAGATCCTCATCGACTCCGGCAAGACCCCAGAGGCCATCCAGGTGGTTCGGGCCATCCTCGCGCTGAATGCGCCTGGCGCGGATGGCTATCGACGTCTCCTACAGCAACTCCAGTCCGGATCGACGGGCACGACGCGCGGCTGAGGAGGCGGGCGGAGCGACAGCCTGGCCCGCTCAAGAGTTCGAACTAGGCTCAACGACGATGTCGGATTTCTTCGAAAACCTGGCCCTTCTCTTTCAACGTCTCGACTGGCTCGGCCTGTTGGACATCGGGCTCGTCACATTGGTATTCTTCTCGATCCTGACCGCGTTCCGGGGGACTCGGGCGGGGGTGATGCTGCGAGGTGTGGTCATCCTCATCGCGGCGGTGGCTCTTCTCACCGGATTTGCTCGATTGCCCGCCTTCTCCTGGCTGCTACGCACGGCTCTTCCGGCGCTACTCATTGCCCTGCCGGTCGTTTTCGCTCCTGAAATCCGTCGAGCCCTCGAACGGCTCGGGCGTGCTGGTTTTCCCCGGCGGACCTCTACCTCCGAGAAGGTGCCTGCCTACTTGAATCCCGTGGTCACGGCGGCACAGAGACTGGCGGAGCGCCGCCATGGCGCGCTCATCGTGATCGAAGGGGATGTACCTCTGGGGGATTTCGCCGAAACCGGAGTCCGGATGGAATCGCTGGTCAGCCCTGAGTTGCTGCTCCAGATCTTCTACCCGGGCACACCTCTGCATGACGGGGCCGTGATCCTGCGCGGGGAGCGAGTCGTTGCGGCCGGCTGTGTCGTCCCGCTCTCATCCAGCGGCAGCCTTTCGCCATCTCCGGAGCGTACCATGGGCCTGCGCCACCGCGCCGCCCTAGGAGTGAGCGAGGTGAGCGATGGCGTGGCGGTCGTCGTGTCCGAAGAGACAGGGATCATCTCCGTCGCCCACAATGGGCGCATGATTCGGCGTTTGGATGTCCCTCGCTTGCAAAGCATCCTCCAGGCATTTGCCCGCTCGCCCGGCGTTCCCTCGGCTGTAGATTGGCTTCGCACGCATTTGGGCCTTTCCCAAGCCGTCCCCAGGCGGCCTCGCGACGCAGACGCGGGAACCTCGGACTCCAAGAAGGAAGGAGCCCCAGGATGAGACAGGCCTGGCACGGGCTGGTAAGTAATTTGCCTCCGTTCGCCCTGGCCCTGGTTCTGGCGCTCACGGTGTGGGTCACCGCGGTAACCAGCCAGGATCCCAATGAAACCCGCACTTTGAGCAGCCCGATCCCGATTCAAATCGTTGGGATGGCGCCCAATCTCATCGCCGATGAGCCTCTTCCCAGACCGGTGACAGTTACCTTGCGGGCGCCCCAGTCGGTGTGGACGCGCCTGACGTCGGTGAATGTTCAGGTTGTGGCCGACCTGTCCCGTCTCGGCCCAGGCCCGCATCAGATCTCCCTCCAACTGAAGACCGAGGTCCATCCTGTTCTGGTGGAGAAGATAGACCCCAGCCAGATTGAGGTGACGCTCGAACCTCCCGCCAGCAAGAGAATGGGGGTGCAAATCCGACTGAGCGGAACCCCCGCGGCTGGATACTCCCTTGGGACGCCTGCCTCCTCGCCCGATTTTGTTGCGGTGGACGGAGGACAGTCGCAAGTGGAGGGAGTGGCCTCCGTGGTGGGCTCGGTGGACGTCGAGGGAATGCGAGCTGACCTGGATCGCCAGGTGGCCCTTCAGGCCTTGGATGCCGCTGGGCAAGTGGTTTCCGGTGTGACCCTCGATCCCGGCGCCCTGCAGGTCTCCATTTCGGTGCAGCAGCAAGGCGGCTACCGGGATGTGGTCGTCAAGGCCGTTATCCAGGGACAAGTCCAGAGCGGCTATCGCCTGACGGGTATTTCCGTCTATCCTCCCACGGCGACGCTTTTCTCGGCCGACCCAACCCGTGTCAACAGCCTGCCCGGCTATGTCGCAACAGCGCCCCTCGACATTTCCGGAGCCCGGTCCGACGTGTCCGGATCGCTGGCTCTGATACTTCCCACGGGAGTCAATGTGGTGGGCTCCCCGCTGATCTTCGTCCAGGTGAGCGTCTCGGCCATCCAGGATAGCGAGACGATCACGCGCGAGGTGCGCTATCAGGGCCAAGGCCCGGGGCTGGCGGCCAGCCTCTCCCCATCTACCATCGATGTCGTCATCTCGGGGGCCGTCCCTCTGTTGAAAGCCCTGCGCCCCAGTGATGTGGACGTGTACCTGGACCTCTCCGGGCTGAAGGCCGGAACCTATCAGCTCCAGCCGACCTGCCGTGTTCTTCTGGAGGGCTTGCAGATTGAGGCTCTGCTGCCTTCTCAAATCGGGGTCGTCATCGCTCCGGGTCCGGTCGCGACGCCCTGAGCTTTCCCCCTCTCAAGTCAGTGGTCATGTCTAAACCGGTCGTAGCGCTGGTGGGCGCGCCGAATGTGGGCAAGTCCACGCTCTTTAACCGGCTGGTTGGAGAGCGTCTGGCCGTGGTCGATGAGACCCCTGGGACCACCCGGGACCGCCTGATAGCCGAATGCGATTGGACCGGGACGCGTTTTGACGTCGTGGACACCGGAGGCATCGACCCAACCGCGGGGATCACGGGCAGGCTGCCTGGGCCGTCCGGCCCGCTCTCCATCGGCTCAAGCGAGTACATTGTCCAAATTCGCTTCCAGGCCGTAATGGCCATTCGCGACGCCGATGCGGTCCTTTTCCTCACCGATGGCCTGGCGGGACCGACCGCGGCCGACGAGGAAATCGCGGAGTTGCTTCGGCGCAACCAGCGATCCGAGGCCGGCCGGAAGGTGCCGCCCGTGCTTCTCGTGGTCAACAAGTGTGAGAACGAGGATGGGCAGCGGGGGCTCTACGCCTTCTACCGCCTGGGATTGGGCGACCCCTGCCCGGTCTCGGCTCTGCACGGGACCGGGATTGGGGAACTATTAGATGCGCTGGTGAAGCTTCTGCCCGAGGTGGAGGCGGAGGATCAACAGGAGTCGCGGGTCAGAATCGCGATCCTGGGCAAGCCGAATGTCGGCAAAAGCAGCTTGTTGAACCGGATCTTGGGCGAGGAACGCGCGATCGTCAGCCCGATGCCTGGAACCACTCGCGACGCGGTGGATACTCAGCTGGAGGTATCCGGGATGGGCGTGACCCTGATCGACACAGCCGGGATCCGACGCCGGGGCAAGATTGAGCCGGGGGTCGAGTACTACAGTGTCCTGCGTGCGCTGAAGGCGATTGAGCGGGCCGATGTGGCATTGCTCGTGCTGGACGCCACGCAGGGCGTAACGGCCCAGGATGCCCACATCGCTGGCTTTATCTTGGACGCGCACAAGAGCGTCGTGGTCCTGGTCAACAAATGGGATCTTATGAGAAAGGAACCTGGTACGGTGGAGCAGTACACGGCCGAGGTCCGCAGCGCCTTGAAATTCCTGGACTACGTCCCCGTGCTCTTCATTTCGGCCCTCACGGGCCAGCGGGTGGATGGGGTTCTCCCTCTCGCCTTGCGGGTGCAGGAGGAGCGCCTGGTCCGGATTCCCACCGCGGAACTCAACCGCCTGCTGCGCGCGGCGACCCAGAGACACGCCCCTCCAACGCGGGCGGGCCGAAAGCTGAAGATCTACTATGCGGCTCAAGTGCGAACGGATCCTCCCACTTTCCTCATTCACGTCAACGATCCCGAACTGGTGCACTTCACCTATCGAAGATTCCTCGAGAACGAGATCCGCCGGACCTATGGTTTCCTGGGCACCCCGCTGCAAGTCTCCTTTCGGAGACGGCGCTAGGGCGAGATCTTGCCCGGGCTCCACTCCCGTCTTATAATCGTGCGACGCTCCAGACCCAACTGACCTTGGGGAGAGATGGTTGGATACAACCCAAGTCGACTCCCACACTCCGGAACCGCTCGTCCATCGCAACCATACTCGAACGATCCTGTGGGAGCTCCTTCAGACCGTCGCCCTGACCTTGCTGGTGTTTCTGGTAGTCAATCTGACCACGGCCCGAGTGCGTGTCAGTGGACCGAGCATGAGGCCGACGCTGGAGGGTGGCGAGTACATCATCGTCAGCAAGCTGACCTACCGGCTGGGAAGGCCGCAGCGAGGAGATATTGTGGTTTTTCACTCTCCCGACCCGTCGACCAACGAGGACCTCATCAAGCGGATCGTGGGACTGCCCGGGGAAAAGGTGGAATTTGTCGACGGCCGCGTGTGGCTGAATGGCGCGGCCCTGGACGAGCCTTATGCGGTTGGGCTGACCGGTTCGGACCAGACGTGGCAGATCGGTGCCAACCAAGTGTTCGTGCTGGGAGACAACCGAGCCTTTTCTCGGGACTCGCACAATTTTGGGCCGGTTCCCATGAGGGACCTGGTCGGAAAGGCTTGGCTCATTTACTGGCCTCCCTCCGAGTGGGGAGCGGCGGATCACCGCGCCGGACGGGAGGCCACGACGGGGAAGGCCTCGAGGCAGCCGCTCGGGGCAGGGATCCTGTTCCTCGGGAGGGGGTGGGAGCCAGGTGCGCAGGCAGCCTGGCCGGATTGGTAAGCACGGATCGCGGGGTTTCGCGCTGAGGCAAGCCTGCCCAGCGCGGAGGGGTATCATCAGGATGTTTGAGCCTGGGATGGACATACCGGTATGCCAATGACCGAGGGAAACACAATGGACGACCAATCTCAAGCAGCGGAAGCCTGTCCCGAGTGCCAGGTGGGCACTCTCCAGCCCCAAGTGGTTCCATACTTTGCCTATCTGGATGGCCGATTGATCACGGTTCCGGATTTTCCAGCCTGGGTTTGCGACGTCTGCCATCACTGCGAATATGATGAAGCCGCGCTGGACGACCTGCGGTCCGTGCTTGGCCCCAAAGCGACACTACCTGAAGACAGCAACCGGAGACGGCGCCTGACTCCGGACGAATCCCCCTCCTGGCTGATTCATCTCCACCGAAGGCGGCGCGCCTAGCCCTTCCCATTTGACCTTCCTTAAGTGCACACGGATTGAGCCGAGGCGTTCCTCAGCCTGGGGCACTCCCCTGGGGTTCGGTCTCTGGTTTGCCGGAGGCCGTCAGAACTTGTCTGGGCTACAGCCCTTTCATCGGGTATCATCTCCACGGGAAAGGCGGCTGGGTGAGCGATGTTGCGGTTCTGGCCATGGGTCCGGCGGGCCAAACCCGGGGTGATCCGATCCTGAGCCGTGGGGCCGGGGCGTCCCTTCGCGGGACCCGAGGCAGGGAGGCATCATGCCTTCATTGCCAGGCTTCCTTTCTCGCCGGGAACGAGGATCGAGCGCTCGTCGATCTGCATGGGAACGATTCCGGGACACCCTCCCGCCGCCCTGGATGCCGCTCGCATTCCTGGCGCAAGGCTGCCTTGGGATGGCCGGTCGCACTTCTGGCCCCTCGCGGAGGGATTTCGCGCCTCGGATTGCAAGGTGCCGGTTTGGGTCGCCGGGGCGCTGGCGTGGCATGGACTGCCCCGTTTCCTGGTTCGGGCGGAACCTCAATTCCACCTGGCCCGGGCATGCGCCTTGATCCCATGGTCTCCAGGGGCCACAGAAATCCAAGCCATCGCCCCTCCAGCGCGCTGGGCCGGCCATGCGGCCGACGTGGAGAACCGCCCGCAACCAGCCCTGGATGCTTGCCGGCCTTGGATCTCAGGGGAGCCCAACTTTTCTTTCTTCCTCGGTAACCATGGGCCGTTCGCTGGCGGGGGAAATCCTAGAGGTGGTGATTGAGGCGCTGGCCTACGGAGGCGATGCGATCGCGCGGGCTCCGGACGGCCGCAGAATCTTCGTGCCCTTTGCCTTCTTGGGCGAGAAGGTGAGGGTCAAGATCGTGGAGGAACATTCGGGTTTCCTACGCGGGCAGCTGCTGGCGGTCTTGGACCCTTCTTCCTTTCGGGTCGAACCGCGTTGTCAGCATTTTGGGGTCTGTGGGGGCTGCCATTATCAACATCTCTCCTACGGCGCTCAGATCGACGCCAAACGCTCGATCCTGATCGACCAGTTGAAGCACCTTGGGGGACTCCGGGATCCTCTCGTGAGGGAACCTCTCGCGTCCCTTGAGCCTTGGAACTATCGCAACTACGCCCAGTTTGCCCTCAACCCGGACGGCCGATTGGGCTACTTCGTGCGCGGGTCCAAGCAGGTTTTCCCGATTGAAGAGTGCCACTTGCCGATCCCGCCTGTGGACACTCTCTGGAGGAGTCTTGTCCTCGAGCCCCCCCTGCCGTTGAATCAAATCGGCCTGCGGGTCGGGTCGGAGGGCGATGTCCTGCTGATTCTGGAGAGCATAACCGGCGAGATTCCGGAACTGTTGGTCGAGGCTCCGCTTTCTATCTCGGCCCTCACTCCGGCAGGATCTCAGGCGCTGGTGGGAGAATCCGCAACCCGATTCGAGGTATTGGGCCGCCATTTCCGTGTTTCGCCCGCCAGCTTCTTTCAGGTCAACACGAAAATGATCCCGGCCTTGGTCCAGGAGGTGCGGAAGGCGGCCCGGCTTGAGCCGCAGCACGTAGCTCTGGATTTGTATTGTGGGGTCGGGCTGTTCAGCGCCTTCCTGGCGAGTGGTTGCCGCCGGCTCATTGCGGTTGAGTCCAACCCGGAGGCAGTCTCCGACTTCCAAGTCAATCTCGCGGACTTCGACAATGTCGAGCTGTACCAGGCGGAGGCCGGGGAGGTGCTTTCGGGCTTGGCCGTCCGTCCGGACTTCGTGATCGCGGACCCTCCCCGCGCTGGGCTGGATAGCGATGCCTTGCGGGGATTATTGCGGGTCAGGCCACCCCGTCTCGTCTATCTCTCCTGTGACCCGGCTACCCTAGCGAGAGATGCCCGCCTCTTGAGCGAAGGAGGCTACCGCTTGGAAAGCGTCCTGCCCATCGATCTCTTTCCGCAGACCTACCATATTGAGAGCTTGGCTCTCTGGCGGCTGGAGGGATCATCGGATCGGGTGGGCCTGGTTGTCGCCTGAGGAA
>Ga0187878_1004816_pt1 | contig 10284 bp, 8 predicted proteins | sample June2016WEW_17_1_FD_132979 | JGI IMG/M metagenome (GOLD analysis project Ga0187878, IMG submission 132979) | Peatland microbial communities from SPRUCE experiment site at the Marcell Experimental Forest, Minnesota, USA - June2016WEW_17_150 | ecosystem: Environmental > Terrestrial > Soil >...
CGAAGGAGTTGTCCGATCCCCTCGCGTGCACGGTGAAGCTCACCTGCCCCGGGCCCGGTTGCTGAACGTTCAGATCGACGTCTTGGATGGTGGTGGTCGCGCCGCGAGCCTGATCGACAACCGTGACCCGGCCCTTGTCGATGATGATGTCACCCGTGAACCGCGACGGCCCCCTCGGGCGCTTCCTCAGCAGGTCTTCGATGCTCCACCGATTGGAGACATCGCGAACAACCGTGATCTCCGGTCTGCGCAATGTGATCGCGCGCAGCGAGGATGCTGCCGTCGAGGGTGACAGCAGGCTGAGCGGGCGGCCCAGTCGCACCGCCGCCTCCGGAGCGATCAGCAGCACCGAGCCGTCCTTGTTACGAATGACCAGCTCGCGGATGACGACCTGGCCGGTCGGGCTGAGGCTGACGTCGCCGATCGAGACGGCGCGGTCGGTCTGACGGATGAGCTGCTCGGCGATGCTGGCCCTGAGCTGGCGTCTCAGCGGACCTGCGCGCCACGAAAAGGCGATAACGACCAATATCACCAGCAGTAGTGCTATGTATGGCAGTAATCTGGCTATTCGTCGCATCGATTAGATTCGGATCAGAAGGAATCGTGGGGCAGTCGGGCTCGCCCATCTCCCCAGGCTATATGCCGTATTCTTCCCCGCTCTATTCACGGCTGAACCAGGTCAGCCGCGTGATACGAACTTCTGACCAGCGGTCCGCTCATTACGTACGCGAACCCCATCCGCCTGGCCTGCTCCTCAAAGCCTACGAAGGCCTCTGGCGGAACGTAGTCCACAACGGGAAGGTGATCGCGGGTGGGCTGGAGGTATTGACCAATGGTTACCGCGCTCACCCCTGCATCGCGCAGATCGCGCAGCAATTCCGCGACTTCCCTTTCGGTCTCGCCCAAGCCCACCATGAACCCGCTCTTGATCACCATCTGTGGCGCGCGCTCGCCCGCCGCGCGCAGCACCGTCAGCGACTGCGCGTAATCCGCTTCCGGCCGCACCTGAGGATAGAGCCGGTGCACCGTCTCCATGTTATGGCCGAACACTGCAGGCGCGGCAACCAGGGCGGCATCAAGGGCTTCGAGGTCGCCCCGAAAATCGGGCACGAGAACTTCGACACCGGCGGCGGGCAATAGTTGCTTGACCGCACTCACCGTCGCCGCGAAATGCCCCGCACCCCCGTCTGGGAGGTCATCCCGCGTCACCGACGTGATCACGACGTAGCGCAGACCTAGCGCCTTCGCAGCCAGCGCCACCCTCATGGGCTCATCGGAATCGAGCGACTGGGGAGCGCTGTGGCGCACCGCGCAGAACCCGCAGTTCCGCGTACACGCATCACCCAGGATCATGAACGTCGCATTGCCGCTGCCGAAACATTCGCCGACGTGCGGGCACCGAGCGCTCTGGCAGACCGTGTTGACACCCGATGCCGCGAGCCGCCGACCCATCGTCGCCAGTTGATATGCCTTCGGCGCCGCCGGCCTGAGCCAATCTGGCAGGCGTTTGCTCATGCCCGCGGCTCTCCCACAACCGCGGCGGCGGTCAGCGCACAGAGCGCCAGCGACCCCCATACCAGCGGGTGGAATGGATGAAGAGAGAGGGCCTGCCTGAGTTCCAACACGGCGCCCTCTGCCTCTCCCCGGCGCAGCAGCGCCCGGCCGAGCCGGCAGTGCGCCCACGACAGCCGCCGCCGCGCGATTCCGCGCAGCACCCCGAGTCCTGGCGAACGCGCTATCGCTCGCCTGATCACTTCCGCCTCCCAGCCCCGGAGCGCCGTATCATCGCGGCTCCGCTGGTCGCTATGAAGGCGGTAGATTGTCAGCGGCGCCCGTAGCCGGGCCATCTTCCACCGCTGCGAGATCCGCAGCCACAGGTCCCAATCTTGCGCCAGAGGAAGCGATTCGTCGAATCCTCCGGACTCGTCCAGGCACCGCCGCCATACCACCGCGCTCGACAGACAGAGACGATTCGCGCGCAGCAGCGCCGACCGCGACACCCCACGGATACCGGTGGTGGGTCCAACCATCGCCGCGCTCACGTCCGGCGCTGCCATCCGCAGACATCGCGTGCCCAACGCTCCGATCTCCTGCCGCGCCGCCAGCCATTTCACTTGCTGGGCCAGCTTCCTTGGGTGCCATACGTCATCGTCATCCAGGAAAGCGACCAGATCCCCTGCTGCCGCTCGGATCCCTGTATTCCTGGCGGCCGCGGGTCCACGGCACGGGCCAGGGAGGACGGTCACCGCGACAGACCCGGGCCATGTAACCGTCCGCAGCGCCTCTGTCGCAACACCCGCCGCGCCGTCATCCACGACCACTACCTCGTCCGGCGGGCGCGTCTGTGCGAGCACGCTCTCAACTGCCTCGATGAAAAACCGCGGCCGATTGCATGTCGGGATGACGACGCTCACCGTCGGGGTATCCGGCATGTCCATCTCCCACCCCATGGACTCGATGCTGATTTCGTAGGGCAGGAGCGTCTCTCCTGCCGCGTTCCCGCCCGCGCTGTTCCGGCTGAGGTCGCCCGCTCCTCGGCCCTCCGCCTCCGCTCCACAGGACTGACCGAGATACCCCTGCACCCTCTGGCGGCTCGTTGCGTCGATGGTTCCGTTGCCGGCACCCGTGCGCCCAGTCGTCGGGGGCGGCCATCGCATTCCGTATTGAAGCATTCCGTATTGACTTCTCCTCACTCCCACGATACGGTTATGCCATGCGAAGGTATCTCGCCGTTGCTGCATTTATCGTCACTGCATCTTCCATCGCCGGCTGCGCCCGCGGCCCTGCGAACAAAGAGCGCGCTCAGGCGCTCGCCTCCTGGCTCGGCCGGCAATCGTATTCCTCCTACGCCATGTTCCGACATCGCAGTCAAACGCCCCATGAGCCGCTCAGTCCCGATGGCCTGACCCTCGGCAGTCCGAACGTCTTCGCCGCTATCGGCTGCAATCCGAAAGACGTCATGGCCCTGGACGTCTTCTGGGCCGATAGGCGCACCGCGCGGCCGTTCAGCAAACCAATGACGGTCTCCGTCATCCGCGATGGCACCGAGCGCGCTGCCGCCGACTTCGGCGAGCAGTCACTCCGCCGCGTCCGCCATACGTCCATAGCCGTCTCGGAGATCGAAGAGGACGGCCTCACCGTGACATCCGTCGATTTTGCCCCGATGGGAAGCGATGAGAGCTTCCTCGTCCGGTGGTTCCTGGTCCGGAACACCGGCACGGCCGACCAGCAACTGAGGCTGAGGTTCAAGGTCGGCGCACCCGGTGATTGGAAGCGCGGCAGTCGCGGCGCCTGGGTCCGCGAGGGCTTCGCTTTCGTCTCCGACGCGAAGCTGGCCAAGTCTGACGAAACTCTCGACGCGGTTATTGGGCGCGTCCCGGCCGGGCAGGCGGGCTCCGCCGCGCTCCTCATCGTTGCCACCAAGGATGCGAAGGCGCTCGACCAGGCCACCGCCAGAGCCAGGACCTCCCTGAACGACCCCGAGCGCCTGCTCGAGGCGACGAAGTCCGATTGGACCAAGTGGTGCGAGCGCGCATCTTTGGACAGCGAGGATCAGCGCACCGATGACTTGATGGACTCTCTCCTCTGTCTCGTCCGCAGCCACATCGGCGCCGACGCCATCCACACTGGCTCGCTCCGCTATCCCCACAACCGCGCCTGGGTCCGGGACAGCTATTGGGTCCAGCGCACGCTGCTCGACCTCGGCTACACTGATGAGGCGAAACTCAACCTTGACTTCCTCCATCGCGCCTGGAAGACATCCGGCATCGCCTCCTGGTATGAGATCCCCAGCGGCAAGTCACAGGCCTACGGCTACACCGCTGTCGAGCTGCCTCACTATCTGACGCTCATGGTGCACGATGCTGAAATGGCCGGCGCTGTGGACGGCAGGTCATACTGGGATATGGTCAAAGACTGTCTCGACAAGGCCGCTGTCCCCGATAGCGGCCTCCAGCCCATGAACGGTGACGAGACTTGGCTGCTCGCCTCGCCCGTGTGCGATCTCGATGATCTCATTGACAATTCTTGGCTGCTCATCGCCTCCGCGGAGTACGGCGCGAAGCTCGCCGAACGGGCCGGCGACCCGGCCCGCGCCGCGCGCTACGGCTCGCTCGCCTACCGCGCGCGTCTCGCCCTCACGAAATACGAGCCCGGTACCGGCGACCCGCCCTGGTATGGAATCGGCCGCGCTGGCGACGGATCTCTGGACTTCTCCCTCTGCCCTGAGATATTCGCCCGCGCTATCATTCTCGACGTCCTGCCGCAGGACGACCATTACCTGCGTAACGGCCTGATGGCGAGCTGGGACCGGCTGCAGTACGATCGCGGCATCCGCGCCCACTCCCGCAGCGCCACCATAGACGGTGGGGCTCCCGGTTACGTGCTGGCCGCCGCGTCACAGGCCGGACTGCCCTTCACCAGCGACCTGGCGAAGCGGGTCCTGAGCTTCGCATCCGCCACCGGCAATGTGTGGGAGTTCCACGACCTGTACGACCCTGCATGGGGCGGCGAGAAACGGCGCCTTTGGGATTCAGCGGTGGTGCTGATGGGTCTGGCACACACCTACTTCGACGTGCAGCCCAACGGCGGCCACGGCCGGCTCTTCCGCCGTCCGGCAGTTGAGCCCGAGGCCGCTGAAGCCCCGCGCGCGCTGTTCAACTCCGAGAACGCGGAAGCCCTCCTCGCCAACACCGGTGGAGCGCTCATCCTCCAGGACCAGTCACCCGAGCACGCAGCGCGCATCGCCCGCGAGCTGATACGCCAGCGCAACCGTGCCTACGCCATCGGTAACTACACCGGACAGCCCCCGGACGATCACTCCGCCATCATCGTCTCGCGGAATACACCCCCCGACGGCTGGATAGCAGGCCCCGGCTACTGGCTGAGAGGCTGGAGCGGCCCCCCGCAGCTCTGGGTGCTGAACCGAGGCGATGCGTTCCTCGACACCGATCCTCTGCTCTTCGACCTGCTCTCACTGCTCGCACCGCAGCGGGAGAAGCCGCTCCCCTTCCCTGATGCGAGCTTCGATCTCGTCTCGCGCTGGGGAGCGCAGCCACGTGGCGAGGCCGAGATGACCTTCGTCTCGGCAGGTGAGCAGAAGAGAGACCAACTGACGCTCTCCGGCGATCACTCCACCGCGAAGTTGGCTCAGGCGCAGGTCGATGTGCAGGTGGCGTCCGGAGAGAGCAACACGCTCAAGCTGACCGTCACCGCCGCCGGCGACCGGACCGCGCAGTCAGAGCTTGCAGTCATCTTCCCCGCGGGATGGTGGCTCGTCTACGCACGCGACATGACCGGCAAATGGGACCGCGTCAACGACCCCGTTACCGAGGTCCGGCTCCCCGACGGCCGCATCCGGCTGGTCTATGACTTCCGTTCCGGCAAAGACCCCGTCAGCCTCACCTTCAATCTCGCCCAGTTGCGCGTCGTGGGGCAATAGTCCCTCAGTTATCCGTACACCCCATACCTCCGCACCAGCTCCGCCACCTTGGCGTACCGCGTGAAGCTCACTTGCGTTCCGACGGAGTGATCGGAGTGGAACACATACCCTCCCGGCGACGACATCCCGATGGCCAGCTTCGTCCGCACTTCGTTCTCGGTGACTGATTCGTCCACATCGTCATACCAGGTGCGCACATCCACTCCGCCCATCAGCGCCACATGCTTCCCGTATTCCCTGACTATGTGCGCCAAGTCCATGCCCGCCTTCACCTCGAGCGGCTGGATGCAGTCGAATCCGGCCCCAATCAGCATCGGCATGAGATCGAGCACGCGCCCGCAGGAGTGCAGCACCACAGGCAGATCGTGCGCATGGAAGAAATCGCAGAGCTGCATGTGATACGGGAAGAGCTGCTCCCGATATGCCTTCGGTGAGAACAGCGGCGCGTTCCGGTACCCGAGATCATCCCACAGCCACGCCCCGTCAAAGTCGAAGCCCCGGTCGAAATGCAGCTGGGCCATCCCGATGATCACGTTCGCGTCGTATTCGTACATCTCACGCACCCAGCCGGGATCGTCGGCAATGGCCATGAGAGCCCCCTCGACGCCGACCTTCCGCCATGTCGCCTCATAGCCGGGCACCGCCGAGATGCACAGGAACTTCTCCTGCTTGCGGATGGCATCGTGTGAGGCCTTGACGCTGTCCCAATCCACGCGGCCCGGGTCAGCGGTCAGCCTATGCTTCTCCCTATCCCAGTCGGCACGCGACTTGATGGCGAAGTCGAGCAGCTCCGGCGTGGAGCGATGGTCGCGGTGGTCCTTCTTGAGCACGCCCCAGTTATCGCGCACCATGATGTAGTCATCGGTGCGTTCCACGACTTCATACGCGTAGCCGAACGAGTTGTCGACGCCGATATGCCGGATCTCGGTGTCGAAGTAGTCATCCGCCGACACCTCCGCCGGCAGCCCCTCCTGTCGCCACCTGTTAGCCGTTGCCTCCCAGAACGCCTCATACAGCGGCACCCGATCGGGCCGCTGATGCCGCATCGCCTTGCTCACTCTCTCCCGAGACGTCATGCCCGTTCCTCTATGCTCGACATTGTCATCCTGAGCGACCTGTCCTACGAAGCTTCAGTCGCTTCAGGCGACCTCGGCGAAGCGCGTAGGGCAGGAGCATGTCTCCTGCCCCTTATTGCTCACCGTTACGTAATCCCCAGCCAGTCCAGCGTGTTCTTCGTGAACACCCGTTCCATCGTCTCGTCGGAGCACCCGCACTCGTTCAGGATCTCCCGATCCATCTGCAGGTTCCCGCTCAGGTCATCCGGAGACTCGGCGTTGAAGCAGTCGCTCCCATAGATCAGGTTCCGGTCGCCGAGATAGGCCAGCGCCTTCCGCACCGCGTCGACCTTCCAGATCCGCGGCGCGCCCGAGGTGATATCCACGAACACGCGCCAGTTGTCTTTCTTGTATCCACCCGCGGCCCGGAATTTCCCGCACACCGCGAAGCACTCATCCGTCCATGGCCAGCTCATGTGCGCCATCGCGAACTTGATGTTCGGGTAGTGCAGCATGATCTCGTAGAACGCCGGCCGGCAATACTGCGACGTATCGCTGGTTCCCCAGAGAATCCCGGTGTGGAATAGCATCGGCTTCTTGTAGCCGTCGATCTTCTTGTAGCAGGCCTGCGCCCGCTCATCCGCCGGATACCAGTGGTTCGGGATCATCTTCACGCCGCGTAGGCCCTTCTCGCCGAGGGCGTAGTCGACCCCGGCCTCCGCATCCGGCAGCGTCGGCTCGATCCACGCGAACCCGATCAGCCTCTCCGGGTCCGCCTTCGCCAGCTTCGCGATATCGTCGATGATCTTCTTGTGCGGCTCCTTCTCAGCCTTCGCCACCTCGCTCCGGTGTGGCGGTACCGCAAACAGTACTACTCGCTCGAGCCCCACCGTGTCCATCGCCTTCAGGATCTTGTTCCCGTCCTCGGTCCCACGAGTGTGGATGTGGACATCGATAGCCATACTGCCTCCCATCGCCCTGTCATGTGGCGCATCCACGGGGCGGCTTCCCTTAGTTGGAAACGCCCCGTGGAACGCCCCGGGCCTGCATGTGCGTCACCGACCCGCCGTCTTCTCCAGTTCCCCGATCAACCCCTCTACCAGCACGAACTGGCCCAGGGGCGTCACGTCCACTCCGCGCGGAAAGCTGTGCAGAAACAGCTGGTTCTCGCACATCCCGCCCGACAGATAGAGCCGCTTCGGTTCGCCCGCGAAGCGGTGCGCGTTCAGCGCGATCCCCCGCGCGAACCGCGCCACTGCCTCCACCTCCGACACTCCCTGCGACACCAGCTCGAATAGCTGCTCCATCCCCAGCACCCCGCACGTCACCGGCACCGACTTCTCCGATGGCTCGATGGCGCTGTAGTCGAGTCCATAGTAGCTTCCGAGCAGTTCGAGCGTGAACCCCGTGAGCGCGCCGCACGTGCTCGTCCAATCCATCGCGAGGAGCTCGCAGCCGCGCATGTGAACGTACTTCACATCCCGCGACCCGACATCCAGCAGCAAGAACTCGCGCTCGTCGATCAGTCGCTGCCCTCCATGGGCCAGCGCGATCAGCTCGTTGACATGCCGCGGCGCACGCCGGCGCGCGTTGTGCCCGGTGGCGACATCCGCGACTAGCCCCTTCGCGTCCTTCGTGCGAAGCACCCGACGATCGCCGCTCTGCGTATTGAGCAGCTTAGTCCAGGTCGTCCCGAAGTCACCGAGGACGCCCATCACCGCCGCGCCCCTCGGAAGTAGAGGAACGCCTCGATCTTCGCCTTCACTGACTGCGAGAGCACTCCGTCGGCGTCCACGTACAGCCCATTGTGCTTCCGCGCGAGGTGTTGAGCGGTCACATTCTTCGGGCAGAACGTCTGCGCGAAGAACACTGTCGGCCGGCCGTCAGGGACGGAGACTTCCATCTCCCAGTCCGCCGGCGTCCGGTTCTCCAGGCATCGCGTCCAGCCCAGAACCTGCGAACCATCCGGGAACAGATCGTATATCGAGAAGTCCGCGGCCGGCACCCCCCAGATCGCCGCGGGGGGATTCGGATCTGGTTCGAGAGCCAATCGCTGCGGCCTGACCAGCCCGTCGAGGATCAGCACGAGCTTCCGCGCCACCGGCAGCCCGGAATCGCTGATCGGCGTGCCCGCTCCCACGCGGTTGTCGTTCTGTGTCCGAGTCACTGGGATACGAAGCATACCATCCAATACGTCAGCCAGCCCCCGCGCCGCGTCGCACTTCCCGGAGCCCACGTCGATCACGATCTCATCCAGGTCCAGCGCCAGCGCGTTGTCGAGAATCCGCTGGATAATCCGGCACGTCGTCCGCGGCAGCGCCGACTCACTGCGCAGCGTCACTCCCTCGATCACGTTGTCGAGGTCGATCAGAGTCTGCTCCCGCAGCGGCGCCAGCACCTCTTCCGGAGGGCACCCCGCAAATCCGATTCTTCGCCTTTGTTGCACCATATATCGGTAACCGTTCGACAGGAGCTTGCTCCCGTCCCCATTCTCTGCGCTACTCAGCATAGCATTTCGCCCGCTCCGCGAGCGATAGCCCCACCCGGCCCTAGCTTGACTCCTTCGACAGGAGCCTGCTCCTGCCTTAGTGCCCCACCCTCGGCAGGAGTCCCATCAGCGCCTGCCGAACGATGAGGCAATCCAGCTGTCGAGGACATCCTTGCGTGAGCATGATCGACCCGAAAGAGCTGTGTGACCTCGACGCCGTTGCAGTTACCGTGTGGTGGCTCGGCAACGCTGGCTTCGCCATCAATGCGGCCGGTCGGGTCATCCTCATCGACCCGGTGATCGATCTGGAGGACGACTCCGATCCGGTCACCTCGGAGATCGGCCTTCCTCTGCTCTCCCCGCTGCCGATCCGCGCTCGCAACATAGATCGGGTCGATCTCGTCCTGCTCACGCACGATGACGGCGACCATACCGCCCCGAAGACGGTGCCCGAGCTGATCGCCCGCACTCACGCGCTCTTCGTCGGCACCGAACGCACCGCCCGCAAGCTCCGTGAGGTGGGGTTGCCCGATGACCGCATCCGCGTCTGTCAGTACGGCAAGCCCCTCCGCGTTGCCGACATGACCATCATCGCCACACCGGCCCGCCACCAGGAAGACCAAGGCCATACCGTCCGTGGCGACTGCTGCGGGTTCATCATCAAGGCCGCAGGGGTTACCTTCTGGCATCCCAATGATACGGACCTGCTGGAGGAGCACCTCAAGGTCACCGGAATCGAGGTGCTGCTGCTCCCGATCGCCCCCCACGTGCTGGGAACGGAGGGCGCGATCAAGCTTGCCAACACCATCAAGGCGCGCCATATTATCCCCTGCCACTATGGCACATACGACTCCGATGTTTTCTGGTGCCTCGGCGATCCCGTCGCCGTGGGCGCGGGTATCGAGGACGCCAGGCGCCGCTATCACATCCTCTCGGTCGGTGAAAAGCTGGTCCTGCCGGCACGTTGAGCGCCGGTCTGCCGCTCGCACCATCCGCACTCCCGGAAAGGACTCGACATGGGCTTCCACATCCCGGAATCACTCCTCCGCGATGAACTCACGGCTCTCGCTGAGGAAGGCTTCGACACCTCCGCTCCGGACACTCAACTGAGATCGATCGCGGGCCGGAGTGACGACGAAGCGGTTCGCAGGCGCACTGAGATCGAGCACGCGCTCGCTTCGCTCCCGCTCCGGGTCGATTTCCATTTCGATGAGCCATCCGATCTTGCGGCGATTCGCGCGGCGCGCCCGGACGGTCCGCGCGCTATCAAGGCGAGGATCACCAAGACCACGCTCGGCGAC
>Ga0187878_1004818_pt1 | contig 10283 bp, 16 predicted proteins | sample June2016WEW_17_1_FD_132979 | JGI IMG/M metagenome (GOLD analysis project Ga0187878, IMG submission 132979) | Peatland microbial communities from SPRUCE experiment site at the Marcell Experimental Forest, Minnesota, USA - June2016WEW_17_150 | ecosystem: Environmental > Terrestrial > Soil >...
CGGGTGTACACCGGGTGAGGTTCGCGAGTTCACCCGGGTGTGTCCGTTTGGTGCGTCCGGACACAGACACACCCACAGCCCCAGGGTTCATGGTCGGATCTCCCGCGGCGCCGTGGGCAACATGAGTTGCATCGGCCGGGGCAGTGGCGCCCCGGGGTGTGACTCACGGACCACGCGGAAGTCCGAGGTCCTGCCGCTGTAGCCGCAGGGGCAGACGCGCGTCGCCGGGTTGTTCTCATCCCAGCCAGGACGGAACGTCCCGAGGTAGCCGAAGTCATGGGCCGGCCGGACGGCCTTGCAGCTCGGGCAGCGACGGAAGCGGGCGGGCGCGGTCATGATGCCGGCCTCCTTCGCAGGACGTAGCCACGGTCCTGGCAGCCCGGGCAGACTGTGACACCCCGGGCGTAGACGCTCCGGCGGCGGCCGGTGCGGGTTACGTCGTGGGTATGGCGGCCGCAGTGGGCGACGCGATGCCCGTCGCCGTTGCCCGTCCGGTCGGTGCCGTGGGTATGGCGCTTGCCGCAGTAGATGCACGGCTCCGTGACGGCCAGGGAGTGGCCGGAGTCGCCTGGCGCCAGGTCGTACCAAAGGACCGGCCGACCGTCCTCTACGTCGTGCCATCCGGCGATCGGGGCTCGGGCGATCTCATTCATGCCGCACGCTCCGGGAACGGCTCGCCCCGCAAGCGCCGGGCCATCGTGTCACCGATCGGGCAACGGGCCTCGTGCCGCATCTGGCCCACCATCTGAGGCGTGCTCATGTCGGTAACGCTCGCGCCGGCGCCACAGATGGGGCAGCGGCCGAGTAGGTTCGCGTCACGACGAGCCGCATACCAGAGCGCCGCCCAGGGGCCGAGTGGCGCGGCGAACTCGGGGGGCTCAACCAGGAGCGCGCGCCTGGCGAAGGACCAGAGGACGAAGCCTCCGCCGGGGGGGTCGTGCCGCTCGGCCGGCAGTGGGGTATAGGCGGCCAGGCGGGCTGTGTAGTCCCGCCATTCAGCCTCTCGCCGCGAGCGCAGAGCGTGTCGTTCTGAGGCCTTCATTGGGGTAACCCGGAAGGGCACGCACGGGGTACAGGCAGGCAGGGCGCGAAGGGGTTAGAGGGTGTGGCTTGCTCGCTTGCATCGCTTGCACGTTTGCCTGTGCAACCGACGCGCAAGCGATGGCGAAGGGTGAGCGGTTCGGGGTGCGCGCCGCGCCAGCGGCGGCGCAGCCGCACCGTGCTTCGTTCGCTCGCTCGCTTGCAAAAACCCTTAAGCGTGCAAGCGAACGAAACGACCGTTTTCATGGCTCACCCGACCACAGCGAGCGGGGCGGAAGCCGCCAGTATCGCAGGGCGTGAGACCTGCCTTCGCTTGCACTTTCAACGCGCAAGCGACGAGCCCGGATGTACTTCTCAATCTGCCGTCGCGGGTCTTTGCCCCACAGGTTCCGGAGGTCGACCGTGGTCATGCCCGGGCCGTCCAGCGCCACGCCGGCCAGGTCATCGTCCGTTTCGGCCGCGTCCCGCGCCTCCATATCGGCCATGCCGTAGGTCTTGGACAGCCGGTCGAAGCTGAGCCGGTAGCGCTCGGGCAGGATGACGCGACCTTGGACCGTCAGGTAGCGCTCGTCTGGGTAGCGCTCGTCTCCGGTGTACGTGAGCTCGAGGGCGATGTCCACGGTGCCGAGCATCGCGCCCGAGCCGCGGATGGCTTCGCCGTGGTCGCCCCCGCCCTTGCGGGTGTGGTGCACGAGGATGATGGCGAGCCCGGTACTCTGGGCCAGGGCCATTACCGCGCCCAGGGCGGCCGTCACCTTGGCCGCGTCGTTCTCATCCTCGATCCCGGCCCAGATAGCCAGGGTGTCGATGAAGACGAGCCCGCCGGAGTGGGTTTCGGACCAGCGGCCGATGAGCGCAAGGGTTTGAGCGAACGTGAGCCTGCCCTCTAGGGCCGTCCGACGGTCGAGAATGTCGAGCCGGTGTAGCCCATCGGTCTTGTAGACGACGGCCACGCCGCCTTCTTCGGTCACGAGCAGGGTCGGACCGGTCGCTACGTCCCAGGTGCCGAGGAAGCGCCCGCCCGTCTCACGGCAGCGTTGCAGGTTGGCCGCCAGGGACGACTTGCCACCCTTCGCCGGGCCGGCAAGCATGCTCACGCCGCCGGAGTAGGCGATCGGGCTGCACACCCAGGGGACGGTCACCGGCACGTCGGCGGTGTACTCCTCGACGTTGGTGATGAAGTCCGCCGGGTCCGGTAAGTCGTCCTCCAACGGCAACGGGCCGGGCCCGGGCTCGTGATCGGCCGGTGCGATGCCGAGGTCATCATCGAATGCGTGGCTCATGCCGCCACCTCCGGCAGTCGGTCGACCCTCACACAGAAACCGAACGGTTCAAACTCGGCGCAGAAGGCGGCGACATTCTCGCCGAAGTAGAGAAGAGCCTGGCCCTGTTGAGGGTGGCTGGTCTCCTTGTCCGGGTGCCAGAAGTCAACGCGGCCGGCCGGAAAACAGATAGCCTTGGCGATCTGGGCCATGCGCTGAAACGGCGCCGTCTCGGTCGTGTTGTTGATTAGGACGACGACCTCGGAGACATTCCCATAGGCCGCCTCCTCACAGAGCTTGTTGCAGAATTGCGACATGAGCGGCTGCGAGTAGGGCGGGTTCATCCACACTCGGCCACGCCACGGCTGGGCGAGTCCGTCGTCTTCGAGGGTGAAGAACTGCTCCGCGCCAACGGTCTCGTTTGCCACGGCACAGGATGCTGGGTCGAGGTCGATGCCGCCCATTACGCGGACGGCGGCGGCGATGTAGGGGGCCGGCGTGTACCACTCGAAGTCGCCGGTATGACCGCCGTAACGGGAGGCGTTTGTATTGAGGGCCTCAAGGGCCTTACGGATAGAGGGCTCGGGTAAAAGCGCAGCGTGCTGCGGATTCGCGGCCACCTTCTGTAACTGCCTCTTGGCGGCCGCCAGAGCCTCGCCGGCGGCGATGGCGTGCTCTAGGGCAGTCTCGAAGGTCTGGCCGAACAGGGTGTGTTCGCGGTTGGCGGTCTCGGCCAGCTCGGGCAGGGTGTCAGGGACGCGAAACGGCACGAGTTCGGCGGCGCTCACAGCGCGGCCCGGATCTCATCGAACGTGCAGCCCGCGAAGTCGTGGAGCAGCGCCCGCTCGCCATCCCAGCGCCACGAGAGCGACGCGGCGCGGTCTTCATGCGCCGGGCATCGCACCATGCCGCGGGTCTTCGTGAGGTCCGCTCCGAGACGTTCGAGGATCGCGCGTTGATCGAGCGGCGCGCCTTCCGGCCGGACCACGACCCTCCGCCGCGGCTGGCCTTCAGGTTCGGCAAGGTGCAGCAGGATCGCTCGCGCTCGAACACCGTCAAGCGGCACAACGGCGCCACTCAACCAGCCGACGCGCTCGGGGTCCCAGCTTTGCGCGGGCCAGTCGAAGTGACGCGGCAGGACTTGCAGCGAGTCGCGCTCGCCTTCGGGATCGAGCATCGCCAGGCGGGCGCGCTCGGCGATTGCCTCCGCGGCGAAGGTCGGAAGATCGCGACGCGCCGGAAGGCGTAGCCCGCAATTCGGGCAAGGCGCCGTCATGGCCGGCGCCAGTCGATCGAGATTACGTCGGCAGACGGTCGCCGGCTCAGGATCTCCGCCTCGGGGTCGCTCAGAAGGTCGGCGATGTGTTCAGCCGAGACCGCGAGCATCGGCTGGCCGGCAGCGCTGAGCATTCGAGCCAAGAGGCGCAGCCTCCGATGGGCGGTCGCGATTCTGGCGGGCGAGACTTCCCGCCTAGACGCGGCCGGTAGCCGGGGTGCAGACTTGCTAGGTCGGAATTGCGAGTTCACGTCGCACCTCCGGCATGGGGTTCGCGGGCAGTTCAGATGCCGCGGGCCCCTTCTCTTTCGGGCGCTGCGCCAGCAAGGCCGCGATCAGACGACGTTGCGGGTCACTGAGGTCCCGCATGGGGAGGACGGTCGGGACGCTCACGGTTTGGGCGGTCGACGTGGCGGCGGGCTCAGCCATTGCGAGCCAACCCCGCGAGCTGAACGATGGCGGCGGCGTAGGGGTCGCCCGCTCCGTCGCGTTCGATCGTGGCGGCGGCAACAGCACCGAGGTACTTCGAGGCGGCCGCCTGGGTGACTACCCGTGCCCCTTCGAGGGTGAAGATCCGCGACGTGGTAACCCCCATCCCGGCGCCGACTTGCGCCGCGGTCAGGTGCGCGCGCTTCCGGGCTGCCGAGAGTGATCTCCCCGTGGGACCGCTTGCCGTGTGATTTCGCATGCGGTAAGATTACTCGACGGTCCAAGACGTAGAGGCGACAGATAACGGCATGAATGCGACAGTTAGCAGGCGCCAGCGGCCTCGCGGCCTGTCCGCCGAGCAGCTCGACCTAATCGAGTCATACGCCGGCAAGATCAGCGCGCCCGAGATCCGAAACGAGATGGAGCGGCGGCACCTCATCGACGCGACGGACCATCCTGACGTTCGGACGGTCGCGCAGGCGGTCGCTCGGCAGGTGCGCCAGATTGAGCGGGCAATCCAGGATCGCCAGCCCGCTCCGGAAGTGGCGGAGTCCAAGGCGTACCGGCAGGACCACGAGCCGTGGCGGCTTGACTCGGACCCGGCAACCTCGGGCGTCGTGCTGCGAGTGCTGGCGGGCCTGCTCACCACCTCCGGCCTTGCCGAGCACTTGCCCCGGCCGACTGTCGGACAGGCGCGATGGATCGGCGTACTCAACGCGGCGGTTCCGGATCTAGTCGAGCAGCCCGGCGGTGCCGTGGAGCTGTACCTACTCGCGGGTGTGTACCTCGGCCGCGCTGAGCGCTCCGAGCCGACGGATGATCTCGACTCCTATCTAGCGCTGGCGCCGTGGCGGGACGGCGGTGCGGCACTCAGGGCCGCCATCCGGAGCGGCCGCGCCGATCCGTGGCGCTGGTACCGGCCAGAGTTGCGTGCGGGGGTCGGGACGGACGGACTGACGGACGCGCAGCTCGCCCGGCTAGGCGATCCCGAGCATCTAGCCGATGCCGGGCTCGCGCCCGGCGTAGCCTCCGGGCCCTAGTCGGCTCGCCACTCCGGCACGCGCCATAGGATCTCCGGTCGGCCATCGGCGCCGGTCACGATGTTCATGTTCGCGTCGAGCTGTATCGGCTCGAACATGGCCCGGAGGATGGCGTTAACGATCTCCGGCGGTTGGCTCCAATCGAGGGCCGGTAGGTCCACGATCTCCGCGGCAGCGTCCAGCCGTTCCACCTGCTTCCCGATGGCGTCGACTTGCTCGCGGTACTCCTCCTCGGACAGCAGAGTATCTGCGAACGCCATCGCAAGACGGCGTTTGCGCTCGGCCAGGTTCCCGAGAGCGTCTTCGTTCTGCTCGCCGAGCGCTACGGCATCGCCAGGGACGCGCAGCCGGTCCGCCTCAGCTCGGATGACCGGGTACAGGCGCGACTCGGCAACCCATGACGGACCGTGCTTCGGTGTTCCGTCCCGCTTGCCCCGGGCGCAGTAGTACCGGCCGCGGGCGGTGTCGGGGGTCAGGATCCGCGAGCGGCAGTGGCATCGCAGCAGCCCCGCGAATATTGCGGAGCGGGCATAGACGCGGCGGTGCTCATGGGATGGGAGTAGGCCAGCGCGGTCTAGGATCTTCGTCAATGATGTTGTGTTCCAAACCTTCGGCTTGCCGTCGTCCTCTTTGTTGCCCCGCGGTGTCGGCACTTCGGCCGCGTCTAGAGCCTTAGCGGCCGCGTAGACGCTCCCAGCGCTTGCGTAGGCTGCCAGGACGGGCGCAAGCGGGCGGTCCGGGTCATCTTCCCAGCGGACCGGGTGCTCTGCGCGTCCCTGAGCGTCACGTACGATCCGTTGCCCGTAGGGGACCGGCCCCAGGGCGTCGCCACGAGCTCGGCGGACCGTCAGTGCTTTCTGATTGCGGTCCTTGGCAGTCCGTAGCTCAAACTCGGCAAAGAACGACGCGAGGAAACCGTATCCCCAGGCTGCCACGTTGCCGGTGTCCGATAGATCACCCTCGCGCTGAGTGACGATCCGGACGTTTCGTTCTTTGGTGGCTCGCAGCAGGCGACCGAACGTTACGACCGAACGTGCGAGCCGATCGAGGCTGAACGCGTAGACCGTCGAGACTTCGCCCCGCTCGACGGCTGCCAGCATACGGCCGTACTCCTTGCGCGCGGCCTCTTTGGCTTCGTCCGCCGACTTCCCCCAATCGGTGTAGACCTTCAGCCCATCCTCGCAACCGTCCCGGCGTGCCAGCTCGCGGACGGCAGACTCTTGCGCCTCGCGGCTAACGTCGCCCCGGTTCCCGTTTTCGTCGGCCGTCGATCGGCGAATGTAGGCGACGGCGTAGCGCTCGGTCATGGTCGGTTGCCTCAGCCTGCCCGGGGTCTTATCCAACCCCGTGCATGCCAGGATACCATATCACTGCAAGTCCGTGAAGTCGTACAGCCCCATGCCCCCGCCGAAGTCGATCGTGGCGATGGTCGTCTTCGCATCCTTGGGCTCGTCGTCGTCTGTCCATGCGTCTCGGACGAGGGGATTGATCAGCGGCGCGACGAAGGTTCTGGCGCTGACGGTGGCGGATTCGAACCGCGCCCCGAGGAAGGCCCGCATCAACGCCACGGCGTGATAGAGATGGGTCGACGAGACCTGAACCGAGGTGACCTTGCCGATCGCGCCGCCGTGCGCCAGCGCCAGCCGTGAGGCGTGACTGGGCATGAGCGCGTACTGCTCCGACACCTGGACAAGGTTGCTCGCGCCCACCGCGCGCCAAAGGTTTCGTAGCCCGTCGAGGTCCGGCGCGGGCGGCGTCTCGCACAGGATCGGCAGCTTCATCTCGACCGCGTCGCTGGTCACGACCGGTGAGGCCGCCCATGGCACGGCGCCCACCACGAAGTCCGGACGCCCGTGTGCGACCATCTCCGAGAGGGAGCCGAAGGCGGGCACGCCCCAGCGTTCGGCAACCTGTTCGGTCTTCTCCGGAGTCCGCCCGACTACGCCCACGGCCTCGAGCCTGTCCGGCAGCAGGCCGGCCAGCCGCAGGAAGTACTCGGCCCTCCAGCCGGTGCCGACGACGCCAAAACGGCCGAGTCCGGAACTCATGCGATCTCCTGCGTTCCGGCGCCGGCGGGCGCGGCCGCGCTCAGAGCGGCGGCCAGACGCCCGGCGAAGCGGGCGTTGTTCACGATCAGGGCGACGTTCGCCCGGACGGAGCCGCCATGTGTCAGTTCGGCGATGCGGGCGAGCAGCCAGGGGGTGAGTGCCGGGCCTTCGATGGCGGCGGCTTCCGCCTCGGCGAGCGCCTGCTCGACGGCGGCTCGTGCGTTGGCGAGTGGATAGGCGTCGACCTCGGGGACCGGGACGCAAAACAGCAGGCCAGATCCCAGGCCCAGTTCGAGGTGAGTGGCGGCGAGCTTTGCTGCAGCGGCCACGTCGGGGACCGAGGCGGGGGCCGGGACGCCGCTCTCCCGCGACCAGAAGCCCGGGATCTCCGCCGTGCCGACGGCCACGACCGGGACGCCGCGCGTCTCCAGATACTCGAGCGTGAGCGGCACGTCGAGGATCGCCTTTGGGCCGGCACAGACGACCGCGACCGGCGTCCGAGCGAGCTCCTCGAGGTCGGACGAGATGTCCAGCGTCGGTGCAGAGGACCCGCCCGCGATGCCGACCGCCCCGCGATGAACGCCGCCGATCCCACCGGTGGCGAAGACTCGGATCCCCGCTGCGGCGGCGGCGATCATCGTCGCCGAGACCGTGGTCGCGGCCCAGCCGTCGCCGGCTAGCGCAACCGAGAGGCTCGGCCTGGCAGCCTTGAGCACCCCCTCGGTCGTGGCGAGGGTGATGAGCTGGTCGGCGTCGAGACCGACGAGGATTCGGCCACCATTGATGGCGATCGTCGCCGGGACGGCGCCGCTCTCGCGCACCGCGAGCTCGGCCGCGCGGGCGACTTCGACGCTCTGCGGGTATGGCAGGCCGTGGCTGATGAGCGTCGACTCGAGCGCGACCACGGGTCGACCCGCCGCGAGGGCATCGGCGACTTCAGGCGCGATCAGGAGGCGGTCACGGAGCCCGGGCGGGACCGATCGTTCGGGATTCTTCTGCATGGCGCGATGGTACAAGGGCTCGACACGGTCGGCCGGCGCGCGATCGACGGCGCGCTTGGTTCCAGCCGGCCAGACCCGGGCAGTCGCAAGCCCTTCGGTCGACCGTCGGTCAGCCGAACGCGAGTTCCTCGCGGGGTCGGAGCAGCTGCCGCGCCGCGAGGCGGTGGCCGAGGAGCGCGCCGCGTCGAAGCCCTGCGGCGGTCGACGCACCTTCGCGGCGGGCGGCTAGCCAGCCGAGGATGAAGCCGGCGTCGAATGCGTCCCCGGCACCGGTCGTGTCCGCTGCGGCGATCGCCCTTGCGGCAGCCTCGAACTGCAGCACCCCTGCCCCCTCTCGATAGAGAATCGAGGCGCCTCGCGGACCGCGCTTGAGGACCACGATCGGGGCGAGATCGAGCAGCTCTTCGTCGCTCGAGACGAGCGCTCGCGCCTCGTCCCCGGCCGCAAACAGCAGATCCGGTCGAACGCCGCCGACGATCTCGGCGGCCGGCTGCCGTCCGACATCCAGGAGTGGGCCGGTCGACGAGAGGTCGACCGTGACCAGCGCTCCCGCGGCGTGGGCAAGCTCAGCCGCCCGCTTCCCGGCATCGCCGAGCGGATGGCCGAGAAGAGAGTAGGTCGGGATGTGGAGCAGCTCTGCGGAGGCGAACCACCGCTCGCGAAGATGCTCGGGTGCGAGCTGGAGGGTCGCGCCTCGATCCTGGACGAAAGAACGCTCGCCGCCCGGAGCCACGAACACGCCGACCCGGCCCGTCGCGTGGCCGGCGACGTGGACCACGTGAGGAGTGACGCCGTCTCGGCGGATCGTCTTGACGAGCGCGCGGCCGGCGGCGTCGCGCCCTACGGCAGCGATGAGGGCGACCCGCGCCCCGCCGCGACCGAGCCAGCGAGCGGTCGTGGTCGCCGAGCCGCCCTGGCGTAGCATCACCCGGCCGGGGACGTCGGTACCGGTCTGGAGCTCAGTTGCCGGCGCTATTACGACATCGACGATCAGGTCGCCGATGACAACCACTCGGGGACGGTGCCTCCGCTCCGGCATCGGCTCCTCTCAATGGAGGGTCGTCGCGGACGAGCGGTCGCTCCGTCGTCCGGGGTGACACCTGCCCGGATGATACTGGGCGGGCGAGGCGCCAGTGGGGGCCGAGGCCGGGTGTGAACGGCTGCTGCCTCGCCTGGGCGGCCGCGGGTTTGGCGCGGCCGCCCAGTAGTCGGTCTCAGTACCGCTTGGCCTCGGTCTCGTCGACGATCCAGACCTGGGGACGTCCCTCGACGCCGCCTCTCTCCATCGCCTGAGGCAGCGACGGGTCCTGCGAGAAGGCTCGCGCGCCCTCGAGCGTTGCGAAGTCGTTCACGATCAGGATGCAGTTGGGGTTGGTTGCCTCGCGATTGATCGAGTGGCCAGTCGCCCCGTGCTGACGGCGGACGCTTTCGTTCTCCGTGAACACCGGGTACCAGCGGTCGTAGTCGGCCACGTTGTGCTGAACGATCACCTTGGTCATGGTGGGACGCCATCCTTTTCGATCCGACCGGGCTGTGTGCTCGGTCATTAGGCCCCTAACTATATGATTAGGTGGCGTATTGTCAATGGCCGTATCATAGAGCGATGAACAAGATTGAGATGCCTGTCGACTTCTACGAGCAGACGCCGGACGGGAACGCGGTGGCAACCGAAGCCGTGATGAACACCATCCGAACGGCAGACATGCTCTTCGACCACATCGGGCGACTGCTGCGTCCGCTCAACGTCAGCGCCGCCGGCGGTCTCCTTCTCGGAATCCTCCGTGACCGTGGGGCTATGTCTCCGTCGGAGCTCGGTGAACGTCTCATCGTCACTCGCGCCACGGTCACCGGCCTCGTGGACTCGCTGGAGCGGCATGGGTTCGTCCGCCGATCGGCTAACCCGGCCGACCGCCGGAGCCTGATCGTCGAGATCACTCCGTCGGGGCTCGAGGTTGTCCAGGAACTCCGGACGATCGTCCACCGCCACGAAAAGGAGTTGATGAGCGTGTTCTCGGATTCGGATCTCCGGGCCTACATCGCGGATCTACATCGGATCCAGGAAAGGCTCACCTCAGCAGCCGAAGGCGAAGGCTGACCCGCGATCCGACTGCACCTGGCCCGAGCGGCCAGACCTGGGGAGTGGAGCGGGAGACGGGATTCGAACCCGCGACATTCTGCTTGGGAAG
>Ga0187878_1004819_pt1 | contig 10281 bp, 6 predicted proteins | sample June2016WEW_17_1_FD_132979 | JGI IMG/M metagenome (GOLD analysis project Ga0187878, IMG submission 132979) | Peatland microbial communities from SPRUCE experiment site at the Marcell Experimental Forest, Minnesota, USA - June2016WEW_17_150 | ecosystem: Environmental > Terrestrial > Soil >...
ACAAGATACTTACGTACCTTAATTTCGCCAATTTTCTTTCCTTTGTCCTTTGCCATAAATTATCTCCTGACACTTAGCTTCCAGTTGCCCATGTTAACTGCTATTATCGACTTTGGTATTTAGACTTTCCAAATTTGAGTATTTTGAACAGCCTACGTTAGAGACACAACTTGAGTTGTATTCCAGTCTATAGCGTGCGCTTGGGGTTGGATTAAAATTTAATCCCGCACACACAAAACAAGCCAAAGTCATCATGGCAATGCCCATTTCAAAAAAATATGTGGATAGAGGCTAAAGAGACTTTTGATTTGATTTTATGTGGGGTTTGGGGATTAAAATTTAACCCAGCCAGCTGAACACTTTCTGAATTGAATTAAAAATTATTTTTTTAAGAGAAAGCTTTTAGCCCATGAAAGCATGTATTAAATAAATAAGAGGGGTTAAAATGGAAAAGAAATGTCCGGTTTGTAAGCAGGTTTTTACGACGTTTGATGGTAAGAAGAAGTTTTGCAGTGATGCTTGCGCTAAAAAGGCTGGCAAGTCAAAGTTTGCTTGATTGGGATAACAGCGTCTTTTTCTGAAATTTATGAAACATTTTTAAGGTAATTATGTCAGAACTGTTTTTATGAAGAATCGAAGCACTGCCTCTCTTGGTTTAATTCTTATCACAGTAATTCTTGCTTTGACAGCAGCCAACTCGGTTCATGCTGTTGGAGTAATCGGCACAGTGTTTGTTGGACAATGGCCCAATAGTGTTGCTTATGATTCTGGCAAGGGAGAAATATTTGTAACTAATTCTGAGTCCAACACTATCTCGGTAATATCTGACACCACTAACACAGTAATAGCAACGGTGACCGGGGTACATAACCCCGCGTGTGCGGCTTATGATTCTGGTAAAGGCGAGATATTTGTAGGTGGCTACAACCAGGTTTGGGTTATATCTGACACGAATAATACAATAGTAGCATCCGTGACTGTTGGGGCTGAACCAACAGGCATTGCCTATGATTTTGGCAAGGGTGAAATATTTATAGCCAACCACAATTCCGACACGATTTCAGTCATATCGGACAGCACCAACAATGTGGTTACAACCATTGATCTTGGAAGCTACTTCCATGAAGTGGTCTACCCCAATGGCATCGCTTATGACCCTGTCAAGGGAGAGATATTTGTAACCGATTCAGACTCCAACACTGTTGCAGTAATATCAGACACCACCAACACCGTGCTCGTAACAATCACCGTGGGATACTGTCCCGAGGGCATAGCTTATGATTCTCTTAAAGGGGAAATGTTCGTAACCAATTTTGGCTATACAAATGGCGTCGGCAACACAGTTTCAGTCATATCAGACAACACTAACTCAGTGATAGCCACAATAATCGTAGGAAACGCACCAAATGGAATAGCATTTGATTCCAGCAAAGGCGAACTTTACGTGGTCAATACTTACTCCAACACGGTTTCAGTCATATCGGATGACACCAATGCTGTCATTGCAACCCTACCCGTGGGAGAATATCCGCAAGATGCATGCTATGATTCTGCCAAAGGCGAAATATTCGTTGCCAATTACGTTGACGACTCAGTCTCTATCATATCGGACAGCGCCAATTTCGTTATTGCAACCATACCCGTAGGAGCCGAACCCTATGGCGCAGCCTATGACTCGGGCAAAGGCGAAATATTCATTACAAATTACAATTCAGGCACCGTCTCAGTCATATCAGACAGCACTAACACTGTGGTAGCAACAATACTTGTAGGAGAAGGACCCAGTGGCATAGCTTATGATTCTGGCAAAGGCGAGATATTTGTAACCAATCATTTTGACAACACTACGTCGGTCATATCGGATAGTACTAACACTGTGATTGCAACCATACCTGTAGGAGAATACCCCGAAAGCGCAGCATACGACTCTGCTAAAGGAGAAGTATTCGTAACCAACTTTTATTCAAACTATGTCTCGGTCATATCAGACATTAATAACACAGTGGTCGCAAACATACCCGTGGGAGAATTTTTCATGGGTGCCGTTTACGATTCTGTCAAGGGAGAAATATTCATAGCTAATTATGAATATGACTCGGTTTGGTTAATTTCGGATAGTACTAACACGCCGATTACAGTCATACCTGTAGGACAAGACCCCTATTATTTAGCTTACGATTCTGCTAAGGACGAGATTTATGTTACAATTAATCCGAACTCAGTGTGGGTCATATCAGATACCACTAATACTGTAGTAGCAACCATATCCATACAAGGCTACCCCTGGAACATAGCTTATGATTCAGCAAAGGGAGAAATGTTCGTAACCAACGATATTTCCGACACGGTCTCAGTTATCTTAGACAGCACCAACACTGTAATCGCAACCATTCCTCTGGGTGGCGACCCCTATGGCGTAGCTTATGATTCAGGTAAAGGCGAGGTCTTCGTAACCAATGAAGAATCAAACATGGTTTCAGTCCTATCAGACACCCCATCAAGCTTAACCGCTCCTTCCATAACTCCCTCGCCTAACACTGTCAATCAGGGTCAAACTTCAAGCATCACTTCCACTTCAGTGACCACAGGCAATTCACCCTACACTTATCAGTGGTTCAGTAAAGCTCCAGGCACATCAACTTACTCGCTTATTAACGCGGCAACCGCATTAAACTACAACTTTATAACTTCAACTTCTACAGCTACAGGCACATGGAGCTTCATACTTCAGGTAACAGACAGCATCCAAGTAGCAGTAAATTCTACAGCTGCCACTGTAACTGTTAACACGCCACCGCCAACTTCTCCTACCCCAGCCCCGACAGCCGCCACCACGCCCGCGCCAACACCAACAGCAGCACCGACATCCACACCAACACCTACACCTACTCCAACGCCAACACCTTCAACAACGCCTATGTCAAGTGCAACCTCCACGGTAACAGTCAGTAACCATTCTGTGACTGCAGACCAATCAACAACTACGGGCGTCAACGTCACAGTCAGCGGTTACTCACTGCAAGGGGGAACACAAGTAAACGTCACCTCCTTAGACTATGGCGATAACCAACCCCAAGGAACTGGAAGTGTATTAGTCAACGGAGCCATCTTCTACGACATTAGCGTCACTTCAAGCAGTAGAGCATTAAACTCAGATGTCTACGCAACCGTGAGCATCTCCAATCCAAGCTTCACCAACACGAGCGCCATGGAGTACTGGAATGGGACCACTTGGGTTTCGGTTGCCACAACGTTCACTGCACCCCATACGGTGTCAGCCGCTTTTCCCGCGTCTGCCTTAACAGGAACCCCCATTCTCGTAAGCCCCCAAAAGTCTGGCAACACTTCAAAGTTAAGTTTGCTTGAGGAAATCTATGGTCTGGTAGCTGTCTTAGTAATCACCGTAATAGTTGTAGTTGCGTTTTTGTTAATCAATAAGGCAAGAAAAGCAAAAGTACCTCAGAACTGATTGCAAGACTCTTAACACTCTACTCGAGACCCCTGAGATAACATGCATTTTGATTATTGAGAGAGTTGTTTGGTTATGGAGAGAAAGCGTTCTGTTTGTAAGCGGGTTTATACGACGTTTGATGGTAAGAAGAAGTTTTGTAGTGATGCTTGCGCTAAGAAGGCTGGCAAGGCAAGGTAGAGTCGCCTAGCTGAAAGTAGCCAAGCCATAATATGGCCAGCCTCCGCACATTAATTTATCATAGGCAAGGCTGCTAGAGCACTCAAACACGCAAAATTAAAAATAACAGTAGCAACCTAACTATCCTGTTGGGAAGCTAAGAATGGAGGAATATGTTAAGGGAGCCGAACCTGACAGATGGCATTGGTGCAAAAACTGCAAGCAATACCCCCGCGTCGTCATTCAAAGACGCTCTATGAGACCGAGTTCTGACCTCTGCGATGAGTGCATGGACATAGAGAGAATTGCTCTTCGCAAAATAACAGCAACATAACCGAATTAATCCCTAAAATTGAGATTGCGAGTTTACAATGCAGCTTACGCCCTATGTCCTATTCAAAGCACTATAGAAACAGGGATTCTTGGCTGTCTTTAGACTTTAAGTTTAGGGGCAATTCAACCTTGATTGTTGTGCCCTTTTTAAGTGCGCTTTCAGCGGTGATTTTTCCATCATGCGCTTCAACGGTTCGTCTGCAAATTGCTAAGCCGAAACCCATGCCCTTCGCTTTAGTTGTGAACAATGGTGTCCAAAGTTTGCCCAGTGTTTCCTGCGTCATTCCATCGCCTGTATCCTTAAAACTAAAAACGATATCGTCGTCTATTTTTTCGCTTTTAATGATTAATTTACCGCCGTTCGGCATGGCGTCAAAAGCATTTTTAATGATATTCGCGAAACCCCGGCTCATTCTACCTGCGTCAACTTGGAACTCGGGCGCTTCTTTGGTTTTATCTATTACCTGAACGTTTTGCGGCGGCGAAATGAGAGCTAAAGCGCTCTTTACTAGTGATTTAGGCGTGACAGTTTCTAGGTCCAGATTTATAAAAAACCTAGCAGAATACCTGCCGCGTTAGCGGCAGGATGAATGCGTAAGTCTATTGCTTTTGAGTGCCTAAAGGATCTTTCACCATTAGATAAGGAGGTGAATGACCTGGAGAAGGCGAGGACATGTGCTTTCCAAGCCAACTACCACCTTATCTGTGCCACTAAATACCGCCGCAAGGTACTCGTAGGCGCAGTTGAGGTTAGGTTGGAAGAGGTACTTAAGATGATTGCTGACCAATGTGGCTATCGGCTGCTGACGGCTAGAGTTCATAATGGCGACCATGTGCATCTGTTTGTTTCTGCTCCACCAACCGTGTCTATACCTGAAATCGCGCGTGTCTTTAAATGTGTTAGCGCCAAGTTGCTTTTTGAAGAGTTTCCCGAGATTAAAGAGAAGCTTTGGGGTGGGCACTTGTGGTCAGAGGGTTACGCTGTTAGAACTGCAGGCGTTGTTACTAGTGCCAAAATCGAGGAATACATCAACAGGGCATAACGTGGATGCTCGCCGCGTAAGCGGCGAGTAGTTCACTTCGCTTGAGTAATCAATTAAGTCGTTAACTATTTTGTCTGAATAATTGATACTTTTGTCTATACTTTCAAACATAGATTCATCTTTACTGTCTAGCATGTTAGCGTATTTTGTTTTCAAATAGTAAGCCGCAACCTGAATGGCGTTCAAGGGGTTTCGTAAATCGTGCCCTAATATTCCAGCTAACTCACCGATTGAAGCAAGCCTTTCAGCCTTGATTAGTTTCTGCTCCATTTCTTTCCGTTTAGTAATATCATGAAGAACAAAAGCCATTCCAACATCTTGACCTCTGTTATCACAAACTATCGAGCAAGACAGCGCACCAGTCTTCTTTTCACCTGATTTTGAATAGAATGTTATCTCATAATTTTTTATTTCCCTTTGTTTACGCAATTCAGCCATAATTTCTGGAGTCGTGTTTCCTTGGCTAAGAACGCTGGCTTTTTGCACCATTTCACTGATTGATTTTCCAACCAATTCATCTTCCTTATAGCCAGAGACTTTGAGAAGAGACTGATTAACCTTAATTATTACTCCTTGCAGGTTAACAAGGATGACTGAATCAAGCATCGTGGAAAAAATGTTATCAGCAGCTATTTCAGGCCTAAAACCAAACAACTCATACCTCCACATGGCATAAACAACAAAAAAACTCACCAAACTGCCAGAAATGGCGCCTAAACCAGGAAAATTAACTCCCATAACAGGAAACAAAGAATCAGTCAACAAAGACAAGCAAATAGGAATCGCAAAAGCAACGGCAACAAACTTCGTTTGCACCTTCCTTGTCTTATCAAAAACTCGATTATAATAACCAAAAAACAGAAACAGCGCCAAAATCGCAAGTACAGCCGCCCATATACCATCTAGCCTCGTAACAACTGAATCTGACGGTACCGAAGTTGCATAACCCCAGAACTTCAAGGTAGGCGTTGCAGAAATCCAGTTAGTAGCCAAATCGATTAACGAGAAAATCAGCGCAGGAAAATACAGCACCACATAGATTAGCTTATTTTTTAATAACTCGTTTTCAGTAAAGGCAAGCGCAAAATGAAGCACGAACGCTAAAAGAAACGGCCATAAGAAAAGCGCCTTACCCCATAAAATTGCAGTTTCAACAGAGTTTGAATTAGTCAGCATAAACTCGCAAAAAGCCCAATAAGCATTAGCCGACAGTGTCAACGTAAAAAGCCTGTTTACGACCGATTTTGTGTTTATATAATAAACACTTATCCCTAAGGAGATAGAAATTGCGCTTGCACATAAGGAGAGCAAAGCGTAAACGTTCATTTATTTCCTCCAATGTTTTAGTGCGCTATCCATTTGGAAGCTTTCTTTACAGTAAGACTCTTTTTTTAAAATAAAATAATATGTGCGAATGATTAGGAACAACATTATTACCTATAAAATAACATCCAGTTGATAATGAAGTCATCGCCAATCTAACTTAATCTCTCCCCTTTCTAACCACTTTTTCCCAAGAAAAGTAATCAAAAATAAAAAATTCGTTAAAAATCAAGCCAACACAAATTTCAATACCGATAACATGCCAAGTTTATGGCTTCCTAAATATACAGAGGCAACGCTGAATCAGCATGCTTTTATTTGTGACGCAAGAACTATCCCTTAACAAAACTCATGTTGACGAAGGCAGACTGTATGGTTGAGCTTAGAACGCAAGAACAACGATTACTCTCCGCTCTAGAATCCTTAGGCGGAAAAGCTTCAGTAGAACAATTGATTGATGCTTGCGGTTTCCCAGATACAGCAGTCATGCGCACTGCGCTGACGCTTCAAGAAAAAAATTGCATCACCATACACGCTGAATACCAAAGTGTCATCAAACTAACCGCTGAAGGAGAGCAATATGCCAAGAACGGTTTGCCTGAACGCAAATTAATCTTAACGGTGACTGCGTTAGGCGGCAGCGCAGACCTGCAAAAAACAGCAAAACAAGCAGGAATCAAGCCGCAGTTTGTTCAGATTGCGCTTGGCTGGGCAATAAGAAAAAAATGGGCAATCTACAACTCAGACGACAATACCATACGCATCAACAAGCCGCTGTTGCATCAAGCATTCATCCCCGAAGGCTGCGACGAAGCACTCCTCAAATACCTGAACGCCAAAAAACAAGCAGCACTAGAAGACCTGAGCAGCAGCGAATTAAAAGAAGCAGCTGAACAACTAAAAAAACGCCAGCTCCTAACCATTGAACCCAAAACCGCACGCACACTCCAAATTACCCCGCAGGGCAAAAAAGCAGCAATGGAAAGCAAAACAGCGCCACAAGAAATCACCCAACTAACACCAGAACTCATAATCACAGGCAAATGGCACACCGCAAAACTTCAAAAATACAACATCCAAGCACCCGTAGCCAAAACTTACCCAGGAAAAAAACACCCATACCTACAATTCCTCGACGAAGTTCGCGCAAAACTCGTAAACCTCGGCTTCCAAGAAATGACAGGCACCAGCGTTGAAACCAGCTTCTTCAACTTCGACGCACTCTACACACCGCAAGACCATCCAGCACGCGAAACAAGCGACATCTACTACATCAAAGACCCGCAATACGGCGACATAAGCCAACACGCCACAACCGTACAGCACGTTGCAGAAACGCATGAAAACGGCTGGAAAACAGGCTCAACAGGATGGGAATACAAATACTCACTGCTGACGGCGCAGCGCTTAATTCTCCGCGGACACGGCACATGCCTGAGCGCAAGGACGCTGGAAAGCAAAAATTTCCAAGTTCCAAGCAAACACTTCTCAATCGCACGAGTTTACCGACCAGAAATAACCGACAAAACTCACCTGTCAGAATTCAACCAGGTTGAAGGCATAGTCATAGATGAAAACTTAACCCTGAAAGACCTCTTAGGTGTACTCGGTAAATTCGCTATGGAAATCGCTGGAGCAGACAAAGTATGCTTCAAACCCGACTATTTCCCATTCACAGAACCCAGCGTAGAACTAAGCGCCTACAAAGAAGGCTACGGTTGGGTTGAATTCGGCGGCTCAGGAATCTTCCGCCCAGAAGTCACCTTGCCCTTAGGCGTAAAAGAACCAGTTATCGCTTGGGGCTTAGGCGTTGACCGCTTGTTTATGATGCGTGCAGGCATCGATGATATACGAATGATTTTCAGCCAAGACCTTGATTGGCTAAGGAGAAAACAGGTGACCTAAAATGCCCACAATCGACGTTGAATACCAAGAACTTGAACGCTTGCTTAACATGAGCCTTCAGGGTGACATGGCAAAGCTGGACGACATTTTAGCCTTCATCAAGGGCGAAGTCAAGCTTTACAATGAACGCGAAGGGATAGTCAGCATAGAAATGAAAGACACGAACCGCCCTGACCTTTGGAGCGTTGAAGGCTTAAGCCGAGCCTTACGCGGTTACCTAAACCAAGAAAAAGGACCCAAACACTATGCCGCGGGAAAACCAGCCGTTGAAGTGAACGTGAACGCAAAACTCTGGAACATCCGCCCATTCATCTGCTGCTCAACCATAAAAGACATCCACTTAACAGACGCAATAATCCGCGGCTTAATGCATCTGCAAGACAAGCTGGACAAAACTTACGGCAGAAGCCGACAAAAAACATCCATCGGAATATACAACCTAGACCTAATAACTCCACCATTAGAGTACACTATTGCCAAACCAACCGAAGTGAGTTTTGTTCCATTAGGATTTACAGAAAACATGACTCTCGCCGAAATCCTTGAGCGACACCCAAAAGGTATCGAATACGGCGACATAGTCAAAGAGCACTCGGTTTACCCGATACTGTTTGACTCTAAGTGGAATGTGTTGTCTTTTCCGCCAATCATAAACTCCAACGACCTAGGCAAAGTCACCGAGCAAACACGCAACCTGCTTGTGGAAGTTACAGGCACCATGCACAAAACAGTGCTGAACACGCTTAACCTTGTCACCGTTGCGCTGATTGACCGCGGGGGAAAAGTTTACTCGGCAGCAATACATTACCCAGACAACTCAGAATATCCACAGCAAAAAGTGGTAACCCCTGATTTTAGCAGCAGATGCGTATCTTTGAGTGTTGAGTACACCAATAAGCTTCTGGGGCTAAAGCTTTCGGCACAGCGCATTTCTGAGCTTCTGTTAACAGCAGGTTTAGGCATCGAAAAAACCAGACAAGACAGCGTAGATGTGCTTGTTCCATGCTACCGTATTGACGTAATGCACCAAGTCGACTTGATTGAGGATGTCGCCATCGCTTACGGCTACAACAACATTGAACCGCTATGGCGCGAACTACCCACAACCGGACGTGCAAAACCTGACCAGCGGCTGATTGACATTGCCCGTGAACTTATGGTTGGTTTAGGCTACCAAGAAATATTAACTTACACGTTGACTAATCAGGAAAGCCTCTTTGACAAAATGAACGCAGAAAAAACCAAGATGGTGGAAGTCGCTAATCCCAAAGTGGTCACCATGACGTGCCTGCGCAACTGGCTGCTGCCAAGCCTAATGGAGTTCCTCAGCAACAACCAATCCGTAGAGTTCCCACAAAAAATATTCGAACTCGGCAAAATCACCCTACCCGACGATGCCAGAGAAACCAAGACACGAGACGAAGAATGGCTCTCGGCGGCAACGGCACACGCAAACGCAAACTTCACCGAAATAAAATCTGCACTGGACGCCTTTTTTACTAATTTTGCGGTTGAATGGCAAATAAAAGAAACCCTTCACCCAAGCTTCATTGAAGGCAGAGCCGGCAAAATTATCGTCGGCAATGTTGACGTGGGCGTTGTTGGGGAGATCAATCCTTTGGTGCTTGAGGCGTGGAAGCTTGAGAATCCAGTGGCTGCGTTTGAGGTTAATCTGCAGAAAATACTCGACAGCAAACTAAACAAATTATAGAACCAAAACAACGATAGACTTCTTTTTTAGCTATTAAATTAGGTCTAAAAAGAGGGGGAGGGGGTAGGTTCTGTTTGACAAGTTTAACCTCAATAGAATGCTGATTCGAAGGCTTAATCAGATGGTAAAAGGGTTTTTAGAACCATGAGAGGGTTCCGTTTTTCCTTGCCGTTTTTAGGCATAAAGCGTAAATTGCGTAGCCCAATGGAACGATTATGGCGCACATCAATGCCAAAATCTCTAGGTTTGGAAGAATCATTGGGATTGTCCATCCTGTAAGCATAAGTCTGATGCAGTAGAAGAAGTAGTATTGCGGTAACACATAAGAAATAGCTTGC
>Ga0187878_1004824_pt1 | contig 10272 bp, 10 predicted proteins | sample June2016WEW_17_1_FD_132979 | JGI IMG/M metagenome (GOLD analysis project Ga0187878, IMG submission 132979) | Peatland microbial communities from SPRUCE experiment site at the Marcell Experimental Forest, Minnesota, USA - June2016WEW_17_150 | ecosystem: Environmental > Terrestrial > Soil >...
CAGACCACGGATGGTCGCCAGGGGGGAGATTACCTCGACCTGTTCGAGATGCTCGAAGCGTTCCTTGACCCGCTCGATCACCTCGCGCATCACCAGCCCGCTGGCAATGCTGTCGGCAATGAAAGCCACCGAGATATTTTCTTTCTGAGTCTTATCCAGGTCTTTGTCTTTGAACAGGGTCAGCTCGACCTTGCGATTGTAGACCGGCACCGAGCTGTCGAAGACGTGGTGGGCATCCAGGACGATCTCGTCGCAGTAAAACCCATGATTGTCATAGATAGCTTCAGCCACCTGGTATTTCAAGCCTTCCCTGGCGATGGGGAAGATAGCCAGGTTTTGCTGTTTACGGCTGGTAATGGTCGGGTTCAAAGCCGGCGCCCCGATAATGTCTTTGATCGCCTGGCCGATCAGGTTAGCCCGCTCCGAGCCCAGGCACAACTGTCCCGGCAAATACAGGCTGGATATTTTTGCAATTTCAGCATCCGATAATCCGACGATTGCCAATAAATTGGCATCGACCTGGCTCTGGCGGATATACATAAAAGTTGAGATGGCCTGGCTGTGATAGAGCACCAGCTCCAGGTCCGGGCAACCTTCCAGGGTGATCTTGCCGGGACGATAAAAGCCGCTTCCCCGAGAGTTGCTGAAGGGAAGCGGCTGTTCCAGTTCGAGGTGGCCTTTGACCTGGCTGGAGTTTGCCTCCGAAAAAGAGAAAGGATAGGTAAACGTTGTCATGCGTACTCCTTAAGAGCGGGTATTCATTTTCGCCAGCTTGGTTGCCTATCTTAAAAATACAGGTCCGGCTTTTTCCCAGGAAAGGGCATCCAGAACCTGCCCTGTTGATTCTAACTCAATGCTGTGATTTTGGGGGAATATTGGGTCATTGGGATTTCCTGTGGAAGGACTTGGATCGTTAATCTCGGTTGACGACCTGGCGAACGCCCACCTGGTGTGGGGCGAGCTGGTATAGCCCTACGCTCTCTGGCACTATATCCGGAAGGTGCAGAGCTTTTCTGCCGGGAAAATTTTGCGCATCATGCTGCCGGATGCCGCCCTGGTGCACTGGAGCACCGGCGAATGGCAGACTTCTCTCGAATAAACCGCCGCCAGTGCCTGGGAAGGCGAAAATTAATCGGTGCAGGTAGAAGAATAAAAAATGTCAGGTGCGTCAGGCTGAAAGCCTACCCAGCACATCCCTGGCCGCCGAGCCCAGCATGAGGGTGTCGCTGCTCACTGCCGCCAGGCGGTAGCCCTGCTGGATATAGTCCCTGGCGCGCTCAGCCGTAGCAGCGTAAATTCCCAGCGGCATGTTCTGTGCCTGGCAGACCTGGCGCACGCGCTGGATGGCCGCCTGCACTTCCGGGTGTTCTACCTGGCCCATATGGTCCATACTGGCCGACAGGTCGTAGGGGCCTACCAGCACGGCATCCACCCCTTCTACCGCAATGATTGCCTCCACGTTTTCGACCGCTTGGATGTGCTCCACCTGCACAATCACGGCCGTCTTCCGGTTGGCCTCGGCCAGATATTCGGCCAGCCTGACGCCGTACCCCTGGGCGCGGAACAGACCCACGCTGCGGCTGCCCTGCGGCGGGTATTTACAGAAACGCACCGCCCGCCGGGCATCTTCGGCGCTGTTGACCTGCGGAATTATCACACCGCTTGCCCCAGTGTCGAGCGCTTTCTTGATCCAGATTTCATCGTTGAGCGCCACGCGCAGCACGCAGTCGATGCGGTAGTCTACCGCCTGCAAGATCACCTGGGCCGCCGGCGGGTCGAGCTGCGAGTGTTCCATGTCAATGAACAACCAGTCGAAACCAGCCTCGGCCAGGATTTCGGCTACTTCCGGCGCTGGCAGGCTGACCAGCGTGCCGGTCAGCAGGTCGCCCCTTTTTAATCGTGTCCGAAAGGATTCTTTCATGGTGGCCTCATTAAAACAAGAGATGTGACTCAATAAATCTGAGTAGTGGTTCCTGTTCCCCTGTTATCCCTTCATTCAGACGTCCAGCCGCAACCGGGACCATCCAGGTTGTGACATCGTCCCGCGTAACGCCAGGATGCAGTTCCAGATAACGGGCAATATAAGTCTGGTAGAATAGTCCCTTCCAAAGGTTGACGATTGCGCGCATCGCCCATCCGGCGCCTGGCACCTGGCCGACCATCAGTATGATGGATGTTCTGGCCACGTCGGCGAGCGGGTGCCCTTGAACGGCTGTCATCCAGTCGATGATCACTGGACCTCTGGCCGTGATAATAACCTGCCCAGGATGAAAATCGAAATGGCACAACGCACTTTCGTCGGGCAGTCTCTCAAGCATCCGCAGCACGCCTGCTTTCAAGCTGGGGGATAAATTCTCCACCTGCTGGATAGTCGTCTTGAGCGATGAACGCAGTGGGGCAAGACCAGCCCCGTCCTGCTTATGCATTTGCGTGTGGAGTTCGGCCAATTGCCGCGCCAGATGGAAAAGAAGCCACGGTTTTGTGTTGGATAACTTGAGCATCGTGGGGCCATCCACCCGCTCATAGATGATCCCTTGTCGTCCCTCGATTTTTACGATATCGATCAATTTGGGGGTTGGCAATGTCAACGTGGCCACAACCCGGCCAATGTCAATTTCATGCTGTGTCCAACTCGATGGGCACCCATCATAGAATAACTTGAGAATCTGGCCTTCCTGCCAGGCATAGACTTCAGCAGTACGACCTTTTGCGATGAGCGAGCCTGGAATGGAAATGCTCATTTCACGTGATCCTGTGTTATGAATTTCAAAGAATCGGCTGATTGCCCCAATAAGCCACCAGCAAACTCAACAGCGTAATCGATGAAAATATTCTATCAACGATACCAAAATTTCACTCATTATCCCATCAGGCTAAATTCGGCCGATAATTGTATACGTCGTTTCCTTTGCTGGCAAAGGTAAATAATCCAGATCGAAGAATCTCTTGATGTGTCCAACTCGGAGGCCATACGGCCATAGTCCCTCCTGGTTTCAATATTCGGTGCATTTCGGGTAATAACCGCTTCAAGGGCAGCATTGGGGCGGGAATTACGCCAAAAATCAGAACCGCGTCAAAACTTTCGGCGTCTACCTTTGTATTCATTGCGTCGCCCTTGACCACCCGGACATTTTTCAAGTTAGCGGTTTGTACTTTCCTGGATACTTCATTGACAGAAACCTGGAGCATGTCCATCGCGATTAAACAACCATTATCGCCGATTATTTGAGCTGCTGTCAAAGTAAAGAATCCTGTACTGCATCCAAACTCTAAGATTGTTTGTCCAGAATGAAGTTCGACGCCTCGCAAAATTTTCATTGGTCCAAATAACCGGTATCGTAATCGGCTTTCCATCACAGCGGCAATTAATCTGATAAATAATTGCCAAATCTTGGAATTAGCAAATGCTTCAGTATTCATTTTTCATCTTAGTGCCCTTACCTTGAATCACCCGGCTTGCCGCCAGCTAACGGCCTCGTCGTCAAGCGCCTGCGCCCAATTCCACGTTGTGATTATAGACTTCAAGATCGATTGCCTCTGGAAAAAATGTCCGAAAGCGTGTCGTCAGGTCTTCATCACGACTCCGCAAAAGCGCGGCACTTGCATCCCAACAAACAAGTTCAACCTTGGCCAATGGATGTTGAATTCTTGCATTTGAAGTCCATAAGGCTTTGTTGCCGTCCGCATATGGCACAACTTCCAGATGATTGAGATCGGCTATTATATGGGGAGCAAAGCCAGACAAAACCGCCCAGATAAATTGAATATCGTACTGTTCAACAAGCCTCGCCAGTTTTTCACCGGGCAACCAAATTGGATGAGCTGATTGTAAGTATGACTGAAATTCGGGCGGATAGAAATTGCATTCGAGGTTTGTCAGTAGCCAGTTGAATTCGACCTGGCGGCCGCCAAATGATTTGAACACTGCCCGGAGATCAGTGAAGAAAAGCATTCGCGTTGGACCTTCAAGAAGTGTCGCCTTTTCCATCAGGCTTTCAGAATGAGCGCTCATTATTGACTCGCAAGAAATATCCTTTTGCATTCAGAACACACAACTACTGAGTGTCGGCCCCACACCAAATCATACGGATTCTTGATACACTTTGCGTATTATTATAGGCCCCTTAAAAAAATTTTATCGAGCAATGTGATATAAATCAGTCCTAAAAGCTGATTTCCAACCCAGTTTTCAAATGTGTCTTGCATAAGTCCTGGTACTATAATTGTTAGCCAGGCCAGAGATTTTCCGTGAGGTTTTATGCAGCTCACCCCCTTCAAGCTGGAACGCTATTTCGCCCGCTACGAGTTCAACGTGCAGTACCTGCTGTGTAGTTCAGACTGCCAGTCCCTGGCGGTCGAGGACCTGCTGGCGTTCGAGCCGGGTGCCAGCGTGCGGCTGCAAAAGCTTTGGCTGGGATATACCGAGTCGCCGGGGGCTCCCTCCCTGCGCCAGGAGATCTGCCGTATCTACACCAGCACCCAGCCCGACCAGGTGTTGGTGATCAGCGGCGCCGAGGAGGGCATTTTCTTGTTCATGCTGGCGGCTTTGCAGCCGGGCGACCACGTCATTGTCCATTCCCCCTGCTACCAATCCCTGTCAGAAGTCGCCCGCAGCCTCGGTTGTGAGGTCACCCCCTGGAACGCCAGGGAGGAAAACGACTGGATACCCGATCTTAACGAGCTAAAAAGCAGTCTGCGCCCTACCACGCGCGCCGTGGTGATCAACACCCCGCACAACCCAACCGGGCTGCTGATGACCCGGCAGAACTTCGCCCAGGTCAATCGTTTCGCCCAGGAGCACGGCCTGCTGCTTTTCTCGGACGAGGTATACCGCGAGTCTGAATACGACCCGTCTGACCGGCTTCCGGCGGCCTGTGACATTAACCAACAGGGCGTTTCGTTGGGGGTAATGTCCAAGACCTACGGCCTGGCCGGGCTGCGCATCGGCTGGCTTGCCACCTCTAATCCTGGGCTGTATGACCGCCTGGTAAAAATGAAGGATTACACCACTATTTGCAGCAGCGCCCCCGGTGAGTTCCTGGCTGAGCTGGCCCTGCGCCATCGCGAAAAAATCGCCCAGCGCAATGTGGATATAATCACCGCCAACCTGTCCTTGCTGGATGGCTTTTTCTCCCGCCACGCAGAGAAATTCAACTGGAAGCGCCCAAAGGCTGGCTCGGTTGCGTTCCCGCGCCTGCTCGGGGAGGATGTCGACGCTTTCTGCCATGCGCTGGTCACCTTGGTTGGTGTGTTATTACTGCCCGGCAGCCTCTTTGACGATCCCGGCAACCACTTCCGCATCGGTTTTGGCCGCCAGAATATGCCCGAGGCGCTGGCCCGCCTGGAAGAATTCTTGCAGGAGCGCCACGATTAGCATGCATTCGGCCATCCACACCATTCGCCTTCCGTTCGCCGTTCCCTATTACGCCCAGGTCACCAGCCTTGAGCTCGCCAGAGCTATTTTCGATGAGGGCCTGGACGCCCGGCTCGATCCGCGTTGGCAGGAGACTGGCGCTCAAACCGCTGAGGAATATGCGTATTGGAGCGGGCGAGCTTGCGGGCCGGCCTGTGTAAAAATGTGTGTGGAATCCCTGGGCGGTGAAAGACGCAGCTTGTTGGATAATATTTATCAAAATCTCATCAAATTCTTAGATATAAAATACCATATTAGGATAAAATAGATCTTGACCTGTAATGGACTGCATTTTCAAGGATGGGAAATGCAGGCGCATTCACAAACTTATATTTCATTTTTGGAGGAGAAATGGCTACAACTGAAAACGCCAAAGCATCTGGCAAAACAGTGGTCCAGTTAGAGGATCCGGCCGCAGCAAAGTTTTTATGGGGCGACGTTCGCATGTCGTGGCTCTGGCTGATTCTGCGCATTTATATCGGCTATCAGTGGGTGCAGGCTGGTTATGAAAAATTGATCAACCCGGCCTGGTTCGGCAGCCAGGCAGGCACCGCTTTGACCGGCTTCGTCAAAGGCGCTCTACCCAAAGCGACTGGTGCTCACCCGGATGTAGAGGGATGGTACGCGGCTTTCTTAAGTAACTTCGTGCTCCCACATGCCGCTTTGTGGAGTTACTTCGTTACCATCGGCGAACTACTGGTAGGCATCGGCTTGATCCTGGGAATTTTCACCGGTATCGCCGCCTTCTTCGGCAGCTTCATGAACGCCAACTACTTGTTTGCTGGCACCGTCAGCATCAATCCGCTGTTTTTTGTCATTGGAACCTGGCTCGTGCTGGCCTGGAAAACTGCCGGCTGGCTGGGCCTGGATCACTGGGTGTTGCCTGCTTTGGGTACTCCCTGGGCTCCAGGAAAAATTTTCACTGACAGAAAGAGTCCGAAAACAGGCTCTTGATCGTTCAAGGCTATTTTTAGCCATATATTGGTAGGAAATTTCTTTGTCCAGCCTGGGCTTGCAATCCTGGGCTTTTTTAAGTTCCTAGTCTGCCTGGTACAGAACAAGTCAAATCAGTAGAAAAGGCCCGAGGTATGGAACATGACTCATACACACGACCCGGATTCGGTAAAACGATCCGATGCCAAAATTGCTGCCCTGGTCGGCTAAAGGGCGAGCAAGTGGCAATGCCCGCAATCCATTGAGTAGAAGTATCTGAATACACATTTTCAAAAATTTGTTATTAATTGGAAAGGAATCTTGTTATGGAAATTAATACCCAAGCGCCCCTCGTCTCACGCAAGGAAGTCTTTATCCAGGCCTCCCCAGATAAGGTTTGGGAAATTCAGACCAATATCAATGCCTGGAAAGACTGGCAGCCAGGCATTAATCGCTCACAGCTAGACGGCGCGCTTACCGTCGGCGCTCTCTTTCGCTGGACATCAGGCGGTTTTGCCGTCACTTCGATGCTTCAGGAGGTAGAACCCAGGCGAAGGATCGCTTGGACAGGCAACGCATTCGGCTCAAAAGCCAGGCACATCTGGATGTTTAAACCTCAGGGTGATGGGACACTGGTGACCACCGAAGAGTCGATGGAAGGGTGGTTGATTGTGCTCTTAAAACCATTAATGCCAAAGTTTCTCGAGCAGTCTCTGGATGTTTGGATGAGCAGCCTAAAAACCAAAGGCGAGGGAAAGGCTAATAATTAGGACTGACCAGCTCTTATGGCAAAATAAAACCCCACTTTTACAAGCGGGGTTTTTTTATGATTTTATTTTGTCGGACGAAGCTTATTGGATAACCACCTGGGTAGCTTGCAGTCCTTTAGGGCCCTTTTCGATGGAGAACTCAACCTTTTGGCCTTCTTCGAGGGTGTGATACCCTTCACCCTGGATAGCGGAATGATGGACGAATACATCCGGCCCATTGTCCTGCGCCAGAAAACCATAACCCTTGCTGTTATTAAACCACTTCACCGTACCGATCAAACGTTCAGACATTTCTTACTTTTCCTTTTGAAATAGAACAAATTTTAGTAGCGACTGTTTCCACCGCGGCGATCACGTCCACCACCACCAGCTCCGCCGCCGCGTCCATAGCTGTCATGCCGGGGGCCGCTGAATCCACTGCGTCCAGTCTCTTCGCGCGGGCGGGCCGGGCTGACTCTGATTTCACGATTGCCGAGTGAGTAACCATTGAACATTTTGATGGCGGTTTCCGCGCCGGTCTGGGCGCTCATCTCCACAAAGGCAAAACCTTTGGAGGTGCCCGTGTCGCGGTCTTTGATCAAAGCTACTGAGGTTACTGTTCCCGCCTGCGCAAACAGAGTGCGCAGTTCATCCTCCGTGGTGGAGAACGAAAGGTTGCCGACATACAATTTCACATCCATTTTTACCGATCCTTAACTTCCGGCGTTTCCGCCATAAAAAATTTGACCGCCATCCCACTAGAAGGGATGGCGGCATTTGCACACAAGCCCTGCATAAGACTACACCCATTATACCAGAAAATACCGGAATGTGGATGAATCTCAGGTAAGTGTTCAGGAATATCTATGTGGTTTGGATGACCACTTCCGCTCCATCCAGGCTGTCGGCCTGGGCGCGCAGGTGTATTTCACCATGTGTGCCGTTGGATTTCACCACTACCACGCCGCGGCCGCGGTAGGTTCTGCGTTGGTTGCCCCGGTAGAGCTCGGTGCTCTGCGGATCGGCGTTGCCCACAGCCGCCAGTGACCCTTCCCCCTTGACCGTAAAGTAAACCTCAGCATCCGCATCCGGATGCATCTGGCCCTCTCCATCTACAATCTCAACGGTAATGAAACACAAATCTCCACTTTCAGCCCGGATAACGCTCCGGTCAGGCGACAGGCGCAGGTGGGTAGCCGGCCCGGCGGTCTTGAGCACGCATTCGACGGCCGGCTGGTCGCCCAGGTAGCCAACTGCTTTCAGCGCGCCTGGCTCGTAGGGCGCATCAAAGGTAGCCGTAAATTTTTCCTTGCGAGTGGTGGGCTGCACGCCCAGCGACTTTTCGTTCAGGAACAGTTCCACTTTATCGCAGGCCGAGTACACGTCCACTTTAAACGTCTGGCCTTCCCGGCCGGGCCAGGTCCAGCTCGCTCCCACGTCCGGCCAGCCCCACCTGGTAACCAGCGGCGTCTTGCCTCCTTGGGGGGGGACAGGATAATGCACCGCTATATACAGCTTATCGCCATTCTGCCAGAGCATATCCCGGTAATAGGATTGGGGCCGTTTAAAGCCACAAAGGTCCAGGTCGCCGCAGTTGGCCTGGTGCCAGGGATATTGTCCCAGGAAGGGTTCACCTTCTCCGCCGAAATGCACCCGACCTATCCCTGATTCGCCCAGGTAGTCCAACGAAGTCCACACGAAATCGCCGATTACGAAACTGTTGTCCAGCACGCTCATCCAGTTCTCGAAGGCCTCATTGGGGAACGATTCGGTGCCAACCATTACCCGGCGGGGAGCCTGGGCGTGGTCTGGAACATATTGCTGCCATTGGTAGTTGTATCCGCCCACATCCAGGGCGGCGAAGAAGCCGGCCGATTCGGGCCACTGCCACTGGTCGCCCCACGGGCCGCACATAGCCGCCGTCACCGGGCGGGTCGGGTCGAGGGCGCGCACGTGGTCAGCCAGCTTGCGGGCAATCTCGAAGCCTTCCGGACGGGCGCGTTCCATCAACTCGTTGCCAATACTCCACAGCACCACGCTGGGATGGTTGCAGTCACGCCGCACCATGCTTTCAATGTCGCACTGCCACCAGGCGTCGAATGCCACGTGATAGTCGTAAGGATTCTTGCCATCCCGCCAGCAGTCGAAGGCCTCGTCGATAACCAGCATGCCCAGGCGGTCGCAGGCATCCAGGAAGGCCGGGGCGGGTGGATTGTGGGCGCAGCGGATGGCATTGAAACCGCTGGCCTTGTGTAGCTCTACCTTGCGTTCTTCCGACCGGTCGAAGGAAGCTGCTCCCATCACGCCATCATCGTGATGCACGCAGCCGCCTTTCAGCTTCAAAGGCATCCCGTTCAAAACAAAGCCATTTTCAGCATCCACGCCCAGGCTGCGAACGCCGAACCAGGTTGTCTGGCTATCCAGGGTTTCTCCACCTGCCGCCACCTCGGTCTCCACCCGGTAAAGTACAGGCGTATCTGGCGACCACAGGAGCGGCGCTGCCAGGCGTACGTCCAGGGCAAATTCGTGTCGCCGCCCGGCTTTGATCGTGGCTCTGTTTTCCACTGAACCGGCAGGCGATCCATCTGGGGTAATAAGGCGTGAGTGCAAGGTTACCTCGTGCGTCTCGCCTGCCTCATTCTCGACCCGCGTGGCCACGTGCACGGTCGCTTCTGCCGTGCTTACAGCCGGGGTAGTGATATACACTCCCCAATGCGCCACGTGCACGGTTTGATAAATCAGCAGCCTTACATGTCGGTATATTCCCGAACCGGAATACCAGCGGCTGTTCACCTGGCTGTCGTTATCCACCATCACCCGCAGGAAGTTCGTCTTACCGTATCTCAGGTAGGGGGTCAGGTCATAGATAAAACTGGTATAGCCGTAAGGATGCAGCCCGATAAAATGCTCATCCAGCCAGACGTGGGAATTCATATAAACCCCTTCGAATTCCACCAAAACCTTCTTGCCGCGCCATGCCTCGGGTACGTCCAGGGTCTTATGATACCAGCCGCGCCCCATCGGGAAAAAGCCGCCGGCCACCCCGCTCGGGTTGGATGGATCCCGCTCCATCTCGATGCTCCAATCATGCGGTAAATCGACGACGCGCCACTTCGAGTCGTCCGGTTTTCCGCCGTGTTGATCACGCGGATCTCCGAAGTAGAAACGCCAGGCCTG
>Ga0187878_1004829_pt1 | contig 10261 bp, 9 predicted proteins | sample June2016WEW_17_1_FD_132979 | JGI IMG/M metagenome (GOLD analysis project Ga0187878, IMG submission 132979) | Peatland microbial communities from SPRUCE experiment site at the Marcell Experimental Forest, Minnesota, USA - June2016WEW_17_150 | ecosystem: Environmental > Terrestrial > Soil >...
CGATCTCCCCGGTGCAGACGGGGCTCGGGGTGATCGCGCGGCCGGTGTATTTCCGCCTCGGGGTGTTCACGTTCGCGGCGTTCGCAGGCATCATCGCACTGGGCCGGTTCGCCCGGCGCTTCTGGTGCCGCAACCTGTGTCCACTGGGGGCGCTGCTGGGGTTTCTCGGTAAGGCCTCCCCTATCCGGCTGGCTGTGTCCGATGGGTGCACGCGCTGCATGCGATGCGTGAACGAGTGCAAGGTCGGCGCGATCACCGACGATCCGCACGCGTATCGTGGGGTGGAGTGCATCGAATGCTATAGCTGCGCGGCCGTGTGCCCGGTGAGCGCCATTTCGATCACCGCGGGGCGAGCGCAGACGCACCGGGACGACCGGCTGGAACTCGATCGGCGGCGGCTGCTGCAGGCGGCAGGCGTGGGGGTGGCGGCGATCGTGCTGCCGAAGATCGATTGGGGGCAGCGGCCTGCAGCGTCGTCGGCTGCAAAGTTTGCGGGGTCGAAGCTGATTCGGCCGCCGGGAGCGCTTCCGGAGGAATCATTCGTCACGGCGTGCGTCCGCTGCGGGGAGTGCATGCGGATCTGCCCGGAGAACGCGCTCCAGCCGGCTTTCGGTGAAGGCGGATTGGAGGCGCTGGAGACGCCGATCCTGGTGCCGCAGATCGGTCCATGCGCGCAGCCATGCACGTTGTGCGGCAGCGTCTGTCCGACGCGAGCGATCGAGCCGTTCACGGTGGAGGAGAAGTCGCATCTCTACCTGGGCACGGCCATCGTCGATCGCAGCATGTGCATCGCCTGGGCGAATGACAAGCAGTGCCTGGTCTGCCAGGAGGCGTGCTCGTATACCGCGATCTCGCAGAAGGTGATCGATGAGGTGGGACGGCCGGTGATCGATGAGCGGATGTGCGTGGGGTGCGGGCTGTGCGAGAGCGCGTGTCCGGTGGCGCCGCAGCGCGCCATCCACGTGTACGCGACGGGGGACAAGCGAGACTTGTCTCGCGAGGAGCAGGCGGCGATTCGGAGGCAGGCAGGGGAGCCGCAGAGGGGCGGCGCGGGAGCGAGCGATACGCCGGGGTAAGGGGGGCGGGCATGCGAGCCGCTTCCACACCCGCGCCACAGAGAGGTGGCTCGCGACGGCAGTCGCGTAGTGGAGCAGGATGCGGGCGAGCGGCTGCCGTATCCGGGCCTATGATATCGCGCTCGAGGGAGAGATGAGGTGCGCTGGTGGCGGTTCGGTGTGGGTGGGGCTCTGCTGGCGTGGGTGCTTGGCACGGCCTATTTCCAGGCGCGCCGGCGGGGCCGTAACATCGGTCTGGCGGTGGTGCTGTTCGCGGGCGCGGCTCTGGCGTTCGCGACCGCGAGCTTGTACCCCTGGCCGGCACAGATACCGCCGGAATATCCCTCGGCACTCATCGTCGCCTCGATTGCGCTTCTCGCCCTGAGTATGGCAGTGATACTGTGGCGGGGGTTTCGCAGGTAGGGTGACGATTCTGCGATGATGATCGGCCAGGTCCTGAGCGACCGCTACGAGATTCTGGAGAAGATCGGCGAAGGCGGCATGGCCGTCGCCTACCGCGGCCGCGATCGCGTGTTGGGGCGGGCGGTGGCGGTCAAGGTGATGCGGCCGGAGCTGGCCGCGGACGCGGAGTTCCTGGCTCGATTCCGCCGGGAAGCGCGGGCGGCGGCCGGTATCATCCACGAGCACATCGCGGCGGTTTACGACACCGGGAGCGACGGGCCCTATCACTATATCGTGATGGAGTACGTTCCCGGGGAGAGCCTGAAGGCGCGGTTGCAGCGCGAGGGACCGCTATCGCTGAATGCGGCGCTGACTATCGCCACTGCGACCGCCGAGGCGCTGGAGGCGGCGCATTCCGCCGGCGTGATCCACCGGGACATCAAGCCCCACAACATCCTGCTTGGCAGCGAGGGGCAGGTCAAGGTCACCGATTTCGGCATCGCGCGGGCGATGTCGGCCACCGGCAATACCGAGACCGGCATTATTCTCGGCTCGGTGAACTACGTTTCGCCGGAGCAGGCGAGGGGTGATGCGGTCGGCCCTCAGAGCGACGTGTATTCGCTCGGCATCATGCTCTTGGAGATGCTGACCGGCCGTCCGCCATTCGACGGCGGGGAGCGGCTGGCGATCGTTCACAAACACATCTACGACAAAGCGCCGAGGGCGAGCACGGTTCGGCCCGGGCTGCCGCACGAGGTCGATTCGCTGATCGCGCAGTGCCTGGAGAAGGAGCTGTCCAAACGGTTCGCGTCTGCGGGAGAGGTGCTGAACTATCTCGCCGCGTGCCCGCGGGAGGAGACGCAGGGATGGCGCCCGGGGATGGGGCGCGAGCGGTGGCGGCGCGCGCTCTCGTTCCGGTGGCTGGGGGCGGCGTGGCGGGTGCGGAGGCGCGCGCTGGTGACCGCGCTGCTGGTGGCGCTGATGGCGGTGGCGCTGGTTGCGGTCACGCTGTGGGCGGCCTCGCACGGGCGGGGGTCGATGATTCGGGTGCCGGATGTAGTCGGCATGAGCGGGAGTGCGGGAGAGCAGCATCTCAGACAGGCGAAGCTGGACTACCGCGTGTTGGGTCAGCGGGAGAGCGAAGACACGGCTGCAGGGGCGATCTTGTCTCAGGACCCGGCGGCGAACGAGGAAGTGCCGTCGGGGAGCGTGGTGAAGGTGGTATTGAGCGAGGGGCCGAAGAGCGCGGTGGTGCCGAACGTGACGCAGATGTCGGTGGAGCAGGCGAAGAAGCAGTTGCAGTTGAGCGGCCTCGGGCCGGGCCTGGTGCAGGAAGCATATGACGACCACATCCCGGCCGCGTACGTTGCAAGCAGCCTTCCCCCTCCGGGCTCGCGGGTGGTGCGGGGCATGGCCGTCGATCTGGTGGTCAGCAAGGGGCCGCGGCCGGCCATGCCGCCCGGGCCGCCGCTGCCAAATCCCCCGAAGCCGGAACGCGAGGAGAAGGTGGAGTTCACGGTGCCGGCGGATGTGGGAGCCGGCGAGGTGGACGTGACTGTGGAGTTGGTCGACAGCAAGGGCGCGCATCAGACGCTATATGTGGGCCGCCACAGGGCCAACGACAAGATCCCCGTTCAAAGCGTCACCGTACTCGAGCCGGTGACGGTGCGGATATTGGTGAATGGCCAGCTTCGGGCCGAGCATAGGTTCGAGCCGGAGGAGAAAGGCGCGGCGGCGCCGCCGGGGTGAGTATTACAGCACGGTTCCGGGGCCGCGTTCGAGGCCCAGGCACTCCGCAGAGCAGTTCATCCCTTGAGCCGACCGCTGGTGTCTCGCGATCGCGAGTGATACTCTTCCAGGGGTGCGAGGGGAATCGCCCGCAGGGTCGGCGATATCAGAGTGCGGGGTCTTCCAGTGTCTTCTGAGAGCCACCAGGCACGCTGTGGCCGATGGTATGTTCCCAAATGAATGTGGAATAAGTCACTGGTTTTTGCGGCAGCGCGGGCTTATGGCGACCGGCGCGTATTGGCACGCAGTACGGGGACACATCTGCTCTTTCGGCAGGTCGTACACCGGATGACGAGCAGCGATCAGGCCATGAGTGTCGGCAATCAATGCCGCGCCAATCTGGGAGGCCATGCGCAGGGACTTCACAGCAATCAGTGGTTTCTCGATGGCCATCTCATTTGTGGCCGCGGTGGTGCTCTGCATCCAGATCACGCAGATGAAGGCTGCCCCCGAGTGGCAGATCGCCGGCGCCACGGTCTGGATCGTGCAGTTGGCCATCTTCGGGACCGCGGTGTACGCGTGGCGGCCGGGTATTTCTCTCAGCGGGTGGATTCTGGGGATTCTGCTGCTGATTCTCGTCAGCCTGTCACTGACTACCACGACCGCGCTGACGCTTGCTTTCCTTCAGGGAGTGGGTGATTTCCCCTCGGCGTTTTCTCGCACGGGATCACTGGGGCCGCGAGTGTGTGCGGCGTTTTTCGCTCTGATGGTGTTCTACCCGGTGCGAGTTTTGCTCCCGATCCGCAGGGCGCGGCCGGTACGGAAGCGGTTCAAGGGCGGGAATGCTGATGCCGGCGCGACGGCAGAGGGAGAGCCGGCGGTGCTCGTGGTCGGCGGCAGCCAGGCGATTCCGGTGTGGGAAGCCCGCAATCATCCTGCCGGCAGCAGCGGTCCGTCGACATCGATTTCCTCGCTGGAATTCGATGGCACAATCGACCTGCCGCTCAGCGCGGTGCTGGCGCAGGTGCCGCGGGAGCTGTGGGGAGATGGGGCCGGAGACTATGCCCCATCGCATCCGGTGTCGGTGCCGATCGAGGTCGTGGTCCCGCAGTTGAAGGAGGCGCGCATCGTGGTTCGCTGGACGGATCTGTATGAGTGGCTGCCGCCCGGCGCGGGTCGCACCGAGACCGAGCTGGGCCACGACAAGAACAACGAATTGGTGCTGCTGCCACTGGAACTGGTGGTGCCGCAGCTTCCGGCTGAGGTGTTCGAGCTTCCGGAAGCGACAGCGCCTGCGTGGGCCCACGTTGATGAGGAAGAGTCGGTATTGTTCGCGACGATTCCGGCACAGTGATGGGTGAGGGGAAAGGATCAGCCGGCCATGGCATCCATTAACTACGCCCTCAAAGAGATCAGCTGCAAGATCGTCTACTATGGCCCCGGCATGTGCGGCAAGACGACGAACCTGCAGTACATCCATCAGCACACGACGCCGGACAAGCGGGGGAACATGGTCTCGCTGGCAACGCCCGGCGAGCGAACGTTGTTCTTCGACTTCCTGCCGCTGGAGGCGGCGCATATCCACGGTTTCAAGACGAAGTTTCAGTTGTACACGGTGCCGGGTCAGGTCATGTACAACTCGACCAGGAAGCTGGTGCTGCGGGGGGTGGACGGCATCATCTTCGTGTGCGACTCGCAGTGGGAGAAGGTGCGGGAGAACCTGGAGAGTTTTCGGAACCTGCAGGACAACCTGGCATCCTACGGTTATAGCCTGGAGACGACCCCGTACTTCGTGCAATACAACAAGCGCGATCTTCCGCAGGTGGCGCCGGTCGAGTACTTGCAGTACCTGATCAACCCGCGACAGATTCCGAGCATGGAGGCGATCGCGCTGCACGGCGGCGGAGTTTTCGAGAGCCTGAACGCGATTTGCGTTCGGGTGTTGGCGAATCTGGCTCGGAAGCAGAAAGCGGGGGTCGCGTAGTCGCGCGGCGGAGTCACCATGGCTCTCACTGGCACATTCGAAGACGTCAGCTTTGCGGAGTTGCTCCAACTGCTCAATGTCAGTCATAAGAGCGGACGCCTGAGCGTGTGGCGAGGGACAGAGAGGGCGGAGCTTTTCGTCGTGCGCGGCGACGTCGCTCGCGCCACGTCCCGGCGAGATCGCGGCGCGGAGGTCGTGTACCGGATTCTGGGGTGGAAGTCGGGCGAGTTTTCGTTCGAGCTGAACGATGATCCGGTTGCGAGAGAGATAGCGGACAGCACCGAGGCGCTGATTCTCGAGGGGATGAAGCGCTTCGACGAATGGGAGCGGGTCGAGACTGAACTCCCGAATATGCACGTGGTGCTGCGACAGATTGCGTTCGCCGTCAACGAGCGATACGAAAGCCTGTCGTCGCAGGCGCAGTCGGTGCTGCGTCTAGTCGATGCACGGCGGAGTGTGGCCACGATCGTGCGGGAGTCGGGATTGGATACCGTCGAGGCGATATCGGGCGTGACGGAGTTACTGGCGGAACGCGTCGTGGAAGAGTGGGATCCGGCGGAGCACACGGGTGAGGTGGCTACGAGCGGCGGCAAGCTGCCGCCGGCGCAGGGCGGCATCGACTTCGGACGCAGTTCGTACCTCACCCCCGCGTCTTCATCGGACGCAGCGTCTGCTGGGCGGGTGCCGGAGAGAACGAAGTCAGGCCGATAGAGAAGGCCTGAGGAGTGGCGATCCATGGGACTGCTAGGGAGATTCGGTTCGGGGAATACCTCGATCGGGCTCGATCTTGGAAGCAACTCGATCAAGCTCGTGCAACTGCAGGACACCCGCGGCGAGGGGATGTCGCTCTACAAGGCCGGGAGCGCGCCGACGCCGCCGAGTGCGGTGAAGGGCGGAGTGATCGTCGATCCGCTGGCGGCGGCCCAGTCGATACGCTCGCTGCTGGAAGCGCTTCAGATCGATCCCGGGAATGTGGTGGCGGGGGTGGCGGGCCCGACAGTGGTGGTACGAGAGGTGCCATTCCCGGCGATGTCGGATCGCCAGTTGCGGCGCTCGATCCAGTGGGAGGCGCGCAACTACATCTCATTCCCGGTGGAGGACAGTGTCGTCGAGTTCCAGGTGCTGGATCGCCCGGAGATTCGGGCTGGCTCGGGCGGGCAGATGAAGGTGATGCTGGTGGCGGCGCCCCGCGACATGGTGGACAGCCAAGTGGAGACCATGGAGTTGGCGGGCCTGGAGCCGGTGGCGATCGAGATTCAGCCGTTTGCGGCGCTGCGCGGGCTGCTGGCCTCGAATGGGGAGGGACGGACGGATGGCGAGACGACGGCCCTGATCGGGATCGGCGCGGCGTATACCGAGATCACGATCGTGAAGGACGGGGAGTTCGTGCTGAGCCGGATGATTCCGATTGCAGGGAACGCTTTCTCCGAGTCTATCAAGAACGCGCTCGAGGTGGACCTGGAGGAGGCGAATCGCATTAAAGAGACGGCCACTCAAGTGGTATTAAGTGAGGAGGAGCGGGCGACGCTCGATCCTTCGGCGCAGCAGGCGAGTCGGGCGATCGAGCCGCTGCTGGACGAGCTGATACGCGAGGTGCGCCGATCTCTGGCCTATCACGATTACCAGCAGCAGTCACCGGACGCGGGGGCCGGCGAGCTCGGCGTGAGTCAGATATTGCTGAGCGGCGGCGGGGCGAAGCTGCCGCGCATTCACGAGTACTTCCAGTCGCAGCTCGGGGTTCCGGTCACCGTGCTCAACGTATTCGGGCATAGCCGGCTGCAGGCGCGAGGGGTGAATCCCGAATACCTACAGTCGCATGCGCCCACATTGCTGGTAGCAGCAGGGCTGGCCCTCCGCGAGCTGCTGCTCAACAAGCAGAAGCGGAACTCGTCGGCGGAGGTCAAGCAATGAGCGTACTCGATATCAACCTGATAGCGACGCAGAGGCGGCAGAAGCAGCGTTCTGTCACCATCATGCGCTGCGCCATCTACACGCTGATCGTGTTGGGCGTGGGCGTCGCGATGCTGTACGCTCGACTGGCGGTGTCAACGCGGATCGCGGAGGGCAGGATCACCGAGGTGCAGGCGAAGCTGAGCGATCCCGCGCTGGCGGATAGGATCACACGAATCACCTTCCTCGAAACGAACATCGCCAGCTTCGGTCCGCGGGTTGCGCTGCTGGAGAAGGTCCACAGCAGCGAAGCGGCGTGGATTCAGATCCTGCGGGACATTGCGGCCTGCGTGCCGACGAGCAACAATCTGTGGCTGTCGCAGTTGGCATCAAAGCGCACCCAGAAGGATCAGATTCTCTCGCTGAAAGGATCAGCATTCAACCAGTCTGACATCGGCGAGTTCATGCTCAATCTCGACAAGCCGGAGTGGAGCAAGGCGCCCAGCCTGGGCTACAGCCAGGTGAACGCGTCCGGGAAGGGACGTGCAGTGATCACGTTCGAGGTGTCGGTTCCTCTGAACCGGGCGGTTGGGAGTGATCTGAGATGAGTGCAGGACCGGATCGCAAAGTTGTTTTTGCCCTGCTGGGGATAGCGGCCCTCTGTCTTATTGGGCTGGGGGCCAGTCTGTACCGAGCGAAGAGCAGCGAGCTGTCGCGGCTCAGTCAGGACCTGGCGGCCAAGGAGAGGCAGTATGACGACGTCCAGGTCAAGCTGATCAAGCAGCCGGAGCTGGAAGCGCAGAATACCAAGCTTCAGGACCGGCTTTCGGTTCTGGAGCCGGGGCTGCCGGACAACGCGTATATGCCCACGTTCCTGCGGCAGATCGAGCATCTCGCCACGGCGACCAATAACCGGATCGTCTCGATCAAGCCGAAGAGCAAGCCTGCGGGCGCCAAAGGCGAAGGGGCGAAGGTCAACGACGAGACCGGCGAGGTGGTGAAGCCGGACGCGGCCGCGGACAAAGCAGCCGACAAGGGGAAGAAGGGGGATGACGCGACAGACGTCAAGAGCAAGATCCCCTATGATTACTCCTCGATCGAGCTCAAGGTCGATGGGACATACAGCACCATCTTGGCTTTCCTGTCGGAGTTGCAGAAGTTCCCGAAGATGATCGCTGCGAACGACATCAGTTTTGCCCCGAAGAACGGGGCAGGGGACCAGACGCAGCGGTCGCCGGACCTGACGGCGACGATGGACCTGACGGCGGTCATCACGAAAGGTACGAAGAATGGGACGTCGTAAGGACGTGCTCCTGTTCGCGCTCGCGGTGGTAGCGCTGGTAGTGGCGGTCTACACGTTCCGGAAGCCGGCGCCCTCGACCCCCTCGAAGGCGGACAAGCAGACCGTGGCCACGCACGCCAAGAGCGGGGCAGGAGCGGAGAGAGGGAAGAAGGCGCACGAAGGAGCCGCCGCGACGGAGGCCCTTCCCAGCACCGGGGCAACGCGGAGTCCGTTCGAGGGGCCTGGCACGGCGACCGCGAGCGAGACGGGGAAGAAGCCGGCAGCGGCTGAGAAGCCCCCGTCGGCCAATGCCCAGCAGCCACCTCTTCCGGCCGGTCCTACGCCGGGCGGAACGAAGCCGGCGCCCGCGCCCACGCCAGCACAGGCGTCGCCTGGGGGCAAGCAGGGGGGTGCCGCCAACCAGGCGCTGACCCTGAACGGGATCCTCGCCGGACGCCAGACGATGGCAGTGATCCGCCAGGGGGATCAGCGTTACTACGTGAAAGCGGGTGACCGAGTTGACCGTTACCGGGTGCAGTCGATCTCGCAGAAGGAAGTCGTGCTTGTCGGAAGTGAGGGGAAAGTGATCCTTAGGATGGGAGGGAGGCAGTAGCGCCATGACTCGCAAACATCGTGTCGTGTGGGGCAGTTTGGCTGTCGTTTTGGCCATGCTGCTGGTTACCGGGATTGGGCTGGCCAATGGCCAGGGCAAGCCCGGCGCTCAGACGGCGGCCGCCGCTCGGGGACTGGCATACACCGGCGGCCGCAGCACCGGTCCGCGCGCCTCTAATTCGAGGTTCACCCTCGAATTCGTGGACGCGGACCTGGTCGATGTCTTCCAGGCGTTGGCGACTCAGAGCGGTGTGAATATCGCGCTGAGCGGCAGCGTCAAGGGGAAGGCGACGCTCCGACTGCGCAATGTGACGCTCGAGCAGGCGATGAACATCGTCACGAAGCTGAACGGGCTGGATTACGCGTGGGTGGATGCTGCCTACGTGGTGGGGACGGCCGATGAAGTGCGGGCGATGCGGGTGTCGGAGCTGCGCTCGGCGGTGGTCGTGCTGCAGCATATGTCGCCGGAGTACGCGCAGCAGGCGCTGTCAAAGCTGACGCCGGACGTGACGGTGTCAACGCAGAAGGGACAGCAGTCGGTACTCCTGCTGGGGACGGAGGCTTCTCTGGCGAAGGCGGAGCGGGCGCTGGCGGAGATGGACGTGAAGTCGCCTCCGTCGCCGCCGACGACCGAGGTGGTGCCGGTACGCTATGTGAAGGCGGACCAGCTCGCGGACATGATCACGGCAGCACTGCCTGACGTGAAAGTCCAGCCGGGGCCGCAGGAGAACTCGCTCCTGGTCACGGCGAACGACCAGCAGTGGGACTCGGTCCGTTCGATGGTGACGGCGTCCGATGTCGCGCCCGCGCCATCTCAGGAAACCGTCGCTGTCTATTACATCAAATACAGCGACGCGAACGAGCTGATGTCGACGCTCTATGAACTGATGGGCGTTGACGTCGGCAGCGACCGCAACCACCCGAAGGTCGATCTCGCCAAGGCACGAGCGGCCGGTCTGACCATCACGCCGGCCCCCCGCACCTTTACGCCGACAGTGCAGACCGCCACCACCGGCCAGACCACCAGCGTTCTGGCGGCGCCCCAACTGACCGGCGGGTCAGGCGGGGGTACTACCACGACCAGCGTGGCGGGCCTCACGAGTGAGGCCTCTCCCGTCACCGCGCTGATCCTGTCCGGCGCTCCCCTTGCCGTGGAGCGGGGGATGGCGATGTTGGAGAGGCTGGATAAGGCGCCGAGGCAGATTCATATTGCCGCGATGGTGACCGAGATCAATCGGGACGACGTCAACCAGCTCGGGATAGACTGGAGCAGCCTCGGGGGAACCGGAGTGCCGTTCTCTATCGGAG
>Ga0187878_1004832_pt1 | contig 10250 bp, 10 predicted proteins | sample June2016WEW_17_1_FD_132979 | JGI IMG/M metagenome (GOLD analysis project Ga0187878, IMG submission 132979) | Peatland microbial communities from SPRUCE experiment site at the Marcell Experimental Forest, Minnesota, USA - June2016WEW_17_150 | ecosystem: Environmental > Terrestrial > Soil >...
TATGCTCGTTCGCCATCAGGACAAAGTGCGCGCCGTGCTGGCTGCGCACACTCATCACTATTCCGTGATGCGCGTGCGCGATCCGCGCGGCCCTGCAAACGACGGCAAGAGCTATCCCTTCGAACCCGATGGCATTTATCAGTTCGATGCGGGGGGCGCAGGGAACTCCGACGACGGCAAGATCACCGTGATTACCTTTTTCATCGAAGGGAAGGCGGCCTTAGCACAGGCCGTCCAGTCCCCCAACGGCCAGACGCGATTTTCTATGATCCAAAAATTGGATTTGCTGGCAAGGTGACTCGGGAATTGGCGCGTTCCCATCCCTCGACACCAGCCCTGCAGCATGCCTGCGCGTAGAATGAAAATGGACCGGTCCCTTGGCACTGTGTGCAAAGCATGGTGCCCCGACCCGGAACTGCGCGGCTGCTTCATGACAACCAATCCCTGATTCCCTATTCCCTCCTGTCGGGCAGATTTCAGCTAATCCTGGAATCCCTGTCGTCGCCAAGACCTCACCTGAATGTACTGAATTCCGCTCGGATGGAATTTTTGGCAGGGACAGGTGCTTTGGTGCCGGTTGTCCAACTCGTTGGACACTGATTGGCATTGGCGGATGCTTGCGAGCTGGCGGGGGGCTGATGACACGCAAGCCAACCGGAGAGGGATACAGGGATATGAAGTGGGAACATTAAGGGGCGAATCCCGGCTCATGAGCGAGAACGGGGTAACGAAGTACGTGGGGGTGAACTACTGGACTCTGTAGAATTTAGTCTGGTCGCGGGTGATTCCATCGGTCCGAATCCCTGGTGGGAGACGCGGGATTCTGCTTGGGATCCTGGCTGGAGGACATGATCTGGATTGGCTGGCTGATCGAAGGGACCAAGGGAATGGGTCGGAGTAAGAGGTGCGGATAGCGTGATTAGTGCTGCGCAGAATGATTCGAAATCAAACAGATTGGATCCAATTTGGATCCAAAATTGGAGTCCTCCTTTGCTCACGGGGTTGATATTGATCGTAAGTCATTGATTCTGCTGGAGCCAGCGCCCGGACTTGAACCGGGGACCTACTGATTACGAATTCCTTCTAACTATTCCATCCACACCATTTAAGCCAATTTGGCGGGCAAATTCGGCTATATTTCTGCGGCCCACTTTGCCAATCCGCAGAAAATCCGCAGAAAGATTCCGGCAATTTAAGCCGGCCGGCGGAGCGGTTTGCGAGCCTCCGCGGAGCTCGGTCCGACTGCGCGAGGTGTCGCTCGCGAATGCGGCGCCGCAGCAAACCACAGGGCACTTGGGATTCATTCACCATCGCTGCGAATAGTAACGGAGGCCGCGGCCGCCCCCTGGGCGCCGATTGGCAGATGAGACACCACAGATTCGTCTGGCGGACAAAGAAAGAAGGGCAATGAATCGCGGCTATACATTCCTCTGGAGAAAAACCTGGACGAACCCGGTCCTCCAGGAAAAAGGAAAGAGGTTCTCCCGAATCGAGGCCTGGCTCTATCTGACGAACGTCCTGGCGACCGGCGTCGACGATCCCGGCGCCGGACTCAGGCGCGGTGAGTTCCGCGCGAGTGTTCGCCGGCTCGCCAACCTCTGGAACTGGAGCCCGACCGCCGTCTTCCGTTTCCTCCGTATACTCGAGGAAAACAGCATGATTTCCAGGCGGAAACACCAACCGGAACAGTCAGCGGAACAGGATGCGGAACGCTTTACCGTCTGCAACCACTCCACTTACAACCCGGAGCGAAACACCAAGCGGAACAGTGAGCGAAACGCTCAGCGGAACAGTATTAAAGAAGGAATAAAAGAAGGACTAAATGAAATAGAAAAAGACACACACAGTTCCGCTGCGCGGGACGTGCACGTGTCGCCAAAAATCCTTCTCGATATCTACCAGCAATAAAACCAATCGCTGCCCGAGGTGAAGGCACTGACAGCCGAAAGGCTGAGAAAGTGCCGGTCAAGGATTGACCAGGCCGTCCGTGACGGATGCCTTGAACAATACCTCGCAGACTTCGCGTCGGCAGTCAAGAAAGCTCAGCAAACGCCCTTCCTTCGCGGGGAGGGGTCGCGCGGCTGGCGGGCGAGCTTCGACTGGTTCATTGCCAATCAGGTGAACATTTATGCCGTCCTGGAGGGGAAATACGACGGCCCTGCGGCGGCGCCCACGAACGGAAACGGAGGAAACCATGCAATCCATGGCCCGGATTTTGACTGCGAACCTGGCGGAACTTCAACCTGGAGAACGAGCCGCGGCGACCCCTTGTATCGCCCCCGGCAATGAGCCCGAGCACGAATGCCCCCGTTGCATGGACAGCGGCTGGCGCCGGATTGATTTGTCGGGAAATGCCGGCATGCGGCAATGTGAGTGTGTCGAAGAGAAAGCGCGGGCCCGATGCCTGGCACTGATCCCGGAACGGTTCCGGGACAGTTCGTTCGAATCCTTCAAGCCGCGCGATCCGAGGCAGGAGCGAGCGCTGTCCCTGATGCAGGGCAATCCCGGCGGCAGCTGGTACCTGACAGGTGCGTACGGAAATGGGAAAACGCATCTGCTCTACGCACAATACCGGGAACTGGTGACCGCCGGCCAGGCTCGTTGCCACGTGCGCACAACCCGAGAGCTGGTCGAGGAACTGCGGCGCGCCGAATTCGACGAGGACTTCGTGTCGCCGGTGATCGCCGCAGCATCCAGGCACCGGCGCTATCACCTGTTCTGGGATGACATCGACAAATTGAAGCTGACAGACTTTAAAACCGAGGTTCTCTTCGACCTTGTCGACAGCCTCTATCGCCACAAGCACGGCCTCACAGTGACCGGAAACTATTCCATGCGCGACCTCGTTGAGAACGAGCGCATGCACCCGGCCATCGTTCGTCGGCTGGACGACATGTGCAGGGTCCTTGATGTCTGATTGATATGAAGCACGGGATGCAACCAGGTGATCGTGTAATCTGGCTCCGTTCCCCAGGGCGTTCCTTCCTTTCCGGCTGGAGGGTAACAGAGGTCCCTGGGGTCGTAGTGCAAATCTGCCCTCGCCGAATAAAGATAAAGGTACAGCTTGACTCACGAGAAAAAACAGTGAATGTGGATCCTGACAATCTGATGAGGGGCGAGGAAATTGGAGGTGGGCGAAAATAACGGACTCACGAAAGAAATCATGAAGCTCCCGCCGAAGTACATCCTGTGTGCAGAAGTCCTCTCCCTGAGCGCACTTCTTCACGAGGAATGTACTGGGACAGGCCTTTGCGGCCCGGCACCTTGTACCGATCCGCCATGAGCCTGACTGCGGGCGAACCACAATGTCGATGTTGTCCTCTTTTTTAGCTTGTCCTTTACTAAAGGACAAGCTATTATAACGGACATGAACGAGGACTGGGATACCTACTTGGGATATCTTCGGCAATTACCGTTTGTCAAAAAAGCCTCAATAACCGATGTGAGCACGCGGAGTTCTATTCGGCGCGGCATTGATGAACAGGATGCGGTTTTGGAGGTTAAGACCTCCCGCGGCACTCATGAATTCGCTGTGGAACTGAAAAAGACTCATCTGACCTACGCCCTCGCCGACGGTTTAATCGCCCATTCGCGACGAAATGATCGGAAGCCATTGATCCTGTTCACGCTAAGCGTTCCCCGCAAAATCGGCAGGTACTTAGGGGAACACGGGATCAACTATATTGACCAAGCTGGGAATTGTCGATTCCTGATCAATACCGATTTTGTGGCTGTGATTGAAGGACAGAAACCAATTAAAAGCGTAGCAACCGGCAGGGGGATCGCCATTCCCGGATACCGTGTCCTGTTCACAATTTTAGCCAACCCCGAACTGCTAAACGCGCCGGTACGATCCCTCGCGGATGCTGCGGCAGTAAGCAAAACCACAGCCGCCGAGACGATCGCCCGATTAGTCAGAGAGGGTCTTGTAGGGCCTGTCGAGCGGCAGCGCCGAATTATGGATCCGAAATCTCTATTGGACCGCTGGATGATCGGCTATGAGACTGTGCGCCCTCGGATGATTGTGGGAAGATATCGAACCCAAGATGCTAATCCCGCGGCATTAGAAGAGCGCGTAGAAAAAGAATTGGGTGAATCGATCCTATGGGCTTGGGGAGGTGGAGCAGCTGCGATGAGAATCTCAAAGCATTATCGCGGCGAAGAGACTGTCCTGCACGTATGCAATCCCGACAATGATCTTCCAAGAAGGTTGCGGGCTCTCCCCGCGAATGATGGCCCTTTGATCATACAAAACACTCCCAACAAAACTGCATTCGAAGGTATTGCTCCTCATACGGTTCATCCCTTACTAGTTACGGCAGAGCTAATGGCCAGCGCCGATCCACGAGCTCGTGAAGCGGCCTTTGAGATACGGGAAGGCCACATCAAAATATGACAGCCACATTTGGTGCCGCCCAGGTAGAAGCTCTGAAGACCTTGCAGCAGATCTGGTCAAAGCAACAAATTGTGCTCATCGGTGCATCGGCACTGGGGTGCTTTTTGGATATGCGGTGGCGCCAAACCTACGACCTAGATCTTTCAGTCTCGATATCGGTTGAAGAGTACGCATCTGACCTCAAGAAACTTCGCGATTGGATCCATGATTCACACTTTGAGCCGCGATGGATTGCGCCTGGAGGAGCGCGCATCGACATCATTCCCGCAGGATTTGGATTATTGGCGGCAGGTGAGATTGTATGGCCGCAGAGTGGAATTCGCATGAGTCTCATCGGACTCAGGCTTGCCTTCGAAAACAATGAGAAGCTCCAGTTAGCTGAGAATCTTGAGTTTCGAATTGCCACGATGCCGGTCATCGCAGTCCTGAAAATGATTGCCTACCAAGAAAAAGCCACCGAGCGACAAAGGGACCTTTCGGACCTGGCCTATATTTTGGAAGAGTTTCTCACAGATGATGATCCAAGAAGGTTTGATGATGAAGTATTTCAATTAGGTCTGGGATATGAGGAAACCAGCGCATTTTTTCTTGGAAAAGAGATCGGACATATCGTAAATGAAGCAGAGCTGGCCAAGGTCAACTCCTTCCTCGCAATTCTGCGTGACGAATCCCATCCCACCTTGGCCCAAAGCAAGATGCTAATTTCAGCACCAGCCTCCTGGCAGAAAGATCAACGTATTCTTCTCCGGATACTGGATGTTTTTGTTCAGGGCTTGCGAATCGGCGGCACCGGCAGGAAATTGCGCTGAACCTATTTGGCGGACTCTGGCCTGCGCGATGTTTTTCGCGATGGCGTGGCACAGCCTGATACTGTGTATTGCTGAAACAGGCGGAAAGGCCTATGAAATTTGATAATGCTCTGGTTGCGTTCCTGAAGGAACTGGGCCGCTTTGAGTATCATCTTTCAGGTTCCGACTTCGTCTGGAATCTCCTTTTCCCCGATGGCGTGGGCAGGTGGAATCATGTGGCGGTGATCAAGTACCGGCAGACTTTCTACATTAACCACATCGATGGCAAGAGCGTCGGATTGGAGGTCGTGCCCGGGAAGTGCGTGCAGGCCATGGCATCGTTCGGATTCTCGCATTCTGAGGAAGGGCGTGGCGACCTGCCGCGTGTGTGGGGGCCTTTAGTAGCATCGGCCCGCGCATGGCTGCGGATGGTGAAAAAGGATTGGATTCGTGCCGGCAGGCGTGTGCAGCAGTACCCGCTAAACCGCCGGTTCGGCATTGTACCCCATTCCATCATCAGGGCCTGCCTTCCGAACCTCTATCGGATCGACAAGGAACTGGGAAAAGCCGACAGCAGGAAATTCGTTGCGCTTGTGGAAGACGGATACTTCCTGAAGGACGCGAACATCACCGTGGAATCCATGACGGCAAGGCAGTACTTCGACTATTGCAGGATCGCTTACATCGCCGGGCAACGCAGAGAGGATCGTGTGGACGAGGGCCTCTCCGGACGCGAGATGTACGAACGGTACGCGGACGGGAGGCATGAAGGATTGCTCGACATAGACGAGAACTCGAAGCAGGAGTTCGCAGACTGGATCGACGGCAAGCATGAGAAGAAGGCGAGCGGAGGGCATCCCTGGGAGATCAAACGCGGGGGAAACACGACGCACATCGATCTCAGCGTGTTTCGCCCCTCATTCCGCAAGGAGGGATTCATGATCGAACTGTGCGGCGCCGCCATCACCAGGCTGGCGGAGACGATCCGGATGTTTCTGGCCATTTCCGATGCGTCGCTGCCGATCTCCATCGCGGATCCGGAAGGGATTCGCATGAGACTGCTCGCTCAAGACAACATCGGCATTGTCCCGTGCTATATCACGCTGCACGGTGCCAACCAGCATTTCAGTAGTGACAAGCATGTCTACGATGTCCTGCACTACGATGACTTGGGGAGAACCAAACGCAGGCTGGATCCCTTCATCGCGTGGGAACCGCTGCCGCTGCTCAAGCCCAGGGAGGTGTAACGGTTTGGCAAGGAAAGCGGGGACGATGCCCTATTAGGGATGGTGTTTCCTTTTCAACTCGGTTCACAAAATGACGGCATGCGACACATAATAGTGTGGCGTCCCCATCTTCCGTGCGCATCCAGTGCGGCTTTTACTCTCCGTAATGGCAATCAGTAGTCGTCGGGATTGTAGTCTCTGAAAAAGCCGACCGATTTGATTTTGGCATGACCCCATCGGGGGCTCAAGCCATGTAAATCGAAATATTTGATCCTCTTTGTTTCCAGCATACTCGCAATTGTGGGGAGCGACTCAATTGGAATCCCTCCCAAAAATTGCCGTTTTTCACCTTGCAATCTCAGTTCGCCGACACAAATCGGGTTGCTTATGCGGTATGATTTTCTGTTTTTATCAGGGAGCATGTCCCGACTTCCTACAAAACACGCGTCGATTTCCTTTTCTGCATATTTGTCAGGCAGGCGGATTACACCCTTGATTTCCAGATGTAGGGAATCAGAGAACCAGGCTGAGCCATACTTGCCTTCGTCCAGTCTGATCGAATAGCTTAATTCCCAATCCATTACCTCCACGATGAAAGTCCAAAAGGTTTCCCCATACTTTCTGCGCATTGGCCCGCTCCTGTTCCGGTTCTTGACCTCTGCCATACGAATTGATCCATCATCATTTTTTAGCAGAATCCAATTGCGTCGCACACCCAAGCGAGTCAATCTGCCGTCGACTGCTCTTGTCTAGCCCTGGCTGGGAGAGATCGGGACTGCCTCCTTCAGATCGAGTTTCTCACTGCGGAGGCCTCTGTTACGAAACTCGTGGAGGGATTGGCCTGGGATTGCTCAAAATCCGCCGAGCATGTCCCCTGGCAGAACGCCATGTTTTCGCTGGATAGCAATTCTAATTTAAGATAAGACGAATTGGTGTGGTGCTACGTTGGCGGATAGGGGGATGCTGAAACGAGATGAGATTGAGATGGCTGACTGGTTGGCCAGGGCAATGGAACTTCGCATGGGTGCCGGTGTCGAGGGGGATTAATATCCGTCCATGAAATCGTATAGCTACGCAAGCGGCAAATATGACCGTACGATTGTTGTTGGGGACATCCACGGCTGCTACGCCGAGTTCCAGGAACTATGCCGTCTTGTCAACTTTGGAGCTGGGGACGCGCTAGTCTCTGTCGGGGATTTTCTCGATCGTGGCCCGGATTCCTGGGAAGTCGCCGCTTTCTTCCGTGATTTGCCGAATGCTTTCAGCGTGCTCGGAAACCATGAACGGCGAGTCGCCGGGACAATCCGCGGCACCAGCAAGCCAGCCTGGAGCCAGCAACAAACTCTTTCGTTGCTGCCAAAGGCGGAGTGGAATCAATGGGCCGGTTTTCTCGAACAACTGCCGGCAGTTTTTGAGACGGATCACGTCCTTATCACCCACGCCAGGTTGGACCCAGCTCGTCCGATCAGGGAACAGGATCCCTACTTTACGGCGGCGGTGGGCGGGAGCACCGTTCAGATCGATCTGGATTCCGATGGCGTCCCTCGATGGTTTGCAGAGATCTCGCCTATGATGAAAAAGCCAGTGTGCATGGGGCACATCGGGTATTCCCGGGTTGAACTGGTGCCAGGCCGACTTTACGCGCTGGACACCCGTGCCGTCGGAGGCGGATGTCTCAGTGCAGCGATATTTCCAGGAGGTTCCGTAGTACATGTTGCCGCTGCCAAAAACTATTATGAGGAAGCCTTTGCCGCCTGGAAGAAGCGGGAACTTGTAGCGGGTGATCCGTTGGACTGGCCTCTGCCCCTCATGCTAGACATCTTGGAACCATCGGATGAATCTGAAGACTCGGCGATATACACGAACGTTATAAAGGCACGTGCCGCCCTGGCCGCACTGCCACCAATGCCGGATATGCATCGGCTGGTAAGCAGATTCGGTCCCTTGCCTCCTGCTGGTCCCGAACGGGGCAATTATTTCAAGATGCTGCGATCCATCCTGTCAAGCCGAGAGCTCGAGTTCATTATCCATCGAGTTCTTTCTGGCCAGAATGTCACAATCGAAGAAATCGCGAACCGGTTTCGGAACCTCACACTGGCCCGGCTATGTGAGATTCTGAACCGGCTTTAGGTCAAGTGTATTGAAACGGGTCAAGGATGATTCCCCAGGACGACTGACCACGATCTGCACTTACTGCCCTGCCCCAGAGTGTGTTCGCGCACTCATTTTCAGCGCACAGGCAGCGATGCTTGCTTGTCAGGATGCGGAACAACCTTTAGCGATGAAGCGCCCCTATCGAATGGAAATAATGTCTTGAATCCGAGGTCTGCCGTACTCAGAAGCGCCGGTAATGACATGTAGGTTCGGAAGAATGTCGACCTTGCCACCACCATGTGTATGGCCGCAGAGAACGGTCAGATTACTATCAGGTCTGGCCATCATTTCACGTTGCAGCACTTCCCCTACGGCTTTGCACGAGAAATGGGGCAGCGCTTCGTCGTCCGAAATCTGGCCTTCGTGCCAGCAGGATTCACGGAAAGGCGGCACGTGCGTGAGGAGAATGACCGACGGAAACCGTTTGAACGCTTTGGGTAGAACCCGTGCGAAGTGATCAGCAGACATGTCGCCCATCTCGCGCAATTTTTTGAACCGATCGGGACGGGACAATCCAACGAATTCTTTAATCAGCAGGTAATCGTTGAGAAGCATGTTCGACTGGGCACCTTTGCCGAACCTGCCGTCTGCCCAGGAATCATGTCCAACCAAGGCCGTTTCTGGCGTTAGCTCAATCGCATCCTCTGCGGAAAGCCAGCGCAGAAGCGAGGAGGAACCGCATAGCTTCACAATCAAGGCCTGAACTTGTGAAATTTGCCCATGATAGAAGTCGTGGTTCCCCAGTACAAAATAAATAGGTCTTTGCAGTGAACGCTCCAGGTAATGCAAATAATCAGCTACGCTGGGAGCTTCCCCGATATCCCCTCCCAAGAGAACCGCATCCGGAGCGGCATCCAAAATCGCCCGACAAAAACTCCCGAGATGATGGTTAGAAGCGAAATTCAGGTGGATATCTGTTATCCAAACAAGTCGTTTCATGCAGTCCACGGCCATGTAATAGGGGAACGTCCCTTGTTTTCTTGTTTTACAGTTGCGGGCGACCCAGCCGGGTATCCATACCGCAAGAAACGTGTTTTCGACAAGTGCCCGTTATGGCGCCGAACAAGAGGCGGGACGGTGACGAGTGTCACTTCTCTCGCGACTTGAACGCCGAGCGCAGCTTGTCGGCGAGTGTCCCGAAGCCCTCGGCGGGAGGAGCCTTGCGTTCCGACCACTCGCGCACTTCCTCGGCCTCGCGCGCTTCCATGACCGCCTTCGCGCTCAGGCGTATGCGCCGGCCTGAAGGATCGGCTTCCAGCACGATGACCTCGACGTCCGCCCCGACCGGAAAGGCTCGCTGGACATCGCCTTCCTTCGCGATACCGGTTTCGCTCAATGGAATGAGACCGGTGCGTCCGGGGGCCAGGAAGACGAACACGCCGAATTTCTCGTATCGCTCGACCTTTCCCGTCAGGCGCGCGCCCGGAACGATGCCAAGCCGGGCTCCCGTAAACCCCTCGGCCCGCGCCGAGCCTTCCTGAACGAGCGCCACGCCGATCCGTTTCTGCTCGAGGTCGATGCTTAGAATCTCGAATGTGCCCGTCATCCCTGGAGCGACTTGGTCCGACCAGCCTCCCGATCGTCCGGTCGGCGCGAACGTGGAAGCATGGGCCAGCGCTTCGATGCCCGGCTCGAGCTCCACGAACGCGCCGAACTCCGCGACGCGCGTGACGCGGCCAGGCCGCA